>Ga0255052_10000287_pt1 | contig 39766 bp, 34 predicted proteins | sample JV7_2_21_MG_FD_188632 | JGI IMG/M metagenome (GOLD analysis project Ga0255052, IMG submission 188632) | Seawater microbial communities from Jervis Inlet, British Columbia, Canada - JV7_2_21 | ecosystem: Environmental > Aquatic > Marine > Inlet | place: Canada: British Columbia | collected...
GAAGCGATGGCAGCAGACCCAAGAATTGGTTCAGCATGGATGAGTCCACTGCACGAAAGTGGTCACAAGAATAACAAAAAAGGCTATAAATTTAATGATTATCACCTTGAGCCAGTACATAAGACTGGCCGTGGAGCAGGAGGACACTGCTTCATTAAAGACTTTGAAGCGTTTCTTCAAATGTATGAAAGGGAGGTCAGCGACGATTTAGGCGTTACAGCACTTGAAGCAGTTAGAAATAAAAATCTTGATCTACTAATACAGACGGGAAAAGATATTAATCTTCTAGAGGGGGTTTACGGCGACTTAAGTGACAGGAAATAGTCTCAACTGTACAATAAGCACATGAAATTACTCGTTGTTACACAAAAAGTAGATAAGAATGATGATATTCTTGGGTTTTTCCATAAGTGGCTTGTGGCTTTTGCAAGGTGTGTTGATTCTCTATTAATAATTTGTCTTGAAGAGAGAGAACATGATTTACCAGAAAACGTAAAGGTTTACTCTCTCGGTAAAGAAAAAGGTGCATCAAAACTTTCAATTGTATTATCGTTCTACAAATACGTAATTTCACACAGAAAAGAATACGACACAGTATTTGTACACATGAATCCAGAGTATCTAGTGCTTGGTGGTTTTCTATGGAGATTGATGTCTAAGAAAATTGGTCTATGGTATGTACACAAGCAAGTAAATCTAAAATTGCGCGTTGGTGCTTTTTTTGCTCATCATATTTTTACAGCCTCAAAATACTCATACAGGCTAAAATCAAAAAAAGTTAATGTAGTGGGACACGGAATAGACGTAGAACAATTTCGCTCCACAAAAAAAATTGATGACGGAGTGTTTCGTCTTTTAACCGTTGGAAGAATTTCTAGATCCAAGCAAGCTGACGATTTAATTCACACAGCATATATCTTAAAAGAACTTGTTGAGAAAAAAGTAGAAGTGGTTATTGTGGGAAAATATTATTCTCGTGATGATGAAAAGTATTATCACGAATTAAAACAGCTTGTTAATTCTTTAGGCATGAACGACATGGTTGTGTTTACCGGCGGAATTCCAAATACAGAGGTTCATAAATATTATGCGAAGTCTTCAGTAACAGTTAATCCGTCTCTTACGGGAGGAATAGATAAGGTTGTGCTCGAAGCGGTGGCTTCAAGAACTCCAACTATGGTCTCTTATGAGGCATTTGGAGAAATATTTGGTGACTACAGAGATTTGCTTACATACGAGTTAGGTAACCACAACCAATTGGCAGAAAAGATGGTTGCCCTAATTTCACATCCGGATTTACCAAAAATTCTTGACGAGTTGAGTACAAAAATAAATAAAGAATTTGGAATAGAGACGCTCATCCCTAAAATAATAGATATATATGAAGCAAGTAGATAAAAACCATTACGAGTTTGATAACTATTGTGGCCCTGACAGGTGGGGGAGTTATTACTATCAACTTAAGGAGGTGCTTGATAAGAGTCCGAGTTCAATTTTGGAAGTTGGTGGCGGGGATGGAGTATTTGAGAATTATCTAAAAGTAAATACAGATGTAGATTACAAAAGCATGAATATTGCAGAAGATCTTGAGCCAGATGTCCTTGGAAGTGTGGAAAAAATCCCCCTAAATGATAATTCATTTGATTATGTGTGCGCTTTTGAAGTTCTCGAGCACCTTCCATTTGAGAAATTTGAGACGTCTTTAAAAGAGATGAAACGAATAGCTAAGCGTGGAGTAATTGTTAGTCTTCCACACTTTGGTCCTATGATTTCTTTCTCTTTCAAGATTCCTTTTTTAAAAGAAAAACGTTTTGCATTTAAAGTTCCGTATTATAGAAACCATGAGTTTAATGGCGAACATTATTGGGAGATTGGGAAGAGTGGATATGAGATAGCAAAAATAAGGAATATAATCGAGAAGCATTTTCTAATAGAGAATGATTATGTTCCGCACGAAAATAGTTACCATCACTTTTTCGTGCTAAATAAAAGAAATCATGAAGTGTAAAATAATCTTTATTACAGGTGTCGCACATTCTGGCACGACGGTTTTGTATAGAATGCTCGGACAGCATCCTGATATTTGTTGGTTTTCGCAATTTTCACTGCGTGGAGGAGAAATTCCTGGTCGTTTTCGCCTACCATTTTATGCATTTATTAACAGAACTGGGAGAAAGTACTTTAAACCATCTGCAAAAAAGGAATCTGGTTTTTTACGTACGATGGCTATACCAGCTGCAAATGAACCGCATAAAGTGTGGGATTTTCTAATTCCCAGCACTGATTTTTTGGAAGAAAGTGATTATGATTCACAGAAAGGTGAACAGATTGCGCACATATGTAATCTTGAGATGGATCATTGGCGAAAGGATGTGCTAATAGTAAAGTTGCCAAGACTGTCTCAGGCAATAGCTTTTTTAGCGAGAGCGTTACCTAATGCATATTTTATAAACATTGAACGCGACGCAAAGTCAGTGGTATTGTCAAATGCAGATAAATTTCCCGCACCAGACGGAGAGGACGCATTATTTAAAAGTTTATTTGCGTGGAGGCAAGGTGTTGTGAAGTATGGCAGGCGAATAGAGGGCACCATACCCAAGAGAATGATGACACTTTCATATGAAGATTTTTGTGAAGATGTACGCGGACATCTTAAAAACATTCTTTCATTTGTGTCTGTTGAAATAAATGATGCATTTTTGGAACAATTTCCAAAAACATTTACAATAGCTAATGATAAATGGTTCAAGGACATGTCTTCAGAGAAAAAAGAAGCGCTTGATGCCATGGCCGCTGATTTCGAGACCATATAATTTTTGTTGTTCTATATTGATTACAAAACTTTGTGTAACTAAATTGGTTATACTGGGAGTGGGTCTGACGATCTGACCCAACTAAAGGGTCATTTAAAGAGGGGTCATAGTAAATTCTGAGGAAACGATTAATTTATAAAAAACATGGTTAGTACGCGAAGACCAGATAAAAAAATATTTCTACTATTTCCTGGCAGATTTCCAAGCGAAAAAGCAGCATCTTTATTTGCTGCAAAAAACTGCGAATCTTTTGCCAATCTTGGAGCAAAGGTAACACTTGTGGTTCCAAGAAGGCTAAAAAGGAGTAAAGAAAACGTTGCCAAGTATTATAACATCGATAGTAATTTTGAAATAAAGTATGTCACAACTCTTGATTTATTTAATTTTCTTAAAAAAATAGCTTTCTATATAAATCTGCTAATTTTTTCTCTGACATCTTTAATTTTCTTACTGCGTAATGCAAAAAAAACGGACTTAATATACACAAATGAAACACTACCACTTCTTTTTGCATCATTTTTTTTCGAAAACACTCTACTCGAAGTTCATGATTATCCAGAAAACAAAAAGTGGTTCTATGGTCTATTGTTTAGTAGGACAAAATGGATGCTCATTACAAATAAATGGAAGCTAAAAAAAATCGTAGATGATTTTAAACTGCCAAGGAATAAGATTTTTCTTGAAAGAAACGCAGTAGAGACTAAAGATTTTGATATAAAGGAAACTAAGCAAGAAGCAAGAGATAAATTAGATTTTCCTTTTGAAGGTAATAAGAAAATCATCTTATATACGGGCCATCTTTATGACTGGAAAGGAGTTGATACTTTAGCAGAAGCTACGCGTGAGTTGCCAGGTAATTATGAAGTTATTTTTGTTGGAGGAACAAAGGACGATATAGATATATTCAGAGATAAATATGGTGATTTGAAAAATATAAGGATTGTTGGTTTTAGACCGCATAAGGAAATACCTTTATGGCAACGGGCAGCAGATTTGCTTGTATTGCCAAACACTGCAAAGCAAAATATATCAAAGTACTACACGTCCCCGATGAAATTATTTGAATATATGGCAAGTCTTACACCCACACTTGCATCAAACATACTCTCAATAACTGAAATAGTTAATGAGAATAACGCATTTATTGTAAAGCCGGACAACCCACAAGCTTTGGGGAAGAAAATAATTGAGGCAGTAACCTCAGAAGAATTAGCTACTAAAAAAGCTAAGCAGGCTCGTATTGATATTGAGGAGCATACGTGGGAGAAGAGAGCTGAAAGAATTTTTAAAAATATTGATTTTAACTAATTTTATGACCATTCACTTCTTTACTTTTGGTGACGAACAGGCAGGCTCTTCACGCCAACGCGGTTTTCGCGTTGCAGAGAAGCTCCGCGAGCGTGGTTTGGAAACAGTAATTCATAAACCTAACGTTGTCTCTATGTCTAGAACCTCTTGGCCTAAAAAGGGAACTTTAATTTTACAAACTATTCGTGGGCTTTTTTCTATAAAAAAAGGAGATATTATTTTTCTTCAACGTGCCATATCAAACAAATACTTTTTTGTAATTATAGTTACTTATCTTTTTCTTTCGCGCAGAAAGATGATTTTTGATTTCGATGATCCAGTTTATGTTCATAGTTTTTTAAAGACGAAGATATTTACGAAAATGGCAGATGCGGTTATTGTCTGCACACACGGACAAGAAAAATGGGCAAGACAATATAATAAAAATGTTACAGTAATTCACATAGCCCTTGACCTTCCTTTGTATCAGAAATTTACAAGAGACTATTTCGTAGAATCTACGCCGCAAGTTATAGGTTGGGTGGGTGCTGGACCAGAACATCTGTCTCATTTGAAAATACTTGCATCCGCATTTCGCAAGCTTCTAGAGGAAACAAAAATTCCTTTCAAGTTTGTACTTATTGGAGCGCTTAAAGATAAAAAGCTATATAATTTGTTTCAACAAGTGCGGGGGTTAAATGTTGAGTTTGTTGATGAGTTGGAGTGGAATAATCCAGAAAGTGCGCCACGGGAAATTCAAAAATTTGATATAGGCGTCCTTCCTCACCAAAGTGAAGGAGCGTGGAATGAGGACAAAACGGCTTTCAAGCAACTAGAATATATGGCGTGCGGAGTTGCTACTATTGTCAGTGAGTTTGGTGAAATGCCGCACATAATTGAAGACGGCATAAACGGTTTTATTGTCAGTTCTGAAGAGGAATGGGTTTTAAAACTAAAAAATCTGCTAGAAGATAAGAAATTAAGGATAGAGCTTGGTAGCAAGGGTCGGGAACGTGTACGCGAAGGATATTGTTTTGATGTGACAATTCCTAAAATAGCTAAAATCATTGAGTCTCTGTAAAAGACTTACACCACCTTTTTCTCAAGAATATCTTTTATAATTGTCATATGCTCTTTTAGCACTGGCTTAGGAAGAGCATTTACATCAAACCATTGACGCGCTTCATCTGTGTCGATTGAATCAGTTAAGTCTTTTGCGGTGTATAGAAAAAGAATCCCCTCAGAGTCTCCTTCTGGATATTCTATACAGTCCACAAAGTTAGTTTCAAATTGTATGCCGATTTCACTCTCAAGGAGGCGCTCTAGGGCTTCGGCGTTTGTTTCATTAGCAACATGACGTGTTCCTGGTATGTGCCATACGCCTGGGTAAGGTTCTGCTGGAAGTTCGTCTTTTGTTGGGCGCATTGTTAGGAATATGCGATTCTGTGTATCGAACACACAAATTTCAGACGATATATTTTTTAGCGTCCTGCGGTGTGCATTAAATAAATCATGAGGCATTGGGTAAGAGCTAGGAACTTTATTTGCACGCCTAGCCGAAAGCCACTCACGATTGTTGTTTTCAATTTTATTAAAGACGGCAAACGCCCTTGCACGTTCCTCTTCATTCCAGGGTTCAATCATTGCTCTTTTTCACAATTTATTTTATTTATCTTCATATTTTTCACTTCAATTTTTAGATATATAGTATTGTATCGAGTAAATGCTCGCCTGTATACGGCTTAAATGTGTAACTTTGCATTTAGCTCTAATGTTATATAATATGATGTCATATAACTCATGATATATAAAAAATATGCCGAGTAAAAAGAAATCACCCATGCGAGTTTTTTACGCCTCTGCCGTATATGGAAAAGAAGAGGTCAGTGCTGTTAATGAGGTGCTCGCAAATCCTCTCAGAATTGGTCCTGGAGAAAGGGTGAAGAAATTCGAAAAAAAGGTTTCAAAGATTTTTGGCAAGGGGCACGGCATCATGGTTAACTCGGGCTCAGCCGCAAATCTTCTTGCGGTGGAAATACTCAACCTTCCAAAAGGTTCGGAAGTAATCACTCCCGTCTTAACTTTTGCAACAACACTAGCACCGCTCTTGCAAAAAGGACTCAAGCCAGTATTTGTTGACGTTGTTCCAGGTACGTATCTCATAGATGTTGATAAAATTGAAAAAGCAATCACAAAAAAGACAAGCGCCCTTATGATACCGTCTCTTTTGGGGAACATCCCAGATTTAAAAAAACTTAAAAAAATTGCACAAAAACATAAATTATTCTTCATAGACGATTCTTGCGACACAATTGGCGCAACGTTTGACGGTAAGCCAGCCGGGCTCTATTCAGACATTACAACCACAAGCTTTTATGCGTCACACATAATTACAGCTGCTGGTTCTGGAGGAATAATCTGTGTTCACGACACAAAACTTGCACGAGAAGCGCTCATTAAAAGCTGTTGGGGACGTGATTCAACTCTTTTTGGCGTTCATGAAAAGTCTGAAGATATTAAGAAACGGTTCGCGGGGCATTTAGGCAAGCAACCCTATGACACAAAGTTTGTTTTCTCGGAGGTTGGCTATAATTTTCAATCTGGAGAATTAAATGCTGCCTTCGGGCTCGAACAACTTAAGCGTTTGAAAAAGTTTGGAGCAATGCGACGCAAGAATTTCAGGCGCCTATATAAATTCTTTAAACAATACGAGGAGTTTTTTATCTTACCAGCACAAGACCCTCGTGCCGTGACTAATTGGCTAGCGTTTCCACTTACGATTAAGTCTGGTGCTGCGTTTTCGCGCAGAGACATAACCCTATATTTGGAGGAGCACAATATACAAACGCGTCCAATATTTACAGGGAATGTCTTACGTCAACCCGCATTTAAAGGGTTGGCTAAATCCACTAAGAAAACTAATTTCCCAGTTACCGATGAGGTAATGGCCAACGGATTTCTATTGGGATGTCATCAAGGATTGAAAGAGGTTGAGCTTGATTACATTGAAGCTACTTTATCGGATTTTCTGAAGCCATATGTCACCTAGAAAAAGAAGTCTTTTGCTTGTAACAGGAGGAGCTGGCTTCATTGGCTCTAATTTTATCAAGTATGCATTATCTAAGAACAAAAATGCACACATAGTTTGTGTTGACGCTCTTACTTACGCGGGCAATCGTGACAATGTAGGGGGGCTTGATAAAGAAAGATTTACGTTTATAAAAGGAGATATAACAGATAAAGATCTGGTTTCAAGAGTAATAGCAAAATATAAGCCAATATATGTTATTAATTTTGCTGCAGAATCTCATGTAGACAAAAGTATTCATGGTGGGGCGCATGAGTTTGTTCGCACTAATGTGCTCGGCACTACAGTGTTACTTGATGCTCTAAAACGTAGTAAATTTCCACTTAAGAAATTTGTACAAGTAAGCACCGATGAGGTGTACGGAAGCCTCTCACTAAATTCAAAAAAAAAGTTTTCTGAGAAATCACCGCTTGCACCGAATTCTCCGTATGCTTCATCTAAGGCCGCGGCAGACCTTATAGTTCAATCATTTTACGTCACCCACAATTTACCAGCGATTGTTACTCGGTGTTCTAATAATTATGGTCCGTATCAGCACCCAGAGAAACTTATCCCGTATTCAATTATGAGACTTCTAGAAGGTAGGCCAATTGCCATATATGGCGATGGAAAGAATGTCCGAGACTGGATACACGTTAACGATCACTGTTCTGCTCTATGGCTTGCTCTTAGGAGCGGAGTTTCAGGAGAGACTTATAACATAGGAGCTGATGATGAGGTTAGTAATCTAGCAATAGCTCGTAAGCTGCTTGAATATTTTAAAAAAGACAAATCATCATTGAAATTTGTTAAAGATAGACCAGGGCACGATCGTCGGTATGCGATCAATTCTTCCAAAATCATTAAAGAACTTGGATGGAAACCAAAACACTCTCTACGTATGTCATTTGATAGCACTGCCTTGTGGTATGTAGAACACCAACGCTGGATGAGGCGGGCGCTGGAACGTGCAGGAGAGGCTAACACACACATATGAAGGGTATAATTTTAGCAGGTGGGCTAGGCACACGATTATTGCCACTCACAAAACTAACTAACAAGCATCTCTTGCCGGTTTATGACAAGCCAATGATTGTGTACCCACTAGAAACCCTGAAGCGCTCTGGCATTACAGAGATTCTTATTGTGTGTGGTAGGGAACACAGAGAACATTTTATGAAGTTTTTTGGATCAGGGAAGGAGTATGATGTTCACCTCACTTATGTATTGCAGGACGTAAGTAGTGGTGGAATTGCCGATGCGCTTTCGTACGGAGAAGATTTTTCTGATGGGGAACATGTTGCTGTGATATTGGGAGATAATATTTTTGAAGAGGATTTTGCACACGCTGTGCGTAATTTTAAAGGTGGAGCTTCCGCATTTTTCAAAAAAGTATCTGATCCGAAGCGTTTTGGTGTTCCGGTGTTCTCTAAAGATAGAAAAAGAATTATTAGGGTTGAGGAAAAACCTGAAAAACCCAATTCCTCCTATGCACAAACTGGTCTATATTTTTTTGATAACAAAGTGTTTTCAATTATTAAAACACTTACCCCCTCTGCTCGTGGTGAGCTTGAGATAACTGATGCGGTTAACCATTATATAGATAAGAACAAGTTATCTTTTGATTTTATAAAAGGAGCATGGTTTGACGCAGGAACCTTCGATTCTCTTCTTAGAGCTGCAGGATTTTTTCAATCTTATAAACAAAAATTAAATGAAACAGAACCTTTTTAAAATTGCAGAGCTCGCACTCCCTGGAGTACTATTAATCGAACCTCGTGTTTGCAATGATGAACGTGGAGCGACAATTAATCCTTATTCAGTTAAAGAGTTTGCAGAAAATGGAATAGATACTTCTTTTGTCCAAGACCTTACTTCCTATTCAAAGAAAAATGTACTTAGAGGATTACATTTTCAACATCCACCACACGAACAAACAAAGCTTGTTCGCTGTTCTAGTGGGAAGATATTTGATGTTGTTGCAGATTACAATATACAGTCTCCCACTTTTGGGCAACACATTTCGGTGACACTTAAGGGAGAGGATCAAACCTCACTATACATTCCAGATTCATATGCGCACGGGTTTTGTGTATTGAGTGAAGACGCTGTGGTGGAATATAAATTAGGCAGCGCCTATCATCAGGAGTCAGTCGGAGGAATTCGCTTTGATGATCCAGCATTTGATATTCCATGGCCTATAATTGACCCAATAATATCTGAACAAGACAAAGAATGGCCATCACTTAAATAAAGACATATGACAATCAATCGAAAAAAAATACTTATTACAGGATCTGGAGGAATGCTTGGAAATTATGTTGATTTTGGTGTGCGAACAACTCATAAAGATCTAGACGTTCAAGACTTAAATAGTGTACGAGCCTCTTGTAAAAAACATATGCCAAAAGTTATATTGCATCTCGCTGCAGCAACAGATCTCGCTGAATGTGAGCAAAATCCAGAAAAAGCATATCAGATTAATTCTGTTGGCACGTACAATATCGCGCTTGTTGCTCGTGAGATTGGAGCGCAAGTCGTGTACATATCTACATGTTCAGTTTTTGATGGTGAGAAAGATGGCCCATATATTGAAGACGACGTACCGAATCCACAAAGCCAATACGGACACTCTAAGTATTTGGGAGAATTAGCGGTCTCTGGCATGTCGTCAAACCACATTATTGCCCGTGCTGGCTGGATGCTCGGAGGAGGGCCAGAGAAAGATCATAAATTTGTAGCAAAGATACTAGAACAGCTCAATAAATCAAGCATAGAAGTTGTTAACGACAAACAAGGCTCACCAGTTTATGGTAAGGATTTCATCGATAAGATTTTGCAACTTGTTGAAGAAGGGAATACGGGAGTCTTTCATGTAGTTAACGACGGGGCGCCAACAAGGGCTGATATAGCACGTGAGATTATTCGAATCACGAACGCTTCAACAAAAGTTATTGAGATTGATACCGCCAAGCCAACAAGTTTTTCCACTACTTATATAAGTGGTAAAAATGAGAGCATGCGCTCACGCACTGTATCATTACGTTCTTGGCAAGAAGCACTTGCAGATTATATACAAACCGAATGGGGTGATATGATAAAAAAATAGTATGAAAGAAAAAACACACAACAAACAAAATATTCCGGACGTCTCCATTGCTGTGCTTAATTGGAACACATCTGACATATTAGGAGAGGCTCTCGAGTCTATTGTTACAACAACTGGCAACATAAGTTATGAGGTGTTCGTGATTGATAATGCATCAACGGATAGTGGATTTGCGAATATTGACAATAAGTTTAAAGAGGATTCCCGCTTTTCATTTGTACAAAATAAAGAGAACGTAGGAGTGTCTGCACTAAATGTTATGCTTGAAATTGCACACGGTAAATATATTTTGAGTTTCGAGGCTGGTGCGCGACTACGTCCTAATACTCTCCAGAACCTTTTTTCATTTATGGAGGAACATCCAAAGGCAGGAGCTGCTACGGCTAACCTTCTAAATCAAGACGGGTCTCTTCAACTTTATTATCGCCGAACGTTAACACCATTTCTGTTTTTCTTTACGACACTTTATGGAAGATTTATCGATAAATATTTTCTTGGACTACGTTATTTTAAATATCACAGATACGTAAACTTAGACACATCACGTAACTCTGAAGTCGAGCAACCAACAGTATCTTGTCTTATCTTGCGTAGAGAAGCAATTGGGGAATACATAATAGATGACGATTTGACGTTTTACTTTATGGATGTAGATATAAGTAAACGTGTATATGACGCCGGATACAAAATATATTTAGTGTCTGAAGCCTTCGCGGTACATTTGAGGTCAGTATCTTATACTAGGACCGTGAATAAATGGAAGCAACAAAAATATTATCAAGGTCTATCTATATACTTACGTAAACACTATCCCAAACACTTTCCACTGCTACAGATTATTCTTTGGAGCGATCGATTTCTACGTGCGGTATTGATGCGTATTATTGGGCGTGAACCACTACGTTAATATTTGGTAATTAGATATTAAAGCTTATGAAAGACTATATTCACAAAACATCATGCCGAGTATGTGAAGGTTCCGATTTGGTAGAAATACTTGATCTTGGATCGACACCTCCAGCTAATGCTTACATAGAGGAAGAAAATCTTGGAGAGCCAGAAGAGTCTTTTCCACTAGTACTTTACTTTTGTAGGACTTGTTCTTTAGCTCAACTTCTAGACGTTGTAGATGAGGAAATTTTATTTAAAGATTATCATTTTTTGACTGCCGCAAGCGCACCGTCAGTGGCTCATTTTAAGAAATATTCAAAAGATGTAATATTGCCATTGGTTAAATCAAAGGATGATTTGGTCATAGATATAGGAGGTAATGACGGTGCACTTCTAAGCTTTGTTAAAGATTACGCTAGAGTATTAAATGTTGATCCGGCTGATAATTTAGCGCCACTTTCTGAAGAAAAAGGTGTTCCGTTTTATCCAGCCTTTTTTACTTCAAAAACTGCAGACGATATTCTAAAAAAATACGAAAAAGCAAGAGTTGTTGTAGCAAATAATGTTTTTGCACACACTGATCCTATTAGAGACGTGTTTCAGGGAGTATCAAAACTCATTGGAGAGGACGGAACGTTTATATTTGAGGTGCATTGGGCAAAGCATCTTATTGAAGGTGGCGCATTTGATCAGATCTATCATGAACATTTATGTTATTACTCGCTTCATGCTGCAAAATATCTTGTAGAAGCCACAGGCATGAAAATTTTTGATGTTGAAATTGTGCCAATGCAGGGATTATCGCTAAGAGTTCACGTATCTAAGAATCGATCGTCAAGCAAACGTGTTGCAGAAATACTTGAGGAAGAAAAAAAGTTAGGAATGAGAAACGAAGATGCGTACCTTAATTTTGCCAAAGAAGTTCACGAAAACAAAGATAAAATATTAAAATTTATAAAAGAAATAAAAAAAGGGGGGAAGAAAATAGTTGGATACGGAGCTCCTGCAAAAGGTAATACTCTACTCAATTACTATGGCTTAGGAGCAGAAACCATAGAATACTTAACAGACACCACATCTCTTAAGCAGGGTTTATATAGTCCGGGTATGCACATTCCAATTGTTTCTCCAGAAAAACTACTTACTGATACTCCAGACTATATTTTGCTCCTTGCGTGGAATTTTAAAGATGTAATTCTTGAAAAAGAAAAAGACCTTAGAAAGAAGGGTGTCAAATTTATTATTACAGTACCTGAAGTGGTGATTGTTTAGATTTTAATAAAATTGTCACTTTACATTAAATTCTAAGTTACCATATAGTATGAAAACAGCTATTTTTGTATCTGACGTTAATCAGACAGAGTCTCTCTCTGCTTTTTTGGCTACGATTTCTGATGAGGAACGAAAGCTACATATGATTGTGGCACTTGGTGCTGACGTCGAATTTGAACTGGAAGAACGAAATATTTCCTTTCAATCCGGTCAAGACCTAAGAAGCACATCTCATCATGTGCGTTTGCTGTATGTGAGAAAGTTTTCACAGAAAATGTTGAATGATTCCACTTTCTCTTTTTTCTCTTATAAGGGCATAAACTTGTTGAATACGTTTATGCTACCCCTACAGTCTTATTTGATATTAGTTTTATATTTTACCGACGTATTTACAACTTTAGTAAGAAATTATCCAGAGCATAAAAAACTAATACTATTTTCCAACACAAGAATTGTCCGTGTTGATACAAGCAGCGTGCTAGCACCCCTTGAGGCAAGTGCTGTTGTTGATGTGGCGCGATTGGTGGGGGAGAAATACAATCTAGAGATTGTTGTCAAGAAACCTAAGGCTGTGTATGCAGACCTTCTAAACAGGGTTGAAAATAAATTATTTAATTTAAAACGCTTACTTTTTGGGTGGGCGTTATCTATTTTGAATATTTTTGTTAACATAATTGTTTCAAAGAAAAGGATTCGCATTTTAACAGCTGATTATTGGAGAAATATTTCTCCAATGATGGCAGAGTTGCCTGAGGTCGAGGTTTTTATGCACGACAGAAAGGAGTCGCTGAGGGCGGGATTTGCGGCCATCTTGAAACACAGAATGCACTTTGTTCATATAGAGAATTTTGCATCACGAGGAACGCGAAAAACTTCTCTTGAGCAGAGGGACTCTTTTCTTGCCAAGTGGCAGAGGGGTGAGAACAAAAACTCTACGCTACAACAAGCAGAGTTTTGCGGACTTTCTCTTTTTCCTATTTTGTCTACAGCAGTGCATAAAATTTTTGAAATTGGAGGGAAGAGAGCCGTGTATTTGATAGATGGTACGTATTCTATGTTTGAAAAGATTGAGCCCGATATTATTTTTGTTCGCGCTAGCGCTTCTGCCCAAATACATTTCCCAATTCTTTGTGGTGTTGCTCGAGCGCTTGGGATTCCTTCAATTGAAGCACAGCATGGAATTTTTTATTTAGGTGAATATTCTTTAACTGACAGATATTCATCAGAATACATTGCGACTTACGGGCCACTTGCAAGCGATGAGGTAAAAGAGCTTGGGTATACAGATAAAACTTCTCTTAATGTCGGGTCTCCAAGATTTGATGTATATAAAGAACTGAGGAAGCCGTCTGCAGAAATGGGTACAAAAGAAAAACCCATCACAATTACTTGTGTAATTCCGGCGGTGCTACCATATTCTTGGTCTGATACATATGAGGTTGTAGATTATTTTGCCAATCTAGCAGCCGCAATTTCTAATATACCAAACGTGCAAGTCATATTTAAACTAAGGCCAACCCTAGATGACAAAGAATTTTATGAGAGAATCGTGGCGCGCTACTTTGCCTCCATTCCACATAAGATTGCACGACATGAGCCCATTATTGATATTTTTACACAATCAGACATTGTTGTTGCTATATACTCCACAACTCTTCTTGAAGCCCTTATGTCTGGTAGGCCTGTAATTTATAACGGTACGCTCGCTATGCATAAGGCTTTAGCTGAAGTTTTGGGAGATTATATTAGCGCGGGCGCATTTATTATGATAAAAACCGAAGAAGAGCTCTCAGACGCAATTGAATCTCTTGTAAACAATTCTCAAAAAAGGGAGCTATTGGCTCAAAAAGCAAGCAATTTCATGAAAGAGAATTATTCCTTTGACGGCAAGGCATCGTCAAGATTGGCGGATATTTTAAGGAGGTTGGCAGACAGTTAACGGCGTTATTTCAGAAGGCTCGCATTTGACAAAATTGAGTGGTAACATGCTATCTATATACAGTAACCCACTTCAGGCATGAAAGTAGTAGTTCTAATTCCACTACGCGGAGGATCCAAATCTATACCATATAAAAACATAAAGTTAATAGCTGGAAAGCCTCTTTGCTATTGGCTTTGCCTTGCGGCAAGTGGGGCAAAAGGAGTTGACGAAGTCTATGTTTCAACAGACGATAAGAAGATAAAAGATACCGTGCTTTCGTTCGGGTTAGGCGTAAAGGTAATAGACAGGCCAGCAGAATTTGCTGGAGACAAATCTACGACAGATTCGGTGATGCTTCATTTCATGGAAGAAGTGTCCGATTTTGACTTACTCATAACAGGACAGGCCACCTCTCCACTGACTCTAAGTGAAGAGATAGATAGCGCCTTAGATTATTTTAAGAAGAACAATCTCGACTCTCTTCTTACAGCGGTTCGTATAAAACGATTCTTTTGGACTGAGGGTGGAAAACCAATAAACTATGATTATAAAAATAGGCCAATGAGACAAGATTTTGACGGCTGGCTAATGGAGAATGGCGCATTTTATATAACAAAAAAAGACACTTTAAAGAAAGAGAAAAATCGCTTAGGTGGTAAGATTGGCGTCTTTGAGATGAGAGAGGAGGCGGGCATAGAGCTTGACGAGCCGCTGGACTGGGTTATTTTGGAGAATCTACTTCTAAAGGAGCAGGCTGAAACTAATTAGAAGTCTATATTGTTATATAAACTGCCACTATTTAATTAATTTTTAGATAATATGTACAAGAAAAAACCCATAGTTATAGCTGAAATCGGATGTAATCACAGAGGAGATATAACCACAGCAAAGGAAATGATGTCCATGGCTAAGAATTTTTGCGATGCAGATGTCGTTAAGTTTCAAAAACGACACAATAAGGAGCTCCTTACTCCGGAGGAATACGATACCCCTCATCCAAATAAGCATAATAGCTACGGAAACACATACGGGGAGCATAGAGAATTTTTGGAGTTTTCTGCCGACGAACACAGAGAGCTAAAGAAACATGCTGAGAATATAGGAATAGAATATTCGACTTCAGTTTGGGACCTTACGTCCGCACAAGAAATTGCGGCTCTTAATCCTAGAATGATAAAAATTCCATCAGCTTGTAACTTAAAGTTTGATATTCTTGAGTATCTAGCAAAAAATTATAAAGGCGAAATTCATATTTCCTTTGGAATGACTACAAAAGAAGAAGAGAAGAAAATTGTAGATTTATTTGTGAAAAATAAACGCGCTAAGGATGTAGTAATTTATAGTTGTACATCAGGATACCCAGTTGATTTTGAAGACGTGTGCCTTTTAGAGATAGCGCGACTAAAGGAAACGTTTGGTGATGTGGTTAAGGAAATAGGATTTTCTGGGCATCACAATGGAATCTCAGCAGATATCGCTGCCTATGTGCTTGGTGCAAACTATATTGAGCGACACTTCACTCTTAATAGAACATGGAAAGGTACCGATCATGCCGCGTCTTTAGAGCCAGACGGATTGCGTAGATTGATACGTGACTTAGGTGCAGCTCACAAATCACTAACACACAAAAAGAAGGACATTCTTGACGTAGAAGCGGTTCAGCGTAAAAAACTTAAGCGTACTTAAATAATGGCAGACAACAAAATACACAAACTATTGGTTGAACTTGGACTTTCAAATAAAAAAACTACCAAACCGTATTACCAACAAGTTAGAGATAGGGATGACGTTGGTGTTTTAAAAGATGAGAAGTCGGGCGTAATTTTTCTTGATCGCTCAGATCATATGGACATCTCACATTATAGTGATATGGACGACAGTTCATATTGGGACGGCGCTGATAGAGCAGAAGCTCTTAAAAAATGTTCAGAAGATGACGAAAGGAGATCTGTGCAATTTGCTTCCTACATAAAGGATAAAGACGTTATTGACATTGGGTGTGGGGCGGGTGGATTCGTGGAGTATGCTCGCGATAGTGTTAAAAGTATTTCTGGTGTTGAACCGCAGGGCTACATGATGAAGGAATTAGAGGAAAATGGATATAAAATGTTTAAGCTTCCAGAAGATGTGCCAGATGAAAGTTTTGATGTCGTAACTCTTTTTCACGTTCTTGAACACTTCACAGAACCTATCGAAACACTTAAAGAAGCCAGAAGAATATTACGTCCAAATGGAACAATTATTGTAGAAATACCACACGCTAAAGATACTCTCCTTAAGCTAGAGGAATTTAGGAAATTTACTCTTTGGAGTGAGCATCTCATTTTACATACTAAGGAAAGCGTTAAAATGTTTTTAGGAAACGCAACTTTTAGTAATATAGATATTAGCGGGTATCAACGATATCCTTTACCAAACCACATTGGTTGGCTTGTGGATGGAAAGCCGGGGGGGCAGGAAAAATATTCAGACATGTTTAATCAGGAAGAAAATGAGAAGTACGGGAAGATGCTAAAAAATACTGACCAAACCGACACGCTCATTGCAATTGCACATAAATAATGAAAAAGATAGAAGAAAAATTACAAAATTTTAAAGGACTTATTCTAGACGCAGATGGCGTGTGGTTTTCTGGTTCCGAAAATAGGTTAGTAATGCCAAGCGGAGAAGTCGTAATAATGAAAGAGCGTGACTTACAAGACGGACAAGGTCTTTCTTTTCTAAGGGCTATTGGCATAAAAGTTGTTTTTGCTTCAGGAGAGGAGGAGCCACTAGAAAGTACTGTAGAAAAAATCAACGCACTTCCTTCAGTAAAATCTGGAGATTGGGAGCCTGTTACTTTATTTACTAAAGAGTTCAACAAAGGCGGTAAGGTAGCCTCTATTGAGGCGTGGATGAAGACGCAAAAGCTTTTGTGGGAAGAATGCGCGTATGTTGGTGACGATAGGACGGATTTGGAAGCCATGAGCTTGGTCGGATTAAAGGTCGCACCACAAAATGCGACCAGATTAATAAAGAAGATTGCGGATATAGAATTAAGCAAGAATGGTGGCGGTGGAGCAGTTCGTGAGTTTTCAGAACTAGTTTTAGATGCGCGCGGAATAGACGAAGCAACACTTCCGTCCGCATGATTTTAAATTAATCATAAGTTTATATATAGAACAACTAGATGGAAGGCACAATTTCAATATTACGTAATACTTTTTCCGGCTACAAACGACAACTTATAATATTGGTATTTTTAGGACTTGCCAGTGGTTTGTTAGAGGGTGTTGGTATTGGTGCAATTGTACCTCTTCTTTCTTTTCTTATTTCTGGGACAGAGGGTGATGGTAATGTTATAACTTCGTCACTAGAAGCATTATTTAATTTCATTGGAGTACCTTTTAAGTTTAGTTCTGTCATTGTTCTTATTTTTATCCTTTTCTTGATACGATCTGTTGTTCTTGCACTCTCTACATACATTAGGGCAAGTATTACTGCTAGTTTTATGAACAAAGAAATGGGGGAACTTATTTCAAGCACCATGCACGCTAAGTGGGAATATTTGTTGCGTCAAAAAGCTGGCCATGTTCAAACGACAATGATACGCAGTGTTCAGAAAACCATGGATTTACTTGGCACACTTGCTCAATCAATCCAGTCTTTTACTGGTCTTGCTATGTATATCGCCGTGGCGATGAGCATTTCTTGGAAAATAACATCGTTAACTCTTTTGCTTGGGGCTCTGGTATTTTTCTTTTCTAAGCCATTCGTTAAAAGAATCAGAAAGATTGGTAATCAAACCTTACGTCATGAAAAAAGTGCTGCAAACCATATTCTAGAGGACCTTTCAGGAATGAAAACAATTAAGGCATCTGGAAAAATGGAATTTGTAATAAAGAAAATCCGGGCAGACGTTGAGTCGTTGCGTGGGGTGATAGTGAAGGGAGCTATTGTGAGATCGCTTGGAGCATTTTTTGTTCAACCAGTTGGATTTCTCTTTGTGTTACTTATATTCGCCTCAACATATAAAACTGGTGGATTTAGTCTTGCCATATTTGCTGCGACTGTGTATTTGATTCAAAAGATATTTATTTATATTGATTCGGGGCAGAAATCAATATATAGCATTAATGAATTTGCGCCATACGCAGGAAACATAATTCAGTACAAAAAGGAATCGCAAAAGGCCACAGAACATTTTAGTGAAGCAATTCAACCGTTTGTTTTCAAAAAGGCCATTAGGCTCAAGGATGTCTCTCTGTCGTATGAAGGACGCGGGGAAGCTCTTTCAAAGTTAAATTCAACTGTTCAAAAAGGAGATATGGTAGGCATTGTGGGGCCCTCTGGTTCTGGCAAGACATCACTAGTCGATCTTCTCCTCCGTTTGTTTACACCAACAGAAGGGGCTATATATATTGATGGACAAGAACTTAAAAATATTTCTCTTAAAGAATGGAGAGAGAACATTGGATACGTGTCACAAGATTTATTTTTGCTTAACGACACTGTCGAAAATAACATTAGATTTTATGATCCAACTTTATCTAAGGAGCAGATTCAAAGCGCTGCAAAACAAACACACATTCACGATGTAATTGAAAAATTACCAGAAGGGTATCAGACAAATACGGGGGATAGAGGAGTTATGCTCTCGGCGGGGCAACGTCAAAGGATAGTGCTTGCGAGAATACTTGCACGCAAACCAGAGATTATTATTTTGGACGAAGCGACAAGTGCTCTTGATACTGAGTCAGAGGGTTTTATAAAGCAAGCAATAAAAGAATTGCGAGGCGAAACTACGATATTTATTGTTGCTCACCGCCTCACTACTGTAATGGACGTTGATAATCTTCTCGTCATAGATGGTGGTAAAATAATTGAAAGCGGTAGCCCCAAAAAGCTGTTAGAGAACAAGAGGTCTTACTTTTACAGACTTGTTCATTTGCAGGGCGATACCCAATAATATAATTGTAGAAAAATAATTTATAATATTCACTTAAAAACTAATTAGCATGGAGAAAATTGAACGTCCTTGGGGCAAAATGTGGAAAATTTTTCATACAAAAAGAGCTTGGCTTAAATTCATTAAAGTACATGGCCGCACAAGCCTGCAAGCTCATCGGCACAGAACGGAGTGGCATTTTGGATTTTATAAAATTGAACCCATGGAAAAGCACAGGCTAACTAAAGGAGTGTATTTGGAATTCGTTAAAGGTAAGGCAGACGAGGATGATGTTATTAGATATTCCGACGATTATGGTAGAAACTCGCCAGAGCCTAAGTAGTTAGTCATTTTACAGACTATTAGTTCCGTAGGCTTATGTGAGAAACAGTGGCCTAAGAATCTCAGTTGCTGTATAGTAATAACCATGGATTTTGATAAGATTTTGAGGAATATCCTCATTGCGGGCATTTTCTTGATTCCGTTTATTCCTTACATTGTTGCAAACAACATGTTTTTCCCATTTATTACTGGGAAAAATTTTACATTTAGAATAATTACGGAAGTATTATTTGGCTCGTGGGTACTGCTTGCGCTACGCAATGTTGCATATAGGCCAAACTTTTCTTGGATTCTACTAACATTTGCTGCGTTTGTTGGAATAATGACAATAGCGGATTTAAACGGGGCAAATGCACTGAAAAGTGTGTGGAGCAACTTTGAAAGAATGGAAGGTCTTGTGACTCTCATTCATCTCTTGGCTTATTTACTTGTAGCCGGAACAGTTCTAAAAACAGAAAAATTATGGACCTATTTTTTCCACGTATCTATAGGCGTAAGCTTGTTTGCTGTTATGTTTGGTTTTTTCCAACTAGACGGCCTAACCCAGATTAACCAAGGAGGAGTGCGTGTTGATGCAAAGTTTGGTAATGCTACATATTTGGCAATTTACATGCTATTCCACATTTTTATTACTGCCATGTATCTAATGCGCGGAATGAAAAATGTTAAACCACTCGTTGTAAGTGGTATTATTGGTTTTATAGTATTTATTTTGGGGATAAATGCGCAATTTCCAAATGGACTCCCAGACGGCTCTAGTATTTATGTGTGGACTTCTGTCCTTGGAATTGGGGGTCTTATATTTCTTCTTTTTCAAGAGGGAAAAGAGTGGGTTTCAAAGTATATAATACCCATACTTTATGTCGCGCTAATAACCACACAACTCACCATCCTTTATTTCACCGCCACCAGAGGAGCAATACTTGGAGCGCTTGGGGGCATTCTACTTTCAGCCATTTTAATAGTTATTTTTGAGCGTGAAAAACAAACATTAAGAAAAATAGGGCTTGGATTGCTTCTCGCCATACTTATTATTGTTGGAGGATTTTTCAGCATAAAAGATTCGGATTTTGTAAAAGACAACCAAGTATTAAAGCGCTTCTCAAACATATCTCTTGATTCAGGGACTGTTCGTGCCCGCTTCACTATATGGAGCATGGCACTTGAGGGTGTTAAAGAACGACCCATCTTGGGTTGGGGGCAGGAGAACTTTAATCTTGTTTTTAACAAGTACTATGACCCCGTTCTTTATCATGACGAGCCGTGGTTTGACCGAGTGCATGACATTGTCTTCGACTGGCTGATAGCTGGAGGAATTTTGGGGCTTCTTGCTTACGTTTCCATTCCAATTGCCCTTATGTATTACATATGGTTTGGAAGGGGTAAAAAACTTTCTGTAATAGATAAAAGTTTACTTACGGGAATGCTGGCAGGATATATGTTCCACAACATATTCGTATTCGACAACATTATGAGCTACATAATGTATGCGACAATTCTTGCCTACGTTTATGCTATGACCACTGAAGATGTAAAAGAAGGGAAAATGGCAAAAGTTATAGACATGGGAATAATCAATCGTGTGGCAACCCCAATTATAATTCTTGCTACTGTATTTACGATTTACGCCGTGAACACAAAACCAATACTTGCTTCCACCACACTCATAAACGCACTTAGAGGTCAACCAAGTCCACAAGATAACATAACGTATTTCAAAGAAGCTCTTGCATATGATACGTTCGCAAATCAAGAAATTCGAGAACAACTCATACAAGCAGCAACGCGCGCAGCTCGCTCTGACGTTGAACCAGGCATTAAGCAACAAATTTTTGATCTGGCGAACACTGAAATGAAAAAGCAACGTGAGATTGCGCCAGATGATGCGCGGCACGCATTGTTTTACGGCTCCTTGCTTGAAACATTTGGACAAAACGCGCGAGCAAGAGAACACTTTGAAGATGCGCAGAGGTTGTCGCCAAACAAGCAGACAATTCGTTTTGCTCTTGGAGGAAACCTAATCAACTTAGGCCTATTAGATGAGGCAGACGCTCTTTTGAAAGAAACTCTAGAGCTTGAACCAAGATTCAGTGATTCACATATAATGTATGCTATTTCTGCAATATACAAAAAAGATCTAGAAAGAGCAGATAAAATCCTTCTGGACTTCTTTGGTGCAACAATCGTCGATAACTCACGACTTTTACAGACCTATATAAATACAGGAAATTGGGAGCGCGTTAGAGACATATGGGAGCTTCGAGTGAACGCATCCCCGAACAATTCTCAACTACGTGTATCCTTTGCAGCAAGTTATTTACAACTTGGAGATAGGAATGCTGCTATAGAACAGTTGCAAAAAGCCATTGAAATAGATCCAGGATTCAAAAAAGATGGAGATTTTCTAATACAGGAAATTAGAGCAGGCAGAAACCCATAATCTGTTTTGTTGACATTTATGCAAATAAATGCTAATATACTTTCGTGAGTGTCACACAAGTTGTGACTCTGACGAAAGTCTACAAAAATACCGCCTCTGGGCGGTCTTTTTGTTTGGTATTTTTGACTTTTTGACCTGTAACTTTCAACCTTCATACTATATACTTATAATACCCGTATTGCTCAAAGATATGGCTAGCGGCGGCACTCACATAAGACTTTTTTGGAGCTCGCACCCGCTGGCCATATCTCTGCGTAATATATAGAGGGATATGAAAATTTTAGATAACGTATCACTTTCACCGTTCACAACATTCAAACTTGGCGGAAAAGCTAGGTATTTTACGGCCGTTGAGACAAAAGAGGACCTTATTGATGCCGTACGCTGGTCAAAACAAACAGGTACTCCGTATATGGTTATAGGAGAAGGGTCAAATATCCTAGTTTCTGACGATGGATTCTCTGGGCTGATTATTAGAAATCAAATTTCTGGCCTAGAGAATTATGAAAAAAATGAGGAAACATATCTTGGAGTTGGAAGTGGCGAGAATTGGGACGATTTTGTTGCCCTCACTGTGAAAAAGGGATTATACGGTATTGAAAATCTTTCTGGGATACCCGGAAGTGTTGGTGCCACACCAATTCAAAACATAGGAGCCTATGGTAGAGATGTTGGCAGTGTTATCTCGTGGGTTGAAGCGCTCAATACAGAAACAATGGAAGTCGAATTACTTACCAACAATCAGTGCCAATTTGATTATAGAGACAGTTTATTCAAGAAAAAGGAAGGAAGTAAATATATAGTGACAGAAGTTGGTTTTAAACTTTCATCTAGTGGTATTCCAAATATTTCATATCGAGATTTAACCAATTACTTTAACAACAATGATGTTCGCCCAAGTCTGGAGTCTGTGCGAAACGCAGTTCTTAATATACGAGCTGGTAAATTTCCCGATTTAAACCATCACGGGTGCGGGGGTTCATTTTTTAAGAACCCAGTTATTACTCGGAACCAGTTAAGAAACCTGCAGTCTAAGTTTAAGGACATGCCGCACTATTCGCACGAAAACGGTACATATAAAATCCCACTTGCTTGGGTTCTCGAGCATGCGGTTCCGTGGAAAGGGGTGCGACGCAAAACCGTCGGTGTTTCAGAGCTTCAACCACTTGTTTTGATTCACTATGGTGGTGGAAGCGCAAATGAAATTAAACGTCTTGCTGAAGATATTACTAAAAGTGTTTCAAATAAAACTAATATTTTAATTTCTCCAGAAGTTTGTTTTGTTGGAGATTTCTAATATTTTTTATATATAAAGTAATTTTTTTGAGAACTTTTCTTTTGAAGAGTTTTTATTTGATTTGTGCTGTTTTCGAAAAAAAAACAACAAAACAGTTATCAAAATTAAAAACAACAAAAATATTGTTTTAGTGCACACCACGTATGATAATTAAATTAAGTATAGCTTGTTAGAGTTTTTTATTCGTAAGGGATATGAAGAAAGAAACGGTCGACGAGTTAGCTTTATTTCTAATTTAATTACGCAAGAAGCATGGCAGCAAAAAAACGAAAAGCTCCAGCTAAGCGACGCAAAGTTGCAAAGCGAAAGCCAGCAAAGCGACGCAAAGTTGCAAAGCGAAAGCCAGCAAAGCGAAAGCCAGCAAAGCGAAAGCGCAAGGCTGCAAAGCGAAAGCCAGCAAAGCGAAAGCGCAAGGCTGCAAAGCGAAAGCCAGCAAAGCGACGTAAAGTTGCAAAGCGAAAGCCAGCTAAGCGAAAGCGCAAGGCTGCAAAGCGAAAGCCAGCTAAGCGAAAGCGCAAGGCTGCAAAGCGAAAGCCAGCTAAGCGAAAAGCAACTCGCAGGCGAAGAAAGTAAACGGCCTTTCGGGCCCGAGAGGCCTATACTCTCCAGATAAGGCCAAAAAAATCCCTTTCAGTTAAGACGACTGGAAGGGATTTGCTTATGTATAGCCATTATGTGGCCAGTAGCTTTTGTGATACCATGAGTGCCATGTTTAGTTTTAAGAAATCACTAGGAGACATAAGTAAGAAAATTCTTAAGGAAATCGACCCCACAGTTCAGAAAATAAACGAATTTGAAGAAAGCGTCTCACCCTTAAGCGACGAAGAATTAGGGGCAAAAACAGAAGAATTTAAGCAGGCACTAAAGAGTGGAAAAGAACTTGATGAAATATTACCAGAGGCTTTTGCAGTAGTTAGAGAGGTCACAAAACGAGTACTTGGCCAACGCCATTACGATGTTCAGATGGCAGGGGGTGTTGTTTTGTACCAGAACTCTATTGCTGAAATGCGCACAGGAGAAGGTAAGACACAGGTTGCTACACTTCCTGTTTATTTAAATGCGCTAACTGGAAAAGGAGTCCATGTTATTACTGTAAATGACTATCTTGCACGGCGCGACTCTGTGTGGATGGGGCAAATTTATGCAACTCTCGGTCTTTCTGTTGGCGTGATAAATCAAAACGAATCGTATCTATATGATAAAGGTCATCTTGAGAAAGACAAAGAAAGAGATGAAGAAGGTTCATATAAAATCGTATATGATTTTTTAAAACCATGTACTCGAAAAGAAGCGTACGAAGCTGATATAACTTATGGAACAAACAATGAGTTTGGGTTTGATTATTTGCGTGACAATATAGAGTATAAGGTGGACAATCTAAGACAACGCAGTCACTACTTCGCAGTTGTTGACGAAATTGACTCTATATTAATAGATGAAGCAAGAACACCTCTTATCATATCAGCTCAAGCGGCAGACTCTGAGAATCTTTACACAACTTTTTCAAAAGTAGCAAGACAATTAAATAAAGAAGAACACTTTGCGGTAGATGAAAAATTAAAGGCAGTTACACTCAACGATGCTGGTATTGAAAAGGCTGAAAAGATTTTAGGCATAGATAATATATACACCGAACACGGAATCAAGTATGTACACCACCTGGAGACTGCGGTACGTGCCAAAGCTCTTTTCACCAAGGATAAAGAGTACGTAATAAAGGAGGGCGAAGTGATAATTGTTGATGAATTTACTGGAAGACTGCAACCAGGACGGCGCTGGAGCGAAGGACTCCATCAAGCAATAGAGGCAAAAGAGGGTTTAAAAATACAGCAAGAATCAAGAACTTATGCATCCATCACATTTCAGAACTACTTCCGCATGTATGAAAAGATTTGTGGGATGACTGGTACAGCAATGACAAGTTCAGAAGAATTTTATAAAGTTTATGGCCTTGAAACAGTTTCAGTTCCAACAAATGTTCCTCCGAAACGAATTGACAGAGAAGACCTTATTTATCAAACAGAAAAAGGAAAATTTGCTGCAGTTACGAGGAAAGTGAAAGAATTAAACAAAAAAGGACAGCCAATTCTAATTGGTACGGCATCAATTGATAAAAACGAACTTTTAAGTGCATATTTGAAGAAAGAGGGTGTAAAACACGAATTACTAAACGCCAAGAACCACGAACGGGAAGGAGAAATTATAGCTAGCGCTGGTGAAAAGGGTAAAGTAACGATTGCTACAAATATGGCCGGTCGTGGTGTTGATATTAAACTCGGAGGAACAAGTGCCACGAAGGAACAAGCAGAGGAAGTTAAAAGTCTAGGAGGACTTTTTGTGTTGGGAACAGAAAGACACGAAGCGCGTCGTATTGACAACCAGCTTCGTGGAAGAAGTGGACGTCAGGGAGATCACGGCGAAACACAGTTTTTTGTATCTCTTGAAGACTCCCTTATGCGAGTGTTTGCAGCAGATTCAATAAAAAGCATGATGGGACGCTTTGGTATTCCTGAAGACGAACCAATTGAAAACAAAATGATTACACGCTCTCTTGAATCGGCACAAACGAAAATAGAAGGTTTTAACTTTGATTCGCGAAAGCACGTACTTTCCTTTGATGATGTTTTAAATAAACAGCGTCAAGTAGTATACGCGCGTCGCAAAAAAGTTCTGAAGAGTTCCAAAGATGACATTCAAGACCTTTTGGAAGAATTTGTAGCAGGCGATGAAGATATTCAAAAAACTATTGATGCAAAGCGTGAAGCTCTTGGAGAGGAGGAGTTTTACAAAGTTGCGGCGCGAATCATGCTTCAAGCAAACGACACTCTTTGGGTTGAACACCTTGAAATGATGGATTATCTTCGATCAAGTGTTAACTTGCGAGCGTATGGACAAAGGGACCCGTTGAATGAATATAGAAAAGAAGGACTTAAACTGTTCCACGAGCTTGAAGAAAATTACATTGACACAGTGCTTCGCATGATACCGAACATTGATACCGGTGCTTTTAAAGAAGATGCACAAAAACTGAAAGAAGTTCATGCTCAAGCAAGGCTACTGGGAGGCTCAGGAACCAGCGGAGCAAGTGGAGTACCAATTGGTAGAAAAGAAGACAAAATAGGCCGGAATGACCCGTGTCCTTGTGGTTCGGGCAAAAAATATAAAAAGTGTGGACTTATAAGCGCTCCAGAGCACAAAGCTTAGTGTAAAAAAACCTAGTATGAATCCCGTTAGAAATAGACGGGAAAGATGTATGAGATTAATTATAAATAAATTTCTAACGGGATGAAAAAGAAAGCAGTATTTTTTAATGAATTCATTCGACATTTTACTTGTGGAGAATGTGGCAAGTGGTTTGCAATAGGGGATGCTCCCGAAGAGAGAAATGAGTGGGCGTGTCCGTGGTGTGGTAAAATGCAAAATTTTGCAGCAGATAAACAGATTTCTGAATAATTGCGGTATCTGTTGCGTAAAGGTACAATCCCTACTATGTATAGCTTAATTACACGACTACTAATCAATATATTGGCACTTTTACTTGTTGCCTACCTTATTCCCGGAATTTCAGTAGACGGCTTCTTTTCTGCGTTTATAGTCGCTATTTTACTCGGACTTCTTAATATTTTCATTAAACCAATTCTAATATTACTTACTTTACCAATAACTCTTCTTACTCTGGGCTTGTTTACTTTCGTAATAAACGCTCTTTTGTTTTGGTTTGTGGCAAGTTTCGTGGAAGGATTTATGGTATCTGGATTCCTAACAGCACTTATCGGTACGGTTTTATATTCAATAGCAAGTGGAGTAGGAAATAAACTACTCGACTAACGGTATGGATTTAAAAGGATACAAACCAACTATTGGATTAGAAATTCATGCAGAGCTCAAAACAAACACAAAGATGTTTTGTGACTCGAAGAACGATCCAGATGAGAGCGAGCCTAATGTAAATATTTGTCCAGTGTGCCTAGCGCACCCAGGAACACTTCCCGTAATAAATTTTGAAGCAGTAAAGCATGTTCTTAAAGTTGGTCTTGCAGTAAATGGAATGCTTGCAGACTTTACAGAGTTTGATAGAAAAAATTATTTTTATCCAGACATTCCGAAAGGATATCAAATAAGCCAATACAAATATCCACTAATAAGTGGGGGAAATCTTTCTGGCATAGATATTACACGGATTCATCTTGAGGAAGACACCGCGCGAAGCACACACGATACGGGAGATGAAAGTTTGGTTGATTTCAACAGAGCAGGAATTCCTCTTATGGAGCTTGTGACGGAACCCGTTGTAGAAAGTGCTGAACAGGCGGTGCGGTTTGCTCGCGAATTACAATTAATACTTCGATACTTAGGTGCGGGAGATGCAAATCTTGAAAAGGGAGAAATGCGTGTTGAGGCAAATATTTCAGTAAGCAAAACAAAAAAATTTGGTACAAAGGTAGAAATAAAAAACCTTAACTCGTTTAAGGTGGTAGAACGTGCCACAAATTTTGAGATTGAACGACAAATCAAAGAGCTAGAACGAGGCGGAAAAATTGTTCAAGAAACAAGGGGGTGGGATGAAAATAAGCAACAAACATTTTCGCAAAGGCTAAAAGAGTCTTCCGAAGAATATCGATATTTTCCAGACCCAGATCTTCCAAAGCTAAAAATAAGCGAAATACCTGAATTTTCCAAAGAAACTCTAAATAAGGAAATGCCAACCTTGCCCAATGAAAAGCGCGAAATATATAAAAAGTGGGGCCTTCAGGACGATGATGTAGAGGTATTTGTGCAGGAGCAAGCTCTTTTGGGTGTATTTATAGAAAATGTGGCCTTAGAACTGAATAAAGACTCAAAACTCATAAAACTTGCGTCAAATTACATTACTTCTGACCTTCTTGGAATATATAAAGAAAAGGGCCTTCCAAAAGGGCTTCCAATAAATGCAAAGGAATTTGCACGCCTCATAGATATGGCTAATTCTGGCGACATCTCATCAAGAGGGGCAAAGGATATATTGAAAATTTTGGTAGAGAAAGGCGGAGGAAATCCCGAAGAAATTGCTAAAAAGCACAATCTTATACAAAAAAGCGATGAAGGAGAGCTTAAAACGGTTGTTGAGGGAATTATTGCAGCTAATCCTAGTGTTGTAGAGGAATACAAGAACGGCAAAGAGGCCTCTTTACAATACCTTGTTGGGCAGGGCATGAAGGAGACGAAAGGCTCTGCAAACCCAGCTGTCTTAAAGAAGCTCTTGAAAAAAGCTATTTCCTAGTTTTTATTAGCGACGTAGAGCGGGCGAAATGGCGAGCTCTCAGGTGTGCGATTTCTGAGCCGAGGAGTTAACAAAGATTCAATAGCTTGGAGCTTGTTGCAAAAAATCTTTATCCACATACAAAATGAAATAGATAGTCCACTTAGAGGGCTATAATGTATGTATACCCACTAAATTCGCAATCTCGAATAGCCGAGATGCTTTTTCTGTGGTCAATTTACATGCAAAAAGAAGGAGATCACATAAAAATTGATGGAATTGCGTATATTCCAGTAAAGCGTGCCGCAATGCTTGCCGACTACACGGCTGACTATGTTGGACAGCTTTGCAGGGCAAAGAAGCTTGAGGCAACCCGCGTTGGACGAGCGTGGTATGTAAGTGAAAATTCGATAATAGCGCATAAGGAGGGGCAGATTTTAAAAGAAACTCCACAGGCAGAAGTTCAAGAATTTGATGTAAAGGGGGAGGTTCAAAGAGTAAAAAACAAAATCACACCAAAAAGTATTTTCAAACCGGCATCATTTATTGTCTATAAGCGTGACGATAGACCTCTTTTGCCAAATTTAATGCAGATTGAGCCTGGTGTGGAGGATGAACCAGAAATTAGCACGAAAGAGCCAGAAACTCCACAAGATTTGCCACAAACTATCGTGACAAGGCGGAATGTTGAAGAAAAGCAAGGCGCCCTGCTCCAATCTATTTTTTCATATATTGGGCGAACTCTTTTGGGGGTAGCATCGTTTGTAATAGTGTTTTTGCTCATTTTTTCTCTAAACGGCTCGTATACGGGAGAACTTATTGGTGGCGGTCTAAATAGCGTTGTTGCAAGCGTCGCAAGTACTGAAGCCGTTAAAACAGTCAATACAGACATACTAGAACCATATCGTCTTTCTGCAACAGAGTTTAGTAAGGTGGTCGATGAAAGTATTCACACCTTAATATATGGTGAAACAAATTACGACGAAACCGCGACACGTTAGTATTAATATATGAAAGCATTTCTTACAACACTACTTTTTCTTTTAACCGCAACAGCGGTTTCTGCCCAAGTTGGCGGCTATGGCATACCATCTACGTATGATATTTTGGGTGAAAATGTGCAATCTGGAGACATTGTTTCGTTTACGCCCATAACTAGCACATATGCTCCGTCAGTTATACCAAAAGACGAAGACATGTTCGGAGTTATAGACACTACACCACTAGTTGTCTTTAGAAGTGGGATAAATAAACTTCCGATTGTACAGATTGGTGAAGTGCTTGTTAACGTGACAACACTAAACGGGCCAATATCCATCGGGGACAGTATTACAACATCAGAAGTTCCTGGTAAGGGTCAACGTTTTGAGAGAGGCGAGGGATATATTCTTGGCTATGCTCTAGAAAGTTTTGATTCTACAAAAAGCACAACAACAGCGCTAGTAAATGGGGAAGAAGTGACTGTTGGAACTATTCGAGTGCTGTTAAACATTGGCCCATCTCTTGATGAATTTAGCGACCCGCTTTCTCAGGCAACAATTTTTGTACGTGAAGATGGTGAAGTGGAAACAGGACTTGAAACTATTTTCAGATATATTACCGCAGCACTTTTTGCGCTTGGAACAGTTTTTGTTGTGCTTAAGACATTTGGTCCAAATATTGGGCGTGGTGTTATTTCGGTGGGACGTAATCCACTTGCGAAAACGAGCATTCAAGCAATGGTTGTATTTAACGTAATCCTAATTCTTTCAATCAGCATTGTCGCATTTATTGTCAGTTTGCTCATTATATTCTTACCAATTTAAGAAAAAATCTCAATTGAAGTACAAATCCTGTGTGTTACTATTAACAATAAGAAACTACTAAAAAGGGAACTATTATGCTGGAATTCTTAAAGCAATATATATCAATGGGAGAGGTAATTGCGATTTTTGTATTTTTACTATTAGTTGTAATTGTTCTACTTATATTGCTGATAGTAAACAACCGTCGTATCCAAGACGTTACGTACCCCATATACGATTACATAGTTAAAGGAGCACACGATAAGGCTCGAAAAATTACATATGACGCGAGAAAAGGGGCTCGCAAAATGCTTTCAGACGCCGAGCTCGAAGGAATTAAAGTAATTGCTAAGGAAAAAATTGAGAGCAAACACATAGAAAAGGAATACGAAGAGAAATTGAGCAAACTCACAGAAGAGACAGAAAAGCTTCTTGTAAAATATGGACAAGAAATGGACGCTAACCTTAAGCGTTTACTCGACGGAGTAGAGAAGAGAGTGTCTTCAGGAATTGCAAAGAATGAAACTTTTTTGCAAGAGGAGACAAATAAGCTTTCCAAGCAGTTATCAAGCACCTTTACTACACTTGAGGCAAATGCAAAAGAGCAAATTCGTGGAAATGTTGAAAAAGAATTTATTGCCGTTAAAAAAGTAATTGAAACTTACAGACAAGAGAGATATGCTCTCATTGATGGAGAAATTTTATCACTTATAGAAAATACCACCCAACTTGCACTACAGAAAACACTAACGCTAAGTGAGCACACAGAGCTCATATACCGCGCACTTGAAGAGGCAAAATCGAAGAACACGTTTTCTTAAACTAAACAATGGCAGAGCACACACATGAATTGCTGGAAAGCACATACACCAAAGACAACCTGCATCGCAAGGTCGTACTTCTAGAAGAATTTTTTCAGAATTATTTTTTTAAAGAAGAAATCACTGGGGGAGTTAAGGACAGGCTAAAAGATTTTCTTATTGATGAAAATATTGGAGAGTATCTTCGAAGTAGCTTGCTTAATTTAAGCGACGAATTTTACAACGCATTTGTGGCTGACAACTTTAGAAATATATTTGAAAGCATAAAAGAAGCTGAAAATAACCAAGCGCACATAACCATATATGTCGCAACAATTTTACCTCCAATAGAGGTAGAAAAATTAGGTAAGTGGGCTCGTGCTAATATAGCTCCTAGCATTTTTATTGATTTGGAAGTTGATGGGAGTGTTGTTGGAGGATGTGCGTTCGTGTGGAACGGCGTGTATCATGATTTTTCATTGGGGTATTACATGGATAAGAAGCGAACAGAGATTCGGTCTCTTATAAAAGGTTCATAATGAAAGATAAGACATTTACAAAAGAAGTAGGTTTCGTGGTACACGCGAAAGGATACCTTCTTTCGCTTGAAGGACTACCTAGCGCACGAATAAATGATATATTAGTGGACGACAATGGAAACCGGGGTATTGTCGTGTCTCTTGATGGTGACCACGTTACCGCACTTTTATTTGACGACATTAACACAAGGGCTGGAGATAGGTTTTCACTTCTAGGTTCAAATCTTGAATACTCCTTAGGCAAACACCTTTTCGGACGCATCATAGATGTCTTTGGAGACCCAGTTGACGGGAAAGGAAGCTTTCCAAAAAAGAACTCTGAACTTGCGTTTGAATCTGTGGCCCCGGGCGTTGCGGGCAGAAAAGAGATTACAGAACAGTTTGAAACAGGAATTTCTACAATAGATATTTTGTATCCAATTGGAAAGGGACAGCGGCAGTTACTGTTCGGGCCAACAAGCAGTGGCAAAACTACGTTTCTTAGAGATTTAATAATAAACCAAAAGGGAAAAGATATTATCTGCATTTATGCGGGAATTGGAAAGTCAGCAGCGTTTATAGAGCGTTTTGCAGATAGCGTATTTGGTAAAGGGGCAGATGAGTACACCATTATCATGGCAGCGCTTTCAGAAGAGCAATCCTCTATTTCGTCAATTGCGCCGACAATAGCTCTCTTTATTGCCGAGCATTTTTGTAGAAAAGGGAAGGAAGTAATGTTGATTCTAGATGACTTGGGGGCGCATGCAAAATATATGCGTGAAATTGCATTGCTAATGGGACAAATACCAGGGCGCCAGTCTTACCCAGGAGATGTTTTTTATCAGCACGCACACCTTCTTGAACTTGCAGGAAATTTTAATGAGAAATATGGAAACAGCTCAATTACACTTCTTCCTCTTATAGAAACAGACATAGAAAATTTCACCGATCTTATTCCAACAAACCTTATGTCTATGACAGACGGTCACTTATTCTTTTCGCCAGATTTGCGCTCAGAAGGGTATTATCCTTCAGTCGCAATTGATCGTTCAGTAACACGTGTTGGTAGACAAACGCAAACAAAACTCCAGAGAGAACTCTCTACTCGAATAATGATGCATTTTGCTGAATTTAAAAAGCAAGAAGAATATAGTCGTTTTGGTACGAACCTAAGCGGAAAAACCAAAGATTCTCTGCGTAAAGGAGAGCTTATATTAGAGCTTTTAAGGCAGAATCCATATGAAAACTTGCGACAGGAAGTGCAAATTTCGTTACTTAGCCTAGTCTTTACTAGGTTTCTTGAGAAGCGTGAAAGACCGTTTCTTGCAAAACACAAAAAACAAATTATTGAAGCACTTATCAATGATTCGCGCCTTCAGGATATGCGAAAATTAACACACGACAAAACCATTTCTCTTAAGGATTTCCTAAAAGAGTATGACACTAAAGCGGAAATTTTGGATTCAGTATGTCAACAATAGAAGAAACAAAACGAGAATTACAAGATGTAGAAATATTGCGAGGACTTTCGAGTGCGCTTTTAGAGATTGCGTCAATACAAATTCGTTCTCTTCGTGAAAGTTTTGAGACAAACAAAGTTTTTTATGAAGATGTAAGTGATTTATATCGACTTGTTAAACTCTCAGCAAAAAAAAGAAACTATAGAGAGGACAGAGAAATTGACAGTGGAAGAGAAATGCATGTTGCAGTTACTTCTAACAAACGATTTTACGGAGCATTAAACCGAACTGTTATGGACTCATTTGTCGGCAGTATTGAAGAGGGAGACAAAGATTTTTTGATAATCGGATACACCGGCAAGCACCTAGTTGAAAATACGGAGTATCAAAAATATTGTGGGTATCTTTCATTTAAGAACGATTATCCAATACCAAAAGAAATGGAGGTTTTTCTTGAGAGAGTTAGGCCGTACGGAAAAGTTATTTTGTACTACCCCAAATTTGTAAATATCTTTAGGCAAGATCCAATACTTACAGATATTACTTATACAACAGAGCTTGATGAAATTGAGGTGGGCGACAATATAATAGAACAAATATATGAACCAGAACTACCGCATATTCTAACTTTTTTTGAATCACAGGTGCGCAGGCTTCTTTTTACTAGAATTATGCTTGAATCTGAGCTTTCTAGGACAGCCGCAAGGCTAGTAAAGATGAATTCAACAGAAGACAGGGCAGAAGTTGTTATAAAGCAAAAGAAGCAAGATTTACGCAAAGAGACTATGGTTTTAGAAGATATTCGTCTTTTGGAGACGTTTTCAAGTAGAGTTTCATGGAGGAGAAGTTAAAAAATACAATAGCAAAAGTAACTGGAATTCGTGGGCAAGTAGTTGTTGCCACGTGTATCTCTGATTATAGACCTGCACTGAAAGAGCTTTTAACGTCCCCAGAAGACCCTCTTTTACGCCTAGAAGTTCATTCGTATAAGTCTGAGCATGAAATGTATTGTCTTTTGCTATCTCCAAGGGATCAGGTATATAGAAATTTGAATATAAGCACCACAGGAGAGCAAATTACTATTCCTGTGGGAAAGGGTATCTTAGGGCGAATAATCGATTTGTATGGTAACCCGCAAGACGGCTTGGGGCCACTCGAGAATAAAGAAAAAGAACCAATATACGAAATAAGAAAAAAGAAAGTCATAGAAGCAGAAAAAAAAGATGAGAAAGAAGAGGAAAAAGAAAAACAGGACACACCAATTGTAGAGACAGGCATTAAGACAATCGACTTTTTTACTCCAATACCTCGTGGAGGGAAACTAGGACTTATCGGCGGTGCGGGTGTGGGTAAAACAATCTTGATGACTGAAATTCTTCGCAACATCAACAGCGAAGGAAATGTTTTGTCGGTGTTTGCTGGAATAGGGGAGCGTACACGTGAGGGACATGAATTGTGGCAAGCCCTAAAGATGACAGAAGTTCTCTACCGCACAACGCTTATTTTTGGAGGAATGAATGAAAACGCGGCCATTCGCTTCAAAATTGCGTGGGCCGCCGCAACTATTGTTGAATATTTCAGGGACGTAGAGAAACAGGATGTTCTTTTCTTCGTGGACAATATTTTTCGTTTTGTGCAGGCGGGAAGTGAGCTTTCAACTTTACTTGAGGAAATTCCTTCAGAGTTCGGATACCAACCAACTCTCCAAACAGAGATAGCACAGTTCGAGGGAAGGGTAGCGAGCACGAAGGACGCTTCAGTTACATCTATCCAAACAGTATACGTTCCTGCTGATGTGCTTTCAAACCCAGCCGTTATTGCAACGCTCCCACACCTTGCGGCTGTTGTAATTCTCTCTCGCGACATCGCACACCGAGGGAGACATCCTTCGATAGATTTGTATAAGTCAAAATCGTCAATTATCGAAAGAGAGGTTGTGGGAGATGCCCACTTCGAATCGGCCGTGAAGGCGATTGAAATTTTAAATCAGTTTGAAAGACTCTCTCGCATTACAGCAATCATTGGTGAGGAGGAGCTTACGGTTCAAGATCAGAAAATATTTCATCGAGCACAAAAACTAATAAACTATATGACTCAGCCTTTCTTCACCGCAGAGGCCCAATCGGGAAGAAGGGGGGTCTTTGTTAGAAGAGAAGATGTGGTGAGTGATGTTGGAGACATAATAGCTGGAAAATTTGATACCCTCGCAGAGGAGAAGTTCCTATATATTGGAGATTTAGCGGGGCAGGGGTATAAGTAGGACATAGGGTAGATATATTTATATGAGTAAGCAAAGTCTTGTACTACAGGTCAAAATTAGCACCCCAACAGACGTTTTGTGGGAGGGGGAGGCACTATCGATTTCATCCGTAAATTCTCAAGGACCCTTTGACATACTCCCAAAACACGCAAATTTTGTGACCTTGGTGCAGGGAGAGCCAATAGCTGTCAGAACTGACCAAAGAGAACGCCAATACTCATTTAGAAACGCGGTTATACATACAACCAGAAGTTCAGTCCGAATCTACGGAGACGTTTAGTTTCGAAAAAATACACCAAAAATGCCCATCTCGGTCTACCGAGATGGGCATTTTTTCCACCATTTTGAGGTAAAGTTTGCAAAAATCTTAGCGAGATTGGGGCGAGATACCGTAAAAAATATGGTTCATATGAAAAAAGCAGAATTTCCAATTCCATTTCTGTGGATAACTGCAAAAAATCTTTGTGAAACAATTTTGTCCAACATTGCAGCTTTCCCTCAACTACACGGATGGATCATTTACTCAAAGTGTTCTTGCTCTCTTTTGGTATTTTTTGTACATTTTGTCCGCTAGAATTTGATTTGCTGCGTATTTTTCTGCACGGGGACCCGCGTATCTCCATGAAATCGAAATTTTGTGAATTCTTGTCCTGAAAAGGTTGAAGAGAGCTTTTTCCTTTATTCCTACTGCTCCTGTGTATCGGCAAGCTTCATGAGTAGGACATTTTGGTCTTCCGAAAGGGTGAGGGGACCGGAAGACTCACCTCTAGGAGGCATACTTCTCCATGTGCCCGAAAGAGCGTTCCAGGCTCATTCTCGAGATTCCCTCGAAGCTCGTATTTGCCGGAAATTGTTGCAAATTTTGGCTACTTTTTAGGGCGAAATTGGGTCAATTTTCCTACCGCTTTGGGCGTCAATTTTTTCAACTTTTTGCCTCACTTTTTCTTCTGCTTTTTGTCAAAAATTCCACCGAATTTCTCTCAGATTTGAAAATTTCTATACGAGATACTAGTCCACAAGCTTTTTCCAAGTTATCCCCGAAAAATAAGGCTATCTCGGTAGAATCTCGTATATGTTTTGCTAGAATATAGGTAAGTTTGAGCAATCTTTTTTTGTCGAGATTGCATTAAAAATTCCGGCGTGTTGTTGGGTTGGCGAGCATCGTTTTAATGGTTGGGAAAGACGGTAAAAAATACATAAGTACGAAGGAGGCATCCGCGCTTACTAAGTACTCAAGTGATTACATCGGGCAACTGGCTCGAAAAGGTTTTTTTCCATCCACGAAGGTTGGGCGAAAGCTTTTTGTTCAGGAAAAAGGCCTCTTGGGTTATAGAGATATAGCAAAGTCTACTCCAACACCTCCGCAAAGTTCAAGCGCTCCTGTTGTTGCTCCAACCCCAACCCCAACCCCAACTCCAAGCGCCACTCCAACAACTGCCCCAGAGCCAGCCTTAGATTTGAAAGTTTCTACTCCTAACACTCCCGCCCCTGCTGAACCAGTTTCGTTTAGACATGACACTAACGGGGACTTAACATCAGCTGAGCCCGATGTTCCAGTACGTGAATCACTTTCGAAAAAACTTTCTCAGGCGCGAAAGGCTCTAGTATTCAAAGTTGGTGCGGTGATGGTTGTGCTCTCTCTTGTTGCATTTTCATTTTTGATAAGTGGCACTCCAGGAACGCAAGCTGTTGTTGCACAGTCCGCATCTGTCTTCTCAAGTATTAGTTCATTCTTTTCGAATATTTTCGGAGGCGAGAGCGGTGATGGAGAAAACGCCCCAACTGATATTCCCGCCTTCGTAGACTCAAACATTGACGACGACATAATTTCTGGAGGTTTATCTGAGAGTGACGACACTAGCCCCAGCGGTCCAGTCGTTACAGTTCCACCTATTCCAACCTCTGGTGCTGGGCTTTCGGTAAATAATGAAAATACTTTTCTTGAAATCAATACTGACGTAGCGATTACTGACGGTGCAAGCATTAGTAGCAGCCTTTTTGTGGGAGGCCAAACACGCTCTGGTAGTGCCGTAATTGACGGACCATTTATTGCAAATACAACGGGTACGATTGGTGGAAGTTTGAGTGTTGGAAGCAGGGGTATCTTTGAGGGACTATTGGAAGCAAATGAGGGAATTGTCACAAACGATACAGATATCGACGCGGGACTTGGGCGCGTCTTTGCCTCCAACATCATTAATACAATTTCTGCGGGAGATAATATTACTATTACTGGGGCGGGGGCTGATATTACAATTTCTAGCAGGTCAACAGCGCCTATTTATGGTGGCGGAGGAAGCACAACTATTATTAACGAGGGGGTTGAAACGTTTGTTGAGCTTACAGACACACCAAACGCCTTTACAGCAAGTAGAGTCATTTTCACGAACAACGCAGGAAGCTCCCTTACCGATTCATCAAACTTTGTTTTCAGCGGGGAAAATCTTGGAATTGGAACAAGCACTCCATATGCTCGTCTTTCAGTGACAGCTTCAACAACAGGCACAGGAGCACGAATTTTCGAAATAGCAGACAGCGCATCTTCAACAATTTTAAGTATTACTGATGAAGGGCGAGTTACTTCCACGGGGCCTTTTGTTGTTTCAACTACCACAGCCACATCAACATATGGTTACAGCATCGACATAACGGGGGGGTGTTTTTCAGTAAACGGAAATTGTATTGGTGGGGCAGCCGCAACTTCTTATCTTTTGCTTAGCGATACTCCCGCAGCTTATGCAACAAGTTCCATTCCGTTTGTTAATTCTGCAAACAATGCGCTCACACAATCTGCAACATTTGTATTCGATGGAACTAATTTAGGAATCGGAACAAGCGCGCCAGCAGCCCAATTGAGCATATGGTCGCCGTTTGCAGGAACTGGAGGAATTGTATTTAGTGTGACCGACAATGCTTCGAGTACAGTCTTTAATATTACAGATTCTGGCAGTGCCACACTAGGCGGTGCACTTGTTGTTTCTACAACAACAGCAACTTCAACTTTTGCGGGAGACGTATCACTAAATGTTCTTAACGTTACATCTACTTCTGCGTCATCTACTTTTGCAAACGGAATTGATCTTTCGGATGGATGTTTTGCGATAAATGGGACTTGTCTTACAACAGGAGGACAAGGTACTGTTGCGTCAAGCTCAATCGGACAAGTTGCATTTTATGACGCAAACGGAGATGTAGTAAGCGGCACAAGCACACTTTCACTAAATCAAGATGAAACAATTTCAATTTCTGGAGATCTCACCGTTACAAGCACTTCAATTTTTGCAACAACATCAATTACGGAAGCTTTTGATTTTGTAAACGCAACTGGAACAACTTTGGCGATTACTGGAACTGCAACCACAAGTAATCTTTACGTGTCAAATGTTGCGAGCTTCAGTTCGCCAATTTCTGTTGGAGCCGGAACCTCAACTTTTATTGGAGGAATTGAAGCAAATCTTTTAAATATCATAGGAAGCGCAACCAGTACGTTTGTAAACGGAATTGATATTGCTGGTGGATGTTTTTCCATTAACGGAACTTGTATACAGGGAGGTTCGGGAGCCACAGTCTTAAACGATCTTACAGACGTAGATACCACTAACGTAACTTACGGAAACCTCATTTTCTTCACGGGAGCGGGTTGGGCAACAACATCAACATCAACATTGGCTATTGCCATTTCTGATACCGTAGGAACCCTAACGGTTGGTAGGGGTGGTACAGGAGCCACAAGTCTCACAGACGGAGGAGTTCTCTTTGGCTCTGGGGCTGGTGCTATTACCGCCTCTGGTGTTTTGCAAAACGGAGAACTCCTCATAGGTGACGGCACAACAGATCCTAGTGTTTCAACACTTACAGGCGGAACTAATCTCACTGTGGCTAACGGTGCGGGCACAATTACACTGAACGTTGACGATGCGTTCTTAGTTAATGATGCCGACGATTCAACTTCAGGCCTTCTCACAATCGGAGGTGGAGTACTCTCTCAAGCGTCCTCAACAATTACAGGTGCCTTTACAGTTACGGGAAAGATATCAGCCTCATCAAGCGCAACCTCAACCTTCGCTCAAGGCATTAGTCTTGCAAACGGATGTTATGCAATTAACGGAACTTGTCTTGATCTCTCAGGAGACACAGAAGTACTCGGAGGAACAATTGGCCAAATAGCATACTATGACTCAAGTGGAAGCATAGTATCGGGTACTTCATCCATAACAATCAACCAAGACCAAACAGTAGACATTATTACCGACTCAACCTTCACAAACGCAACCGGCACCACTCTTGCTGTTACAGGTACCGCAACGACATCTAATCTTTACGTAAGTAACATCGCTCA
>Ga0255052_10000288_pt1 | contig 39750 bp, 29 predicted proteins | sample JV7_2_21_MG_FD_188632 | JGI IMG/M metagenome (GOLD analysis project Ga0255052, IMG submission 188632) | Seawater microbial communities from Jervis Inlet, British Columbia, Canada - JV7_2_21 | ecosystem: Environmental > Aquatic > Marine > Inlet | place: Canada: British Columbia | collected...
CGAGCTGGTGCCGAGGCCGAAGCCAAAAAGGCTGTCCTGGCGGCTGAGGCTGTGTCAGGGCGGGATACTGAATCTTATGCTGCGGCTTTGAGGCAAGTCGAGGAGAAGCTGAAGGCCGAAGCTGCCCACGCTATCTCGGCTGCCAGGGCAGAGGCTCAAGGAAAGGCACGATCGCTTACTGCGACGGTGAGAAAAGGCGAGGAGGAGCTGAAGACTCACGTCGAACAAAGGGTCCGAGCCGAAGCGAAAGCCGAGTTAGAGACAGCAGCGCGGCTCCAAGCCCAGGAAAGGGCTGCCGCGGAGGCCGTAGCAAGAGCCAAGCTCCAAGAGAGACTCAGGGCCGAATCTGAGCAGCGCGCCAAAATCGAGGCGGCAGCAGAAAGGGCCATCTCGGCGGCCAGGGCAGAGGCCGAGGAGAAGGCCCAGTCTCATGTCGCGGCTTTGAGAGAAGCTGAGGAAGGACTCAAGGCACACGCAGAAGAAAAAGCCAGAGCGCAGGCAATGGCCGAATCCGAAACATCAGCCAAACTCGAAACGCAGGAAAGAGCTGCGGAGGAAGCCAAATCAAGGGTTGCGCTCGAGGAGAAACTCAGAGCAGAGGCCGAAAAGAGGGCCAAGCTCGAGGAGCGGCTCCGGGGTGAATCGCAAGAACGCGCCAGGATCGAGGCTGCTGTAGCCGAGGCAATCGCTGCCGCCAAAGCCGAAGCCCAAGAAAGGACTCAATCGCATGAAACGGCTCTGCGAGATGTTCAGGAGAAACTGAGGGCGGAGACCGAAGCCAAATCTGCAACACAGCAACAGGCCCAGGCTCAGGTGCGACAAATAGCCGAAGCCCGGGCAAAGACGCAAGCCGAAGCCGCCGCCCGGCTCGAAGCGCAGGCAAGGGCAACCGATGAGGCCGAGGCGAGAGCCAAAGTCGAAGAGAACCTTCGATCTGAGATCGAGAAACGTGCCGGAATCGAGGCCAAAGCCGGTGAGGCTATCTCGGCAGCGCGGACGGAAGTAGAGAAGAACGGTCAATCGTACGCAGCGACTATCCGAGAAGCCGAAGACAAGCTGAAGGCACAAACCCAAGCCCGGGCAAGAGCCGAGGAAAGGGCTCAAGCGTATGCTCAGTCAAACGCCGCGCTGGAAGAAAGACTGCGTGAGGAAGCTGAGGCCCGATCCGCCGCTCAGCAGGAAGCTCAGGCCCAAGCGCAAGCAAGAGCAACAGCCCAAGAGAAGGCGGAATCCGAAGCAGCGGCCCGGCTCAGGGCACAAGAGAGGGTCCGTGAAGAAGCCAACGCAAGGCTCAGGTTGGAAGAAAGGCTTCGGGCCGAGACCGAGGAGCGGGTCAGGCTCGAGGCCGCACAGGAAGGTTCGGGTGTCTCAGCCCAAATGGCGGCGTGCGACTGTTGCGGCAGAGAGAGCGTGGGCACAAACCGCTTGGTCAAGATTGATTCCGGCCAACTGTTCTGTGCGGATTGTCTGGCAGAATTGAGGGCTTGATGCTCGCCCGGGGGCAATAGATGTAGTCAACGGGTACGTTGATGCTGGCCTTCTTCCGTTCTGTTCGGTAGAATTCACGATAGTCTTGTGTCAGTTAATGACGACAGAGCTTTCGGCAGGAACAGCGGTTCGTTCCACAAATAGTTCTTGCTATTGGTATCGGCAAACTAACGGAAAGGACAAGAGATGTCAGATCACCAAATCAGTCGACGCAAATTCCTGGCCGCCACAGCGTCCTCGTTCGCATTCACCTATATCCCCAGACGAGTTTGGGGCGCCAATGACCGTTTCTACGTTGCTGGGATCGGCGTGGGCGGCAAAGGGGCCAGCGAAGTGACAGGCGTAACCCAGGCAGGCGGCACGTTCGTTGCGCTCTGTGACGTTGACGCGTCGAGAGCCGCCAAGACCCACAAGAACTTCCCCGACGTGAAACGCTACACCGACTTTCGCGTCATGCTCGAAAAGGAAAAGGGCATCGACGCCGTCACGGTCAGCACGCCCGACCACACGCACGCCATCGCGTCCCTGACGGCCATGTCCCTGGGCAAGCACGTGTACTGCCAGAAACCGCTGACACGTTCGATCTTCGAGGCGCGCCTGATGGCGCAGGCGGCGAAATATTACAACGTGCAAACACAGATGGGCAACCAGGCGCACGCCGGAGAGCAGATACGCCGCGGTGTCGAACTGGTTCGCGCCGGCATCATTGGCCCGGTGCGGGAGGTGCACACCTGGACAAACCGCCCGATCTGGCCGCAAGGGCAGAAGGCGCTTCAAGAGCGGCAACGCCTTGCGGGCGAATCCAAACCGGCCGATCTTGACTGGGATCTCTGGCTGGGCCCGGCCCCGATGCGCCCCTACAACGAGTGCTATGTGCCGTTCAAGTGGCGAGGCTGGTGGGACTTTGGCACCGGCGCGCTCGGCGACATGGCGTGCCACATAATGGATATGCCCTATTGGGCGCTCGATCTGGGCGTGCCGCTCTCGGTCGAAGCCGAGTCCGGCGGCAAAACCGCTGAAACCGGCCCCGATTGGTCGACCATCACATATCAATTCGCTCGGCGCAGATCGGTGGGCGGCGGCAAGCTCGGCGGAGCGGTCGGCCCGAAAGCCGCGGTTAGGCAACCTGCGGTCAAGTTCGTCTGGTACGACGGTAGCAAGGATGGTAGGCAGAATGCACCGTACGATCTGATTGCAGAGGCCACCGAACAGGCGCGGAAGTCGGGCGCCGACAGAGTAATCGAGATGGCAGAGGGCGGCAAAAAGAGAAAGAGGAACGCACCTCACGGCCTGGATGATCCGAGGCGGTGGGACATGATCCTTGTCGGCGACGATGGAATGATGGCATTCAGACGAAGCGGAAACGACTGGATCGTTGTCACGCCCGGCAGCCGGCTCGATGAATTCGGCAATGTCCCCCAGACGATCCGCCGCGTGCCCGACGAGGACGTCGAGTGGATCGAGGCCTGCAAAGGCGGGCCGAAAGCTCTGTCGAGTTTCGACTACTCGGGCCCGTTCACGGAAATGGTGCTGCTGGGCAATCTGGCCGTGCGTCTCGGCAAAAGAATCGACTGGGACGCCAAGGCCCTGAAGGCGACAAATGCCCCCGAGGCCGACGAGCTGATCCGGCGCATATACCGCAAGGGTTGGAGCCTGCCGTTGCCTGCCGAACTCATGCGGACGTGACTTTCCGCGCGGCTTCGGCGGCAACATCCGGAGACTCTTTGAGTTCGGCGATGTGAAGTATTCGTTCCCATTGCCGGGGGACGAATGGACAACGTGATTTTTGAATATGGAGTGGCTATGAATCGACGAAGTTTCCTTCGAGTGACAGGTGCTGGTCTTTCTGTCGTGGTTGGTTTGGATCGTTTGGTGGCCGGGGCCGGCCCTCAGCGTCCTAACATTCTGTTCTTTTATCCCGATCAGCATCGGTTCGATTGGACTAGCATGAATTCTGAGATGCCGGATATTACGCCCAACCTTGCCGCCCTGGCCAAACAGGGCATTCACTTTAGCAACGCTTTTAGCCCTGCGCCCGTCTGCGCACCGTCGCGGGCCTGCCTGGCCTCGGGCAGAACCTACGAAAATTGCGGAGTCGCCGGCAACGGCAATCCATATCCACTGGCCCGGACGACCTTCTATACCCTGCTTCGCGAAGCCGGCTATGCGGTGCTCGGGTGCGGCAAATTCGACCTGGACAAGCCGGGCAAAAACTGGGGATACGACGGCAAGCACCCAAGGCCGGGCAAACCTTCCCTTCTGGAGGCCTGGGGCTTCACCGACGGGATAGACAACGCCGGAAAGATGGACGGGGCGAATGCCTACAAGAACGGCAAGATACCCGAGCCTTACTTTGCCATGCTCGAGAGCAGGGATCTCGTGGATGCTCATATCAGGAATTTTAAGACTCTGGACCATGATTACCCGGGCCCGTCCCTGGTGCCCAATGACGCCTACTGCGACAACTGGATCGCCAGCAACGGGCTCAGTCTCATCCGTTCGGTTCCGAAGGGAAAGCCCTGGTTCATCCAGATCAACTTCAACGGTCCTCACCCGCCCATGGACGTGACCAAGTCCATGTATGAAAAGTTCAAAGGCACGAGCTTCCCGAAGGCGCGAGCGGCCAAGAAGGATGAAAAGCCCGGCAAGCGGCGCAATTACGGCGCCATGATCGACAATATCGACCGCTGGCTCGGGGTTTTCCAGAACGAACTGGCCAAACGCGGCGAGCTCGAGAATACGCTCATCGTCTACTGCTCCGATCACGGCGAAATGCTCGGCGACCGCGGCATGGGCGGCAAGTCCAAGCCCTATCATCCCTCGGCGTGCGTGCCACTGGTGATAGCCGGGCCGGGTGTTCGCAAGGGCGTGGTATGTAAGACACCCGCCGAGACGCTGGACGTCACGGCGACTTTCCTGGACTTCGCCGGGATTTCGATCCCGAAAGACATGGACTCCAGGTCCCTGCGTCCCTTCCTCGGAGGCCGGGGAGAAGGAGGCCCTCTGCCGAGATCGTATGCCACCAGTTCGCTGGGCGACTGGGCGCTGGTCTTTGACGGCCGATACAAACTCATCGCGAACCAACCCAAAGCGAAGGAACCGAAGAAGACCAGGTCGATCAAGCTGACTCTCTACGACCTGAAAACCGATCTTGCCGAGGTGCGCGATGTCGCGGACCGCCATCCTGACATCGTAGCAAGGCTCAAACCGCTGCTGCCTACCGTGGCCCCATACAGAAACAAGAAGAGGGAAGCCCGACAGGAGAAGAAGAGCTGAAGAGTCCATCCGCATGGGCAAACAAGTTGCCCATCCTACGGCTCAGATTTTCTCATTGTGTGTCATCTGGTGTTATCGTTGAAAGCATAAGTTTCCGTATCCGGCAGAATTCATGAATAGGTCGAAAGCTAAGGAGAACGACATGAACAGACGACTGACCTGCCTGCTGCTTGCGGCATTGATTGCGTATCTGGCCCCCGTCTTGGCTCGTGCTGCAGATGTCCGGCGAGAGGCAACTGAGATTCTTAAGGCAACGGGTGTTCAAGGCGGCCTGGTCGTTCACTTGAACTGTGGGGATGGTAAACTCGCCGCCGCGATTGGGGCGCATGAGCGTCTGGTTGTTCATGGCCTTGCCGAGACAGCGGAGAGTGTCACTGCCGCTCGCGCGCACATCAAGTCTCTCGGGCTTTACGGGAAAGTGTCTGTTTCAGAACACGCCGGAAGCGGTCTGCCATACATCGACAACCTCGTGAATCTGCTGATCTGCCAGGAGCAGAGCGATGTTACGACCGATGAGATCATGCGAGTCTTGGTCCCCAACGGGGTTGCCTACATCGAGCGAGACGGCAAATGGGAAAAGATCGTAAAGCCCCGCCCTCCGGAGATCGATGAGTGGACTCATTACATGCACGATCCGAGCAATAACGCCGTGGCGCATGACACAGTAGTGGGGCCGCCTCGGCGGCTCCAGTGGGACAGCGGTCCGAAATGGACCCGGTCTCATGAGATGACGTCGGGGATGCACGCCCTGGTCTCGGCGGGAGGGCGGATTTTCTACACCATAGACGAAGCCCCGATGGTATCGATTCAACTTCCTGCCGATTGGCAATTGGTCGCCCGTGACGCCTTTAACGGGGCGCTTCTCTGGAAACGCTCTATCCCGAAATGGTATCCGCATTTGTGGCCGCTCAAGAGTGGGCCGGCCAAGCTGCCCCGGCGTCTGGTCGCGGTCGGTGACCGCGTCTATGTCACGCTGGGCTACGAGCAGCCCGTAACGGCGCTGGATGCCGCTACGGGCGAAACGCTCCTGACCTACGAGGGCACTGCGGGGACCGAAGGGATGATCGTATCCGACGGAGTCCTGTTCGCCAACATCATCGAAGACTTGCAAACACCCATCTTCAAACCGAAGGATCCCTTCGTCTGGAACGAAGCCGCCCGCGCTAGGATCGTCGACAAATGGACTCGCGGCAAGGCCAGCCAGTCCATCGCAGCGTTCAGAACAGAGACGGGCGAGCTGTTGTGGCGAGAGGCATATCCCGTTGCGCCGCTGAGCCTCGGCGCCGATGCGAAGAGTGTGTACTTCAGCGACGGCCGCAAGATCATCAGCCTGCGCCGCGACAACGGCCAGAAGCGCTGGCAATCCGAATCGATCGCGTCGGTGACAGAGTACACCAGCCAGAACGCGCCGACGCTTGTCATCTACAAAGATATCATTCTCTATTCGCCGACGATTTCTTCTATCGTCGCTTTGGATGCGCATGATGGAAGCGTGTTGTGGAAATCGAAACATCCCCGCGCCGGTCACCATTCTCCGGGTGACGTCCTGGTCGTCAACGACCTCGTCTGGTCGGGCGGTTCGGGAGCAACGCCGTTTATAGGCAAGAATCTGCTAACGGGCAAGGTTGAGGCCAGCTTCAAACCGCCTAAAATGACATGGTTCCACCCGCGATGTCACCGCTCGAAGGCAACCGACCTGTACGTCCTCGCATCCAGGACGGGGATCGAATTCGCGGACGTGCGCAAGAGGCGAGTCACTGTCCACCACTGGACGCGCGGTGCGTGCGTGTACGGCATAATGCCCTGCAACGGGCTCATCTATACGCCTCCCAATCCATGCGCATGCCTGCACGAAACCAAGACGACAGGTTTCAATGCTCTCGCGCCCGCTCTGGATGTCCCCCTGCGCGAAGTACCGAATGACAACAGACTCCAGCGCGGACCGGCATATGGAGATACGGAAGATGCGGCGTCTGCAGGCCCAGTGACTGGCGACTGGCCGACTTACCGACATGACACAGAGCGAAGCGGCTTTGTCCCATCGAATGTTTCTCCGTCGCTCAAGCAGGCCTGGCAGACTGAAATCGGCGGCCGGCTCAGCAGCCTGGTCTCGGGCGGCGCAAGGGTCTATGCCGCCTCGATTGACACACACACGGTGCACGCCCTCGACGCCGTGTCGGGCGCCAAGCTCTGGTCATTCACGGCCGGGGCAAGGGTGGATTCTCCTCCGACTGTGCATGAGAATCTCGTGATATTCGGCAACCGGGACGGGTGGGTATACTGCCTGCGTGCGCGTGACGGCAAGCTCGTCTGGCGTTTCCTCGCGGCGGCGGCGGAGAGACTGCTAATGTCCTATGGCCAGCTCGAATCGGTCTGGCCAGTTAACGGCAGTGTCCTCGTGCAGAACGATATCGTACATTTCGTGGCCGGGCGATCCCTGTTCCTTGACGGCGGCCTGCGATTTTACCGTCTCGACGCCCGGACCGGACAAATGCTTTCCGTCAATGTGATGGACGACAAGGACCCCGAGACGGGCAAGGACCTCCAGGAACTCCAGGCCGGCTGGATCGGCCTGACAATGCCGGTAGCCCTGCCCGATGTTCTTTCTAGCGACGGCGAACGGATTTACATGCGATCCCAACAGTTCGACCTGAAAGGCAAGCGTCTCCGCATAGCGCCTGACCTCGACGTCCATCATCAGGGCCGGCAAGGCGCCCACTTGTTCAGCCCGGTCGGCCTTCTTGATGACACCTGGATGCACCGTACATACTGGATGTATGGTGTCACGGTCACCTATGGCTGGCGGATGTGGTTCGAAGGAGGGCGGTTCGCCCCGGCCGGACGGATCCTCGCTTTCGACGACACAACCATCTACGGATTCGGGCGAAAGCCCGAGCACTACGCGCAGTCGCCGATAATGGAGTACCAGCTCTATGCGGCTAACCGCAGCCCCGATGAGGATGGCCCGGATCGCGTCCTGAACACCGAGAAAGCTATCGCGAGCAAGGCCCGAGACAAACGCGAGCGAGACGAAGGGGACAAAGCAAACTGGAAGCTGCGCAAACAATACTCGGCGAGAGAGCTGACGGCGGTGGGTTATCAATGGAGAAAAGAAGACCCGTCGTTGCTGGCGAAATCCATGGTGCTGACGAATAAAGTTCTCTTTGTTGCCGGTCCGCCCAATCTGGTGGACGAGGAGAAGGTGTGGGACAATCCCGACGATATGGCCTTGAAGGAAGAACTCGCGGCCCAAAGCAGGGCCTGGCGCGGACAGCGCGGCGCGGTCCTTCGGGCGGTTTCCACTTCCGACGGCAGATCGCTGGCCGAATACAATCTGGGCGCGGTTCCGGTCTTTGACGGGATGATCTGCGCCGGTGGCCGACTATACACCGCGCTGGCTGACGGAAAGATCGTATGTTTCGACCAGAAATACTAGGCTTTGTCGGAAAACTCCGTCGTCGGCCCGAGAGCGAGCGATTTTTCGCTTGGCAAAGACGGCGAAGCAGGCGATATTGGTTTTATCGTCGATGTCCGCCTCCGGCGGGGATGCAGACAGGCGGAAAATAAGCCGCTCGAAGCCAGATCGAGTTTTCCGACACAGTCTAATGAGCGTCTATGTTTATGTGCCGACAGACTTGAAGAAGGACGTTTAGAAGAGGTGGAGAACACTATGAAAAAATCCCTGCTCATACTGGCTGTTATTACTCTTTCGGCGCATGGCGCCGATGCCGACAACTGGCCCGCCTGGCGAGGCCCGGCCTTCAACGGCGTCAGCGATGCGAAAGGTTTTCTCACGAAGTGGAGTCAAAGCGAAAACGTCGCGTGGAAAGTTCCTCTGTCCGGAGGCAGCGGTTCTACGCCTATCGTGTGGGGTGACAACATCTTCGTCACCTCTGTGAAAGAAGGCAAGAACCTGCTTATCTGCCTTGACCATTCAGGCAAGACACGCTGGGAACAAACAGTCGGCGACGAGCGCAAAGGCAAGCACAGGAGAAAAGGCAGCGGCTCGCATCCGTCTCCCACCGTCGACGGCCAGCACGTCTACGTTTACTACAGAAGTGGGGACCTGACCTGTCTGGACTTCGCCGGCAAGATTATCTGGCAGAAGAACCTGCATGCCATGTACGGTGCAGATACCCTGTGGTGGGACCTGGGGACATCTCCTGTGCTGACCAAGGATCTGGTCGTCGTCGCTGCTTTACACGATAAGCCTTCCTATCTGGTGGCTTTCGAGAAGCTGACCGGCGAGGTTGCCTGGAAGCACGATCGCAATATGGATGCCCCGCGCGAGGCCAACCACAGTTACACGACGCCTCTTGTCATGACACAGAATGGCAGGGAGATCATCTACGTTCTCGGTGCCGACCATGTCACGGCACACGAAGCCGGGACCGGGGCAGAAATCTGGCGTGTCAGCGGACTCAACCCCGGTAGACAGCAGTTCTTCCGCTCGATTGCATCGCCTGTTGTCTCGGAAGGCATCCTGGTTGCTCCCTATGCTCGCGGCCAGACCCTGACGGCGATTCGGCTTGGGGGGAAAGGAGATGTCACCGATACCCACATTGCCTGGACAAAGAATGGACTGTCGGCGGATATCCCGACGCCGGCGGCGACAAACGGCAAGCTTTACCTCGCCACCGACCGGGGGAAGGTCGCCTGTCTCGACATTCTGACGGGTGAGGAGCTTTGGAGTGACAAAGTCACGAGCAGAAGCGTCACTATCAGCTCGTCCCCGGTCGTAGTTGACGGCAAGATATATGTGACAATCGAAGCCGGGACAACCTATGTCCTGGAGCAGACGGACCAGTTCAAGTTGCTGGTCGTTAACAAGATCGGCGAATTCACGCTGGCGACCCCTGTCTTCACAAGGAACCGCATCCTGATTCGCACATACGAGAATCTCTACTGCATCGGCAAGTGACATGTTTCGAAGCGACCGAAATACTACGAATTGAAAAACGGAGGAAAGAAACTATGAGACCAAGATTAGTGGCAGTTGGAGTTCTGGGTCTGGCAGTCTCGCTGTTAAGTGCGCTTCCGCTCAGGGCGGACACTTCGGGAAAAGTGAAAGTTTTCATATTGGCCGGCCAGTCCAATATGGAAGGCAAGGCGAAAATGTCGTTGCTGGAGTATCAGGCTGGACAACCCGAGACGAGGGCTTTTTTCAAACACCTCAAAAAGGACGGCACGTGGGCGGTGCGCGACGACGCCTGGATCAACTTTCTCAACAGGAGAGGCAACCTCACCGTCGGTTTCGGCTCTCCCAAGTGCATCGGGCCGGAATTGGAGTTCGGCAACGCGGTCGCAGACCACTTTCAAGAGCAGGTGCTCATCATAAAGACTGCCTGGGGCGGCAAGAGTTTGGGCCGGGACTTTCGTCCTCCGAGTTCGGGTCTTCCAAGCAATGAGAAGCTCAAGCAAATCCTCCGGCAAACCAATGAGCGAAACAAGAAACGCAAAAGGCCCCAAATCACGCTCGATGACGTGAAGGACATGTACGGAAAGTACTACCGGCTAATGACTGAAGAGATCAGCACCACGCTGGCCGAGTTGAAGACTCGCTTCCCGCAGTACAAGGGACAGGGTTACGAGATCGCCGGTTTCGTCTGGTTCCAGGGCTGGAATGACATGTTCGACTCCGATTTTCGGGCCAACTACGGCAAACACATGGCCAACTTCATCCACAACGTGCGGAAGGATTTGAACGCTCCCGATCTGCCTTTTGTCATCGGGCAGATGGGCCAGAACGGCCCCGACGCCGGCGACAATATGCAGACGATCAAGGACGCCCAGGCATCGACCGAGACAATTGGCGAATTCAAAGGGAATGTGAAAGTCGTCAGGACCGACGTTTTCTGGGACCGAAAGGCCGCCGTCCTCGTCAAGAACTGGCGAGACCACATAGACGAGTGGAACGAGGTAGGTTCGGACTACGGTTATCACTATCTCGGAAGCGCGATCACCTTTTCGAAAATCGGCAGAGCTTTCGGCCAAGCGATGCTGGAGTTGATGGGCGTCAAGAAATAGTTCAATCTCTCGCTGCCGCCGGCAGCGCAGAGTTTGAGGTGTGAGCAATGTTATCGGAGGTGCACGATGCTGAAATCCAGATTGATCGAACAGATCGCCGAGAGGGAGACTGACAAGCACGCGATCGCCGAAAGAGTCATTGCCGAGCCCGGCTTGCTCTCGGAACTCTACAAGGGGCTGGACGCCAAAGAAGCTCGCATCAAGTACGGTTGCGCGAAAATTCTACGCATAGTCAGCGACGAGAGGCCTGAACTTCTCTATCCAAGATTCGACTTCTTTGCCGAGCTTCTTGACAGCGACAACAAGATAATGCAATGGCAGGCCATTTACGTTATTGCGAATCTGGCCCGCGTGGATTCTCGAAACAAATTCGAAAAGATATTTGACAGATATTTTGGACCGATTCCGGGGCCGGTCATGATAACGGCTGCCAATGTAATTAAGGCGGCCGCGAAGATTGCTCTGGCCAGGCCGGAGATGACCGGCCGAATTGCAGCCGAGCTATTGAAGGTCGACCGCGCAAAATACCAGACGGCCGAGTGCCGAAACGTCGCGCTCGGCCATGCGATTAGATCTTTCGATCAACTTTTCGATCAGCTTGAAGACAAAGAGCCGGTGATCAAACTCGTCAGGAAGCAGCTCAAGAATACAAGGAACGCCACCAGGAAGAAGGCCGAAAAATGTCTGGCCAGGCATACTGGCTAACGCCTTTGTCTGCGGGCGCGCATGAACTCGGCGCGTTCGGCTTCACTTAGCCTGCCGTCTCTATCCTTATCATAGCAGTCGAGAACGCGCTGCGGCACGCGGCGCCCGCCGCCCGAGGGCGCTCCACCACGGTTAGACGCCGAAGAGGGCCGGTGACTCGTGATGTGCCATTTTTCGAGAAGACCTTGGAAAGCCTCTCGGGTTCTGGTCAATCCCAACGGTTTGTTCTTGATCGCATTTTCCATCTCATGCCTGCTCCAATCAGGCACTTCCAGTCCTTCGCGTTCAAGGAGGGACTTGAACCAATAGTGGGCCATGATCTCGGCGCCGATGTAGTTGGGATGCACCCTGTCGGTATCGAATGCCAGCGGATGTTGCTTGCTCGTCGGCGTCCATACGTCGGGGCCGGCGAAAATGCCTGAGGGTTTGCGCCTCATCAACTCGGCCAGCGCCAATCGCTCATTGCCGATCTCGGGCTCCATAGTGATTTTGTAGATGTGCATCGCAATTATCGCCGCCGCGGCGCCGTCATCGACGATGCGCTTGCCGTATTGCTCGATCACGTCGGCGCCTCGCTCGATCCGCTCACGATCCTCTTTGTTCCGGATGCCCGCGGTGCGCTCGCCGTAAACTCCCTGCAAGGATTGCTGAGCGAGCACGATCACGGGGCGCTTGCCTCTTTCAGCTCGAATTGCCGGTGTGAACATCTGCTTCCAGGCCGGTGACGGTTCGCCAGTATCGATGTTCATCCATCTTGCGATTGGCGTACCGCCTTTGTTAACAAGGCGAACCTCGACGACGCGCTTGTCGGGGCCGCCCATATAGCGGTCGATCTTGTGCTGCAGGAATGCCCACCAGTGGGCCGATGTCGAGTATCCGTGGACGATCAGCAGACGCGGCTCGCCCGAGAAGATCTTTACGTCCGCGGCTGATTCCGTCGGCAGCTCACGGAGGCGGATGTTGCGCCAGCGGACCTGATATGGTCCCGTGCCCGGCTTGATGCGGTGCACTTGCAGGCCGATGAGGCCGCTGGCGTCCTCGCTGTCGCGAATGTCGGCGATGGCTGTGCCGTTGATCCATGTGCGAATGCGATCGCCTTGCGCCACAATGCGATACTTGTTCCACTGTCCCGGCCTGTAGGCTTTCTTCGCCTCGTCGGATGGTTCGGGATCGTGCCACCTGGTGTGGCGCGCTTCGTCCCAGATGCGGCCGGCATTGCCGTTGGCCGAGATTTCCACCTGGTATCCGTAGACGGTGTCGGCCGGTCGGATGCGTTTCGGATTCGAAGCCTGTGGCGTGTCTTTCTCATAGGCGTGACTGCGGACCTGGACGCCTGAGTTCAAGCCAGGGTCGCATTTTACCTCCAGCAGCAGCTCGAAGCTGGCGTAGTCCCGCTTCGTGCACAAGAACGTGTTGGCCCCTTCGGTTGCGGTTGTGCCGCCGATTACGCCGTTCTCAACTTTGTAGGTCGCCTGGCCCGAGCGAACTATCCAGCCGTTGAGAGTTTTGCCGTCAAAGAGGGTCTCCCATCTGTCGCCGGCGGCGAACGTAACGCCGCAGACCAGCAACAATGCCGAAAGTTTTCCCGAAGTCACAAATGCGCGCCTTTTCATAGCAATCTCCTTCTAATATCCACCGATACCGTACGACAGAATCACATTAAGCCTGCCATATATTCTCATTGGAACATTATATCGCAGTTGATGTTCTCTGCAATGGTCGCCGCACCTAAGACGGAGAATGTCGGTTCTTGCCTCCCTGAATCAAATGCTCTATACTACACGATCATGAGCAGGAATATCCTGACATATCTCTTAATGTGTTCCCTGTGTTTTTGGGCAGGTTGTGGCCCACCATCCATCGAGGACAAGGACAAATCCCTTGCCTCCGTGGGCGGGATCACCATAGCTGACATTTCCTTGAAGGCCTATCTTGGGCAAAGAATCGCATTCGCACTTAAGAATGTTCAAATTGAGGACCCCGAGGCTAACTCGGGCCGATTGCTGGCTACATTCAAGAAAGAGGGTGGTGCTGGACTTGCTTGCGCCGTCTCTGAGGATGGATATTTCCTGACTGCATTTCATGTCGCCGGGGATGCAGAAAGTCTGTACCTGATCACAAGGCAGGATATGGAGAAGGTCTTTCCTGCCATCGTAGTCTGGAGTTCCAAAAAGCATGAGCTAGCTGTCGTGAGGTCTGCGGCCAGGGCGACTCCATTTCGCATCTCAACTGCCGTGAAGAAGGACTCTTCCTGTTTTTGCGGTGGGGTACATGCACATTCCGCAGGCAAGAGTTCGGAGATATCGAACAGAGGGGACTTTCAGCAGATTCTTCACAGTGCTCCCTCAATGCCCGGTGATAGTGGAGGTCCCTTGATTCTGGAGGACGGTTCACTGGTGGGAATAAAGGAGTCCACATTCACGCAACTCACGATCGGGCTATTATTGGGTGTTCAAGTCAAGAGAATTTCCAGATCTGCTCGGATTGATCCCGAGCGTCTCGAAGAGATTATCAATCAGGACAGAACAAGAGAGAACCGAGCATCTTCCAAACAATCGAAAAACGAGCCTAATCCGGCTCGTAAAGGAGGTTCCTGAAATGTCAGCGAGCAAGACAAACAATTCAAACCATTCTCAAAACCCGAGCGACAATGCGAGCGGGCGGCTATCCAGGCGCAGTCTGCTTGCCGCCGGCCTTGCGGCGCCGATCATCGTGCCGCGTTTTGTTCTCGGAGGCCCCGGCAATCAGGCGCCGAGCGACAAGCTGCGCATCGCCGGCGTCGGTGTCGGCGGGATGGGCCAGAGCTATCTGGGCGAGTGCCGGCACGAGAACATAGTCGCCCTGTGCGATCTCGACCATAACCTTGCGGGCAAGGTCCTCAAGCGTTTTCCCCGCGCCAGGACCTACCACGACTATCGAAAGATGTTCGAGAAAGAAGCCGACAACTTCGACGCGCTCATAATCGCTACGCCCGACCACACGCACGCGGTGCTACTAACCGAGGCGATAAGACTCAACAAGCACATCTATTGCGCCAAGCCCATAACGCACAACATCGCCGAGGCGAGAAAGGTACGACAGGCAGTGCTCGACGCGCCGCACCTGGTTACCAAGTCGAGCGTGCAGGCTTCCGGCTGTGACGCATCACGATGCACGACCGAGCTGGTGACATCCGGAGTGATCGGCCCGATCCGGGAACTGCACATCTGGTGCAACCATCCCGTGTATCCGTGCTCGCTCGTCAGACCCACCGAAGAACAAACTCCGCCGCCCGGCTTGGATTGGGACCTCTGGATCGGCCCTGCGCCGTACCGCCCGTATCACTCGGCGTACCATCCCAGCAACTGGCGCACCTGGTGGGATTTCGGCTCCGGGACGGTCGGCGACATGGCCTGTCACACGCTCCATGCGTACTTCAAGGAGCTTAAGCTCGGCGCCCCAACTACGGTTTACGGCCGCAGTTCGATCCGCCACAAGGGCTTTTTCCAGTTCGTCTCGACCCCCGAGTGCCAGAGTCACGCCAACACTGTCACCTGGCAATTCGGCGCAAGGGGCGATCTGCCCCCGCTGACCGTCCATTGGTACGACGGCGGCATGAAACCGCATCGCCCGCTCGAACTCGACAACAGCGTGCAGTTGCCCGATACCGGGCTTCTCTTTGTGTCAGACCAGGGCAAGCTGCTGACCGGCTACGCCGGGGGCAATCCCTTTGGGCGTAGTCGCGGCATCGCAGGAGGCCTGCTGCTGCCCGAGAAAAAGTTCCGTGACTTCCAGCAACCTGACAAGACCATGTACAGATGCAACGATCATTACGGTGAATGGATCAAGGCGTGCAAGACCGGTACGCGCACCGTCTGCCCCATTGAGTTCGGCTGCGAAATGACGGAGATGGCATTGCTCGGAGCGCTCGCCCTGCGAACGAAGCGCGTCCTGGCGTGGGACGCCAAAGGCATGCGGGTGACCAATCACGCCGACGCCAACAAAATCGTCGACCCGCCTTATCGTGACGGATGGACGCTGTAGCTGGAAGCACTCTGGTCGTTGCCTGTGGTTCTATTTCTTCAAGGTGCTCAGATACTGTTCAGCCAGACGTTCTTTTCAGAATCTCCACAGAATACCAGCTTTTCTTTGTCTGTCTACTCGTTGTTCAAAGCAACAGCCCGGGCGTTGGCCCAATTGCCAAACACATCTTTGCCTTCGAACGACAACAGCAGGCATATTACGCCTGTCACGTCCAGGTCGATGATCTTGGGCGCGGCACCTTGCTTCAGCTTGCCGCTGTCGAAGAGGACTCTGTTGCCGAAGAAGTCTTCATTGTAAACGCGAAACCTTCCAGAGACGACACATTATTCTTGTTGTCTCTTGCCTTCTCTTGGGTTATTCTCTATTTTTGAAGGCCGGTCCTGTGTAGGACGATCAAAGAGGATTGCCCCGGCGATGTAGCCGTGGCGGTACAAATTGTGAGGCCCGGTTGAGTCAAGAGATCGATCATGAAGCTCAAATCAACTTTTATTCATTTAGATTAAGGAGAAACGCCATGAAAGAACAATGCAAAATCTTAATGATTGGCTTGCTTGCCGTGTCGGTCTTTGCCGGCGTGCTGCAGGCCGAGGAGCGGCCACGCATCGGTGAACTGCGTGGCACGTTCGTGCGCCTCACCGAGCAGCGCGTGGGCGAGCGAAGCTACATGGGCGTGGTCATCAGGCCACTTGAGGCGGAAGACGAGCACGTGACCGTGCTCCTGTCACAAAAGCAGGAAGAGCTTGTCGCAAGGGCCAGAGGGCTGCGAGAAGGCCAGAGACTTGGCGTCGCCTATGTGACAGAGGCCGGGCACAAATGGTTCAAGGAGCTGGAAGCTGACCGAGGCCCAGAGGCACGAAGAAGACCTGAGGAGGATCGAGCCCGGCGGGGAACCGAAGCACTCTGGGCGCGACTGGAGCAACTGCAGGGTTTGGTCGAAGAACTCCGCCAGGAGGTCGCGCGGCTGGGAGCCGAATTGCGCGAGAGCCGCGGTCCGAGGAGAGAGGTCAGGAGAGAAGTCCGCAGAGAAGGCTCAGGCGAGGGAGGTCGCGCCAGAGAGGAACGCCCTCGGAGTGAACGTGAAGTTGTGCGCCATCAGCTCGAAGTTATGAGGACGGCGATGCCCGCTCTTAAAGAAGCCAATCGCGCCGACGCCGCCGAATTGCTCTCGCGTGCCATTCATGCCTACGAGTTAATGCTGGAAGACCGAAGAGACGACGAAGCACACGCCATCCGGGAGCGGGCTCCGAAACGCGGGCAGCTTGCCGAGATCCTGGCGCTGGCCGCAGAGCTTTGGCAAGAGTTCGGCAATGCCGACAAGGCTGCTTACGTCGGGCAGGTTGCCAGGCAGTTGGCGGGTCGGGAGCGAGGACAAGCTAAGGATCGACCTGAGCAGCCCAAGAGCGAACGCGAAGTCGCGATCCATCAGCTCGAAGTTATGAGGATGGCGCTGGCCGCACTCAAGGAAGCCAATCGCGGGGAAGCTGCCGAATTGCTCACGCTGGCCATTCGCGCCCGCGAGATGATGCTGGAGGGCCGCAGGGATGACGAGGCACACACGGTACGGGAAAAGGCTCCCAATCGTGGGCAGCTTGCCGAGATCCTGTCTATGGCGGCCAGGCTTTGGCGAGAGTTCGGCAAACCCGACAAAGGCGCTGCCGTCGGGCAATTAGCCGAGAAGATGGCGGCGGTGAGGCGCCCGCGGGCGAGTGAGCGCGAGCGCCGCGGCGATGGTGAACGTGAGCGTCGCGGCGAGAGCGAACGCGACGTGGTTCTGCGCCAGATCAAGATCATGCGATATGCGCTGCACGCGCTCGCTGAGGCGGACAAGAAAGACGCGGCTGATTTGCTCGAGCGCGCGATCCATTCACGCGAGCTGGCGCTCGAGGGCAGGCGCGATGAGGAGGCCGTGCGCATTCGCGAGGGCACGCCGAGTCGTGGTGCGCAGATCGAAATCCTGATGTTCGCTGAGAGGATCCTCAAGGAGCTGGGCCAGACGGAACGCGCCGTAGCCGTCGGTCGGCTCGCAGAGGAGATGAGGGGCCGCCGGGCCCGCGAACAGAGGTGACGAAATCCACGCTGGCTGTATGCAGGTGTGGGAGAAATAGTGGGCGATGTCTCTACGGCGAGCTATCGCCCACCTTGTCAGTTGACCTGGAGCTTGCCGAATCCGATCAGAAGGGATTGAGCATCTCCTTGACTTGTTTCGTGCCCCAGACAATCAGCTCGTCGACGAAAGAGTTCTCGGGCACATCAATACAATGGACCAGGGACCGTGCGAAATCCTCGGCCGAGGGGTATCCCTCCAGCCAGTCGTCGTCGATGCCGGCGGCTTTGCAGAAGTTCGTACGGGCGGCGCCGGGGACAAACGACGTCGCCTTGCCCCCCCACTCGGCCATCTCCAGATGCAGACACCGCGTGAAGCCGACCATGCCGGCCTTGGCGGCGGTGTAGACCGACCAGCTCGGCCAGGAATAGTGTGCGCAGCCGCTGGAGACATTGATGATGTGCCCGACCCCTCGCGGCTTCATCTCGCGGACGACCTCCCGGCATCCTTTTATGACCGAGATGATGTTCACATCCAGCACCTGTTGAATGTCCTCGTCGCTCATCTGCTCGACCTCGGCGATTCGTATCCCCGCGCCGTGATTGTTCACGAGCACGTCGATGCGCCCGAATCGCTCCTTAACTGAAGCTATGAGCCGCTGCCAGTCGTCGGTGCGGACGGCATCGGCGCCGACGGCGAGCAGATTGTCATCGGCCAGATCTTTCTGTGCCTGCGCCAGGCGTTCTTTGTTGCGCCCGGTAATCGCCACCTTCGCCCCCATCTCAAGAAGCATCCGCGCCGTCTCCAAGCCAAAACCCGATGTGCCTCCTGTTATGATCACCACTTTGTCCTTCACGTAGTTCTTCATGTTCGTCCTTTCGCTGGTGAGTGAATGTCTGTCAATCGCGATCCATCGGCCGGGGCGTCTTGTGCCGCCGGATGACTCGACCGCATGCTCGGCGACAATAGCAGAAACCGCCGGACTCGTCAACATGGGCCACAGAGGAAAGAGAGAACGTAAGAAGTAAAAAGGACAAAGTGAAAAGGCAAAATAGCCACAGAGTTAAGATGAGAAGGCTATTCCCCTCCGGCCTGTGAGGCTCGATAATACGCACTCGTATTTTAGCGTGCAATTGACAACGGCAATAAAGGAGAATAGCAATGACTAATGTAACAATCGGAATGGATTTGGGCGACAAGAATCATGAAGTATGTGTGTCGGATCAAGAGGGACACAGAGAAAGGAAGATCAATATCGAAGATCCCGATGCATCGGGAATCAATTGCATGGGCCGCTGATTTCAGTAGAGTACCCAGATGCACGATCGACAAATATCGTTCCCCTTAGAAGACAGAAATGGACTCAAGAAAATGTGCTGGACACCTCAATTCCCACGGTTTTTTTGAGAAAACTGTAACATTTGCAGTTCACGAACGTCTTAAGTAGTACAGAAAGGGTTATTTAGTGACAATGACAAATAATACGGAACGGAATGTCTTCGTCGTTGATGACGAGGTCAAGGTGCTTGAGGTGGTTGGTGCAACGCTGGGAAGCCTCTCTGTTGAAGTAACCTGTTTTGTCCATCCGGTCAAGTGCCTCGAGCGCTTGCGCTCTCAAAAGTGCGATTTGCTTATTGCCGACCTGAGAATGCCTGAAATGGACGGCATGGAGCTGGTAACAAACGTTAGACGCCACGCTCCCTGGGTGCCCGTGCTGATCATGACCGGCTACGGTGACGTGCCAACCGCCGTCAGGGCCATACAGGCAGGGGCCGTAGATCTCATCGAAAAACCGCTGGACAAAGACACTCTGATCAGGACTGTCAAATCGATCCTGCGGGAGAATGTATTGGGCAATACCTGCGTGGGCAAGCCCCTGACTGCGATCCAAATGAAAGTATTGAAAATGGTCATTAACGGCAAGAGCAACAAAGAAATCGCCGATTTGCTCGACCGTTCCGTCAGGACGGTTGAGGTGCATCGTGCCAATATGATGGAGAAACTCGGCGTCAGTAACATGCTCGATCTTGTCAAACGAGCTGCGACACTTGGACTGGTCGATCTGACCGCGGGCTAGAAGCCGGATCTGACTGAGCGAGACACTGAAGCTATGTGAGCAGAAGATACAGACCTTCTTGCAGGAATTACGTAGATTATCCACGCACTTACCAGGAGTTAGAGAGATGGTTCGCTGATGAAGCGAAACGTCAAATATGCTCTTGCAGTATCGCCCGCAAGACGGCAACCGGACAAACAGGGCAAGTATGTGCCGGCCGCCTATGCCCTGATCCGGCCAAGAGAGGAGTTCCTCAGTTGGGCGGACACGACAAATGCTCGCCGAGCACGTCACCACAGACTTTCTTCGAAAAGCGCGTAGTCACCACAATTGAGGTTGTGCAACGAAGATGCGATAATAGTAGTTACCTCAGCACCTCGTGGTGCAGTTGGCGACCGAATGATTCCGGTTGAAAAAAAGGAAGAGGTATCTGGGCAAATCCGAGATCACGGTCGCCACAGGCTAGTCACCACAACAAAGGGGCCCCGGTCCGTTCCAGGGTCCCTTTTTTACCGCGCCAGGTAGACACATTAAGCCAAAAGACTTCGCCCTGCATAAGGCTGGAAAGTAGCAGAACGAGCCCTGCCTGATCGAGTCGTCGCAACATACACCCCGTCGCCATGGCTCTTCAAGGCCAGCGGCGTTATCGACGTTCAATTTGAGTCCCCGCTCAGTTCTCCTTCGTTGATCGACTCCTGCAAGAATCTTCAAGAACTAAGTAGTCACCACAATAGACTTGCCCCTGGCAAATTAGGTAGAATAGGTAAGTAGTGGCATTCACGGAGGAGCGGCACGAGTAAAGGAATTAATTGATTGCTGATGGTTTTGGAATAGTAACAGGTAGTACAGGAGATACCTTACCCGTCAGCAGGAGTTGATGTGTTCTATTTATCGAGGAGCGGCGCCAGTTATCATCAGTCATTATATATGCCCAGGATTTGTGGATAGACGGTTCTTGTCCAAATCTATGGCCCGCCTCGCTTGAAAGAGGATGCGGGAGAAAGGAGGTGTTTGATGTGGCGAAAGTCGGCAAGTCGTGAGCTGTAAGGACGCTTGCGAGGCGCCGAAAGAAGCCGGCCTGCTATCGAGGCGCTAAAACGATCGAAGATTGGCGATCGCCAATCGCAGATCTGACATCGCTGACCTCAGAAGGCCCCGGCTTGGCAGCGGAGCGGGCACGCTCGCCCAAGGTCGGTGAATTAGATTCTTTGCTCCGCTGATTGTGGCTCAGGCCTTTGTCAGGTCTGGGTATGAAACAACCTTTGATAGGCTCGGCTGATAATAGCAGAGCCAGAACATTGAAGAGGGAAATGAAATGTTAAAAAGAACGTTAATAGTGGTTGCACTTGTGGCTTTACTTGCAACTTCGGCGCAGGCTCAGGGCCCCGATCCTCACACAGGTAAGAGCGGTGGGGATATTTCGGGCATCAAAGTCAACCTCGAGAAAATCGAGATTGGCTGGCCCTTCGAGTACAAGGCGCTTAATCTGTGTGTCATTCCTGTGTTCATGCACGTCGGTTACTTCGTGCAGGTCGAGAAATGCCACGAGCGAAAGATCAAGCTGGTCCAGGTCGATTGTGCGGATCAAAGAGTGGATAAGGATGAGGACGACTGGCCCTGCTACTATGACTGCGAAGAGATCAAAATCAGAGCCAACTTTGAAGCCAAGCTGGGTCTCAGTAAGTCGACAGTCGGCAGCGCCATCGATGGCGACAGATGGTCGGCCCATTTCGATGGTACCGACATCGTCGATGCCACCGGTGGCTGGAACACAATAACGGTTTGTGTCAAGGCTTGGAGAGCAAGGCTCTATAACGAGAGCCCCGGCACAGAGGTGCATGTTGGTAACGTGACCGTTACAGTCAAGCCCAACGTTTAATCGCACACTCTTTCGCAAAGAAGTGTAAGTGAAGTGAATCAGGGAGGGATGGAGTAATTCCATCCCTCCCTTTGTTTTTTCATCAGGAACCCCTGCCCAACAGGGATCAGGCATGAGTACAGGTTTGCAAAGTAAGTCTTTTGCACTGAATGTAGCGGTCTGTTATCGCCGATACTCTGATATACTATGAGTTTGAAAAAGAGAATCATTCTGATACTACTGGTCTTTTCGATCACCCCTGTCCTGATTATGGGGCTGGTCGGAACAACTAGGGCTCAACGTATCCTTGAGCAACAGATCGGCATTGACTCATTGGAATTAGCTCGCTTGACTTTAGAGAGAATCAGTGAACACCTGTACTCAGAATTCCACATTATGCGAAGCTGGCCTCATGTGATAAGCCTGGCAGAAGCTATTGACGAAAGTCACTATGCCGGCATATCAGAACAACTGGCCAATATTCAGGAAATCCACAATGAGTATTACAGCATTGTCTTACAGGACGAAAAAGGCAAAATTGTGGCTTCCAGTGCCACAGAAATGATTGGCCGCAATTTATCCGGAGAGCCGGCGTTCCGGGAAGCTATCGGCGGCAAGCCAAGTGTTCAGGATGTAGCCTTCAATGCAATAGCCGGCGGGTGGGCTGTGGCAATTTCAGTTCCGGTTATGGATTCGCATGAAGGCTCACAGGTTAAGGCTGTCCTTTCGGCGGCGCTGAAATGGGACACAGTAAACGAGATGGTTACGAGCTTGAAACTTGCGGGCCGCCCGCAGCGTGAATCCGACCATTTTATGTTGTTAAATTCTGAAGGCGTCGTCATTTCCTGTTTCGACCGAACTGAACTCTTCACGGAAAATCTCATTAGAGTCGGGATGGATTCGGCAAAGTATGCATTAGAAAAGAAAGAAGGTTCTCTCTATGAAGATCACACCGAACATGGTCTTGAGTCCTTTTCATCGTACACATACCTGAAGAAATACAAAGACCTGCCGGATCTTGGATGGGGATTAGTCTTCCTTCAAGACCCGAATCGTATATTTGCCTCGGCCAATTTGTTGAAACGTGCTACAATTTACATGTTAGTGGTCTCTGTAGTCGTTCTGTCTGTCATTTCACTGGCCTTTGCCCACAGAATCACCAAACCAATCCTGACAATTGCCTCGGCCGTCGCCAATATAGGTAAGGGTCAACTCGGCACAAGAGTCAATGTTGATTCAAAAGACGAGTTGGGAATTCTTGCCTCTTCGTTTAATGCCATGGCGAATAACTTAGAAAATACAACTACATCAGTAGAAACACTCAACGCTGCTAATCAACAACTGACGGCCAGTCAGCAGCAGCTAAGGGCTTCTAATGAGCAATTACAATTTCAAATCTCCGAGCGCACGCGGACAGAGAAAGAAAGGCAACGTCTACAAGCCCAGCAACTTCGTCAGACGCAGAAGATGGAAGCTATCGGGACATTGGCGGGCGGTATTGCTCATGATTTCAATAATATATTAACGGTCATTCTCGGACATGCAGACCTTGCTTTTCAAGACACTCGCGATGGGACCGTCATCCGCAGCAACCTTGAGCAGGTGCGTATTGCAGGCAGCCGTGCAAAACACCTTATAAAGCAGATCCTGATCTTCAGCCGTAATACAGAACAAGAGCGAGAGCCGATGAAAATCGTACCTATTGCCGAAGAAGCTCTTAAAATGCTCAGATCATTGATGCCAACAACTGTTGAGATCAGGAAGAATATCGAGACTGATTCCAGTATGATTATTGCCAATCCAACAGAAGTTTATCAGATATTGATGAATCTCTGCACTAATGCTGCACAGGCGATGGGCGAAAAAGGCGGCCAGCTTGAAGTGTGTCTGTCAGAAGTCAACATAGACTCGGCGATTGTGACCGATTTCGGGATGTTGCAGCATGGCTCATATGTGAAGCTAACTGTTAAAGATACGGGTTGCGGTATAGAAAACGATGTTATGGAACGGATCTTTGAACCGTTTTTCACCACTAAAGGTGTCGACGGGGGAACTGGAATGGGCCTTTCGGTGGTGCACGGAATCATCGAAAGCTATGGCGGTTTGGTGACCGTCAAAAGCGAGCCGGGCAAAGGAACAACTTTCAGTGTATTCTTCCCCCGGATTGAAAGTACTGACACACAGCAGGCAGAGACGTCAGGAAAAGTTCCCGGTGGTGAGGAGTTGATACTTTTGGTGGATAATGAGAAGCCCATAGTCGATGTGATGACGCAGATGCTGGAGCGGCTGGGATACGCAGTTGTCGGCGAAACAAGCAGCATCGATGCTCTGGAAATTTTACGCGCTGAACCTGGCAAATTTGATCTTGTCATCACTGATTATGCGATGCCCGATATGACGGGCAAACAGATAGCCAAAGAAATTATGAACTTTAGACCTGATATTCCAATTATTCTCTGTAGCGGATTCAGTGAAGATATCGATTTTGACCAAGCCAAAAACGCGGGAATAAGGAGATTTGTTCCCAAGCCCATCGACTGGAAACACATGGCGACAACTATTCGGAACTTATTGGATAATAGGCAAGCGAAAGAGTTGCCCTGAGTTTTAGATCATTAGCAGAATCCAGTAACGTCTTCAGCAGTATTTCTGGACCCGTCTTGCCAGCAATGTCACCAAGCACGTGAGGGATGAGAGAGGGCCCTTATGAAATGAGTTTTCTTTCTTTTCCCTTTGACGCACCAGCGCTTCAATCTGTGCCAAGTGTCTCGATATCGAGAATAGAATGCAGAATACAGCATACAGGAGACGGGATAAGACAGGTGAACAGGAAACCAGGACAACAGGGTGCCGGCGACCAGGACAGCAGGGAATCAGGAGGCAAACAGCAGTAGAATATCGAACAAGGAATAGTTTTTGGACACGGATTTACACAGATTCTTTACATCTATTTCTTTAAACCGTGTTAACCAGTGAAATCCGTGTCCAAGTCAGTTGGTTATTAATCTCTTCTCCACGTTAATCTGCGGTTCTCTTTCTTTTTGCCTTTTTACTTTTTACCTTCTTTCTGCCCTCAGTGAAATCCGCGGTTCTTTTTCCTTTTTCGCGACATTTAGCGTCTTTCGTAGTTAGACAAAGTCCGCCTCACCCAATCTCAAACGGTGTTTTTATCAGTAAGAACATGGTTTTTCGTGCGTCACAAGGGGGTATGATAGGATTTGACTCTCCAGCAGGGGCTTTTTTCTGAATATGCGCAGTTAACACTTGACACCGTGCCAGAAAACGCTAGAATGGGAGTGTTTCCAAGGGATTGTGCATATCAGGGAGGAGCTTTGCACGGCATTGAACGGTCATCGTGAAATGGTGCGTGTTGTGTGAGAAAAGGATAATTATACGGTGGAGGGAACAAACTGATGCGTCGGTATGTGCGGCCAAGATTGAAGGCTTTGCCAATACTGGATCCCACGACTTTCTCCTCGAGGTCTGCTATTTCAGTTCTCTTGACTATTTCTGAGCCGTCACCACTTGGCGAGACGACGATAAAAGCCGCTCTCGACAGACTTTCCGATGCCGAACTCGAAAAGCACACAAAGCCAAAAGAAATCACCTCTGCATCCCAAGCACGTGGTTACATGGCAAATACAAGAACGCAATCCCCAGAATATACCTGGAGCCGAAACGGTCAATATATTTTCCTTCTCGCCGGAAGCAAACATGCCAAACATCTGGGCGTGCCGGGAGTCGTCTTCGAGTTTATGATAAGAACAGGCGCATCTCAATGGACTGTCTACCAGATACCGGATCCCGGCAACGTGTTCGAGCATCCTGCACATTTTTACCGCAATGAGCTGATGGCCTATTCACACCGCCCAGTGAAATCGCCGATACATCTCAAGCGCAAACATGTCCACGGTAGGGTGCACGGACTTGGTCGGATCTTGGGTAGAGTGGCTGCGTCTCTGTTTGCATGATCGGAATCCAACGAGAAAATGTACCGTACCGGTCTCGATTTAGCCGATTAGTTGCGGGAATTCCCGAATCCACATCGACAGAGAAATCCGACCGCTCGGCTCTTTGCGCGGGCCAAAGCGACTCTGCGGTCGAGCTCTTTCGACTGCGGATCGCCGGGATCCAGGGTCCGTGCTTTCTTGGTTCTTTTTGCGGCCTCAGTTAATTTGCCCATCTCCAGGCAGACATAGGCCGAATCCCTCAGAGTGGGGACGTGGTCGTCCCTGATGTCCAGAGCGTGAGAAAAGAGCTCGGCGGCATCTTCGAACTCTTCCTTAAGGGCACTGATTACTCCGAGATAATAGTAGGCGTCCGCACCGGCGCAGTCTGTATCGACAGCCCGCAGCAGGCAATGCGTTGCGCAACTGAGATCGCCTATTTCCAGGAACATCGATCCCATAGAGACCAATGTACCGGCATCCTCCAAAGCCAGCTTCATTTCGCAGACCAGATAATCTCCGGCCTCCGCTTTCTGGTCCTTCATCAGGGCATTCTGGGCCAGTCTGAAGCATGGCCCCTGGAGCGTCTTGTCCTTTTGAAGAGCCAGGTTGTACAGTTCCGCCGCCCGCTCGCTATCGCCGCCGTTGAAGGCAATTTCCCCAAGATAGAACAAAGCCGTGGCGAAATCCGGGTCCAGCTCGAGAATCCTGTTGAACTTCTCTTTGGCCGATTCGATGTCACCGCGCTCGAGCAGGAACAGCCCGAAATCGAAAATAACGTCAATGTCACCCGGGTTGGTGCGCAGCTCGATCAGAAAATGCTCCCGGCACTGCTCGGTCTGGCCGTCCGACCAGTAGGCCTGGGCGATTCGGTAGTTAATCTGCGGGTGGGTCGCCTCGAGTTCGGCGGTTCGCAGCCAGCAGCGGATGGCCCGTCCGTACTCGCCCCGGGCAAAAAGACTGTTGCCGATATTGTAGTAGCAAAGCGCGCAGTCCGGTTTTATCTGTTGGGCGAGATAGAACATCTGCTCGGCGAGATCATGCAGGCCCATCTCGGTGTACGTAATTATGCGATTGCAGTAACCCGGTTCGAACGTCGATTCCATCTCCTGCATATGCTCGAAGGTGTCGATCGCCAGGTCATATTGACCCGTGCGAGTGTAATCGACCGCGAGAGAGTTGAGTATCTCCAGATCGTCGGGACTGAGCTCAAGGGCCGCTTCAAATTCGCTTATAGCATCGTCGAACCGGCTTATGGCGTCCAGAGTGAGCGCCTTGTCGAAATGCCATGAGCTGTTGGTCGGGTTTATCTCGAGGGCAGTCTCCAACTCGTCGAGGGCCTGAGACATTTTGCCGTCTTCGTATAACTCGAAGGCCTTGCGGGCTTTCCACTCGGCCTTGTCGTAGGAGCCAAATCCCATCTCATCGAATATCATAAACACACCTTATTTCGTTTGTTGCCAAGCAGGTAAATACTACCAACGCCCTTATCGCCCACAAAATACCGTCGCGTTAGCAGTTTTCAAGAGCGTGGCGAGCTTTTTGTCACCAGCAAGTTTTTGCTGGAAATGTGGTGCATAAACCCTTACAATTGTGAAAGTTAGCTTCCAGCACTTGAACGGGGCAAGCCGGAGTTCTTTCGTGGCTGGTCTGTTTTTCTGGAAAGTCGCCGCTTATAGTCTTATAATGCGTGGTTCAAAAAACAGTAGAAAGCAGGCAATAAGCTGATGCTGGCGGGCCGTAGTTATTTGGAGAAGCCAAGTCATGATTAAAGAGATAAAAGGCCAGTTGACGGCCGGCAAGGGCAATTACGCCATTGTGGTCAGCAGGTTCAACGAGTTCATAACTTCCAAGCTGCTCGGAGGCGCGATAGACTGTCTCGGGCGTCATGGCGCCGCCGACGAGCAGATATCCGTCGTATGGGTGCCGGGCGCCTGCGAGATTACCCAGGCATGCAAGAAGCTTGCCGACAGCGGCAAGTACGTTGCGATTCTGTGTCTCGGCGCTGTCATCCGGGGCCAGACGGCTCATTACGATTACGTCTGTCAGCAGGTGGTCCGGGGCATCGGGCAGATCAACTACGATTCGCCAACGCCGGCCGTGTTCGGCGTGCTGACGTGTGAGACACTCGAACAGGCCGTGGAGAGAGCCGGCACCAAAAGGGGCAACGCCGGCGCCGACGCAGCATCGACAGCGATGGAAATGGCCAACGTAATGGAACAGATAGGTTGATCTGCTGGGGTGGACCGGCGTGTCTGCCTTTGCAGGAGACGAGGACAACCACAGTTCGGTTGCCCCTGCCACAAACATGGACAAAAGAACAAGGGCCAGAGAACTGACGATGCAGGCGTTATACCAACTCGACGTGCAGGGCCCGGACTTGCTCGATCTTTTGGGAGAGTTCTTCATCGAGGCGGAGACGAACAATGCCGTGCGTAGTCTCGCGTCGGAGTGGACGAGAGGGGCGTCGGAGAACCTGGAGAAGTGCGACGAACTGATAACCGCCGCGACAATAAAGTGGCAATTGACGAGATTGTCACCCGTCGACAGGAGCATCCTGAGATTGTCGGTCTATCAGTTGAAATTCTGTCGGGATATACCGCCGAAAGTCGTGATAAACGAGGCAATCGAGCTGGCCAAGAAATTCAGCACTGACAAGTCACCGGGATTCGTTAATGGGGTGCTTGACGCGGTGCTGAAGAAATTGCAGATTTAGATGAGTTTTTGGGCTTATTATGAGGACAATCGCAGTACTAAATCAAAAGGGAGGCGTGGGAAAGACCACGACGGCGGTCAACACAGCGGCCGCTCTCGCTGCAACCGGCTCGAAGGTAGTCATCATTGATCTTGACCCTCAGGCCCACACGACGATACACCTCGGCCTCGATCCGCAATCCATCGGGGCCGGCTCTTACAGGGTCCTGACTCAGGCGGGCACGTTCGAAGGGCAAATCATGCTCGTGCGTCACAATCTCTGGTTGTTGCCTGCGAATATCGACCTGGTCGGCGCCGAGAGCGAGTTGGTAAGCGTGGTCGGACGGGAAATCATTCTGCGAGAGGCGATCGAATCGAGCGAGGAGGAGTTCGATTATTGTCTGATCGACTGCGCACCTTCGCTTGGTCTGCTGACACTCAACGCGCTTGCCGCTGCGAATGAAGTCTTGATTCCTCTGCAGCCGCACTTCCTGGCCCTGCAGGGATTTGGCAAGCTCCTGCAAACCATCGAGCTTGTCAACAGGAGAATAAACCCGAGCCTGAAAGTTAAAGGTATTCTGCTGTGCATGTTCGACACCAGAGCGTCGCTGCCCAATGAAGTCAAGGCCGACATCGAGCAATTCCTCGACGACGCGCGCGGCACCGACAGCGCCTGGGCACAGGCGCGCATCATTCCGACGTTTATCCGGAGAAATATCAAGCTTGCCGAGGCGCCCAGTTACGGCAAAACGATTTTCGAATACGAGCCGGATTGCAACGGTTCCGCAGATTACTGGCAGGTAGCGCAGTGCGTGCACGCAGATTTCCAGCCGGTGGTTGAGGTTGAAACGCCGCAGCCCGTCGCAGTTGGCGAAACTGAGGATGAATCGGATTCTCAGGAGCAGCCGCAACCGGAATTTACGGATGTCGACGAGATGCAGGAGCAGCCCGAACTCGCGGAACCTTCGCCGGCTCAGCCGCAGTATGTCGATATAGCCGAAATCCGCGACGAACCTGATCGGCCGCAATCCACACCGTCACAACCACATGGTTCCTTTGAAGGCGCCAGCGAGCCTTTGGTCATGCCCGAGCCGCCGTCACAACCTGAGCCGCCTGCGACGCCGCAACCGGACACACAACCATCTATAACCGAGCAAGACCGAAGCGAACCGCCCATCAGAATCGAGCCGATCCGCCAGAGCGATCAGCAGACATCGGATGAATTTACGCAAACAACAGGCGAGCCCGAAAAACCCGAATCGGCGCAAACCGATTGCGGATTCGATCGCTTTTAGCCCGGATTTCTCACAGACTTCGTAGCGACACGATCCAATGAGCCGCCAAGCGGATCATTGGTCGAGCCTGGGCTCAAACGAAAACAAACAAGTATGCCCAGAAATCGCGTAGATTGTGACAGATCATGCCGAAACGATACTCAACAAAGAGAAGGAGCCGGCCATTTCCTGCCGACCCCTTTCATAGACTATGTCTGTCGAACAACGGCAAAAGATAGAAAATTCTTTGGTGTTACTAGCTCTGTCTAAAAGCTCCGTCGTCGGCCCGAGAGCAAACGTCTTTTCACCTGGCAAAGACGGCGAAGCAGGCGATATTGGTTTTATCGTCGATGGAACTCCCGATGTACATCGGGACAGTCAGGCGGAAAATAAGCCGCTCGAAGCCAGACCGAGTTTTCAGACAGAGCATAGCCGTCAATAACGGCCTCTATCCCGATCTCGACCACCAAAGCCGCCTGGTTTGCGTCCACCACCACCTCGTCCGCCTCCTCCTCGTCCGCCACCACCGCCGCGTGTGGCTTTCGGACGAGCCTCATTGACGTTGATGGCACGCCCCTTCAAATCCTTGCCGTTCATTTCGTCAATTGCAGTTTGCGCTTCATTCTTGGAGGGCATCTCCACGAATCCAAATCCTCTTGATTCGCCGCCAAATTTGTCCCTTATCACATTGGCGCTTTCAACCTGGCCGAACGCCTCAAACGCCTGACGCAAATCGTCATCAGTGGCCTCATGCGACAAATTTCCAACATAGATGTTCATTTTGTTCTCCTTTTTCCAACAGTAATTTCAAGACTGCCATATTGTAGAGCGTCTCGGTACGCAGTTCAAGTGGAAAACTTTTCTTATTTTGTGTGAAGTTCCTGACCATAAACGAATCGATGCTTATCGTTGTCTCTGAAAAAATCCTTGCATTTCTTTCCGGTGGCTTTAGTCTAATCTGTGTTTCCTGAATTAGGTATCAAATAATCCGGCCAGCGGAAAACTATTGGTGTGTTTCGCACGCGGATCGGATATAATGAAGTTTTGTGTTCTTATGATGTGATGACGAAAATTATCGAGGGTGCCTTGTGATGCGAAACTTTATGGCAATTCTGATTGCAGTTTTGTTCGGCGCGTCCACTACGGTAATTGCCGACAACTTGGCGGTAGACGAATTGGGATTTGACGAGATTATCTTCGTCAAACGCAAGCCTTACTCCTCCGACCACTATTACACGGACATAAACAACGGCACGAAGCCCGATCGGTTCGGCGCCGATAACGGCATTTACATTTATGACCTCCGCACACAACGGGAGCGGGCCGTCGTCACGGCGGCGAGGATGCCCGGCGGCACGGGTTTCATCGGCAAGATCAGCCTGTCCTTTGACGCCCGGAAGGTCATCTTTGATTTTCGCCAGGACCCGGGCTCAGGTTTTCGCATCTGGCAGGTCAACGTCGACGGCGCCGACCTGCGTCAGGTGTTGCTGCCACCGAAAGACGAGGCGGCGAAAGTAGCACGCTGGGGCAGGAAATGGCACACCGACGACATCCATCCGTGTTATCTGCCGGACGGCGGGATTATTTTCTCTTCCACGCGCAGTGAGCACACCATTCTCTGCGGCGGCTCGGCCGCCCTGGTGGCCCCCACCCTGCATCGTATGGATGCCGACGGGGGCCATGTCGAGCAGTTGACCAAGAGTCCGGTCAGCGAATTCTGCCCGGTAGTTCTCAATGACGGGCGCGTAATGTACCACCGCTGGGAGTATGTCGATAAGGGCGCCCGCGTGTGCAAGACTATCTGGTCGATGAACCCGGACGGAACCATGCCGCAGGAGTTGTACGGCGTCTCCGACGACACGACGACTGTGTACATGTATCCTCAGGCGATCGGCGGCGACGCTCATCGCCTGGTCTGTGTGGGTACGTGTCACTTCCCGCAGGGCGGGTGCCTCGGAGCGATAATGCTGATCGACTTGCAGAATGGTGCTCGCAGGCGCGGCCCGGATCCGGACGAGCCGAATTATGTCCAAGGGGACAACAAGTACGCCGTGACGAATATCACGCCGCGTGTGTTTATCGAACGCCGGACCGAACCCGGCTGGCATTTCCTAACCAACGATGGCAAGTATGTCCACGACCGGGAAGGCCGGAGCGGTCATCTCTACACCCACCCGTATCCGGTTAGCGAGAACATGTTTCTGGTTTCATACAAGGAAGACCCGGCCGATCATTATAAGGAGGTCGCCGACGCTTACTCGTTGTATCTTATCGACACCGAGGGCAAGCACGCCCTCGTTCACAGGGATGAGAAACTCTCGCTGTGGCATCCGACACCTCTCGTGGCCCGTAAGACTCCGCCGGAAATCTACCCGGCCCGGAACCAGCAATACGCAGCGAACAATGAAGCATTGTGTATCCTGACAGATGTCTATCAGGGTATGGAGGGCGTCCAGCGGGGGCAAGTCAAATGGCTGCGGATCAACGAGGCGATACCGCGATACTGGGATACGGGCCGAAGATGGGGTTCGGCGACCAGCAGCTCGTCGTGGAAGGCTGCCCTGTGGCCGCGGGTCCAGTGGGGAGTGGTGCCGGTGGAAAAAGACGGCTCGGCCCATTTCAAGGTGCCGGCGAACCGCAATATCTTCTACCAGGCTCTGGACGAAAACTTCATGGAAGTCCAGCGCGAGCGGACGTATGTGAATTACCATCCCGGCGAGGTTCGTTCCTGCGTGGGCTGTCACGGACGATCAAACCGCACCGTGCAGGCCAAGAGCACCCAGAGCACTATCGCAATGAGCCGCCCCGCCAGCACCGCGCAACCGCAACCATGCGATCTTGTCGAGAACGGCGGAGATGGCCGCGCTCAACAGGTGATCCATTACTCAACGGATATTCAGCCCATCTTCAATGCAAAATGTATCTCATGTCACGGCAATGCCGATCCCGCCGGAGATTTGAAACTGACAGGTGACGTTACCGTCTATTATAACACCTCTTACGAGGAACTTGCGCAGAAGCAACTGGCCGGCCCGATTGTCTCGGAATTTACCACATTCAGCCGGGGTGACCAGGGCAACTACAACGGTGCCACTCTCGCCCCCGGGAGCCTGGGTTCGCATAAGAGCATATTGATCGGCATGTTGACCGACCCGGCTCACTCGAAAAACGCTGAGGACGACCACTCTGAGCTGCTGAACAAAAACGAGTTGATGATTCTGAGCCGTTGGGTGGATTGCAACTATCAGTTCTACGGCGGCTACTACGGCCGCCACCACTCGGCGTGGGTCAACGCAGATCCTCAAAATCCTTCCTATAAGCCGGCGGATTTCCGGCGTGAACCATTGTTCGAGGAAGCAATAAGCATGTATGCCCCCAACTGGCATCGGTAGAGTTGGCAGTAGGAATCGCCGTTAACGAAAGGCTTGTCAGTGATGCCCGACCAGCGATCCAACTGACTTCAAGCCATCTGTCCGGCGGACTGCCGATTGAACACGGCCCCGCCAAACGTCAGGGCCGAGACGTTCTTCAGGAAATCGCGTCGTTTCATCGCTGTCGCCTTCTGTTCGACGACCTGTTCCTTCTCGACGCCGGATCGCCGGCGACGCCAAGGTCGGCCAGCGTCTTTTTGAGCAGTGAGCCGACATAGCCATTGTAGCGGCCATCGGGTGACCGGCCGCCTTGGCGCGGAAACGCCTTGATGGCGTCAACCGCGTAAGCAGCCTTGTCGTCAAGCTTATCGATAACGTTCTGAGCCGCCATGGAGACGAAGACGTCCCCGTCGGGCGTCCACGGCGCCAATTCGAGCAGACAATCGACCGCGCGACGCTGGTCGGCCCGGTCGCCGTGCCTGCCGAGCGCCAGGGCCGAGGCGATGCGCACGTATGGACTGTCGTCTGCTAGCGCTGCGAGCAGCTCGTCCCGTGACCCGGCGACGACGCGGGGGCCTCGATTGAGAATGCCGATCACAGCCCAGTAGCGAACGGCGCTGTCGGAATCCTTCAGGTTCTTTTTTATGGCCGGCAGATCCTTTGCGTCCCGCATGGTGGCAATCTCGGCCGCGGCGAAAATGCGGTCGAAAGGATATTTGCTGTCGTCGCGTGCCATGTCACCCGGTGTCGAACCGGCGCTGCGGCTGTGAATCTCGCCCTCGGGTAAAAAGCCAAGATCCCGAATCTCGCGGCACCAGTCCTGCAGAGCCGTGCGAAGCTCGCGCAGTTTCGCCCGATGCTCGCGCGAACCGGTAAGGTTATTGACCTCATCTGGATCGGTCTTCAGGTCGTAAAGCTCCTCGGGCGGCTTCAATCCCCAGAATTGGGACTGTGCTTCGTTGAGCTTGCCGGTGTCGTAATCGCGTTTCCACGCTGCCGTGGACGGCGTCACGAAGTTGTACGCGACGTATTGCCCGTAGATGAAATGCGGGTTGTAGTTGCGAATGTATTGATACCGTCCGTCGGTAACCGTTCGAATGAAGTCGTAGCGCGCATCCATACGACCGCGGAAGCCGAACATGTACCTGGGCTTGGGTTGCTGGAACTTACCCGCGAAGGCATGACCCTGCATCCATTCGGGAGGCTTGACTCCAGCCAGGCTCAACAGGGTCGGTGCCAGGTCGACGAAATTCACCATTCGGTCGCTCTTGCCTGCGGACTTGTATTCCTTCGGGGCCAGGTGACGCCATTTCGGCGGAAAGTACACGACCATCGGGACCGAAAGGCCTGAATTGTAGGTCCAGCGTTTGCCGCGCGACATGCCCGAGCCGTGGTCGCCGTAATAGAAGACTATGGTCTCATCGGCCAGACCGGCCTGGTCCAGCGCGGCCAAGTGCTTGCCGGCGATTTCGTCGGCGGCGGTGACAATGTCGTAGTAGCGCGCCCAGTCCCGCCGCGATTCGGCGTTGCCCGGATGATAGGCCGGGATGCGCACCTCGGCCGGGTCGTGAGCGGTTGAGTCAAATTTCGAGCGAAGCCTGCTCTCGTGGCTGACGGTCGCGTTGAAAATTGCGAAGAATGGCTGGCCCGGCTTGCGGTTTTGATAGTGGGCCTTGTTAGAAGATACGTTCCAGCCGTTGTCGTCGGTGCGGACGTTGTAGTCCTGCTTGGAATTGTTCGTGCAGTAATATCCCTGTTCGCGAAGGAACCTCGGGTAGAACTTCACGTAATCGGGTAGATCCACCATGCTCCGCATGTGCTGGGCGCCGATAGAGGGAGGATACATCCCGGTGATGATCGTCGTCCTCGCCGGCGCGCAGACCGGAGCGCATGACCAGGCAAGCTCGAAGATCATCCCCATCTTAGCCAGAGCGTCAACATTGGGCGTAGTGGCGAACTCGTCGCCGTAGCAGCCCATTTCCGGGCCGTGGTCCTCGCTGGTAATCCACAAAACACTAGGACGTTCGTTGCCGGTCGCCGCCTGGGCGCCGCCGCCGAACCATACCGTCGAGGCGGCCAAGGCGCTTCTCCTGAATAGCTCTCTTCGATTCATGGATACTCCTTCTGATCAAAATCAAAAACTAAAACGCAAAATATAAAATTAAGGAATCCGCCACAGGCAGGCTCATCAATTTTGATATTTCATCCTTGATCTTTGAATTTCTCTCTGCGGGTTCTGCAGACGCTCTTTGACAGAACCGAGAAATCGGGCCGCATAGATTTCGTCTACAACTCTGCGGTCAGCCGCCACGGTCAGGCTGACTATTTTTCGTTCCGTCATTTCGCCGTTCATGGGAACGACCGTGTGTATCACATTACCCACAGCTACAATGGTGCTGGTCGGCGGCGGCACAATTCCTATGAACGAATCTGTGCCGTACGCGCCGAGATTGCTCAGTGCGATAGTCTCGCCCTCAATCTCTTCGAGGGAGAGTTTATTGTCACGCGCTTTGTCGGTCAGCAGCTTTTCCTCGCGGGCGATATCGGGCAGTGACTTCTTGTCTGCGTCCTTGACTACCGGCACGACAAGACCCTGCGGGGCATTGACCGCGAAACCGACGTTCAGACGCTCGGCGATCTCTATACAGTCGCCGTCAAGGCGGCCGACCGTGAGAGGATACTGCCGCGCCGCCAGAGCTAAAGCGTGAATGTAGAAGGCGTTCGTGGTGACTCTTACGCCGAATGTCTTTCTGAGTTTGGGCCGCATCGCCATCAGTTCGGTAATGTCCGCTTTCGCTTCGAGATAGAAACAGGGCTTGGTCCGCTTGGATTCCAGCATCCTCTTGCAGATGAGCTTCTGGATCCTCGTCAGGGGGATATGATGCATTTTCGATTTCGCACCCCGGTCGGCGAGATGCGAGTGGTTTTCTTCTTTTAGCAGAGTTCCGTGCGTCAACTGGGACATAAACCTTCTCAAAACCTTGTTTTGCGTTCGGAGCATAACAGGCATCCTCCGAGACGTCGAAAAGTATTATAACCGGATTTACGTTGCTTTCAAGTACGAAGAGTCCGCGGAATATAGAGCATCGTGAGAGGTTGCATTGGCAAGGCAGGTGTGATATCTTGCAGTGCGAAAGACTAAATGGTCTGGTGAAACAAACGAGCACGGGAACAGTAAAAGGAGAATGAGGCATGACCAACAGAGAAATGACCGGTCGATACGGTATCATCGCCGTGATACTGGTTTGCGGGCTGATGTTCGGATTGACGGCCAAGGCCCGAGCACAACAAAACAGGCTGCTGCGGCAGACGAAAGAAGCGGCCGAGAATGCCGATCTTTTCATGGGCGATTGGCAGGGAAGCTGGACTCTGGACGACGGTTACGACACGGGGCCGCTGGTAGCCCAGGTTATAGCTTTGGGCAAGAACGGATATCGGGCCAATTTCCACATCGAGTTCGAGTACGAATGGCCGCCGCTTTTCGTGCTCGATGGCAATGGTGAAGGCTCGGCGGCACCGCTTAACGGTCGAGCCGAGTTCGAGGGCAACGTGTTCGACATCACCTCTGCCGTCAAAGCGGGCAAGTTCACAGGCAAATTCAAAGGCAGCGCCGCCGACGGGCAGAACGTATCCGGCACCTTCACAATGGAAAAGATCATCCGGCTTTCTCCCACATTACGCGCCAAGCCGCCCGAGGGCGCGGTTGTGTTGTTCGACGGCAAAAAGGCCAGTCTCAACACAAACTGGCAAATGTCCAATCCCAGGCGAGGTGCCGAAAAGATCCAATGGGTCGTAAAGGGCGGCGCCATGGAAGTCAAACCGCGCAGCAGCGGGATCATAACGAAGAAGAAGTTCGGCGACGTCAAACTGCACCTGGAATTCCGCACTCCGTTTATGCCGGATGCGCGCGGCCAAGGCCGCGGCAACAGCGGTGTGTATTTGCAGGGACGATATGAAGTGCAGATACTCGACAGCTACGGGCTTCAAGGCAAGGATAACGAGTGCGGCGGCATCTACAAGGTTGGAAAACCGCTGGTGAACATGTGCGCTCCGCCGACGCAGTGGCAAACCTATGACATCACGTTCCGGGCGCCGCGTTTCAAAAACAACGGCGAGAAGGTCCACGGCGCTCTGCTGACCGTGTTACATAACGGAGTCCTGATTCAGGACGAGGCCGAGGCAATGGGGCCAACGACGGCGGCTCCGGACAACACTGAAACCGGACCGGGAGGGATATATCTGCAGGACCACGGCAACCCCGTGCAGTACCGCAATGTCTGGCTCGTCGAATTGCCCCCGGCGAATCCTTAGTGGTCGCGCAAAAATAAATTCACTCTTTAAGAGGGAACAAATTGGCGTTAGATTTGGTCGCGCCGATTGAGCGAATCCGCAGGCGTAGCTATTCGGAGCCTGTCCCGAGCGAAGCCGAGGGATCTGGATTCCGCGATTGAGAAGCGGCCGAAGATAATGTCAAGATTGTCCCTATAAATGGGAAGTTATTTTTGCGCGGCCGCTTAGTGGGTCGGTGCCTCTATAAGTGCCAGGGACTTCTCATTGGGCGCGTGAGCATCTGGTTGGCTTCGCGGTCGTCAAGGAACTGTTCCTCTTTCGGGTCCCATTTGAGCTTTCTCCGCAATCGGCACGCAATCTCCGCCAGCAGGCCGAGATAAGACGCCTTGTGACCTGCCTCAACCGGTGCGATAGGATCGCGTCTGGATCGTACGCATTCGAGAAAGTTGGCGTGGTGACTTCTCGAAGTGCCCAGGCTTGTCTCATTCGGTTTTATTTTGACCTTCAACAGCCAGGCCGGTTCGGCCCAGATGCCCTGGCGGTTGACGTGGACCCAGCCCTCGTCGCCCTCGAATTGGCAGCCCTGCTTGTTCGGGTTGTCCGTGTTTGTGTGTGTCATGCGCAGGCCGCTCGGGTAGTCGAACTCAGCCTGCCAATCGTTGATGTTGTCGGTGAGACCGTCGTTGCGGTAACTGCCCGTGCACGTAATCTCAGCGGATTCGGCGCCGACCGCGGGACAGCCCCAGTTGGCGATGTCCAGGTGATGGACGCCCCAGTTGACAATGAAACCGGCACAGTAATCCCAGATCAGATACCAGTCGGGCCAGGCCCATCTGCCACCGTTGTAAGGTTTCATAGGTGACGGGCCGACGTACATCTCGTAATCGAATCCCGCCGGTACGGGCTCGGCCGCCGTAGGCTTGCGATACGTTCGCTTATACATGGGCCCCGGAGCAGCGACTTTGACCGCGCGGATCTTGCCCACGTAGCCGTTTCTCGCCAGTTCGCATGCAAAACGAAACCTGCGGTCCGACCGCTGCTGGGTGCCCGTCTGCAGAACGCGTCCGTACCTTCTGACCGCATCGCGTATCGCCCGGCCCTCGGTCACCGCTACGCCTAAGGGCTTTTCGCAGTACATGTCTTTACCGGCTCGCGCGGCGACGACGGCGATCAACGCGTGCCAATGATCCTGCGTGGCAATCACCACTGCATCGATGTCCTCGCGCGCAAGCAGGTCGCGAAAGTCGTTGTAGCCGGCACATCCTTTGTCGCCGTAGTGCTTGTCGATGAGATCCTTGACCTTCTGCCGCCGGGACTGGGCGACGTCGCAAACGGCAACCATCCGAGCGGCGGGATTGTTCAGAAACGCTTTTGTGTTGCCCGTGCCCTGACCGCCGGTGCCGATGCAGCCCATGGTGACACGCTCGCTTGGGGCGATGCTGCCGGCTCTGCCTAAAACCGATGAAGGAAGAACATACGGCAATGTTATCGCGCCGGTAGTGACAGCCGCCGTGCGTTTGAGCAGGCTGCGTCGAGTAACATCTTTGTCTTTTGACATTGATTGAATCTCCCTGAAGTTCACTCTCGATCTGTCTCTTTCACAAGCTCCAGATACCCCTCGGCAAACAGTTTTCCAGTCTCCATTTGTTCGATCACTCCGGGAACAGAATATCCTGCATGGCGTCCAGCTTTTCTTTGCCGACAATGGTAGCGCGGTAGATATCGGGGATGTCCCACAGGTCCAGCATGATCCACTTGTCGTAACCCTGGTTCTTCAGCTCGCGCAGCAATCCGAGCAGATCGATCTTCCCATCGCCCAGAGTCAGGTGCTTGGACGTGCCTTTGGGACCGCGACGTGTGCCGTCGGTGTCGGTAAAATGAACGTGCCCTATTTTGCCTCGGAATTGTTTGAGGAAGACGAACGGATCGCCGCCGCCCAGAAGTGTCGAATGACTGGGGTCGAGAATCAATCGGAAGTTTTCAGAGTCGATCGAGTCGACCACGCTTTGGAGAAGTTCGAGTGTGTGAATCGCCATGACCGGCTCGGGTTCGGTCACTACATACATGCCCCGCTCGCCGGCGTACTCGGTCAGGCGGGCCCAGGTCTCGGCCGTCCATTTGCAGTATTCTTCGCTGCCCGGGCCCGGACGACCACCCGACCAGACCCCGACAAACTCGCAATCCCACGACCGCAGCAGATCCACCTGCCGCTTGAGGTCGGACAGATATTTTTGTCGTCTGGCGCGGTCGGAACTGCCGCAACTGCCGCCGCGTGACCTTGCCTGCAAAGAGACAATCTGCAATCCCAGATCGTCGTATCGCTTCTTGAGTTCGCGCCCCTCGGCCGGCGTCACCGGGTAAGGTCCGCCCCACGGGACCAGCTCGACACCGTCGTATCGGCAGTTCTTAATGAGCTTCAAGACGTCAGCAAGTTCCATCTTGTAGCCGTACGATCTCCGCGACGACGAGAAGCCGTTGAGCCCCACGGCCGTCCGCCACCGCTTCGTTTGTTTAGCGGCGGCAGCGCTGTTGCGAGTCGACGGCGAGACGGCACCAAGGCCAGCGGCAGCGGCTCCTGCATTTCGAAGAAACACTCTGCGATTGATTTGTCCACTCATTTGTCAGCCTCCTGAATTCTTCGAACACCGAAAAAACGAACGGCCCTATCGTACCGTCTTTGAGGTGCCCGAACAAGAA
>Ga0255052_10000291_pt1 | contig 39677 bp, 48 predicted proteins | sample JV7_2_21_MG_FD_188632 | JGI IMG/M metagenome (GOLD analysis project Ga0255052, IMG submission 188632) | Seawater microbial communities from Jervis Inlet, British Columbia, Canada - JV7_2_21 | ecosystem: Environmental > Aquatic > Marine > Inlet | place: Canada: British Columbia | collected...
TCAGGTTAGCACATAACGGTTTAGCTCACAGGCAACTGAGCGTACGGCGCACTTCCTGCCAGTGCAAGAAGCGTGACCGGAGCCAGTTGCCGGCGCATCCCCGGTTAGGGGGCGTCACTTCCATCACGGCACTCTCCCTGCATGTACCCCATTACGTTTGAATCGCTGCAGGCGGCACAAGCGTTGCTGTATGTCTTCCACTCCGTTGACGGACACGGGGTTGTTATGCAGCGAATGCCACTATCTCGGAGCGCGCATACTGGACGATATTCTTCGGTACACATTTGTAGCCTCGGGTCCTGGCACTCCGCATCAACCGATATGTTTGCCGATGTTTCAACAGTTGCGCTATCGCACCCGGCGATTCCCAAGCAAATGAGGAATAGCGCGACATCTTTGCGCTGTGACTTCGCTGAATGCAACATAGCCGACTAACGGATTAACTGAGCTGTCGGGTCGCCCAGCCATATTAGTTGCAATTCATTCATGTCCCGGCCTCTCCAGCGATTTGTTAGGCGTCATTCGCATTCACCTGGCAGAACGGAGACAGTCGTGATACCTGCTCGCCTGGCAGCATCCATCACTTCCAATAGGTCCTCAAACGGAATCTCGGGGTCGGCTTTTAGAACTACCTTGTTATTCTCATCAAACAGCCTTTCTCTTACTGCGATGCTGGCAAAAGAAGTAGCCGGACCCTTTGCTGTGCCGTCAGGCGGAATGCTAAGGTGAACACAGGTGCTGCCAGGATATTTCACGAAGTGCACGATCGCGCCAGATTTTAGGTTGTAATTTCCCGGCTGAGTACCACAGCCGAAAAGACAGATGAATACAATTACTACCAGAGATCGCATAAGTAAGAGATTGACGTCTAACGGTTTAGCTAACTTGCGCCAAGTATCTGGCGCTGCCCTTGCGAATGCAACCAGTCACGGTCCTGCAAGGGCCGTGACAGATGCTGCCCGGCGGCAAGCTCAGCGATTTGTTAGGCGGCACTTGCATGCCGTATACGATCTCAATCGGCGGCAAGAAATCATCGGACATTTAGCCGAGACTCAATCTCTTGCCGAAATCTGGACTCGAACGTGGAAGAGTAAAATTTCCACGTTTCTCGCGCGATCTCTGAAGCCTCTAGACGCCTGACGAGAACTGCTCGGTAACTTTCCCAGATTTCTGCATCGATAGCCCCGCTTTCGAATTGGAGCCAGTAGTTCTCTCGCGTCCGAAAAAACGCGATGTTAAAAACAGTTCGCTGAATGAGTTCTTCTCGATTATGCTCGTAGCCTGACACCTCTGGCACTCCGGTGGCAAATAAGTGAGGCTTATCCAGGAGCTGGAAAAGCAGACTGAGTTCTGCATCTAGCGAAGCCTGCCGGGATGAGGAGAGCAGTGCGTCCGTGTTCTGACTAGTTTGCACGCCGAGATAGACGAGAGTGATGACTATCGCAAATGAACTGACAATTTCTGCGACAGCGGAAACTTTTTCGATTCTCACAAGCTTAGTATCCGATTTGTCAACGAAGAATTCGGCTGCTAGCAATGCTGGCTAGAACGCTACCACGATCCTCAAATGAATTACGCATCCCTTCAGTGCCGCCTAACTGTTTAGCTAACTTGCGCCAAGTATCTGGTGCGCGCGTTGCGGCTGCAAGGCGAGTGACAGATGCGGCTTGGGCGGCAAGTGCAGCGCATTGTTAGGCTCCTATTCCCACACCCCTTGGCTTTTTTCCGACGGAACAAATAGTGATCGAACTCTCGCAACATACTCGCTTTGTTTCTCGGATAAATCGCCATCGGCGGAGGCAACCTCGATCATCATTTGGATTATCGATTCGGCCTGATCTCTTGAGAATCGGTCCTTGTTCTTATCCGCGACCCCATTTAGTTGAGTATCAATGATTTGAGGGGCCCCCAACAGGTGTGCAGCCGAACCTAGAAGCTCAGACGCTCCACGAGAATCCAGCGAAAAACTAGATTCAAACTGGCTTAGGACGACCTTTTTCTGCTCTGCACTCAGATCGCCTTCGAGTTTTGCCGCGCCAACAATTAACAACGCTGCTACATGCATAGGATCCTCAACGGAATAGATTGGGTCGCCTTCGTACTTTGCCGCCCAAGCACGTCTTCGGCGCCAAGCGAACGGATTTAATCCGCCCAAATCTACTCCCAAACGATCGAGCAGGTACAAAATAGTAATTACGGTTCCTAAGAGTCCCAAAACTACATGCATGTATTGTCCTCCCCAAGGAGCCTAACGGTTTAGCTAACTTGCGCCAAGTGTCTGGCGTGACGCTTGCCGTTGCAAGCTCCGTGACAGATGCTGCCCGGCGGCAAGCTCAGCGATTTGCTAGGCGTCATTTGCAACATTCCCGGAATCTCTCTTTGACAGTTGCTTGTGTATCAAAAAAGACAGCGGCGACAAAAGTACGAATACCAACATTGACGCTAAGGGCAACCCCAATATCAGCCACAATCCGTCAAGACCTCCAAAATCGAAGTCTAGATCTGCGTTCATCGACCCTTCTCCAGCAATAAAGACCGAGATACCTAGAAAAAGTCCCAATACAAGTGACGATGAGAGAACGTATGTGCAAAGTTGCTTGAAGTAGCTGCTAAATGAAATCGTAAATCTCCAAATTCAAGTTGTTTTTGAAATGACGCCTAACGGTTTAGCTCACTGGCGCCAGTAGCTGGCGCGGCTCTTGCCTTCCATCAATGTTAGACCCTGCAAGAGCGGTGACAGACACGTCCGGCGGCCGGTGCAGCGCATTGTTAGGTGTCAACTCCTTGATCTCCATTGGAAGAAAAAGAACACAATGCATCCCAATAAGCCTCCTATAGTCACCGCAAGCTCTAGGAATGCGGTTGCGTCTCCAGTCCATGCGGGGTTTACGCCAAGCCAAGGCAAGTCGAGTGCGCCTGACTGCTTCTGCTCGAGCATGTAGGTCATGATTTCACGGGCGTCATTGCGATTAAGTTGGAGCCTGAAAATTAGAAGTCCCGCGGCCAGACAAAAAAGCGGTACAACAATTGACGCAAGGTAAGTACTAAGTTTATCTGCAACAAGATAGCTCATAAGCAGGAAGCCGGATATCAAACTCATATAGGCGAACAGTATTGAGTTCGCCGTTCCCACTGCGGCGTGGAAGCTAGTGAAGAGTTCGGCTTCGGTCATCGGTCTCTTTTTGACACCCAACGGTTTAGCTCACTTGCCGCCAGTATCTGGCGCGGCTATTGCGTTTGCAAGAGCCGTGACAGATACGGCTCGGGCGGCCAGTGCAGCGATTTGTTAGATGCCACTGTCACTCGGGTAGGAAATGCCCCGATATCTCGTCGCAGGTTACCTGAACATCTGTAGGTCGCCACGAATATCCGTCAGCAGTACCCACATAGTAATGCTTATCGTATTCGTAGCGTTCTGCCGGGTCTTCGATCATACCTTCACATCGAGCGACTCTATTCTCCGATGGGCAGCGAACATTTTTCTTATATGTACCAATCAGCTGGCCGCGCCTATTTCTTGGGCAGGCACTTTCTACATGTTCTTGGTACCAATCGTCTAGCTCAGTCAAGGTGTATTCCACGCATGTTCCAGATACATGCCGCAAATCACATGAATCCACACGGCCCAAAAAATCGGATTTGTCTTCTCGGAACTCATCGGATTCATTACCACAGGCAGAAAGCAATAAAGCGTTTACAATGACGATAATCTTGACATTCATGGTTCACATCTGTGGCATCTAACGGTTTAGCTAACTCGCGCCAAGTATCTGGCGCGAAGGTTGCTGTTGCAAGCTTCGTGACAGAGACTGCCCGGCGGCAAGCTCAGCGATTTGTTAGACGGCATTATTATTGCCTCGCCCGACAACGTCTGCATTCGACCAGAACAGGACAGTCGCCGTTACGTCATATTTCTATGTCGATCTGCTGCGCTTCCACAATTTGCGCAATAAGTAGCCGACGAAAAATATCAAGATTGACCACGGCAATAGGTACGCTATGGCATAGATAGTATCGGCCAGCCCCTCGGACAAATTCTGACCAAATGACGATACAGAGTCGAGTATTGGGCTCCAGAATGAACGCCCTGCCTTAACTACAAATTGGATATTGAGGATGTCCATGTCGACGCGTTGACGTTGATACGCGCTCTGTCCCATCGCCTGCTCAAGTTCAGCTTGGACTTTCGTAAGTTCCGTCGTGATCTTGATAAGCGATTCGACATCGTCGGCACCACGCTCTTCCAGTTCGAGTAACCTGTCACGCGTCGTCGTGAGAATAGCGATCCTCTTATCAATGTCGGCAATCGTCTTAGCCAGATCCTCTACGTTCGTACTACGACGTATGACGTCTCCAGAACCAGCCGCCAAGTTCGCTAATGCATCGACGCCCTCTGGTTTGACGCGCATCCTAATAGACGCCCTGTTGTAATCACCGTGATTGATATCCGAATGAAGCACGGTGCACTGATTCTCGCGGTCTGCCGCGCATGCATCGGTTACTGACTTGAACGAATCGGCTAGCTTGTCTTCACTAGTATCGACGACGAGTGTGTGCTCATAGGCTAGAAACTCGCTATCGCGTTGTTCAGCAGTTCGGGCAAACGCCAAATCAGCTTCGCCGCCAAAGCCTGGCGTTTGGTGGGACCTGCTGCACCCAACTACGGCAATCAAGATTAGAGCGAGAGTAAGAAACCTATTCACTGTGCTAATTTGTCCTCGTGATGCGCCAAACTCTGAAATTCGGAACGACCTTAATGGGCAAGTACGCATGCTATGCCGTCAAACGGTTTAGCTAACTTGCGCCAAGTATCTGGCGCGAAGGTTGCCAGTGCAAGCTTCGTGACAGAGACTGCCCGGCGGCAAGCTCAGCGATTTGTTAGACGGCGTTTGTAGACACGCTTGGCAAGAAACTTCACGTGCACCTACCAATCTCTGTCTTTTCCCCACACTCGGCACAGAATCGCGCCTTCGGGGTCCGAACCAGCTTCCCACAATTGTTACATTCTGGCCCATAAAGGCTTCGCCGATGGTGCCATATAGCGTTGACATTCGATTCAAAGAATCCCGTCAACTCATTGTACTTTGCGAGCGCTGGAACAGCTGCGACGTCTTTGGGATCTTTCGTATCCCGGGCCTCAGCCGCCTTATGATAATCACAATCTACCAATAGCGGACCAATCTGACCCCACTCTTGTTCGTCAAGCATTGGAATTTCCATCCGACACCGCCAACAATAGTAGTACTTAGCCATAGAAGCATCGTGAGTTGTTCGACAAGATTTTTTTTGAGACGCCGTCTAACGGTTTAGCTAACTTGCGCCAAGTATCTGGCGCGGCTGGTGCCTTTGCAGGAGTCGTGACAGATACGATAAGGCGGCAAGTGCAGCGTCTTGTTAGACGGCATGTTTCATCTCTTTCTAATCGCATTTATTTTCAGCCGAGAGCAGCCGTAGGTTGCAGCGCCAGATACGCCAGAGCATGCCGATGCCGAGCAAATTTAGCGCATGGATTCCAGTTGACGAAGAAGCTTAATCAGGTGGTCCTCAAGTCTTCGCGCTGACTCAATTGCAGCGTCTTCCTCCACTTCCCTCATCGTTAGCAAGTTCAAATGGTGGACATCCGCTTGGATACGGTCCGAGTCGACTCTACTCCAGATTGGTTCGCCGATGGCTGCGATTCTACGCCTGGCTGCGTCTCGAAACTCGACGGCACGAGATTCACGCTCGCTTAGGTCCCTCGCAAACCCAGTGAATGCTCCAAGGGATATTTGAAGCGCTGGATCATCAAGCTCGCCTAGCATTCCCGTTGCAATCAATGTGTCTAGCGCCCCCGTGCTGGGTTCGAAAACTTCAACATCAATTAATGCTTTATTTTGCACTCCGACGGTACTCATCTGATCCTGTGCGATGTCAATTGCCTCTGAAATGTCGACATGATGTGCTATCGAGTCTTGAAGGGTCGCAAGGTTAGACTCCATTTCGAGCCGCACAGCTTCTAGGATTTCGCGTGTCTTCCGATCCACTTGCAGGCTATCCCACCATGCATCAATAGCGAAGGCGACAAGGATACTGGCGATAATTGCTGCGGCCTCCGCGGAAATCCGCAACCATGGAATTTGATTGGGCTCGTTCATCGGCTCGAGTATACGTAATGGAATGTCTGCTGTGGCTTGGATTCAGACATCAGAGTGGCACTATCTGCGCAATGCCGTCTAACGGTTTAGCTAACTTGCGCCAAGTATCTGGCGCGAAGGTTGCTCTTGCAAGCTTCGTGACAGAGACTGCCCGGCGGCAAGCTCAGCGATTTGTTAGGCGTCATTTGTCGGAAGCCCAAATCCATCAGATCCTGAATTTGCAATCCGAGGTGGAGATACCTCGTTCTGGTCAGCTGGAGTGGGCATCTCAACATTTTGATAGGGATTGCCACTATCAAGTAACCTGCGAATTACCTCCCTAAACGCGCTAATCAACAGCCATGCTGCGACGAGAATAGCAAGGAGCGTACCTGGCTCTTCGAAGAAGAAGTCATATCTACAACTTAACCACTCGCAGTGAGGCAGCGAATCCCACATAGCATAGACGATCAGCGGAAATGCTAACGCGACCTTCAAAATTGGCGATCGAATGATTCGGCCTACAACCTGCGTGCTCTTGAACATGACGCCTAACGGTTTAGCTAACTTGCGCCAAGTATCTGGCGCGGCTGTTGCCTTTGCAAGAGCCGTGACAGATGCTGCCCGGCGGCAAGCTCAGCGATTTGTTAGGCATCACAAACAGTCGCCCAGAATGCTGCAGGCGACCGAGAGCGCAAACATTGGAAAAATCAAAGCCGATACAGTGGCACCACCTAACCCAAAGGCGAGACGACCTCTTTTCCATTGCGACTTCCGAGCGATCAGCATCGGAATTAGTACAAACATCAAGCTGACCACGGTCACGAACAGTATTGATAAGTAGTACTTCAAATCGACTGCTGCGGAGGGTGGCAAAGATGCCCAGATCCAAGAGTAGAGCAAGCACATTATAGTGCTGACCGCGATAGCTCCACGCGATCCGAAGTTGTGGCCCGCAAATGCCGCCAACACCGCAACGAATACAAGAAATGGCAGGGCAGCAAGGCTGGACGGAAATAAGGCAATGATCGTTTTTGCAATATGCATTAACGTGATGCCTAACGGTTTAGCTAACTTGCGCCAGTAACTGGCGCGAAGCTTGCCCTTGCAAGCTTCGTGACAGATGCTGCCCGGCGGCAAGCTCAGCGATTTGTTAGGCGTCGCCCAACTGAATCACGAACCCAATGTAAAGCAGCCAGTTGAACGCGAATACTGCTGCTGTGTATCCCGCAGCGCGTGATGGCTTGATATTGAAGTTTTTTGCAAGAACCAGATAGGTTGCAGCAATTAGACCTACGATTGCGAGCAGCTCCGTCCACTGTCCTAGACCTAAAAAATACCCCCCAACTCTGATTAGCACGACGACGATAGTCGGTACGACAACCGCGGTAGCAATCGAGAACGCGTCCAGATCGTCCCTCTTGCGCTCAAAAAAGTAAATCAGCGCATACAAGAATACAAAAATCAGGATCGCGCCAATCATCTCGCTTACCTCAAGTGACGCCTAACGGTTTAGCTAACTTGCGCCAGTATCTGGCGCGGCTGTTGCCATTGCAAGAGCCGTGACAGATGCGCCCGGCGGCAAGCTCAGCGATTTGTTAGGCGTCATCTGCGCCACTAGCTGTCCGGTGCTCCCAGATCAACTTCAGTGCGCGAGCGAAATAGTCGGATGAGAAGGAAACGAACGAAACTCCACCACAATACGGAGACAGCGATATAGGTTGGATACTCGATTCTGGGCCAAATAGAATGTTCCAACTCGTGAGCACCATGTGGCACCAAAAACTGCAACAGCAGGATGGGTGGATTGACAACGTAAAGAAAAATTGTAGCAAGCTGGCCCTCGGGTGAGGTGTACTTCAGCGGTAGGCCGGTTGACAGAAGTATCAACGTCGCTCCGACGCTGACCAGAAGAACAGTGGTAGGCCAAAACCTGAATTGATGTTTCAATTGACGCCTAACGGTTTAGCTAACTTGCGCCAGTATCTGGCGCGGCTGTTGCCTTTGCAAGAACCGTGACAGATACGGCTCGGGCGGCAAGCTCAGCGATTTGTTAGGCGTCACTTAATGAAGTAGCCAGCAACCCGCCACGTGTCATCGGCATCTTTCATCGCTGTCACGGTCTCAATTGCAGAAGCCTTATTCTCAAAAGAGGTCGAAAACTGAAAAACGACGTATTCGCCGTCAGGGGCGCCGGGCAGAGTTCGGGAAAATGTAGCGGACAAGGTATCTCGAGACTTCAATTGCCCGAGTGGCGTTCGGGCAGCCGTCAACGATTGGGTCCAATCAGATGAGGATATGGCCGCTTGGAATAACGAGGCTGCGGCATTCCAGCTCGCTTCATACTCTCCACCGTCCGTCAAAGATAGCCATGATAGTGTCGAATTCTTCGCGGCCGCAGGTACTTCGCTGGCTTCAACTCGCGCTAGCGCTAGGGCCAGAACTAATGTGAGGGCAAATACAGTTCTCGCCTTCATAAGTACTCCTATCTCGAATCTCTGTGATTCAGTTACTGGTGACACCTAACGGTTTAGCTAACTTGCTCCAAGTATCTGGCGCGAAGGTTGCTGTTGCAAGCTTCGTGACAGATGCTGCCCGGCGGCAAGCTCAGCGATTTGTTAGACGCCGGTTTAAGACAATTTGCTCGATACCAGTCGATTCAGACTGACCCCAGATTCAGCAGCTTTGATCGCGAGCATTCGGTGCACCTCAGGTGGAACACGCACCACAAACTTACCACTGAACGGTCGAGACGATATCGGTTCAGGAACAGGCTCCTTGTTTTTATTCAGATCTGCCACCGTTTCCTTTACAAGCTTTCGGATGCCTTGAAGTGCCTTTTCCTGTGACTTTTCTAGCCAGCTCATGCTCGGAAATTCCACACACAGTCCAACATACTCCTGATCCTCCTCAGACCAGGTAACGCGGTATGTATATCGATCTACTTTCTTAGCCATCACTACTCTCTAATCTTTCAATTGCCAGAAGCACTTGCCTCACTTGATAGGGTTTCGCCTTGCCACGGGCATTCTGGATATTCACTCTAGGGTCTCCTGCCCAAGGCGTTTTATACACCCGGTGACTCGAACCGGATGTTCGCGGCTCACCAAAAAAATGATCGCAGACCTTACAGCGCTCATTGAAGCGAATCCCTGCGGGATTTCGCTGCATCTTCGCCCTGATATCCTCGATCGAAGTCACTAAGGAATAGTATCACTATTGATACTATTGTCAAGGATGAGGATTGAATCCCTTGCCGAGGAACGGCGGCGTCTAACGGTTTAGCTAACTTGCGCCAAGTATCTGGCGCGAAGGTTGCTGTTGCAAGCTTTGTGACAGATGCTGCCCGGCGGCAAGCTCAGCGATTTGTTAGACGGCATAAGTAAGCGTAAAACAGAATTTGCGGTACTTCGCCACATTCGGCCAATTGATTGCAAACAACTAACTTGCGGATCGAGAGATTGCCACAAACAAGGTCAAAACCGAAAACGCCGCGACGCATGTGACCGCAATCAGATGGCCGAATCCGTAGTGACGATGGGATCGAATGTTATTCCACGATACCGATCGCTTGAGACGAATGATTGTCGCCGCGTCAACCAAGATGAGAGCCAGAAACATGCCCACAGCAGTCAACATCCACCACATTGCAAAATAGGAGCCCATCGTTTCAAGTATCGACGTTAAGGTCGAGTATCCGCTTTCTAAGCGGACGAATACGATAAAGGACACAACTACTATCGCGGCAGATGCTATAGCAAACAGCAAGTCTGATGCGCTCCGCTTATTCATAGTGCCGTCTAACGGTTTAGCTAACTTGCGCCAAGTATCTGGCGCGAAGGTTGCTGTTGCAAGCTTCGTGACAGAGACTGGCCGGCGGCAAGCTCAGCGATTTGTTAGGTCGCAACTTGCGAGGTTCCGAAAGTCTGCTTTTCCTGAATGCAGACATTCAAAAACTTGGAAATAGGCCAAATTGACAGGCAGCAATCGGCCATCCGCGGTCGCAGAGTGGCACGTGCACCTATTTGATAGCTCCGCTTTGAGCCAATGGGTTGGACGTTAGAAAGTTACGCCTATTGGGCCAATTCGTCATAAGCCCAACCGGCGATCAAATCTGGTGTCATCGGTTTGGGCGGCCAGTCGCCGTCGAAGCCGGAAGTCGGTTTACCGGCAATGGCCTCAGCCCTCGTTTTTCCCTCTGCTATGGCAGCGGCGATGCGGTTGCGTACCGCGGTCATATTGTCGTAGGCTGCCTGCAAATCCGCCCGTGTAGCAACCAGGCCGTGGCCCGGCAATATTTTCGTCTGTGGGCCAATCATTTCCAAAATCGCAGCCCAAGCATTCAACAGACCAAGAAAAGTACCGTTGTTACTACGGTCAAAGACGGGATAGCCCATTCGTTGAAACACGTCGCCGGTTGCCACAACATCAGAGCCCTCAAAATAGATGACCGTGTCGCCATCGGTGTGTGCGTTAGGGACATGAACGACTGAAACTTGCTCACCATTTAAATAAAAGGTCATGCGATCGTTGAAAGTGATTATCGGTAGCGCTTCGGATGGATAGGCGGCAAAGCGCGATTTGATTGCTTCGATAGAATGGACCTGTTCTAGCGTGCGCCGGACATTATCATGGGCCACAACCGGGGTACCATTGGCCGCAAACCGTCCATTGGCGCCCGTGTGATCGCCATGAAAATGGGTATTGATCACAAACTTAACAGGCCGATCGCTGATGCCTTGCACAGCTGCTATGACGTCCGGGCCTAAAATGTCGTAACCATCATCCACCAGTAAGACACCGTCCGCACCCGCCAAGGCACCAACATTGCCCCCACCGGTGTTCAAAATATGCACTTGCCCAGCCACCGGCGACGTTGTGATCTCGTGTTTTCCCTTCGGGTAGGACGGATAACCCGGCCCTTCCAGTACCGTTTGGGCCGACGCGGTGAACGGTAATGCGGTGGCACCCACGGCTAATAATATATTCCGAATCGAAGCGAAGTACTTCATTGCCGTCTCCTTAGCAAGTATTGGGAAACCAATATGACGGTCATCCCGTATGTATGAACGTCGCCTTAGGGTTGGTAGCAGGCTTTTTCGCCGATGTTCCTGCGACGTCCGCGATAGGGAGTATAGCGGACGCCAAACTTCGATTATGTATCCGTTGCGGCCTAACGGTTTAGCTAACTTGCGCCAAGTATCTGGCGCGAAGCTTGCCGTTGCAAGCTTCGTGACAGATGCTGCCCGGCGGCAAGCTCAGCGATTTGTTAGGTGGCGCTTTCATTTATCCACTTGCGCCAGTTCAAGAGGATGTGAGCAACTTCGAGAGATTTCTTCTTATCTGGCGATAGAGTCATGCTTTCGGCCACAAATCTGTTGAGGTACTCAGCTATTTCCTGCGGCTTCGCATCATTTTGGACAAGGGAGAAAACATGTGGAAGGTACCCTTGATACTCGTCCCTTGCGCCTGGTGCACCAGCAACGCCAATTGGGTCCCAGATGTAATGAAGGACTTCATCGCAGCGTCTATAAAGTTCTGCTTCCTTCGGCGGTAGCTTCTGTCCCATCGCGCCACCTAACTATAAGTAGTTGTCGAATTTGAAGGAACTAATTGCACAAAAAGTAGAGAATAGCAAGTTGAGGCTGGTACAAGTCGTTGATTAGTCTAGTAAGTGTATTTGATACGTTGCGTTTTACAGGGAGTGATACATCGCAATGCCTAGGATGCTCATGGACGAGGTTCGAAAGTCGTTTCGTCTTCATCATTATAGTTATCGTACAGAAGAATCGTATCTTCATTGGATTCGTCGGTTCATTGTATTCAACGAAAAACGGCATCCTCGTGAGATGGGTCCTGATGAAATCCAGCGATTCTTGAGCGACCTGGCAACGCGGGGTCGTGTTTCCGCATCCACTCAAAATCAGGCGCTCAGCGCCCTATTGTTCTTATATAAGAAGGTGCTTCAAATGGATTTGCCGTGGCTCGACGACATTGTCCGGGCGAAGCGGCCGGTGCGTGTTCCGATCGTCCTGACGCGTAGTGAAGTCTCCAAGGTACTGAGTGCGATGCATGGTAAGCACTGGCTCATGGCCAGTATTCTGTATGGTAGTGGGTTGCGACAAATCGAATGTCTGCGATTGCGCGTGCAGGACGTCGACATTGAGTACCTGCAATTGACAGTTAGAGACGGCAAGGGTGGCAAGGATCGCCGAACAATGCTGGCTGAGAAACTTGTCCCGCATATCGAGCAGCAATTGCAACACGTGCGGGGCGTATTCGAACGTGATGCCAGCAAGGATCTTCCCGGTGTCTCGCTGCCATTCGCGATTGCTCGAAAGTACCGTAATGCGGCCAGGGAGTGGAAATGGCAATACCTATTTCCCTCGAGTCAGTACGCGTTTATTCAGAGCAATCAGGGGCAACGTCGACACCATGCCCATTCTTCGGCCTTATCGCGTGCCGTTAAGGCTGCCGTACGGGAGACCGGCATCAACAAGCGGGCGACGTGCCACACGTTTCGCCATTCATCTGCGACGCATTTGCTGGAAGGCGGTTACGACATCCGAACGGTGCAGGAGCTGCTCGGCCACACGAGTGTCAACACGACAATGATTTACACACACGTGATCAAGCGTGGCGGCAAGGCCGTATTGAGCCCGTTTGATGCGATGTAGACGAAAGGCCTCTCAGAATAGCGCCCGCACCAATAGGAGAAATCCGAATGCAGCGATGGGAATGCCCAATGGCGCACCAACGACGCTGAGGGTAATGGATATGCCGGCTGCCATGAGTACGAGCGCTATGACTGCGGCGATGATACGGCTGGTGACTTCAATGATGAATGTGACGAGCCGCCAGATTGCATAGAAGGGCCAGAGGATCCAGGGGATGCTCTTGCCGTCGTTGTGCTCGTTGTTGGACATCTTCTTTTGAATTGCCGTCGTTTTCCTAGCCGAGCTTGCGGATGCCGACAGCGTGTCTGATTTCCTCGATGTATGGAGCTGAGATCTCTCTTGCTTTGGCTGCGCCCTTCTGGAGTTCGTTTTCAACGATTACCGGGTCATCCGTGAGTCGTTGGTACTCATCTCTTGCGGGCTTGATGTGCTCGTTGATGTACTCGAACAGCACTTGCTTCATCTCACCCCAAGCGATGCCTTCTGCGTATTTCTTCTCGATGTCATTGACTTCGTCTTCCGTCGCGAATGCTTTGTAGATGTCATAGAGCGTCGAGTCTTTGGTGTCCTTGGGCTGGCCGGGTTCCAGGCTGTTGGTCTTGATTTTCATGATGAGTTTTCTTAGTCGTTTTTCGCTCTCGAAGATCGGTATGAAGTTGTTGTAGCTCTTGCTCATCTTTCTGCCATCGAGGCCCTTGAGGACGGCAGTGTTGTCGTCAATGACCGCTTCGGGTATGACAAGAACGTCGCCGAAGCGATGATTGAATCGTTGTGCAATATCGCGTGTCATCTCGAGATGTTGTGCCTGGTCGCGACCGACCGGCACTTTTGTTGACTTGAACATCAGAATATCCGCAGCCATCAGAATCGGATAGCTGTAAAGCGCCATATTGATGCCCTTGTCGGGATCCTTGTTTCCGCCTTCTTCGTTGGCCTGCACCATTGCCTTATAGGAGTGCGCCCGGTTCATTAGACCTTTGGCTGTTACCGATGTCAGCATCCAGGTCAACTCGGTAATCTCCGGAATATCCGATTGCCTGTAAAATGTGGCGTTATCGGTATCGAGACCCAGTGCCAGCCAGGCCGTGGCGATTTCAAGTGTTGATTGCTGCATTTTCTCAGGATCTTCGGCTTTCGCCAGGGAATGAAGATCGGCAAGAAAATAGTAGTTCTTTTTCCCGGGATCCTTGCTCGCGGCTATTCCGGGGCGAATCGCGCCGACGTAGTTGCCGATATGTGGCGTGCCGGTCGTCGTGATGCCGGTGAGATAGATGTCCTCGCTCATTGTTTTCTTTGTCTTCCCTAGTATCCGGCTGCGTGGCCATCCTTGCGTGATTCCGATGCGCCATAGTAAACGCCCTCTTTCTCGTCCCACATGATTGCCTGATAGCCGCCAAAGCTGCCGTCGGAGTCACCCAGAGTGTGCCCCATAGGTTTCAGGGCGGTTCGGGTCGCTTCGCTGAATGTGGTCTCGAGATGCACGATACCGCCTGTCGTCATCACGTCGTCGGTCGGTTGGGACGATCCGGTGTGGTTGATTCTTGCGGCATCGCCCGCCTCTTGCAGGTTCATGCCGAAGTCGATCATGTTGATAACTATCTGCGCATGGCCCTGTGGTTGCATGGCACCACCCATCAGGCCGAAACTGATCCAGGGTTTGCCGTCTTTCATGATGAAAGCCGGGATGATGGTGTGAAACGGGCGTTTGCCCGGTTCGAAAACATTCGGATGTCCCTCGAGCAGGCTGAACAACTCGCCGCGATCCTGAAGGATGAAGCCGAGATCTCCCGGTGTCATGCCGGAGCCCATGCCACGATAATTACTCTGGATTAAAGACACCATGTTGCCGTCATTGTCAGCGACCGTCAGATAGATCGTATCTCCCGCTTCGAGCGCGGCGTCGCCGGCAGGATAGCTCATGGCCGCCTTGTTCCTGTCGATCAACTTGCGGCGTTCGTTCGCGTAATCTTTTGATATTAGCGTCTCAACAGGCACATTGGCGAAGTCCATGTCTGCATAGAATCTCGCCCGATCTTCAAAAGCGAGTTTCTTGGCTTCGACAAAAGTGTGAATGTACTCGGCCGTGCCGAATCCCATACTTTTGATGTCGAATCCTTCCAGGATATTAAGTATCTGTAATGCCGCGATGCCCTGCCCGTTGGGCGGGAGTTCATAAAGGTCATGACCACGGTAATTGGTGGAGACGGGTGTCACCCACTCGGACTTATGTGCGGCCAGGTCTTCGTAGCGCAGGAATCCGCCGTGCTCGGTCATGTAGGAATCGATCTTTCTTGCGATCTCGCCCTTGTAAAAAGCATCTCGACCATCATCGGCAATGGTCTGATAGGTCTTTGCAAGACGCGGGTTCTTGAAAACTTCCCCTTTCTTCGGTGCCCTGCCCCTGGGATTGAACGTATCGGTGAAGCCGGGGTACTCCTTCAGGAGTTCGGAGTTAATCGCCCACCCCCAGGCGATGTATTCCGATACCGGGAATCCGTCGGTCGCGTAGGCAATCGCGGGTGCCAGCAACTCGGCCATCGGCAGACGGCCGTATCGGGCGTGCAGCTCGAACCATCCATCCACGGCGCCCGGAACACTCACGGGTAGCGGGCCTCGCTTGGGAATCCTCTCGAGACCCTGGTCCTTGAGATACTGCAGCGTCAGGGACTGTGGGGAACGGCCGGATGCGTTCAGACCGGCGAGCTCTTTCTTACCGGCATCCCAGACGATGGCGAACAGATCGCCGCCAATGCCGCAACCTGTCGGTTCCATCAGGCCCAGTGCCGCGTTGGCGGCAATGGCCGCATCGGCGGCACTGCCGCCGGCTTTCAGGATGTCGAGTGCAATCTGGGTGGCCAATGGCTGGCTGGTCGCCGCCATGCCATGCGGTGCAATAATCTCCGATCGTGTGGCGTGTGACATGCCCGAGACCCGATCTATGCCGGGCACGGCTGCCTGAACATTAGCCATGAGCACCATGACCAGAGCTGTTGTTCGAATTAGTGTGCGGATCATGCATATCTCCGGGCCACTCTGGAAAACCACAAATGATGCCTAGATTGACCGGGGATTGAAACTCCGTGGGTGGTTCGATCAGGATGAATTTGGGCCTCGGTCGCAGACTCGCTGCCGCTGCTCACTCCGGTTATGATGCGGGCCCATGAGCACAGATTATGAAGAGCTCGGTGAGCATTACGCAGCGCACGTCGAGACGGTAAAAGGACGGCACAATCATGCGCTCGAGAAGGCGGGGGCCAGCCATGCGATTATCTTCTCCGGCGCACCCCGACTGGTATTCCTGGACGACTCCCATTATCCCTTCAAGGCCAACCCGCACTTCGTCGGCTGGCTGCCGCTGGCGTCCACACCGTTTTGTTACCTGATTTATTCACCGGATGAGCTGCCCATCCTGGTCTATTACCAGGAGAAGGACTACTGGCACACGCCGCCTGCCGATCCGCAAGGCTACTGGACCGATCATTTCGATGTTCGGGTTGTGCATTCGGTTGACGATGTTGCGAAGCATCTGCCCGAAGCCCGTGACAAATGTATTCTTATCGGCGAGGTCGATGACAACGAGCATGCGTTTGGAATCGAACGTATCAATCCGGCGTCTGCGATAAATATTCTTCACTATGGCCGCGGAGTGAAATCTGCCTACGAACTCGCATGCATGCGTGCTGCATCGCACCGTGGCGTCAAAGGTCATCGGGCGGCGGAGGAAGCTTTTCGTGAGGGCGGGTCGGAATACGAAATTCATCTCGCGTATTGCCGGGCGGTAGAGCATACGGAAAACGAGCTGCCGTACGGCAATATCATCGCGCTGAACGAGCACGGCGCGATCATGCATTATCAGCACCAGGCGAGAAAGGCCCCGGCCGAAGTTCGCTCCTTTCTTATCGATGCCGGCGCACAGGTGAACGGCTATGCATCGGACATTACCCGGACCTACTCCTTCAGTGACAGCAAATTTCAGGAATTTGTCGATCGCATGGATGCGCTGCAGCTCGAGCTGGTCGGCGAGGTAAAAGCCGGCGTCGATTTCAGGGATTTGCACTTGCTCACGCACCGCAAAGTAGCCGATCTGCTGGTCGCGATCGGGCTCGCGTCCGGGAGCGCCGATGCGCTCATAGAAAATGACGTCACCGCAGCATTTTTCCCGACCGGCCTCGGGCATCTTCTGGGTATTCAGGTGCATGACGTTGGCGGCTTCATGGAAGACGAAGACGGCAATACGATTGATCGGCCGAGCGGCCACCCCTGGCTCAGGCTGACACGGGTACTCGAGGTCGATATGGTTCTGACGATAGAGCCCGGGACCTATGTGATCGACATGCTCCTGGAAAACCTCGAGGGAACACCGGGAGCCGCGATGGTCAACAAGGACAACGTGGACTGGCTGCGCCCGTTTGGAGGTGCCCGGGTCGAGGATAATGTTCGGGTGCTGGCCGGCGGTTGCGAGAACTTCACGCGCACCGCGTTTGCCAGCTCATAGGCTTTGTTCTAGTGTCGCCCTTCTCCGGACAGGGCATTCATTTTTCTCGCCAGGTCGATATCGAGTTGCGTGACACCGCCTGCATCATGAGTGACCAGTTGCACACTGACTTTGTTGTAGACGTTTGACCACTCGGGATGATGATCCATCTTTTCCGCCTCGATCGCGGCGCTGGTCATGAAGCTGAATGCCTGGATGAAATTGGCGAACTTGAAGCTCCGGCCGATCTTTCCGCCCTCGAGTTTCCAGCCGTCGAGTTCGGCCAGGGCGGTTTCAATTTCACTGTCTGTCAGTCTGTCAGCCATGTGCGGTCTCTTTTTCTGCCGGCGCTTCGAAGAAACTACCGAACGTGAAAGCGTCTTCTGTCGGTCCGGACTGCGCCAGGACTTCGAGGCGGTGACGAGCTTGCAGGAAAGTCGGAATGGTCCCTGCTTTTTGCCACCAGAGCGCCATTGTCGGCCTGTTCTGTGGAATAAACCACTCTGCCCGCTGGCGCAGAATATCGACATGATCACTCTTGTATACGAAGTCGCTTAATGCCTCTTTGCTTTCCCATATCGACATATTGAAGATAATATCCGGCTCGCCGAAGACGGCCCTTACTTCCTCGTCGTCATCGATCGTGACATGTCGCCAGACGAATCCCGGTGTCGATTCCGCCAGCGCATAGACCCGATCCAGATTGTCGACGAATCCGGCAAAGCGCGGATCGTCATACGAATACTTCGCGATTGCGACATTGACCTGCGCGAGATGATAGCTCACGTACCTTGTTCCTCCTCGGCCTGGTGCAATTCGGCTTTGATCTGTCGCTTGACCCGACGCCCTTTCTTGAGCAAATACGGGCGCAGCAACTTGAACAAGCCGGGAAATATATAGGAGAGTGTCGTCAAATATCCGCTGGCACGCGGCAACGCCACTTCGCGCTTATTGTTGCTAACGAGGTTTAGAATTTCCTGTGCTACGTCCTCGGCAGTAACGATTGGTTGAGAAAAATTTAAATCTGATACCGCATCGATGTTGGATGTGATGAAGCCCGTCAGGATCGTTCCGGGCGACACCACCGCCAGTTTGATGCCGCTGTCCTTTAGCTCTGCACCCAGTGCGAACGTAAACGCTCGCAAGCCGAATTTGCTGGCCGAGTAAGTCGCGGCGCCTGGCACCGGGATACGCCCGGCAAGCGACCCGACGTTGATGATTGCGCCGCCGCCGGCTTCCTTCATATACCTGACGGCGAGCTTGCAGAGCAGGATCGGTGCTTTGAGATTCACATCGATCATTGCCGCAAGATCGTTTGCCGCAACGGACTCCACAGATCCGCGCTCATGGTATCCGGCGTTATTGATGAGGATATCGACACTGCCGAATTCGAAATCGGCCTTTTTGTAGATGTTGGCGCAGGCATCTGCGTCGGATACGTCCATCGCCATGATCTCGACTTTGGTCTTGTCGCGCAGCTCCTCTGCGATCCGTTCGAGCTTGCGCTTGCCACGCGCAACCAGGACCAGGTTGGCCCCATGGCTTGCGAATAATCTCGCGGTGGCTGCGCCGACACCTTCCGAACCACCAGTGATGATGACGGTCTTGTCTTTGACGTCGTAATCCATCGGCGCAGTCTAGATGAACGCCGACACACTGAAAAGGCACAGTGGTGATTCGAATGAGGCATAACAAAAGGCCGGATCGCCAGACGATCCGGCCTTTCAGGAATGAATCAGATCAGAATCCGAGGTAGCCCCGGATCTTTCTCCACATTGAGGACTCCCAGCCATAGACTTCCAGTTGGTCTGGATCCAGCGTTGCCACGGGCATTGTCGTCGACGCCTTGATCCTGTCCACCTTGGTATCTTCCGGTCGCAGCTCGAGACTGCCCTTGCTGCGGTCAATGCTGGGCGTCAGGCCATCGACCGCCAGACTAAGATACGGCAGGACCTCGTCATCGACGATGTCATCCAGAAATACGGCGTCGGGATCGAAGGCATCCTTGTCGAGCACGACGCATTGGTCGAATGTAGAGTCCTTGCTAATTGCTCGTCCCCATTGGAAGTCAGCCCCAAGAGTAGAGGCATCGCCAGTGAAAGGCTGTGAGGGGCCTCACAAGACCCATATTTGTGCGTATTTTGATTAAAAATCAATCGATTATGATGGGCTTGGAGGCACCGAAACCGATAGATTGTGCTGTTCGGCTGATCATCATATGGGAACGATGCCCCATCGGAGTAGCCTGCATTCATTATGTAAATACGGACATAGGCCTGCTACTGCGCCCGGGAGCTGTTGGCGACGAGCGCAAAGAATTGTCCGAATTCGAATAACTGAGCGGCCGTCGGGTTAAACTTAATGGTTCGGCCGACCGCATGGCGCAAGCCATGTCGGCGGCACGAACCCTGGATTTCAAGATAATCAGAATATGAGTCCAATACGGATCACGACCCTTTTTGGCATTTTGACAGGACTGCTGGTTCTGGCCGCTTGCGAGTCGGAGCCATCGGGCCAGGGGGGCTGGGGCGACTTTAATGCGGCAACCAAGGTCATCACCCGGGCCGTGCAGCCGCAGAGACTTATTGATGAGATTCAGGCACTCGGCACGGCCAGAGCCAACGAGTCGATCGAGATCAGGCCGCGTATATCGAGCGTCGTAACAGAGGTGGTGTTCGAGGAAGGCGATCTCGTGCAGAAGGGTGATCTGCTGGTGGAACTGGAGAACAGCGAGATACTGGCCGGACTTGCTGTCGCGGAGGCGTCCCTCAGAGAATCCAGGAGCCTCTACGACAGAAGCAAGTCTCTCATCCATACCCAGGTCATCTCCGCTGCGAACCTCGAGCAGTTGCTTGCTGCGATGCAGGTAGACGTTGCGGAAGTGGAGGAGGCCAAGGCGAGGCTTGCGCATACTACAATCCGGGCACCGTTTACGGGCAGGGTCGGACTGCGCCGTGTCAGTCCGGGAGGGTATGTCGATACTTCAACGGTCATAACGACCCTCGATGATACGGAGTCCATCAAACTCGATTTTTCGATCCCCGAGACTTTCCTGACTGTCGTCTCCGAGGGCATGAATATCGAAGCCGAGAGTCTCGTTTATCCGGACAGGACATTTGCGGGTACCGTTGACAGCATTGATACGCGGCTTGATCCGGTCACCCGATCGGTGCGGATACGTGCCATCGTCCCGAATGGTGATGACGCCCTGAAGCCAGGTATGTTCATGACTGTAAATCTGCAGCGCGATCGGGGCGAGGTGCTGGTCGCACCGGAGGAAAGCATTGTGCCCGAAGGCGGCCAGCAGTTCGTATTTCTTATCCGGGATGGCGTGGCGCAAAAACAGGCCGTAACACTCGGCCGCCGGGTACCGGGTTCTGTCGAGATCGTATCCGGCCTGTCTGCCGGCGACACCATAATCACCGAGGGCACCCACAAAGTTCGTCATGGATCGCCTGTCGAAGTACTGAACCAGCAGGCCGCAGAGACTGGCAGCGGCAACCCGACCGCTAATCCTTAAGGCCACCGGCTGATGCTGATCTCCGATCTATCCGTTCGCCGCCCGGTCTTCGCCGCTGTTATCTCACTGATACTGATTATTGTAGGTCTGATGTCTGTTCGCGGCATGACCATCCGGGAATACCCCGACATTCAACGACCTGTCGTTTCGATATCGACCCGCTATCGCGGCGCAGCGTCGGACATAGTTGAAAGGAAGGTAACCCAGGTTATCGAAGATCAGGTCTCCGGGATTTCTGGCGTCGACAAGATTTCCTCAGTCAGTTTTGATGAGGTTTCGAGGATCACGATCGAGTTTTCTCTGGATCGCGATGTCGACAGCGCTGCCAATGACGTCCGTGATCGGGTATCGGCAATCCTGAGCGCATTACCCGACGAAGCCGATCCGCCTTCAGTCACCAAACAAGACAGTGCAGCGGCAACAACCTTGTGGATCGATATCGCAAGCCATACCCGATCCGTTATGGAGCTCACCGACTATGCCGACCGTTACATCGTCGACGCGCTTTCGATTGTCGAAGGCGTCGCGTTTGTCCGTAGAAGCGGGCAGCGGCGAAAAGCAATGCGGATATGGATCGATCCGAGGCGGCTTGCCGCGCGCGGGCTGACAGTCAACGACGTTGAAGATGTGTTGCGCCGCGAAAACGTGCAGATCCCATCCGGTCGGCTGGAGTCCAGCGCACGGGAATTTACGCTCCGAACCGACACGGGTCTCGTCACTGCAGAAGACTTTCAACAACTGGTGTTGGCGCAGGGCAGCGATAATTATCTCGTGCGACTTGGCGAAGTCGCCGATGTCGAGATGGCTGCCGAGGACGTACGAAGCTTCTCGCGGTCGAATGGCATATCCGGCGCCAGCATGGGAATCGTGCCTCAGGCACAGGCGAACGTTCTCAAGGTCAATCGCGAGGTCAGGAAACGTATCGATGAGCTGAATGCGACGGTGCCCGATGACATCACGCTCAGCGTCAATATCGACATGGCGGAATTCATCAGCTCATCGATAAAAGAGGTTGCCAAAGCACTGGGAATTGCACTGCTGCTGGTGCTGATCGTCATATACTGTTTTATCGGCACCGTTCGTGCGACCCTGATTCCCGCGATCACCATTCCGATTTCCATCATCGCCGCCTTTACGGTCATGGCGTATCTCAATTTTTCGATCAATACGCTAACCCTTCTGGGTTTCGTACTGGCCATCGGCCTGGTCGTAGATGATGCAATCGTTGTGCTCGAAAACATCGTCCGCAGAATCGAGAAAAAGGAACCTGTGTTGCTCGCCGCGACGAACGGAAGCCGGGAGATCGGCTTCGCCGTCATAGCGACCACGCTCGTACTCGTCGCCGTTATATTGCCCGTGTCATTCATGCCGGGAAGCATCGGCCTCCTGTTCGGCGAGTTCGGTGTTTCGCTGTCCGCCGCCGTTTTGTTCTCGAGCCTGATCGCGTTAACACTCGTTCCCATGCTCACTTCCAAGCTGTTCGCGACCGGGTTGCACAGGGGCCGCGCAACACATGCTATTGACAGGGTATTCCGGCGCCTTTCGGCAGCTTATGAATCGCTGCTCAGGCGTGTTATCAGGCATCCCGTCATCGTCATCGCATGTTCGCTCGCGGTCTTCGGCTCAAGTATGGCATTACTCAATCGCCTGCCGGTCGAATACATGCCGCTGGAGGACCGTGGATTTGTCATGGTCATGGTCACAGCGCCGGACGGCTCCAGCCTCGAATACACGCTGAACTATGTCTTGCAGATCGAGGAAATCATGAAGGCCGACGTCGAATCCGGCGATTCGCTCCGGGTTGTATCCCGGTCCGGCAGCTGGAGAGGCGGCGCCGATGTGAATACGGCGATGATGTTTTCGCCGCTTGCGCTCTGGGAGAATCGCGAGAGGTCGGCCAACGAAATCACGGGTAACTGGAACAGGCAGCTACAAAGTCTGCCCGGTGTTTCCGCGTACGCATTTTCCCCGGGCAGCTGGAGCATCGGCCAGAGCGACAGACCGCTACAGATCGTCATCGGCGGTACGGATTATGATGAGCTCGCGAGATGGCGGGATATTGTCGTCGAAGAGGCCGAAAAACTGCCGGGACTCTCGCAGATCCAAACCGATTACAATGAGCGCAAACCCAAGATCGATGTGACGATCGACCGCGATCGCGCCGCTGACCTCGGCGTATCGTTGGCCAACGTAGGTCGGACGCTGGAAACAATACTCGGCTCACGAATAGTCACGACCTACATCGACAGAGGTGAGGAATATCGGGTCATCATTCAGGGCGCGGACGAGAGGCGCCAGACACCAACGGATCTCGATACGATTTACGTTCGCTCGGAGCGATCGGGCCGACTCATCCCCCTTTCAAATCTTGTCAAGCTGACGGAGATCGCCGGACCTGTCGATCTGCGACGATTCGACCGCATGCGCGCCATCACACTCAGTGCGTCACTGAACGAGGGCTATTCCCTCGGTACCGCACTCGATGACATGGAGAATCTGATACAAGCACATCTGCCCGAAGCTGCCCAGATAAACTACGACGGAGAATCGAGGGAATTCAAACGCACGGGCAGCTCGATATATTTCACGTTTCTGTTGTCCCTCGTCATCGGATATCTCGTGCTCGCCGCGCAATTCGAGAGCTTCAAACACCCACTGATCATCATGACGACCGTGCCGCTCGCCATTGCAGGTGCGCTTTTCGGCCTTACGGTTTTTGGATCGACGGTCAACATATTCAGTCAGATCGGCGCCATCATGTTGATCGGGCTTGCCGCCAAAAACGGCATTCTGATCGTCGAGTTTGCAAATCAGTTGCGTGATCGGGGCCAGGCGTTCACCGAGGCAATTATCGAGTCGGCAACCACCCGCCTGCGGCCCGTCCTGATGACCAGCTTGTGTACCGCATTTGGCTCGGTACCGCTGTTGCTCGCCTCCGGTGCGGGCGAATTATCGCGCCAGTCAATTGGCGCCGTCGTATTTTTCGGCGTGACGTTTGCGATGGTGCTGACGCTGGTCGTTGTACCGGTCGTGTACACGCTTATCGCGAAAAACACGCATTCACCCGAATACATCGGCCAGATGATCGACAAGCTACGGGGACTGGCTGAAGAAGAACCGGCGCCACGAGGGCAGACCGGGGAAACCCTGGGTTCATAAAAAAAAACCGGGCGTGCGCCCGGTTTTCCATTCACGTGAGCGACTGAGATTACTCTTCGGCCGGAGCCTCACTTTCGACGACAGGGCCGTCCACGAGTTGCACAATTGCCATCGGCGCCGCATCACCCGGCCTTGGGCCGGTTTTCAGGATACGGAGATAACCACCAGGGCGATCCTTGAATCGCGGGCCCAGTTCCTTGAAAAGTTTGCCGACAACCTCTTTATCACGCAGACGATCGAAAGCCAGACGACGTTTGGCGACACCGTCTTCTTTTGCCAGCGTGATGAGCGGCTCTACAACACGTCGCAGCTCTTTGGCCTTGGGCAGAGTGGTCTTGATTGTTTCATGGCGCAGCAGCGACGCGGCCATGTTGCGAAACATGGCTTTGCGATGTGAGCTGTTGCGGCCAAGCTTGCGGCCGGATTTTCTGTGACGCATGGTTTTGCCTTATCTATTTTAAATAACGAGCTCGTGCTCGGGACGAAGACTCGAAGGCGGCCAGTTTTCCAGGCGCATTCCGAGACCCAATCCATGTCCTTCCAGAACTTCCTTGATTTCGGTGAGTGACTTCTTGCCGAGGTTCGGTGTCCGAAGGAGCTCGACCTCGGTACGTTGTACAAGGTCGCCGATATACATGATGTTTTCTGCTTTGAGGCAGTTGGCGGAACGAACGGTAAGTTCGAGTTCATCGACCGGCCGGAGCAGAATCGGATCGACCTGGCTCTCGGCCATCTGGCCCGCGCCCTCTTCCTGACCCTGCAGGTCGACGAAGACGGAGAGCTGATCCTTGAGGATGCTGCCGGCGCGGCGTATTGCCTCTTCCGGATCTATCGTACCGTTGGTTTCGATATCGATGATCAGCTTGTCGAGGTCAGTCCGCTGCTCGACGCGCGCCGCTTCGACATTATAGGTAACGCGATGCACCGGGCTGAACGAGGCGTCGAGTTGCAGGCGGCCGATTGGACCGGATTGTTCCTCGAATGCCGGACGCTGTGTTGCCGGGCGATAACCACGGCCACGCGCAACTTTGAGAATCATGTTGAGCTCGCCGGCCTTGGTCAGGTTTGCGATGACCATGTCCGGGTTCATGACTTCTACGTCATGATCGAGCTGAATATCGGCGCCCGTAACAGGACCGGGTCCCTTCTTCGAGATCCGCAGCTCCGCTGTATCGCGGGTGTGCATACGCACAGCTACCTGCTTCAGGTTAAGAAGAATATCGACTACATCCTCCTGCACCCCCTCGATGCTGGTGTATTCATGCAATACGCCGTCGATCTCTGCCTCGACTATGGCCGCTCCAGGCATAGACGAAAGCAGAATACGACGAAGCGCATTGCCCAGCGTATGGCCGTAACCGCGCTCGAACGGCTCGATAGTGACCTTCGCATGTAAGTTGTTTACCGGTGCGACTTTTACGACGCGCGGCTTCAGAAATTCATGTACAGATTCCTGCATGGGTAAATATCCTTCTGACTATTTCGAGTACAGCTCGACCACAAGGTTTTCGTTGACATCCGGAAGTATGTCTTCCCGATCCGGCAACGACTTCAGCGTGCCTGCCATCTTTTTCGCATCCACATCAACCCAGTCCGGCAGACCGACCTGGCTTGCGATTTCCAACGCATTTTGAATACGAAGTTGTTTCTTTGCTTTACTACGAATGCCAACGGCGTCGCCGGCATTCAACTGAAGCGACGGTATATTGACAACGCTACCGTTCACCTCGATTCCTTTATGACTGACAAGCTGCCTGGCCTCGGCTCGCGTGGTGGCAAAACCCATTCGATAGACAACGTTGTCAAGACGCCCTTCGAGAAGACGCAACAGGTTTTCACCCGTTGAGCCTTTGAGCTGGGCGGCCTTCTTGTAGTAATTGCGGAATTGGCGTTCGAGAACACCGTACATACGGCGAAGCTTTTGCTTCTCCCTGAGCTGCAGACCGTAGTCGGACAGGCGCGGACGCCTCTGAGCAGCACCGCCCGGCGGCACTTCCAGTTTACATTTCGATTCGAGCGGCCTCACGCCACTCTTCAGAAACAGGTCCGTGCCTTCGCGACGGGACAGTTTGCACTTTGGTCCAAGATATCTTGCCATTATTTAATCTCTATACACGGCGCCGCTTGGGGGGGCGGCAACCGTTGTGAGGAATCGGTGTCACGTCCTCAATGTTTTGAATACGAAAACCCAGGGCGTTCAGGGCGCGGACGGCAGATTCTCTGCCCGGGCCTGGCCCGCGTACGCGCACGTCCACGTTTTTCACGCCAATATCCAGTGCTGCGCGGCCGGCCTTTTCCGAGGCAACCTGTGCCGCAAATGGCGTTGACTTGCGTGAGCCACGAAAACCACAACCGCCGGCGGTAGCCCAGGACAGCGCATTGCCCTGACGATCGGTGATCGTAATAATGGTGTTGTTGAAGGAAGCATGAATGTGTGCGATCGCATCAACGACATGCTTCTTTACCTTCTTGCGTTTGGGTTCTGCCATGTTTACCTCTTGATTGGACGCCGCGGCCCTTTGCGCGTGCGTGCATTGGTGCGTGTGCGTTGTCCGCGCAACGGCAACCCGCGTCTGTGGCGGATACCGCGATAACAGCCGAGATCCATCAGCCGCTTGATGTTCATAGAAATCTCACGTCTCAGGTCGCCTTCGACGACGAAGTTCGCGACGGCGGTTCTGAGTTTCGCAACTTCCGGCTCCGCCAGGTCCTTGACCGGAGTTTCCGGTGCGACACCGGCGGCACCACAAATCTGTTGTGCGCGCGAATTTCCGATACCGTAGATCGACGTGAGAGAAATCACGATGTGCTTGTTCAGCGGAATATTTATGCCTGATATACGTGCCACTATTCTGTACCTGCTGTTATCCCTGACGCTGCTTGTGCCGCGCATCGGTGCAAATCACACGCACAACTCCGTTGCGACGAATGATTTTGCAGTTTCTGCACATTCTCTTTACTGATGCTCTTACTTTCATGAGCGTTCTCCAATATCCGCCGAGAATCTCTAGCGGACCGTGCCACTCCGACCGTAGTTTCGAAGATTAGCTTTTTGCATCATGCCCTCGTATTGATGGCTCATCGCATGAGCCTGCATCTGAGACATGAAATCCATGGTTACGACCACCAGGATCAGCAACGAGGTGCCGCCGAAACTGAAGGGCATACTGGGGTAGAACATCCTGACGATCTCCGGCAACAGACAGATACCGGCGATATAGATAGAGCCCCAGAAGGTCAGTCGCGTGAGTACCTTGTCAATGTAGTCGGCCGTGTGCGCGCCCGGTCGAATGCCCGGAACAAATGCGCCGGATCGTTTCAAATTGTCCGCCGTGTCTCTCGAATTGAAGACCAGCGCGGTATAGAAGAAACAGAAAAATATGATCATCGCGGCGTATAACAAGACATAGACTGGCTGTCCGGGACCAAGATTGGCGCCGATCGTCTGCAAGCCTCTCTGTACCATATTCGGCTCGGCCGCCTGGCCGAAAAACTGCGCGATCGTTGCCGGGAACAACAGGATGCTCGAGGCGAAGATCGGCGGAATAACGCCCGACATATTGATCTTGAACGGCAGGTGTGTGCTCTGCGCCGCGTACATGCGACGACCCTGCTGCCGTCTCGCGTAATTCACAGTAATGCGTCGCTGCGCGCGCTCCATATAGACCACGAATGTCGTGGCGGCGATGGCGCCAATCAACATCATAATTGCCGTTGCCGGCGACATTTCGCCGTTACGCACGAGTTCGGCAGTACCCGCCACGGCTGCAGGCACGCCTGCAACGATGCCGGCCAGAATGATCATCGAAATACCATTGCCGACGCCGCGTTCCGTGATCTGCTCACCGAGCCACATCAGAAACATCGTTCCGGTGACGAGGGTGATGCACGCGGTAATCAAAAAGCTCGGGCCCGGATTGACGACAACACCGACCTGACTCTGCAGCCAGGTTGCTGCCGCGATCGACTGAAACAGTGACAAGCCGACGGTTCCGTATCGCGTGTACTGGGTAATCTTGCGCTTGCCGGATTCGCCTTCCTTGCGAAGCTGCTGCAGCGAGGGCACGACCATGCTGGCCATTTGCATGATGATCGAGGACGAGATATACGGCATGATGCCGAGCGCAAATATTCCGAAGCGGGAAAGAGCGCCACCCGAGAACAGGTTGAACAGTCCCAGGATATTTCCTGCCTGCTGGTCGAAAAACGCGGCAAGCGCCGCCGGGTCGACCCCCGGGACAGGAATAAACGTGCCGGCCCTGAAGACGATCAACGCGCCCACGAGGAACAAGATGCGACTTTTCAACTCGCTCAACTTGCCCGCCGCTTTCGCTACGTCTGCCGGATTGTTTTTTGGCTTATTTGCCACTGTCCGTCTCTTGCTCTCTAACTATTCTTCAATACTGCCGCCGGCCGCTTCGATCGCGGTACGCGCGCCCTTGGTCACGGCAAGACCCCTGATCTTTACCGCTTTTTCGATCTTGCCCGACAGGATGACCTTCACCTTTATTGCCCGCGCAGGAACCAGCCGGGCTTTCTTGAGGCATTCAATATCGATCACGTCATCGCCCGGTATCGCCAGCTCGTGCAGGCGAAGTTCCGCCGTTCGATATCCAATGCGCGAGGCAAAGCCGACCTTTGGCAGGCGCCGTTGCAACGGCATCTGACCGCCTTCGAAACCAACCTTGTGATAGCCACCCGAACGCGAGTGCTGGCCTTTCTGCCCGCGGCCACTGGTCTTGCCCTGGCCAGCAGAATGACCACGCCCAAAGCGCTTTCCAGTTTTCTTCGAACCCTTACCGGGCGACAATGTATTCAGGCGCATGTCAGACTTCCTCTACAGAAACGAGGTACGAGACCTTGTTGATCATGCCGCGATTCTGGGGCGTATCCTCAACAACGACGCTCTGTCGAATTTTCCGCAGACCGAGCCCTGCGACGCATGCTTTGTGATTCTTCAAGCGTCCGAAGCGACTCTTTATGAGCGTCACTTTTAGCTGTTTTGACTTGGCCATCGTTTAACCCGTTTCTCTTTTCCGTCAGGCCCGTATCAGGCCAGAATTTCCTTAATCTTTTTGCCACGTTTGGCGGCAATCGCCTTTGGCGAATGAATATTCGACAGCGCGCCGATCGTCGCGCGAACGACATTGATCGGATTGCGGGAGCCATAGCTCTTGGCCAGTACGTTCCTGACGCCCGCACATTCGAAAACTGCGCGCATCGCGCCGCCGGCGATGATGCCGGTTCCTTCCGATGCCGGTTGCATGTACACATATGTCGCGCCGTGACGACCTTTTTTCGCGTACTGCAGCGTCTCATTAGTCAGATTGACCTTGATCATGTTCTTTCGGGCCGATTGCATCCCCTTCTGGATTGCAATCGGAACCTCGCGCGCCTTGCCGTAGCCGAAGCCAACTCGCCCGTTGCCGTCACCAACGACGGTCAGCGCAGTAAAGCCGAACTGACGCCCGCCTTTCACAACTTTGGCGACCCGATTAACCGTGACCAGTTTCTCAAGGAAGTCGTCGCCCTGTGTTTGTTCGATTCTTGCCATAACTAAAATTTCAATCCCGCTTCGCGGGCTGCCTCTGCGAGCGCCTTAACGCGCCCATGATAACGAAATCCGGAGCGGTCGAACGCTACGGTGTCGATGCCGGCTGCTTTTGCCTTTTCCGCAATTCGCGCGCCGACGATTGCCGCCGCTGCGATGTTGCCGGTACCTTTGGTGCCTTTACGTACTTCTTTCTCGAGCGTCGATGCCGACGCGATTACGGTCCCGCCGTCATTCGCAATAATCTGTGCATAGATATGGCGGGGCGTACGATGGACGCTCAGGCGGCTCACCGCCAGCTCGCGAATCTTGGAGCGGCCTTTTCGGGCGCGACGCAATCGACTTAATTTTTTGTCCAGTTTCATATCAATTCATTCACTAATTATTTCTTCTTCGCTTCCTTGATTCGTACGCGCTCATCCGCGTAGCGCACGCCCTTGCCCTTGTACGGCTCGGGCGGGCGGAAACGACGTATTTCGGCAGCAACCTGCCCTACCATTTGTTTATCCGTTCCACTGACGACGACTTCAGTCTGACTCGGGGTCTCGACCGTAATGCCCTCAGGCACATCGAAGACAACCGGGTGGGAAAAACCCAGCGTCAGATTCAACTTCTTACCCTGGGCCTGGGCACGATATCCGACGCCAACCAGTTCGAGCTTCTTCTCGAAACCATCGCTCACGCCACGCACCATGTTGGCCAGCAGCGCCCGCGTCGTCCCTGCGATTGCTGTCGAAAAACGCGAACCCGAACGCGGCTTCGCCGTCACCTGATTATCTTCCTGAACCACTTCAACCTCGGAGTTAAGCTCCATGGAAAGCGCGCCCTTGGCACCTTTCACGGTTACTGTGGTTCCGCTCAGATTGAACTCGACGCCCTGCGGCATTACGACCGGTTCTTTTGCTACTCTGGACATTTCTTTCTCGCGCCTGTCTCTTGCATCAGGAAACGATGCAGATGACCTCACCACCAATACCTTGCTCTCTCGCCTGCCTGTCACTCATTACGCCGGCAGACGTCGAGACGATCGCGACACCGAGACCACCCAATACCCTGGGCAGGTCTTCCTTGCCGCGGTAAACACGAAGGCCGGGCTTCGATACCCGCTGAACCCGTTCGATGACGGGAATACCTTCGTAATACTTCAGCTCCACCGTAAGCGTCGCTTCCGAGCCTTCACCGTCGGTCGCATAGTCGGTGACGTAGCCCTCTTCTTTCAGCACTTTAGCCACGGCGACTTTTACGCTCGACAAGGGCATCGCGACACTCACTTTCCGCGCCTTCTGTCCGTTACGGATGCGTGTCAGCATGTCGGCAATAGGATCAGTCATAGACATTTTTGTTCCCCTTACCAACTGGCCTTGGTCAGACCAGGAATCTCACCTTTCATTGCCGCTTCCCTGAGCTTGTTTCTGCCCAAGCCGAATTTCCGGTACACGCCATGCGGGCGACCGGTAATTGCACATCTGGCACGCAAACGTGAAGGGCTGGAATCTCGTGGCAATGCGTTCAGCTTTGCCTGTGCCGTCGCCCGTTCCTCATCCGAGGAATTTACGTTGCGAATGGTTTCCCTGAGTGCATTCCGTTTTGCAGCGTAACGCTTTACCAGTTTTACACGCTTCAATTCGCGCTCAATCATCGACTTCTTAGCCATGCTTCTCTACTTCTTAAATGGAAAATTGAACGCTTCCAAAAGCGCCCGCCCTTCTTCCTGATTCCGTGCCGTGGTCGTAATCGTGATATCCATTCCACGGATTGCATCGATATGATCGTAATCGATTTCCGGAAAAACGATTTGCTCGGTAACGCCGAGGCTGTAATTGCCCTGCTTGTCGAACGACTTCGGATTCAGACCGCGAAAGTCCCTCGTTCTTGGAATTGCAATATTGACCAGCCTGTCCAGAAACTCGTACATCCGTTCGCGCCGCAGTGTGACCTTGCAGCCGATCGGATATCCGTCGCGAATCTTGTAAGCAGCGACCGATTTCCTGACGAGCGTTACTACCGGCTTCTGACCGGCAATCCGGGTCATGTCGCCGACGGCATTTCCGAGCACCTTCTTATCGGCCACAGCCTCGCCAACACCCATGTTGAGTGTGATTTTGGTGATGCGCGGAACCTCCAACGGATTCTTCAGCCCGAGCTTTTTTTGAAGCTCGCCCAGTAGTTCCGTTTCGAATTTCTCCTGCAATCTGGACATCTCTGGACCTTTATCAAATGTCGACGACTTCGCCGCTCGATTTGAAAATTCTTTCCCTGGTTTTTCCGTCTTCCGAAACCCGGATCCCTACCCGCTCACCTTTCTTGGTCTTCGGGTTGAAGACAAGAACATTCGAGACGGCCAGCGGCATTTCGCGATCCAGGATGCCGCCTTCTACGCCCATGTTCGGATTCGGCTTGGTATGTTTCTTGGCGACATTGATTCCTTCGACGAGGACACGATCATTGTCGAAAATCTGCAATACCGTGCCGCGCCGGCCTTTGTCTTTGCCGACGATCACGATGACTTCGTCGCCTTTTCGTAGTTTGTTCATTTCTCTTACCGTCTTCCGTCTAGAGCACTTCGGGCGCCAGCGAAATAATTTTCATAAACCGATTGGTCCTGAGTTCGCGCGTCACGGGCCCGAAAATACGGGTTCCGATCGGCTCGAGCCGGGCATTCAGCAATACCGCCGCATTGCCGTCGAAGCGGATCAGCGAACCGTCCTTGCGGCGAACGCCTTTACGCGTTCTGACGACGACGGCGTTATAGATCTCGCCTTTCTTGACCTTGCCTCGCGGGATCGCGTCCTTGACGCTGACCTTGATCACGTCGCCAACGGCCGCATAGCGGCGCTTCGATCCGCCGAGCACTTTGATGCACTGAATTCGTCTTGCGCCCGAATTGTCGGCGGCATCTAGAACTGTCTGCATCTGAATCATGGCTGCGTTCCAAAAGTCATTATCTAAGTCTTATTGCTCTGGCGCACGTTCGATGACGCTCACGACCTGCCAGGCCTTGTTCTTCGAAACAGGCCGGCACTCGCTGATCGTCACGCGATCACCGGATTTGCATTCATTGCTCTCATCGTGCGCGAGAACTTTGGTGCTGCGGCGAATATATTTGCCGTAGATCGGGTGCTTGATCAGGCGCTCGACCTTGACCGACACCGTCTTGTTCATCTTGTCGCTTACTACGCGACCGATGACAGTACGTTTGCCCTTCACCTCAGCTGCTTTGATGTCTTCGCTCATTTGCTCTCACCTGCCTGCTTGCTTCTTTCCAGGTCACGGATGACCGTCTTTACACGAGCGATACTTCTACGCACGCGCCTGTGCTCGTGCGGGCGTGCCAGCTGGCCCGTTGCCTGCTGCATACGAAGATTGAACTGCTCTTTACGAAGAGACAGTAATTCTTCTGCAAGCTCACTCCTGGATTTCGATCTGAGATCACTCGCCTTCATCACATCACCTGCCGTGTCACGAATGTCGTCGAGAACGGAAGTTTGGCTGCCGCCAATCGAAATGCTTCGCGAGCAACTTCCTCAGTGACACCTTCCATCTCGTATAGAACGCGGCCGGGCTGAATTTGACAAACCCAGTACTCCACATTGCCTTTACCCTTACCCTGACGAACCTCCAGGGGTTTCTTCGTGATCGGCTTGTCCGGAAACACGCGAATCCAGATCTTGCCGCCACGCTTTACGTAGCGCGTCATCGCACGACGAGCCGCCTCGATCTGGCGCGCCGTCAAGCGGCCGCGGTCGGTTGCCTTCAGGCCGTATTCGCCGAAAGACACTTTGCTACCGCGAAGCGCCAGGCCGCGGTTCCGGCCTTTCATCTGCTTGCGAAATTTTGTTCGTTTTGGCTGTAACATCGTTTCTAACCTTTAGCACTTCGGCCTTTAGCGCGAACCGGTCGCTGCGGGCTCCGGCTCTGCCTCGACCGCATCGGGCTTGTCAAAAATCTCGCCCTTGAAAATCCAGACCTTTACGCCGATGACGCCATAGGTCGTATGTGCTTCGGCAAGACCGTAGTCAATGTCCGCCCGCAGCGTATGCAGCGGCACACGACCCTCGCGATACCACTCAGATCTTGCGATCTCGGCACCATTCAGTCGCCCGCCGACCTTGACCTTGATGCCTTCGGCACCCACTCGCATCGTATTCGTTACGGCCCGCTTCATCGCCCGCCGGAACATGACGCGGCGTTCCAGCTGCTGCGCGATACCTTCCGCGACCAGTTGCGCATCCAGCTCCGGCTTACGCACCTCACTGATGTTGATGCGCACGTCCTGGATGTTCATGCCGATCATCTGTGCAATCTCGGTGCGCAGCTTCTCGATGTCCTCGCCTTTCTTACCGATCACGATGCCCGGACGCGCAGTGAAGATCGTAATATTTGCTTTTTTCGCAGGGCGCTCGATCGTGATACGACTTACCGATGCATCCTTGAGCTTGTTCTTGATATAGACACGCAGCTTGTGATCCGTACGGACGTACTCAGGAAACGTTTTCGAATCTGCATACCACTTGGACGACCATTCCTTGACGATGCCTAAACGAATACCCGTTGGATGTACTTTTTGACCCATAACGTTCTCTTTACTCGTCGCCCACACGAATCGTGATGTGACTGTTACGTTTGATAATCCTGGTGCCACGGCCTTTGGCCCTGGCGCGATACCGCCGGAACGTCGGCGCCGTGCCGACCTCGATGGCGGACACTTTCAGCTCATCGATGTCGGCGCCATGGTTGTGCTCAGCATTCGCAATTGCCGACTCGAGCACTTTCTTGACGATGCGCGCACTTTTCTTCGGCGTAAAACTCAAAGTCTTGAGTGCATCGTCAACATTCTTGCCGCGGATGGCGTCGGCCATCAGACGGCACTTCTGTGGCGAAATGCGCGCGTATCGAAGTGTTGCTGCTACCTTCATGAGCGTCTTACTCCTTAGGCCGACTTCGTCTTGCGGTCACCCGAGTGACCTCTGAATGTGCGGGTAATCGCAAATTCGCCAAGCTTGTGCCCCACCATATTCTCGGATATCAGCACCGGCACATGTTGACGTCCGTTGTGCACGGCAATTGTCAAACCGACCATATCCGGCAGGATCATCGAGCGGCGCGACCACGTCTTGATCGGACGCCGATCATTCTTCTTGGCCGCTTCCGTTACTTTGTTTGCCAGATGCGTATCGACAAACGGACCTTTCTTAACTGAACGTGGCAATGCTCTAATTCCTCAATTCTGTTACTTACGTTTCTTACGGCGGCGCACAATCATGTTGTCCGTTCGCTTGTTCGTACGGGTCTTGTAACCCTTGGTCGGCGTACCCCAGGGGCTCACAGGATGACGACCACCGGAGGTGCGCCCTTCACCGCCGCCGTGCGGATGATCCACCGGGTTCATCGCAACGCCCCGGACCGTCGGCCGTACGCCTCTCCATCGCTTCGCACCGGCTTTGCCGAGCTTGCGAAGATTGTGTTCGCCATGGCCTACCTCGCCGACAGTGGCGCGGCAATCGACGTGAATCTTGCGCGTCTCACCCGAGCGGAGCCGAATCGTTGCGTACGCGCCTTCGCGCGCCGCCATCTGTGCCGAGCCACCGGCCGATCTGACGAGTTGACCGCCCTTGCCCGGCTTCATCTCGACGTTGTGTACCAGCGTGCCGACCGGAATGCTTCTGATCGGCAAGGTATTGCCCGACTTGATCGGCGCATCCTCGCCACTGATGATCGGCGCGCCTTCCCTGATGCCCTTCGGTGCCAGAATGTAGCGGCGCTCGCCATCCAGATACTTGACCAGGGCCAGATGCGCGCTGCGGTTCGGATCGTATTCGATGCGCTCCACGACGCCCGGTATTCCGTCCTTGTCGCGTTTGAAATCGACAATTCGATAGCGCTGTTTGTGCCCACCACCACGGTGGCGAACCGTAATCCGGCCGTTGTTGTTGCGGCCGCCGGACTTCGACTTTTTGTCGATCAGCGAACCCAGGGGTTTTCCCTTGTAAAGCCCGTCGGTCTTGACTGCGACAGTAAATCTGCGTCCCGGTGAGGTCGGTTTTGCTTTGTGTAATGACATCTTCTTTACCGCTATTCCGTACCGAGGAAGTCGATATGACTACCTTCGGAAAGCTTGACGTAAGCCTTCTTCCACGCGGCGCGCTGGCCCCAGTTCGTTCCGTGCCGCTTTAACTTGCCGCGACAGTTGACGACCTGAACGTGATCGACGCTGACTTCGAACAACAACTCGACGGCAGCACGAATTTCGGCCTTCGTCGCGTCGGACCGCACCTTGAATACGATCTGATTGTTCTCCTCGGCGACGATCGAGCTCTTTTCCGAGACATGCGGGCCACGCAAGATTGTCATGAGCCTTTCCTGATGGTGACTCATGACAAACGCTCCTCAATCAGCTTCAACGCCGGCAGTGTTATCAATACTTTTTCAAATCGCATCAATACGACCGGATCGACCGACCCGGCGTCGCAAATACCGACATCCTTCAAATTTCTCGCCGAAAGAAACACCTTCTCATCGAAGGCTTCGTTGACGATCAATACATTGTCCAGGCCAAGCTTCTTCAGCATGCCTGCGAGTTCTCTGGTTTTCGGCGCATCCAGAGAAACAGATTCCGTGACAACGAGGCGATCCTGTCGAATCAGTTCTGAAAAGACCGACCTCAATGCGCCGCGGAACATTTTCTTGTTCACCTTCTGGTCAAAGTTGCGCGGCTTGGCGGCAAACGCACGACCACCGCCGACCCAGATTGGGCTGCGAATCGTGCCGGCGCGTGCGCGACCGGTACCTTTCTGGCGATAGGGCTTTGCCCCGCCGCCGCGAACCGCAGAGCGATTTTTTTGCGCTTTGGTTCCCGCCCTGCTTCCGGCCAGAAATGCCGTCACGACCTGGTGGACCAGTGCTTCGTTAAAATCCGCACCGAACGCAGCCTCGGCTACATCGACCGAGCCGCTGCCCTGCATCTTCAGCTTCATGACGCGCCCTCCGCTCTGGCCTTGACGGCCGGGCGTATGACAACCCGCCCACCACTGTGCCCGGGAACGGCGCCTCGGATCAGGAGCAGATTTTTCTCCGCATCAACGCGAACCACAACGAGGTTTTGTGCGGTACGACGAACATTGCCCATGTGGCCGGACATTTTCTTGCCCCTGAATACTCTACCTGGTGCCTGGTTCTGGCCGATCGATCCCGGCGCACGGTGCGCAAGCGAAGTACCGTGAGTGGCGGGCTGCATGCTAAAATTATGGCGTTTGACGGTGCCGGCGAAGCCTTTACCGATGGATGTTCCAATCACGTCGACCTTCTGGCCCTCTTCAAAGATTTCCACTTTGATTTCCTGGCCGAGTTGAAACTCACCCTCTTCCGGCGCTTCGGCAGAATCAAGGCGAAATTCGGTAATCAGGTCGCCGGCTTCAACCTTCGCTTTCGCGAAGTGGCCGGCTTCAGGTTTGGACACGCGGGACGCCTTCTTGCTGCCTGCAGTTACCTGCAGTGCGCTATAGCCGTCATTCTCCACAGTCTTGACCTGTGTGATTCGGTTCGGCTGTGCCTCGATCACGGTGACAGGTATCGATATACCGTCCTCCGTAAAGACACGTGTCATGCCACATTTGCGGCCAACAAGACCCATAGTCATTTCAAAAAACCTCGCACCGATTCGATTGCCGGCGCCCTGTAAATATTCTTCGCGACGGCTACGATTGGCCGACGCTATAGTTAAGGGGACAGTGACCCTAATTCCGTGAATTAAGGTCACTGTCCCCTTAATTCAGACACACGAAAGGGCCAGCCATCGCCTGGAACATGTCTCGATGTTCCGATGCTGCGGTGCTGACCCCAAACCGGTAAAAACCGGTGTTCCGGGATTTGCCGAGTACGCCTTCGGTTTCCTGGCGACCTAACATTAAGCGCCACAAGCTAAGCTTAGTGACGCCTTTTTCCGAACTTGGCCGACTCCCGGCCCGGCCTAGTCCTGTCCAGCCCGCTATTATAGCGCCAGATGGCGCCCTAGCAAGCAAAAAATGGCTTAAATACGGGGTTTCTAGTTCAACTTGATTTGGACGTCAACTCCCGCAGGAAGCTCCAGCTTCATCAGGGCATCGACGGTCTTATCGGTCGGATCGACGATGTCCATGAGCCGCTTGTGGGTCCGGATTTCGTACTGATCGCGGGCGTCTTTGTTGACGTGCGGCGAAATCAGGATCGTATACCGCTCCATTTTCATCGGCAGCGGAATCGGGCCTTTGACAGTCGCGCCCGTGCGCTTCGCCGTATCGACGATTTCGCGGGCAGAATTGTCGATCAGGCGATGGTCAAAGGCCTTCAGGCGGATACGTATATTTTGATTTGCTGCCACATCTGCTCCTATGGGGACGGACTCCTCGGAGTCCGATGCCGACTACTTACTCTATGATTTTGGCGACTACACCGGCGCCGACTGTCCTGCCACCCTCACGAATAGCAAACCTGAGGCCATCTTCCATGGCGATCGGTGCAATCAGATCCACCACCATCTGTACGTTATCGCCCGGCATCACCATCTCGGTGCCCTCAGGCAACTCCACCGCACCTGTTACATCCGTGGTGCGAAAGTAAAACTGCGGCCGGTATCCCTTGAAAAACGGCGTATGTCTTCCACCTTCTTCTTTGGTCAGGATATATACCTCTGCCTCAAACTTGGTGTGCGGCGTAATCGAGCCCGGCTTCGCCAGTACCTGACCACGCTCGACCTCTTCACGCTTGGTGCCGCGAAGCAATACGCCAACGTTGTCTCCAGCCTGACCCTGGTCCAGCAGCTTCCTGAACATCTCAACGCCGGTGCAAACCGTCTTCTCGGTATCCTTGATACCGACTATCTCGATCTCATCACCCACCTTGACGATGCCGCGCTCTATACGACCCGTAACCACCGTGCCGCGTCCCGAAATCGAAAACACGTCCTCCACCGGCATCAGGAAGTCGCCATCAATGAGGCGCTCGGGCTCAGGAATATAGCTGTCCATCTCCTCGATCAGCTTGTTGATCGAGGGAATGCCAATATCCGACTCATCACCATCAAAGGCCTTCAGCGCAGATCCGGTAATGATCGGCGTGTCGTCGCCCGGGAACTCATATGTCGACAACAGATCACGTACCTCAAGCTCAACCAGCTCCAATAGCTCGTCATCATCTACCTGGTCTGCCTTGTTCAGATAAACCACGATATAGGGAACGCCTACCTGGCGAGCCAGCAGGATGTGTTCACGCGTCTGTGGCATCGGACCGTCGGCCGCGCTTACCACCAGAATGGCTCCGTCCATCTGTGCCGCACCGGTAATCATGTTCTTTACGTAGTCAGCGTGACCCGGGCAGTCAACGTGGGCGTAGTGACGGTTGTCACTCTCATACTCCACATGCGCCGTGGCGATCGTGATACCGCGTTCCTTCTCCTCCGGCGCGTTATCGATCTGGTCATAGCCCTTCACCTCGCCACCGTGCTTCGCCGCCATCACCTTGGTCAGCGCCGCCGTCAGCGTCGTCTTACCATGATCAACGTGTCCTATCGTGCCTACGTTTACGTGTGGCTTCGTTCTCTCAAATTTTTCTTTCGACATGCCCTTTCTCTTGTGACGTTTATCGTGTCAAAAACAAAAAATACCTAATGGCCCTGATTCTGGAGCCCACACCCGGATTTGAACCGGGGACCTCTTCCTTACCAAGGAAGTGCTCTACCCCTGAGCTATGTGGGCGAGCTGTTCGCGTTCTAGCAAACCTGCTGATGGAGCGGGTGATGGGAATCGAACCCACATCATCAGCTTGGAAGGCTGAGGTTCTACCGTTGAACTACACCCGCCCTGTTGAAAAAATTTTCCTCGTAATCCCGTTTTTTTGGCGCACAAATATTCTGACAGCCTTGATTTTTGAAACCGTCCGAATATCAGAATCTATAATGTGTGTCTTCCCAAAAGAGCAACCAAACCACCGCTTGTCAGTTACTCTGCAGCAAGCCAGATTGCGTCACGCGGATCATTAAACTCAACGGTCAGAAAGCGACTTTGGTCGGTGCCAAACCAGCCCCCGCCTGCCACCCCATATCTGGTGGAGGGGGTAGGATTCGAACCTACGTAGGCTTAGCCAGCAGATTTACAGTCTGCCCTCGTTGACCGCTTGAGTACCCCTCCGCGGACACAAGCCGGCTATTGTC
>Ga0255052_10000292_pt1 | contig 39667 bp, 34 predicted proteins | sample JV7_2_21_MG_FD_188632 | JGI IMG/M metagenome (GOLD analysis project Ga0255052, IMG submission 188632) | Seawater microbial communities from Jervis Inlet, British Columbia, Canada - JV7_2_21 | ecosystem: Environmental > Aquatic > Marine > Inlet | place: Canada: British Columbia | collected...
TAAGGGATTTGGTTTCATCGAGCGCGAAGGTGGGCAGGATGTTTTTGTTCATCACAGCGCGATTCAGATGGAAGGATTCAAGACTCTCAAAGAGGGTCAAGCCGTCACGATGGAAGTGACGCAAGGTCAGAAAGGCCCGCAAGCCGAAAACGTCATGGCCGAATAGGCACTGAGAGCTGGTCGCCTCTAAACGCGGCCGGTTTGGCTGGAGCTTCTGTCCACAGCCTGGATCCCAGGCTGTGATTCCACGCAACAACGTTTTGGGCCGTTGTGGTTCGGTGGCGCCATGCTGTATTGCCAGAATCGCTTAACGACAACTAGATAAGGCCGCTGACCCCGTCGTAGACCAGCTTCAAGCCCACCACGAACAGCAAGACGTAGACGAACGCGAAAAAGAAGCGGTCGCTGACACGCTTGTGTAACCAGGCACCGATTAATACGCCGATTGGTGCGAGAATGACCAACGCCGCTGATGTTGCAAGATTGTCGGTGTCTAATTGTCCCAGCCAGGCATACGGAACGAGCTTCACGTAGTTAACAACTGCGAAGAAAACGATGGCCGTGGCCGCGAAATCCGTTCTGTCCAATGGTCGCCGCAACAAATACATGCTGATTGGCGGTCCGCCGGAATGTGCGACGAAACTTGTAAACCCGGCGACCGAAGCGCCTATCAGTCCATAGGTACGCGGATAGTGTGTTAACTCGATACTGTTCGCACGACGCTTGTTGACCCAGAAATGCATCGTAAAAGTGATCGCGACGACCCCGACGATAAATCGGACAACAGCAGCGCTCATGTATTCGAATAACAGGGTGCCGACAAGTATGCCGATCAGCGATGCTGGCAGCAGCACACGCAGTTCGGGCCACACGCATTTGCCACGAAACTTCCACAGCGCAACCAAGTCCATGACACAAAGAATCGGTAGCAGGATTGCGGCGGCCTGAACGGGAGAGATGATGAGCGCCATCAACGGTACGGCAACGACTCCAAGCCCGCCACCGAAGCCCCCCTTTGAAATACCGAACATTAATACCGCCGGTATTGCCACTACATAGAACCACGGATCGGTTATCAACACGCACCCCTCTTATCGGCCCGGCCTAATCGTGATTTAATGTGAGCCAGATAACAACGACAAAATGCCGTGAAACTCAGAATTCGTGACAACTCTGTTCGATTACGATTGACTCGTGGCGAAGTGGATATGCTTCGTGATGAAGGCATTGTGAATGCTCGCACCGGTTTCCCGGGTTTGCGCGAGTTCCAGTACAGGCTGGAAAGTAGTCCAGCGAGCGTGACTCCCGGGGCCTTCTTTTCCGACAACATCATCACCGTACGCCTGCCTGAGACGGCCGTGCTCGCCTGGGCAAATTCCGAACAAGTATCAATCGAGGGTGAGCAGGTCCTGGACGACGGCGAAAAGCTCATGGTTCTGGTGGAGAAGGATTTCACCTGTCTTGCGCCACGTGAAGGGGAGGACGAGTCCGATATGTTTCCGCACCCCAACGCGAACTCCGGCGAGAAATAGTGCCAATGCCGGCACCGCGTTACGCTAAATTCGATCCGGAAACGCTCGCATTTCTTGATGAATTGTCAGCCAACAACAACCGTGAGTGGTTTAAGGAAAACAAGAGCCGATACGAAGATCAGGTTCTTGACGTAGCGCTACGGTTCATTCAATCAATGCAGGACCCGCTACATGAATTCGCACCGCATTTCGTTGCGCAGCCGACGCGCATCGGCGGTTCGCTGATGCGCGTGTATCGAGACACCCGATTCTCGAAGAACAAGCTTCCCTACAAGACGAATATCGGCATCCAGTTTCGTCATGAACAGGCGAAAAATGTGCATTCGCCGGGATACTATGTGCATGTCGATCCCGCCCAGGTTTTTGTGGGTGTTGGTATGTGGCGTCCCGAATCGGAACCGCTGCGCAAGATACGGGATCGCATCGCCGCGAAACCTGGAGAATGGCGTCGGGCAATTGCAGATAAGAACCTTCGGCGACATTTTGAACTCGGCGGTGAATCGTTGACGCGTCCACCTCGCGGCTTTGACAAGGACCACGAGCTCATCGAGGACATCAAGCGCAAGAGCTTTATGGCCGTGAAGAACATGGACAGGGACGACTGTTTGAGCCCGCAATTCCAACGCAGGATCGAGACTTCTTTCAAAGCAGCCGAGCCGTTTATGCGCTTCTTGTGTAAATCGGTTGGCGTCGCTTTCTAGACGCAGGTAAGCAAAGCATGACCGTATTTTCAGACAGCGCTTTCGATAATCACGAACGAGTGTTGTTTTGCAATGATCCGGATACTGGCCTCAATGCGATTATTGCGATTCATTCCACAGCCCTCGGCCCGTCGGCGGGTGGTACGCGTCTCTGGAATTACGTTAGTGACGACGATGCCCTGCACGATGTTTTGCGACTGTCGCAGGGAATGAGTTACAAAAATGCGATGGCGGGTCTCAGGATGGGCGGCGGCAAGGCTGTCATTATCAAAACGCCGGTTTTTGACGGCAGCGATGCGCTCTACGAGCGATTTGGTGAATTCGTTGATAGCCTGAATGGCGACTACATCACCGCGGAAGACGTTGGCATGTCGGTTGGGATTATGGAGACGATCGCTCGCAAGACCCGGTTCGTTACAGGGCTGCCGCAATCGTCGGGCAAAGCTGGCGGTGACCCGTCACCCAAGACTGCGTATGGAATACTGCACGGGATTCGGGCGGCGGCGCGATTTAAGCTGGGGCGCAATGACCTCGATAGCTTGTCTGTTGCCGTTCAGGGCGTTGGCAAGGTGGGCTACAACCTGTGCCGGTTGTTGTACGGTGCCGGCGCGAGCCTCATCGTTGCCGATATCGAGGCCGATCGCGTCGAACGGGTTTGCGATGAATTTGGGGCGACGTCGGCGAGCCTGGACGAGATTCTGTTCGAAGCTGTCGATGTCGTTTCACCCTGCGCCCTTGGTGCCGTTTTCACGGGACAGACAATTCCTCGTTTACAAATGAAAATAATCGCTGGCGCTGCGAACAACCAGCTCGAAACTCCGGAGGACGGTCAGCGCCTTGCTGATCGCGGTATTCTTTACGCTCCTGACTATGTCATCAACGGTGGCGGCATCATCAATGTCGCGTGTGAGTATGAAGGCGAAGTAGACGATGCTGCCGTGATGGATCTGGTCGCGAAAATTGGTCCTCGGCTGACAGGCATCTTCGAAGAAGCAGGGAAGACCGGGGCGCCAACGAATGTCATAGCGGACGAAAGGGCACGCAGCATCATCGCGGCCGCACGATCGCAGCGATTAGCCGACGGTTAAGACAATCTTGCCCATGTGTCGGCTGCTTTCCATGAGTTCATGAGCGGCAGCGGCTTCGTGCAGCGGAAACGTCGAGTCGATAATTGGTCGAACCTGTCCTGAGCCAAGCAGGGGCAAGATGTGGTCGCCGACACTGCCGGCGATCGATGTTTTTTCCTCTATCGACTGCGGCCGCAATGTTGACCCGGTTATCGTCAAGCGCCTGCCGAGGACGACTCGCATATTGAGCTCCGCGCGAGGGCCCTGCAGGAATGCAATGATCGCGTACCGCCCCTCAATTGCCAGGCTGTCCAGGTTTTTTTGCATGTACGGGCCCGCCACCATGTCGAGCAGCACATCGACACCGCGGCTACCTGTTACGTTCCTGACGATCTGTTGCCAATCCTCGGTGCGGTAGTTGATCGCTTTATCCGCCCCGAGCTCCTCACAGAAGCGGCACTTCTCTTCGCTGCCCGCCGTGGTGATTACCGTGCAGCCAAATGCCTTCGCCAACTGAATCGCAGTTGTGCCGATGCCGCTTGATCCGCCATGCACAAGAAACGTCTCGCCAGCGGCCAGGTGGCAGCGCATGAAAACGTTGTACCAGACAGTGAAAAAGGTCTCCGGAATTGCAGCCGCCTCAATCGGCGTCAGCGAATCGGGGACTGCGAGACAGTGTCCTTCGTTGCTGCAACAGTATTCGGCATAACCGCCTCCGTGCGTGAGCGCCATTAAGCTGTCGCCGACCGCCCAGCGCGTCACACCGGACCCTGTTGCAACGACTTCACCGGAAACCTCGAGGCCCGGTAAGGAACTCGCATCAGCCGGTACCGGGTAAAGCCCCTGGCGTTGCAGGATGTCGGGGCGGTTAACTCCGGCCGCGGAAACCTTGATCAGGACGTCATTACTTCCGGGCTCGGGAACCGGTTCCGACACACTGTGCAACACGTCAGGTGGGCCTGGTTCGCTGATCGAGACGGCGCGCATTGTATTGCGTATTTCACTCATGGACACACGACGCGCTATGTGGATACTGGCTTGGCATCAATACAATCGGTCTGGGAAATGCCTGAAAACCCGATTCTCTGGAAGCCACGTGACGCATACGGGAAGGCGACTGCCATGTACCGTTTCATGCGTGAGCACGGATTTGACTGTTACGACGATCTGTATCAGTGGTCAATTGATGATTCGGCGGCATTCTGGGAGGCACTCTGCGGTTTTTGCGACGTTCATTTTGACGTCCCGGCTGACAAGTCTCTTGCGCGGCCCGACAATATCATGAACGCGGGATGGTTCGCTGGCAGCAAGCTTAACTTCGCCGCGCATCTTTTGCGCTACAGTGGTGATCGCCCGGCCATCATTTTTTGTGGTGAAGACGGCACTCATAAGGAGCTGAGTTTCGATCAGCTGCGACAGTCGGTCGCGAGGATTGCGGCCGGTTTACGAGAGGCAGGCATTGTAAAAGGCGATCGCGTGGCCGGGTTTCTGCCCAATTGCCCCGAGGCGATCATTGCAATGCTCGCAACATCGAGCATCGGTGCAATCTGGTCGTCATGTTCGCCCGACTTCGGCGTCAATGGCGCGGTCGATCGCTTTGGTCAGATCGAGCCGAAAGTACTGTTTGCATGCAACGGTTACGTCTACAACGGCAAGCATATTGATTCACTGCCCGTCGTCACGGGAATCGTCGATGAAATCCCGAGCATTGAAGTCGCCGTTATCGCTCCATTTCTTGGTGATGCAGATGGCTCGATGCCGACCGGCAACGCCGTCGCATGGCAAGATTTTCAGCTCGATGAGGTGGAACTGGCATTTGAATCAGTCGAGTTCGATCATCCGCTGTTCATCATGTATTCGTCCGGCACGACCGGCGTGCCCAAATGCATCGTACACGGCCACGGCGGTTCGCTGCTGCAACTTTTGAAAGAGCATGTGCTGCACACGAATATCTCAGCGGCCGATCGCCTGTTCTATTTTACGACCTGCGGCTGGATGATGTGGAACTGGCTCGTTAACGGTCTTGCCTCAGGCGCCACCCTGGTTCTTTATGATGGCTCACCGTTCTTCGACGATGGGCACGTGCTCTGGAAGATGGCCGAACGCGAAGGCGTTACCGTGTTCGGCACAAGTGCCAAGTATATTTCGGCGCTGAAGAAAGCGGGAGTCCGCCCGAAGGACGACTATCAACTACCAGACCTCCGGGCCATCTTGTCGACAGGATCGCCTCTTGCACCCGAAAGCTTCGACTACGTGTATGACGCTATCGGAAAGGACCTGCAGCTCGCATCGATCGCAGGTGGTACGGATATCCTGAGCTGTTTTGTCCTCGGCAATCCAATGTTGCCGGTCCGCCGCGGTGAAATACAATGCCGTGGTCTCGGCATGGCGGTACAGGTATTCGATGAGGCCGGCGACGCGGTCGTCGAACAGCAAGGTGAACTCGTCTGCACGCAGCCTTTTCCGTCCGCGCCGGTTTGCTTCTGGAATGATGAGGGCAACAAGCGATATCACGCCGCCTATTTTGAACGATATCCAGGCATTTGGGGGCATGGCGATTTCGCGGAGCTGAGGCGCAACGGCGGGTTGATCATCTATGGCCGGTCGGACGCCGTGCTAAACCCTGGCGGAGTGCGTATCGGCACGGCTGAAATCTATCGCCAGGTCGAGAAGCTCGATGAAGTGGTTGAAAGCATCGCGATCGGCCAGGACTGGGAAGACGATGTCCGCGTCGTGCTGTTTGTTGTATTACGCCCTGACGTTGTGCTGGATGACGACCTCGTTGCTCGCATTCGCAATGTCATTCGCACAAACACGACGCCACGTCATGTGCCCGCAAAGATCGTTGCCGTAGGTGATATTCCGCGAACGAAAAGCGGCAAAATCGTCGAACTTGCAGTACGCTCCGTTGTGCATGGAGATTCCGTCAAAAACACCGAAGCGCTGGCAAATCCGGAGGCGCTGGAGCATTTTCGCAACATCGCCGAGCTCAGCGAAGCATAAGGGTGTCCGCTGATGGCGGACAAGGAAATCATCGGGGTCGACGTAGGTCGCGGGCGCGTCCTGCCCGAATGGATCGATGTCAACGACCACATGAATGTCGCGTACTACGTCCTGGCGTTCGACCAGGGCGTCGACGCACTTTGGAGTCGGTTTGGCATCACTGATGACCACATTCGGGAGTACCAGAGTTCGACATTTGCCGTCGAATCTCACGTGATCTACAGGCGCGAGCTCAAATTCGATGAAGCATTTCTTATCACGGCGCAGATACTTGCGTTTGATGAAAAGCGCATCCACCAATTTCAGCGCTTGTATCGTGCTGACGATCAGTGTTTGGCTGCGACTGCGGAGTGGATGAACTTGCACGTTGATCTTGATACTCGGCGCGTAGCGCCATGGCCGAAGAGAATTCTCGACGACATACAGAGGGTAGCTGCCGAACAGGGTGACTGGCCTTTTCCGCATGAGGCCGGACGAAAGATGAGGGTCAACCATCCGATCTTTAGTATTAGCGATCACCGGGATGGCGAAAAATGAGCAAGCGTCTCTTACTCGCCATCGATCAAGGCACGAGCAGCAGTCGCGCTGTAATCTACGATCAGACCGTCAACGTCATCGGCAGTACGCAGCAAGAGTTTCCGCAGGTCTACCCGCAACCCGGCTGGGTTGAGCACGATCCGGAAGCAATATGGGAATCAGTGCAGAACGTAACCCGGCAGGTAATGCAGGAGCTGTCAGCATCGGCCAGCGATATTGCGGCAATCGGAGTAACGAATCAGCGTGAGACCACACTAATCTGGGATCGCGAGACCGGACAATGCGTCCACAATGCGATCGTATGGCAGGATCGGCGCACGGCGTCAATTTGCGACAGATTGAAATCGGAAGGTGCTGAATCGATCGTGATCGAGAAGACCGGGCTACGGCTCGATCCGTATTTTTCGGCAACGAAGGTTGCCTGGATTCTTGAAAATGTGCAGGGCGTTCGCGCGCGTGCGCTTGCCGGCAAGCTTGCATTCGGTACCGTGGATTGCTTTCTTTTGTGGCGCCTGACTGGCGGTCGTGTCCACGCGACTGATGCAAGTAACGCGTCCCGAACGCTGCTTTTCAATATCCATACACAAAGCTGGGACGAGGAGTTATTGCAGCTCTTCGACATTCCGCGTGAATTGTTGCCCGACGTTCACGATTGCGCTGCCAATTTCGGGGAAACCGATAAGGCTACGCTCGGAGGCGCCATACCGGTGCTTGGCATCGCCGGCGATCAACAGTCCGCGTTGCTTGGTCAGGCCGGGATTGAAAAAGGCGTGACCAAGAGTACTTACGGGACTGGCTGTTTTGTCATTACGAACACGGCCAGCGACGCACTGGAGTCCAGGAACAAGTTGCTGACAACAGTTGCCAGCCGTATCAATGGCAAAGTGAGCTACGGGCTCGAAGGCAGTATTTTTGTTGCAGGATCTGCCATGCAGTGGTTGCGTGACGAATTGCGGGTGATCGATTCGGCGCCGCAGTCTGAACACATCGCGAGGTCAACCGGCATCGTCGACGATGTCCATGTTGTACCCGCTTTCGCGGGTCTTGGTGCGCCGTACTGGGACCCACACGCACGCGGTGCGATTCTCGGATTGACTCGCGGCAGCGGGCGCGATGAAATAGTAACTGCGACATTGCAGGCGATCGCATTTCAGACGCGTGACCTGATCGATGCCATGGCGGATGACGGAATTGTCCCGTCTACTATTCGCGTCGACGGCGGCATGGTGGCAAACGACTGGTTCCTGCAGTTTCTCGCCGATATTCTCGGCATTCCAGTAGAACGGCCTGTGAATATTGAGTCGACGGTGCTCGGCGCCGCATTCCTAGCCGGTCTGCAATGCGGCATCGTCGAGTCAGTCGAGCAGCTCGCCGGGCTCTGGCAGCGTGATGCGCTATTCGAGCCATCGATGTCGAATGATCGGCAAGAGCAACTGATGACTGGCTGGGCGACCGCAGTCGCCCGCGTGAGACAGGGTGACTAATCGTGCTAAAGGCCCGACAAAAGGTTGACAAGTACCGGATCCTGGGACGCATCGCGTCGGGTCCGCTGGCTGATGTTTATCATGCCTTCGACACGATTCACAAAACGCACGTGGCACTCAAGATTCCGACATCCGGTGACAACACCGGTGACGAGGAGTTTCTTCACGAAGTACAGGTTGCTGCGAAACTCAAGCACCCGAATATTCTGTCCGTACTTAATGCCAGTTATATCGACGACCATTTCGTGATTGCAATGGAGTTGGGGCAAGAGTCGCTCGCTGACCGCCTGGAGCGGCGCATCTCGACCGCGCGCGCACTCCACCTCGCGAGCCAGGCGCTTGCTGCGTTGGCACATGCTCATGAACACAGGATCATTCATTGCGATATCAAACCCGAAAACTTCATCCTGTTCGCAGACAATCAACTTAAACTTGCAGACTTCGGTTTTGCCAAACTCAGCTTGCGCACACTCAAGGCGTCCGGGTCCGGGACGATCGACTACATCGCGCCCGAACAGGCAATGGGTCGGCCAAAGTTTCAGTCGGATGTATTTTCAATGGGGCTGGTCCTGTATCGATTGTTCTCGGGCAAGTTGCCAGAGTGGCCTTTTGACTGGCCGACGGTTGGTCATGAACGACTGCTCAAAAGAGTGAGGCCGGAGTTCGCCGAAATGCTGAGGAAAGCAATTCAGCTCGATCCGGTGAAACGATATCGTGACGCGAGGCCGATGCAGGCGGAGTTTGAGCGCTTGCAAAGCCACGCTCGCCGGCAGAAACGCGCCAAGGCAAGGAACGGTAGTCGCAGCGGGTCTTCGTGGCGACAACTACAGTGGCGCGAGTTTCAGAGGACATACCGCAAGGCACTGCATACTGTTCACAGCTGTCGTCGCTGCGAGGGGCCCGTATCGGAGAGCATGCAGGCTTGCCCGTGGTGTGGTTTCGACAATCCGGCAAGGGGTTCCGACTCGTCGTTGCCCTCCAGCTGTCCACGATGCGAACGCGGGGTCAAGAACGACTGGAATTATTGTTCGTGGTGCTACGGGCCCGGCTTCATCGAGGAGACAAGCCGCCGTTATCCTGATAAGCGGTATAAAGGAAGATGCAGCAGTCAACGATGTCGTGGTCCGTTGATACCGTTTATGCGTTATTGCCCATGGTGTCGGACAAAGGTACGTCGGCCGTGGAAGCTGACAGGCAGCCGACACTCGTGCAAAGCCTGTAAATGGGGTATCGCGAAGGATTTTTGGAACTTCTGCGCCTGGTGCAGGGAGCCCGTCCGGCGTGATTGACGACGTCACATTACTGGAGGGTAGCCGTGAGCCCGATCAGTACGAGGCCGGCATCGGCGGCGGTATCTTCGTCGCGTACACAAGTCCTTCTCCCGACAAGGAGACAGAGAATGAGGATACGGTAGCAGCAATTCCGTATGGTCCTCAGTCGGCTGTCCTTATCGTTGCCGACGGTGCTGGTGGCCTGCCAGCCGGTAAACGGGCATCGCTCGCGGCCGTGACGACCCTGGTCGAATCGTTGCAGTCGGCGATCGCAGAGACGATGTTGCTGCGGACGGCGATCTTGAATGGCATCGAGGCGGCCAATGCCGCAGTGCAGGATCTCGGCAATGGCTCGGCGACGACTCTTACGGTCATAACAATTGAGGGACTGACAGTCCGCGCTTATCAAATCGGTGATTCGGAGGCGATGGTCGTGGGCCAGCGCGGCCTGATCAAGCTGCAAACAACGGCGCATTCCCCGACCGGTTTTGCGGTTGAGGCTGGTTTTCTGGATGAACGAGAGGCGCTGCATCACGCCGATCGGCACCTCGTTTCGAATTTCCTGGGTACGTCGGATATGCGCATTGATGTGGGCGCTGAGGTTGAGCTCAAGCCCCGGGATACGATCCTGCTGGCAAGTGACGGGGTAATGGACAACGTCCACGTCGACGAGATCGTAGAGAGGATTCGTAAAGGCCCGCTCGATGTTTCGGCCGAACGCGTGGTTTCGCTTGCCAATCGGAGAATGGCCGGCGCATCGGCCGGTCAACCGAGCAAACCCGACGATCTGTCCCTTATCCTGTTTCGAAAAACCGGTCGTTTGGTCACAAGTGCCGAGCGAAATCAAACGAAATCAATCAATTAGAAGCATTTCTCGGGAATAATGTAGTTCTTGCAGGACTGCGACATGGGGTGTTGATCGCACGCGAGCCGCGTATTATCGTCGTTAATGACAAGCAGTTGCCGACAGGGTAGGTCCTTGCGGTGATTCCGATGGAACTCAACCGCGCCTTTAGTGCTCCAAACCCTTTGCAGTCCTCGTGACTAAGAGGTTCAGGACGATGAAAGCAAGTCAGTCAACCATATCGATTCCAAGCTGGATCAAACCACTCCTGCTCATTGCGTTCGCCGCTGCAGTTACCGGCGCATGCAAAGAGCAATCGTCAACATCAGGCGGCGGCCTGCCCGGCCCGCCAGGCAGCGGCATGCCGGGACCACCGGGACCGCCAGGCCCACCAGGACCGCCGGGCCCACCAGGACCATCGGGCGGTGGCTTGCCCGGAGGAGGAATGCCATCTCCGCCAATACCAGGTGGTGGACCGCAGGGCGACGGTTCGTCCGGAGGATCTGAAGGACCTTCGGGCAGTTCCGATGGTTCGGACGGTGACGTTGGCAGCTTCCCTGGGGGTGACGAATCAGGAGGTGTTCCACCACCTCCCGGCTCAAGCGGCGGTGGCGGCGATGGTGACTCTGACGAGCCCAACGAATGGGAAGGTGAAGATGGCTCCAAGATGAGCGATTGTGGCGAAACCGGGTCTCTACCCGGCGGTGTCGGAGGTATGGGGCAGGACGGCGAGTGCATCGGTGGTGGAGAGGGTGCAACTGAAAGTGACAGTCGCTTCGAATCCAGCACCGGTGGTGGTAGTGGTGCCGAAGGCAGCGTTCAGGGCACCGGCGGTGCGGGCAGCGTGGGCGAGTTTCCTGAAGAAACTGCCGAAGAGCGAGCTGAGCGGCTCGGTCAGGAACTCGATGAATCCATCGATGGCTTTGACGAAGTGCTGCAGGAAGAGCAGAACGAAATATCTGCTGCGGGGCGCAACACGGAAGGGTTCGGTGAAGGAGCGACGGGTGCGAGCGGCGGCGGCATCAGTCTCGGTGAACAGGCCAGCGGTGGTGCAGGCCCGATTTCGGTTGCGAATACCGTTGTCGCGCGAGAATCGCCGATTGCGGGCATGAGTCAGGAAGAGGTTCGTGCGCGTACGCCAGAGGACATTCCCATATTGGTAGATGACGATATCGTCGCCAGGCAGTTGCGTGAGGCCGCGGTGGCGGAGGAAGATCCGGCGTTACGCGACCGGCTCTGGGAAGAATATCGAAAATACAGTGGTATTTAGTCGCTTTACGTGGGCATTTAGGAAATCCATTTGATAACCATGACACGGAAATCATTGTTGTTGACTGCGATCTGCTTCGTAGTGCCGGGGTGTGCGGTCGATGTGGTAGTAACCGCCGAAGAAACCGAATTGATCGTCGCGGAGGCCCCGCCCGACGAGTCGATGCTGCTCGATATTGGCGTTGTGGAATTTGAAGGCAGCATCGCCAGGAACAATGATCCGGAGAAGTCCGGCATCTACGAGGAAATTCGCTCCGCCGAAGTGCGGTACCTCCCGTACCATTTAAAGACGACATTACAAGGTACCGGTCATTGGGGTGCCGTCCGGGTTATCCCGTCGCGTAACGCGTATACCGATATCGTTATCAGCGGTGAGATCGAAAAGTCTGATGGCGAATTCATCACCCTGGCTATCTCTGTAGACGATGCTCGTGGACAGCACTGGTACACCAAGTCATACAGCACGCAGACCGGCATCTCGTCCTATTCAGAGAATCGCGATAGACGTGAAGACCCTTATCAGAAGGTCTTTAACGATATAGCCAATGATTTGAAAGCATTTGTCGAGCAGCTTCCGCTGGCGTCGGTTCATGAGGTTCGGCAAGTTACGGAACTCAAATTTTTCGCCGACATGTCGCCGCGCGCCTATGGTGAGCATTTGATGACCGACGAAGAAGGACAGGTCGCAATCGTTCGCCTGCCGGCAGAAAACGACCCGTCGGTTGATCGCCTGCGGCAAATTCGAGAGCGTGATCGGCTCGTCATTGACACGCTGAACGAGCATTACGCCAACTTCTACTACGGCATCGCAATTCCTTATCATTCATGGCGCGAGACAGCGCGTGAAGAATCGATTAATTATCGGCAGGTAAAACGATCCGCTGCATTACAAACCCTGATGGGGGCTGTCGTTCTTGCCGGCTCTTTGGCGGTTGACACCGATAGTTCGAGTTACTCGAAGAGTCGAATGCAAAGAAGCTTGCAGTACATCGCCATCCAACAGGGTTTCGATGCCTTGGTTACCGGTTTCTCGCGCCGTTCCGAGGCGTCGATGCATCTTGAGTCCATCAAGGAGCTGTCCGAGTCGTTCGGGGCCGAGGCGGCGCCGATGATCGTGACAGTCGAGGGTGAGACGCGTCGGCTGACCGGCACAGCTACGGCGCAATATGAAAGCTGGCGTAGATTGCTCAAGGAAATCTACGAGGCTGAGACAGGGTTTGTCGAAACGGTAGATGCTGTTGATCCGGATCCGGTGCGCGTCCCCGAGCCGGCGGGATAAGCGATCGCTGATTGATGCAGGACCTCAGGAAAGGAATTGAACTTGCTAACCGCTATACGCTGGTCCGAAAGCTCGGAGCCGGAGGTGCAGCTGAGACCTGGCTGGCCACGGATCAGCTGACGCGCGCATCCGTTGCGCTCAAGATACTGGTTAGTGATCGTGTAAGTTCGGCAGACTTACATAAGGAGTGGCAGTCCAGCATCCGTCTGATGCATGCGCACATCGTGCGCGTATTCGAATTCAATGATGACCCGGAAAACGCGTTTTACAGTCTGCAGTTCGTAAACGGGCCCGATATTGGTGTGCTCTCCGGTGCGCCACTGGAACATATCCTGCCGCCGATTGCATTGCTGGCGGACGCCTTGCGCTACGCGCATAGCAAGGGTGTAGTCCACCGTGATATCAAGGCCAGCAATGTACTGATCGATAAGAACGGTGCGCCGTACCTGATTGACTTCGGCGTTGCATCGGAAGGTGAGGCTGAATCGAGTGGCGGATCGTTGATCGCGGCGAGTCCGCAGACGCTCGCCCATGCAGCGCCGCAGCCATCTGATGACGTATTCGCTTTCGGCGGGCTCATCTATGAGCTTGTTAGCGGTCGTTCACCGTATTCGTCCTCATCAACTGCTGAGGATATCCGGCATTCCGTACCGCCGTCTTTGGTCTCGGCCGACGGCACCCCGGTTCCTGATTCTGTGCGACAACTTGTCGCGAGAATGCTCGACAAAGACGCGCTCGCGCGGCCGGACGCCGAGACTGTCGCAACCACACTCGAGGCGGCAGGTTTTGCCGCGGCGCCGGCGCCCGCAAGCTACGCCGGCGGCGATGACGTGCAGGCTGATGAAGTCATCGAGATCAGGGATGCCATCCATTTGGGAACAAGGCACGCGGCCGCAGCATCAGTTGGAGAAGAGGCCGCCAGCCCCGGAATGAACCCGAGAATACTCGGCGTCAGTTTCGTGATTTTGCTGGCCATATTGATCGGAGTCATCTTCTTCCTTCCGGATGCCGTCACGGTCGAGAAACCGGAGGTCGCTGCGGAATCGGTTGAGGAATCGAGCCCGGCAGCAGAAGCAACGCAAAAAAGACGTGGAGTGAGTTTCACCGAAAACATCGACGACCTGAGTGGGCGGGATGAGCGCGTCAGGGCGCGGGCAGAGACAGAAGACGTGCTGGGTGAATTGCTGTCGAAAATGGAGACCCTGGAGAGGCGGGCGGTGCAGCGGTGGGGAGGTCTGCGTTTCAAGCAGGCACAGGCAGTCTATGCTGAGGGCGACGATGCGTACCTCGCGCGGGACTACGGTGTCGCGACCAAGAAATATCACCAGGCGATTTCGATCGTCGAACCATTGCTTGATGAGGTTGATGGGGTTTTTGCCACTACTTTGGCTGAAGCAACGGCAGCGCTCGACGCTGCCGACGCTGTGGAGGCGTTGCGACTTTTTGCACTGGCGGTCGCCATAAGTCCAAGTCACGCGGCCGCACAGGCAGGTTACGCGCGTGCGCGGACTCTCGATACGGTGATGTCGCTGACTGATCAGGGCTTTGAGTTTGAGACTGATCTTGAGCTGGAAGCGGCGCGGCAGAGCTTCGCCAGGGCGGTCGAAATCGATCCTGAGTGGCAGCCGGCGCAGATCGGTCTCGAACGAGTGCTGGAAACCATCAAACAAATGGAATTCGATCGGCGCATGACGGAGGGTTTGAATGCACTGGGCGAGCGGGATTATCCAGGCGCTCGTGCGGCGTTTCGGATGGCGCAGCAGCTCAAGCCCGAGTCCCGTGAGCCGGCCGACGGTCTGTTGCAGGTTGACCAGGGAATCCGGCTGAATCGGATAGGCGTTCTGGAGAGGCAGGCGCTGAATCAGCAGCGCGGCGAAGACTGGGAAACAGCCGTCGAAACCTACGAGAGCATTCTCGAGATCGACAACACACTGCAGTTTGCCCAGGAAGGCCTCAGCCGGGCCCGTCAGATGTCGGCGTTGCATGCACAACTTGATGACTATATCGAAGATCCTGACAGCCTGAGCGTCGACTCGACGATGGCTAAGGTGACCCGGCTTGTTGTTGATATAACGCGCATGCCGGAGATCGGCCCGCGTCTTTCCGGCCGGCGCGATCAGCTGTCACAACTGCTGAAGCGTGCGGCGACGCCTCTGACAGTGCAGCTAATCTCGGATAATGTCACCGACGTCTCGATCTACAAAGTTGGTAAACTCGGCAGCTTCGGCGCGCGCGAGCTGGACCTCAGACCTGGCACTTATGTGGCTGTAGGGAGCAGACCTGGTTACCGCGACGTGCGGCTTGAATTTCGCGTAGCGCCGGAAATTGATCTACAGCCCGTCATCGTTCGCTGCGAGGAAGCGATTTGAGTTTCGATCATCTCTTTATAAAGGACGTTGAAGGCGAACGGCGCATCGATGCGGATGCTTTGCCGCTACGTATAGGCACCGGCAACGACTGCCAGCTTCGCTTGCCCGGCCCGGGCGGCGGCCCCGTCATGTTGCTTGACCTGCTTGATGGTGCGCCATTTGTGCAGCCATTCGGCCGCGATGCGACGATGCAAATTAACGGTGAGCCGCTACTGGCCAGCGCGCGCCTTGCAGATAACGACGAGTTACAGTTTTTTGGCAGTCGCATCCGGGTATCTGTAACAGATGAGCGTTTGACCCTTGATGTGCACCTCGAGGATAGTGCGTATGTCACGCAGCCTCCCGAGTTGTCGGATGATGCCGCAGGTGCTGCGGACGAAGAGATTGCGCCGACGGCATTCCAGCGCGCTGCCGATACTGGCGCGGTTGTCGGCGAGTCACACCGCAGTCCCATAAAGACGATCGTCGGTGCCGGACTCGCGATTCTGCTGATCATGTCTTACCTGTTGTTCAGCTCCGCATCGATTCAGTTCGACATGAGCCCTGCAGAGCCCGATCAAATCTCGATTTCCGGCGGATGGTTCCGCGTGCCGATCGGCGATCGTATTCTCCTGCGGAGTGGGGAGTACACGGTGCGGATAGAAAAAGCCGGATACTACGATGTCAATCAGAATTTCGAGGTTGGTGACGAAGCCAGCAAGACAATCGAGATAAGAATGCGCCGCTTGCCGGGCCGTCTCTCAGTCGTCACACATCCGCCGGTTGAGGCGGTAGTGGTGGTTGACAACAGCACTGTTGGAAAAACGCCGTACGGCCCGATGGAACTGCAACCCGGCGAGCACAGCGTGAGCGTGAGCGCGGATCGCTACCTGCCGTTCGGCGATGTCGTAAATGTGGCTGGTCTCGGACACCACGAGCAACTGCACGTGCAGCTTGTGCGGCGATGGTCCAATGTCGAGGTGAGGTCGGAGCCGGCAGGTGCGTCGATTTTTGCAGGTGAACAGCGCATCGGTGAAACGCCCGGCGTGGTGGAACTGATCGAAGGAACTCACCAGATCAGCGTCATTCGTGATGGGTTCGAAGCCTGGGATGGCACTGTAGTTGCGCAAGCGAATACCGATCAGACATTGCCGCTTATTCAGCTTGAGCCGGCAAACGCCAAATTGTTGGTTAACTCCATTCCGCGAGCGGCAAACGTCACGGTGGACGGCCGCTATCGTGGTCAGTCGCCGATAACGCTGGCCTTGTCTCCGGATGTTGACTATGAGATCGGTTTGTCCAAGGCAGGTTATGGCGCAACAAGCCGGAGAATCCGGCTGCAGGCGACCGAGAGCGGCTCAATTACAGTTGATCTCTCCGCACGAACCGGCTCCCTGACCATCAATGTGCAGCCTGGAGACGCAACTGTTTATGTCGATGGACGGGGGCGCGGCAGCGGATCGACCACTCTTCTGCTTAGCTCAGCACCACATCGGGTGGAGGTTCGAAAAGCCGGCTACGAGAGCTGGTCACGGTCAATAACGCCACGACCAGGTTATTCACAGACGGTGACGGCACGTCTGCGATCACTGGAAGCCGTTGAACGTGCGAAAATTGAGACGACGGTGAAGACGGCGGATGATCAGATCTTGCGACGTGTTGAGCCCGGTACATTTATGATGGGATCGTCGCGGTCCGAACAGGGACGGCGGGCCAACGAGGTGCTCATACCGGTCACGCTGTCCAAGACGTACCTGATCGGCGTTCACGAAGTTAGCAATGCCAAGTTTGCCAAGTTCCGGCAAGGACACGATTCGGGCAGTGACATTCATCCGTCGATGGCGGGCGGCAGCAATCCCGTGGCCAACCTGACCTGGTCATATGCCGCCCAGTACTGCAATTGGCTGAGTGCGCAGGAAGGACTCAATCCGGCATACGAAGAGAAATTTGGTGAATGGGTTGCTGTTCGGCCAATTCCGAATGGCTACCGAATGCCGACGGAAGCCGAATGGGTATGGGCGATTCGTTACGAAGGCAGTGCCGGAACGCGAAAATTTGCCTGGGGTACGGATATGCCGCCGGCAAGGGACAGTGGCAACTTTGCCGACAAATCTGCGGACAATCTTGTGCCGACGATTATTCCGCGTTACGACGATGGATTTGCCTCCACGGCGCCGGTCGGCAAATTCGGTCCGAGTGCCCTGGGTATTCGTGATGGCGCCGGAAACGTTGCCGAATGGGTCAATGATATCTACACGGTACCAACACCGGGAATTACGACGCCCGTTGTAGATCCGCTGGGTCCAGAGTTTGGCAATAGCCATGTGATACGGGGCTCCAGCTGGCGCCATGCGGGCGTGATGGAATTGCGAATGAGCTTTCGCGATTCTGGTACTGCCGCGCGACCGGATGTGGGCTTTCGCGTCGCCCGAAACGCCGATTGAAATTTCGTGAGACTATTGCGCCTGAATCCGGTCTATAAGGACAGAGACCGCTAACGCAAAGGATTTAAGGTGTTCCGAATTCTATTGTTCCTGATTGTCAGTTCGCTCCTGTTTGTGCCTGCCTGGGCACAAGATGAAGAGGCCGAGCCGGACGAAACGGAAACGCAGGAGCCTGAAACCGAAGAGATAGACGAATCGGGCCTTGACGATCAGGGTTTCAGCGATGAAGACGACGACTTCCGGCCGAGTGAAGACATTCCAGCCGATCAGTCGATATCTTTTCCAACAGACATCTAGCCTGACTAATCATTATGAAAAAAAACAACATACCAGCTGAGTTCGTATTTCAACTCTTTGCGTTGATCATCGCGATCATCATCGTCCATGCGTTCTACGTTTCGGTGGTTCGTCCGAATGCGGCACAAATCATCGAAGAACAGACCATTGCTGCGGCGGCGGATCCAGACTACGTCAGGGAACGTCGCGTTTCAGTATTGATAAAGGACATGGAGCAAGAGGCTTGTTTCATCCTTGGAATCTGGGCGCTCGCGATCATGGGCTACAAGGCGGTGACAATTCTGGGTGAGCGACGATTGCTTGATGTAGATCTCGTTCCCGTTGCTGAGGGAATGCGAATACTGCCCGAGGATACGCGTGAGTTCGCACGACAGATCGAGGCATTGCCCGAGGAGAGTCAGCGAATGCTGTTACCAAGAGCATTGTTGAACGCACTGCGCCGATTCAGCACAACGCGCAACATTCAGGATGTCTCGAGCAGCACGCGGAATGTTTACGAGTCAGAGGCCGAGCGTCTCGAATCGGAATTGTCGATGATTCGTTACATCTCGTGGGCGATACCTTCAATCGGCTTCATCGGCACGGTCCGTGGTATCGGTGAAGCTCTCGCCCAGGCAGACAAGGCGGTACAAGGTGATATCGCCGGTGTAACGCAGAGCCTCGGTGTTGCGTTCAACTCGACGTTCATAGCACTGCTTATCAGTATCTTCCTGATGTTTCTCGTTCACCAGTTGCAGTTGCTGCAGGAGCGGCTTGTCTTTGACGGTGAAACCTACTGCAACGACAAGCTGATTCGGCATATGAAGGCAGATTAGCAAGAGGACGGTTACAGACGTGGGTCTCCTCGCAGCACACATCAATGACGCCGGTATCTCGGTGATGGACTCGGAGTCGGTCCTCTACCGGGAACCGGGGTTTGCACTGCTGGGCGACGACATGCTGACAACTGGTAGCGACGCATTCTCGCAGGCACGCGTCAAACCGCGGCGAATTCAGCACGGTTACTGGTCGAATCTGCAAACGGCGCCATTGACCGATCGGCGATTCCAGCACCTGAGTACTGCAGATCTGGTAAGCCGGCAGCTGGAGCAGATCTGGAATCGAGTTTCAGGTAAAGGCAATCGTGTTGTCGTTGCAGTTCCTGCGTATATGCGCACTGATAACCTTGGTTTGCTATTGGGAATCGCAGCGGAGCTGAAAGTACCGCTTGTCGGCATGGTCGATGCGGCCGTCGCGGCGACTCGACGCGAGTACAAGGGTGCCGTGCCCGTGCACGTCGACCTGAGCCTGCATTCGACCATGCTGACGCGGGTGACGCAGTCCGGGCAGGTGCAGGCCGACCGATCTTCAGTGATCGATGAGAGCGGCGTCATCTCGCTATACGACACGTGGATCGCCTTGATCGCGGAAGCATTTGTGCAGCAATCGCGGTTCGACCCGCTTCACACCGCCGAAACGGAACAGATGCTGCAAGACAGCCTGCCAGATTGGTTGTCGGCGGCAGCAGCAGAAGAAAACATCGCACTCAAAATTGAGTATCGTGGCATCTCGCATCAGGCGGAGGTCGAATCACTTGAACTCCTGGCTGCGGCAGCACCCATTTACCATCGCATTGTCAGCAATCTGCGCGCTTTGTATCGGGCTGATGAGACGCCGGCGTTACAGCTCTCCGGTCGCGCTGCGCGCATGCCCGGACTCGCCGACATCCTTGCCGCACGTGTCGGCGGGGAGATATTCCTGCAAGAGCCCGGCGCGACCGCCCGCGGACTGCTGTCACGGTGCCGCGACATGCAGCCTGGCGGCCGTGCGGTTAGCCTGATTCGACAATTGCCGTGGGACCAGTCTCCGGTCGAGATAACGCGAGCCGACATTGTCGGGCACGGTGGCCAGCCGACTCATTTGCTTTTCGAAAACACGGCCTATGTGATCGATGCATCACCGCTGACATTCGGGTCGCAGCAAGCTGATGGAGAGCGCTGCGTTGACCTGCAGCAGGACATGCCCGGTGTGTCACGCCGACATTGCACGCTGCAGCTGGAGAACGCGCAGTGCATCGTTCGCGATTTCAGCCGCTACGGGACGTTCCTGAACGGCCATCGCATAGACGGATCGGCGGTCCTTCAAGTCGGGGACCTGATTCGGCTCGGGACGCCGGGCTACGAACTGAAAGTGATCACCACGGAGAGTGACGGTGGCTCGTAAACGCCGGCCATTTGAAGTTTTCAGCATGTCGTTTCTCGACTGCATGAGCTGCGGTTTCGGCGCGGTTATCCTGTTTTTTATGATCATCAATGCGCAGGTCAGGCAGACGACTGAGAAGGATCCGACTGATCTGATGGCCGAGACCCGCAAGATCGAAGTCGATATTCTCGACGGACGAAAGAACCTCGTGCTTGCCAAGAACACGATGGAACGACTCGAGACCGAACAGGACACTGCGGAAGGCCAGATTGCCCAGATAATTGCCCTGATCGAACAGTTACGAGCCGAGCTGTCGAAGTACGATTCGGAGACGCTTGCCAAAATTGAGCGCATAGAAGCACTGCAGACGGATATCAAGTCGCTGGAGGCCGAGGTCAAGAGACTGCTGGCGATGGCTGCGGAAGACGAGGCTGAAGGCAACAAGTTGCGTGAGTTCAAAGGCGAGGGTGATCGCCAGTACCTGACCGGGCTGAAGCTTGGCGGCAAGCGGACCCTGATTCTCGTCGATCGCTCGGCAAGCATGCTCGATAACACGATCGTCAACATCATTCGTCGTCGCAACATGTCCGTCGATGATCGACTCAGAGCCGTCAAATGGCGCCAGGTGGTTGCCAGTGTCGACTGGCTGACAGCACAGTTTCAGCCGGGTAGCGAGTTTCAAATCTACATGTTCAATAACGAAGCCGAGCCGGTGATCAAGGGCAGCGATGGCGTCTGGCTCAAGGCCGACGATGCGACCCAGCTCGACGAAGCGATACGCGTCCTGCGGCGAACCGTACCCGAGAACGGCACGAACATGAAAGCGGCTTGGGAAGTCGCCAGGAGACTGACGCCTCTACCCGACAATATCGTCCTGCTTGCGGACGGCCTCCCGACTATGGACGAGCCAACCACGGACAGGAAGACGGTGAACGGACGTGATCGGCGCAGAATGCACGATCGGGCGCTGCGCGAACTGCCCAGCGGCATTCCAGTCAATATTTTCCTGTATCCGCTCGAGGGTGATTACGAGGCGCCATTCGTGTATTGGGTTCTGGCATACGACACGGGCGGATCATTCATAAGCGTCAGCAAGGACTGGCCGTAGGCCAATGGAGCTCCGCAAATGAAGCGCCGGCGTTACGTAGAGGCATACAGTCTGTCGTTTCTCGACTGCATTTGTTGTGGTTTCGGCGCGATCATCCTCTTGCTGGTTCTGAGTAAAATATATGAGCCGGTGATCATCGAAAAGACTCAAGATGATCTGGAACAACTTATTGCTCTGTTGCAGCAGGAGCTGTTTGACATTCGGGGCGAGACTGCGGTGATCAATCGCGACCTTGAGGAGGTTCGCCTGCAAACATCGACATCCAAGTTGAAAGTTGCGCGGCTGCAAGGCGAACTCAACACAGTTCGTGGTCAGTACGTAGCGACGCAACGGGACTCCGAAACCGTCCTTGATGAGGGTTCGTTGCGCAGGACGAAGCAGCGACTCACTGACGAGATGCGGCGATTGGCGCCGTATTATCGCCGCGCCGATGATGATGCGATTGCCGGAATACCGGCCGACAGCGAGTACGTCATATTTGTTATCGACACATCGGGCAGCATGCAGCAGGTGAACTGGAACCGGGCAATCGAGAAACTAACTGAGACTCTTGACGTGTATCCGCAAATCAAGGGCATTCAGATTATGAATGACAATGGCAGTTACATGTTCCAGCAGTATGCGGGCGAATGGATTCCCGATACGCCGGGGCGCCGGCAAGCGATCGTCCGTACGATGCGCACGTGGCGGCCGTTCAGTGACAGCAATCCTGCGGATGGAATTATCTATGCGATCAGCCAGTATTGGGAGCCTGGCAAGAAGATCAGCATCTACGTCTTTGGTGACGATTTCCAGGGGCGCTCAGTCGAATCCGTTGTTCGGCAAATCGATGCAGTCAACCGCGTGGGACCGGACGGCAACAGAATGGTGCGGATTCACGCTGTGGGATTCCCGTTGTTCCCGCAAGCCGGCCAACAACTTCCACCTTCGATACCACGCTTTGCCCAGCTGATGCGAATGCTCTGCGAGAAAAATGGCGGCACTTTCGTCGCACTGTCAAATCCCAATCGCAGCTAAGCGCAGTCGCTCCGCCACAATTCATCACAATTCATCACAATTGATCGCCAGCTTTCCATGATGCTGTCCGCTCGGGAGCGGTTTTTCGCCCTGTAATGATCCTCAATGTAGGAGCCCGCCACGCGGGCGAAATTTCAAAGAGGAAATACAATGCGTAAATTAACAGCAAAAATCCTGGTTCTGGTCCTGGCAACAACGTCACCTGCATTTGCGGATGACGCGTCCAGGGAAGAAAAAGTCGGTGTCGGTGCTGGTGCTGTTGTCGGTGCCCTGGCCGGCGGCCCCGTCGGCTTCATCATCGGCGCGGCGATCGGCGCCAAAATCGGCGATACCATGGATCAGAAAAACGCATCCATCGATACGCTGACCGGTTCACTCGATGACTCGCGCAAAAACGTTACTGAGCTCGAATATGATGTCCAGGCGCTTAACAGCGATGTTGATACTCTTAGTGCGAAGCTGCAGCAGTTTCGGGAGATTGACAGGCCGGATCTGATTAACCTGATGCAGGCCGGAATTGCAATGGACCTGCTGTTTCGCACCGATGAGCATGTGCTGGCGGACACGACGGGCGGGCGGCTGGCGGAACTCGCCAAAACGGTTTCTGCCATGCCGGATATGCGCGTGCGGCTGGACGGTTTTGCGGACGAGCGGGGCGACGCTGACTACAACCTGAAACTCTCCAGGAAGCGAGTCGACTTTGTTCGCGAACAACTTATCTCGGCTGGTATTCACCCGTCGCGCATCCGTGTCGCGGCTCATGGCGAAGCACCCGCACAGGACGAATCCGCAGACAGTTATGCGCTTGAGCGGCGAGTCAGCCTCAAACTGTTCATTGCAAAAGCGGACGCGGAACCGTTCGCTGCAAGCACAAACTGACCATAGCGTCGCCAACCACACATTGCTTCCCCGACTCATCTCGAGTCTCCTGATTGCCGGCCCTGCGGGGCCGGCTTTTTTGTTGGAGTGTCTCCCGAGGCGCGACTGAGAAGTGATCCAAGGAGCGCCGCAATATCGGTCTGCGGTATAGTCAGAAAATCATGACCGCCGACCTCGCCAATCGCCGCTGTAAGCCCTGCGAAGGAAGCACCGAGCCATTGCGGGCTGACCAGGCCAGCGATCTCCTCAAGGCACTGCACCCGGACTGGACGCTCAGTGACGACGGCCTCGAGATTGCACGGCATTTCAGTTTCCCGGCCTACAGTCGCAGCCTGGGTTTCGCCAATGCGGTTGCATGGATCGCGATTATTGAAGGCCATCACCCGGTCCTGACGGTCCGCTACGGAAGCTGCGATGTTGCGTACACAACGCACGCAATCGGTGGTCTGTCGGACAACGACTTTATTTGCGCTGCGAAGATCGATCGAATGGCGGCGGATGCTGCATGACCGACATCACGGATATCGAAGCCGCTGCCGATCGACTGGCTGGCGTGATTGTTAAATCTCCCTTGCTGCAGAATTCCGAGCTTGATCGAATTGTTGACGGTAAGGTTCTCATCAAGCCCGAGTGCTTTCAGAGCATCGGCTCATTCAAAATTCGCGGTGCCTATAACTTACTAAGCCAGCTCACGCCAGAGCAAGCGACGCGAGGCGTTGTCGCATGGTCCTCGGGAAATCATGCACAGGGCGTGGCGCTCGCCGGCAAGCTATTGGGTATCCACGCGGCCATCGTCATGCCCGAGGATGCGCCGAAGGCCAAACTTGAGAACACGCGCAGACTTGGCGGAGAAATCATCACCTACGATCGCTACACAGGCGATCGCGAGGCTATAGCACGTGAAATTGCTGCCGAGCGCGGTGCCGAGATCGTGCCGTCCTACGAAGATGAACGCATCATCTCTGGTCAGGGCACGGTTGGCCTCGAAATTGCGGCGCAATCTGAGGAGCTTGGTCTGACCATTGATCAGGCGCTGATCAATTGCGGCGGCGGTGGATTGACGGCAGGATGTGCGATCGCACTGAAGTCCCGCTTGGCCGAAGTTGCGATATACACCGTCGAACCCGAACAGTTTGATGACACTGCCAGATCGCTCGCAAGCGGCCGGCGAGTTCGCGTCGAAGCGGGTGCACAATCAATTTGCGATGCTCTGCTTGCAGACATGCCGGGCCGGCTCACGTTTGACGTCATGAGCAAACTGGTTAGCGGCGGTCTCGCCGTTAGCGATGCGGAAGTCAGGGGTGCGATGCGCTTCGCTTTTCAGAATCTCAAGATCGTCGTCGAGCCTGGTGGGGCGGTTGGGCTGGCTGCGCTATTGTCAGGCAAGATCGACACAGCAGGAAGAACAACGGCGATTGTGTTTTCAGGCGGGAATGTAGATGCGGAGCAGTTTGCGTCTATTCAGACAGAGCCAGCCTGAGTTTTGTGCAACAAAGACACTCGCGCGAACGGTTGACGGCGGACGCCCGTAATCTGTAATGCGCGTTTGCGGCGCGCCTCCCAACCATCCAGCCAACTGACGATTTTTTCGATCTGCTCGACGTCGGGCCGGACACGGCTCGGCTGCATCTCAACAAGCCCCATACCTTGCTCGGCGGCGTGCACGAAGTTCTGGCTATCGCGAAGTACTGCGATGATCGGAATGCCGAGAGAGTCCAGAAAACGCATTAGTCGCGCAAAACTTTTTGTATTCTTGCGGGTGCGGTTTGCAATAACTGCGAGTTTGCCTTCGTTGCGATTGACTTTGGCAACGAGCAGCAAGTCGGCAATACACTTCGATGCCGCATCGATATCCAGGAACGACGGCAGAACAGGTACAAGTATGCTCGATGAGTCGCGCGTCAACTCGCGTAAGTCATCGTGAGACAGACTGGCCGGCGAATCCACAATCAGATCGACCGTGTCCTCGGGCACACGCAACTGCCAGCTCCGGGTTGCCTGCATTGTTTTCCTGTAGGCAGCGATACCGTGAACGTAAGGAAGTTTGTTGGAGCGACGCTTGAGCCAGGCAGTCGTCGAGCCCTGGGGATCATAGTCCATGAGGGCAGGTTGCGGTCCGCGTTTTGCATAGCATGCCGCGATATTCGTGGCGAGTGTCGACTTGCCGCAACCCCCCTTGGGATTGAGGATGACGATCTTGTTCAAATTGTCGCGTGACGGCGTAATCAGCATGGCCTCACCAATGTCCTGCAAATCGGCCTGGCAGTCCTTGCGCCAGTTCACATAATACCAGAGGAGTGCCCCAAGTAATCGGACACGTCACTCAGGGGGCGGGGGATAGGTGTCGAATACGGGCAGCTCAGTACCGTCACACGACCATTCGGCTCGCGAACCATCCATGATTCTCGCCTGGGGACGAATGCCCGGGTCGTTGTCCAGCGTACCTGCCGGGACCACGGCAATACTGTTGTCCGGGGCGATGCGCGGCATCAGGCTGCCGCAGTTACTGCAGAATGTCGTCGAGAATCGCTTTGCTTCCGGGACTTTGTAGCTGCTGAGCAGATCCTCGCCGGCAATCCACGTCACCGCTTCCGGTTGCATGATGATATTGCTCGCGTGCCCGGTCGCCGTCGCCTTCCGACAACGCGAACAGTGGCAATGAAAGAAAAATCTGGATGTCCCGGTGATTTCGTAGGCTACGGAGCCACACAGGCAACTCCCTGACAGGTTCAGATCGCTCATATCGCTCTCCACACAGACACTCGAATAATAGCAGGTGTGAGAATTTGCCTGCGGAGCCAGCCTCTTGTGGGAGCGGCTTTAGCCGCGAAAAATTCTTACAGGGCTGCCAATTCCGCCCAGGTCGTCGATATCGTGTCGTCGGGGGTCCCGGTTCCAGCGGCGTTCGAATAAACTTCGATGAGGACATCGACGTTGTCGACTGCAATCAGGCGAATACTGCTGCTGTCGCCAGATACGAGCAATTCGCCAATGTGCGGATAGTCGGAATCGAAACCCTGGAACATCGTGGGCGTTGAGTAGTCGATTGCACCAGGCAACTGTGAGCTATCCAGTGTTCCGGAAGCGACCATTGTGTACGGTGCCGGATCGAGACCTGCATCCAGTGTTTGCGCCGACGAGTAGGTCGTAAGAGTTTCCGAACCGCTGTTGGTGTCCGTCGTCATTGCGTTGCCGCTTACGGACGCTTCCACGTAAGGGGCGGCGAGAGTATTGAGTGTTGCGGTTCCATCGCCGTTGGCCATGACAACATCCGCATCGGTCGTCGCCTGAAAGTCGACCAGATCCATCGTCATTGTCATGTCGTAAACGCCGGTGAAAATGTCGCCTGTGAACGCGTCCACCACGAAATTCAGCGTGCCGTCGAGGACTTCACCCAGGCCGTCATCGCAGTTGGCGTATTCGGCGACAATGGTGTCACCGGCCGTGAACGTCGCCGGGTTCTCAAGTTCACCCGACACTGTGAACGTGCCGGCAGCGGCGCAATCCAGCGTAAGGGGGCCGAATGGAATCTGCTGCACTACCGAAATGAGCGTGCGACCTGAAGGCGAATTCAGAGCAGGCTTTGCCAGGCCACCGGATCCACCTGCGGTCAGGCCGGTATTTCCGACGAGACCAGCGACGTCGCCGCTGCTGACAACGGATCCGTAGGCCACTCCGGCCACTTGCATGCCGTTGCTCGGCGTAATCACGAATCCCGTCGGCGGCGGTACCGCGGGGTTATTGACAGTACTGCTGCCACCGCCACAGGCGGTAACAAGAATGAGGGGGATTAGCAGGCTGATGGAAGCGCGTTTCATGTCCAGGCTCCGGTGATTCTGTAGGAGCGGGCCGTCTCGTCGGCACCGCGACCTAAACGGTTGGTTACGTGGAGCCCTGGTAGGCCCCGCCATCGATGTGAAAGAGTGTACGTAGCACAGGATCAGACGGCGTGATCACGCTCACACTAATCGGATCGGCAGATTATGTCTACTGCTGGCGAGTGCGCGTAAAAGCTCGCGCCGCGATTGCAATTTCACAACATGTGCTCCGTACACTCGATGCTGCCTGAGTTGCAGGCCGACATTGTGGACTAGAACATTTCGCTCGGATCGGGCTGGTCGTCTGACGGCTTGCTGCGACTCTTGATGAAGTCGCCGGTGATCATCTTGTCGTAGCTAAGCCCCGGCCCAACCATCGGGTAGACGCCGGCATCGGGGTCGATGATCACCTCGAGGAATGCCGGCCCCTCAAACTCCATGAACCTCTTGATGACTTGCGCCAAGCCTTCAATCTTGTCGAGTCTTTGTGCAAACTCGAATCCATCCGCCTCTGCGGCCTTGACGAAGTCCTTGCTGTGCAACGATTTGTCGCTGCCCGACATTCTGCTGTCGTAATACAGCTTCTGCCATTGCCGCACCATGCCGTCGCCGAAATTGTTGAGCACGACGACTTTCACGGGGAGCTTGTAGGTGGTCGCAGTCTCGAGCTCGCCGATGTTCATGCGCATACTGCCGTCGCCGTCTATATCGACGACGATGCGATCGGGTTTGGCAAACTGGGCGCCGATCGCAGCGGGAAGCCCGAAGCCCATTGTTCCCATGCTGCCTGATGTCAGCCAAAGCCGGGGTTCGCGATAATCGAAATACTGTGCCGCCCACATCTGGTGCTGTCCGACGCCGGTCGAGATGATGGCCTCGCCTTTCGTATGCCGATTGATTTCTTCGATCACAGCGTATGGCTGAATCAGGTCGCTTTCCCGATCGTAATTGAGGCAATGCTCTTTCTTCAGCTCAGCAATTTCGTCATGCCAAGTGGAGTAATTTTTGCCGAACTCAATCCTTCTTCCATACTCCAGTAGATCATTCAAATCCCGGGCAAGCACGCCCACATGGTGCCAGGTGACGCGCTTTACCTTACCGACTTCGGCAATGTCGACGTCGAAATGAGCGATATTTGTTGCATTGGCCGCAAAGCAGTCAGGATCACCACCTGCGACGCGATCGTCGAAGCGTGCGCCGATCGCAATCAGAAAATCACAGTCCTCGACAGCGTAATTTGCTGATGCGATACCATGCATGCCGAGCATGTGCATCGCCAGCGGATGGGTCGTATCACTCGCGCCGAGTGCCATCAATGTTGTCGTGACAGGAATGCCGTAAGCGTTGGCGAAGTGGCGCATTGGTTTTGTCGCGTTTGCGTTGATGACGCCACCACCGGCATAGATAAGAGGGCGCTCTGCCTGTGAGAGCATCTTATAGAAACGCTCACAGCCGGCGTCGCTCAAATGGTTTTGCCGTACCGAATCCAGTCGCCGGCGGTAGCCGAGCAGTGGTAACTGGCCGCGACCCTTGAATTCGCCTTCCCAGTTTTGCACATCCTTTGGGATGTCGATGACTACCGGCCCTGGACGCCCGGTACGGGCAAGTTCGAATGCGCTCCGCATTGTGTCTTCGAGCTTCGACGCATCGGTGACAAGAAATATGTGTTTTGCTACGGCACCCATGATGGCCGAGACCGGGGCCTCCTGAAACGCATCAGTACCGATCGCCGCAGTGGGTACCTGGCCACAGATCACGACGATCGGCACGGAGTCGGCCATGCAGTCGCGAACCGGCGTGACAGTGTTCGTCGCGCCGGGACCGGATGTAACCATCGCGACACCGACCTTGCCGCTTGCCCGGGCGTAGCCCGATGCCATAAAGCCGGCGCCCTGCTCATTTGCCGGAACGATGAGTGGAATTGCGGCGTTTCCGTCCTCGGTCTTGTGCATGTCGTTGTAGCGAAAAACTGCGTCGTAGGTCGGGAGGATCGCGCCACCGCTGTAGCCGAAGATCGTATCGACGCCCTCATCGGCGAGTACCTGTATGACGATATCGGCACCGGTCATACGAGTCCCGGCGAGCGGGTGCTCGATGGTCTTCGCTGCGTTAGCCTGATCGTCCACTTTGTCGCTCCAGGTCACGTAAGTGCCGGATAGTCGATGGATTTTTGGCGAGTGTTTACTAATTCCCTGTGCATTGCAATACTCGATCAACTGGGCCAACATCCGCCGAATACGGCGCCGTGTTAGTTTCAATTGAATGTATTGAGCGAGATTCCATGCGACACGCAATTTCAGTTTTATTGCAGAACGAGGTCGGGGCGCTAACGCGTATGACCGGAATGTTCTCGTCTCGTGGCTACAACATCGATTCTCTCAATGTAGCGCCAACGGATGACCCGACAGTATCCAGGGTAACACTCGTGATCTCGGGATCCGATTCCGCGATCGAGCAACTCAATGCACAGCTTGCCAAGCTCGTGGACGTAGTGAATATCCACGATATGACATTGGGCGAGCACTTCGAACGAGAGCTTGCGATTGTGAAACTCAAGCTGGTGACAGGTGGTCTTGCCAAAGCGACGGCTTTTGCCAGGAAACACGGTGCAGAAATTCTCGACAAGGCTCAGGTCAGTTGTACGATTCAATTGACGGGTCGGGTCGGTGACGTCGATGCGTTCGTCGCTGAAGCAGGAGATGTCGGCGAAGTTTCGGCCGTCGCTCGCAGTGGCAGTGTCGCAGTCTCGAAAGGAGAGGTGACGCTGTCGTCATTTGACGCGCACTATCATTTGTCTAGTTAATTCATGTCCGGGTTCACTCTTTCCGAATTTCGCCGCCTTGTTATCAAGGTCGGCTCGTCGCTTCTGATCGGCGACGACGGTCATGTGCACCGTGGCTGGCTCGAAGGGCTCGCCGAAGACATTGCGACGTTGCAGGCTAATGGCCATGAGGTCCTGATTGTCTCGTCCGGGGCAATTGCCATCGGTAGTACGGTTCTCGATATCAACAAGCGCCGTGCACGACTCGAGGACCTTCAGGCTGCCGCCGCGGCAGGGCAGGTGCAACTCGTGCACGCATACCAGGAAGCGCTCGGATTGCACGGTATTGCGGTGGCGCAGATTTTGTTGACGCCTGAGGACACCGAGAGTCGCCGTCGCTTCCTTAATGCCCGGGGGACGCTCGAGAAATTGCTTGAGCGTTCGGTAGTTCCGATTATCAATGAGAACGACACCGTGGCGACCGAGGAAATCTGCTACGGAGATAATGACCGGCTTGCCGCACGTGTGGCGCAAATGCTCATGGCTGATGCATTGGTCCTGTTGTCGGATGTCGATGGCTTGTATACGGCCGATCCGGGTAGCGACGTTGCAGCGGAACATATCCCCGAGGTACGCAAGATCACCGACGACGTGCAACGCATGGCTGGCGAAACAAGATCCGAAATTGGCAGCGGCGGTATGGCCACCAAAGTTCAGGCTGCGCGCATTGCAACTCATGCTGGCTGTTCAACTGTGATCGCCTGCGGTGCGATCGATCGGCCGATCGAAACTCTAGCGGCTGGCGGCAGATGCACTATTTTTCGTGCCGAGGGTTCGCCGGCGGCGGCGCGCAAACAGTGGCTTGCCGGCGTGCTGGAAGTGCGGGGAGAACTCCGGGTTGATGACGGTGCGGCCAGTGCTCTGAACGATGGTAAAAGTCTTCTGCCTGTTGGCGTGATTGAGGTCGTCGGCAACTTTCGACGCGGCGATGTCGTCACACTGGTTGACAGTGCAGGTGATGAACTGGGCCGCGGTCTGGCCGAGTATTCCGGTGCAGAAGCCAGGCGCCTGGCAGGTTGCCGATCGGAGCAATTCGAGGAACGGTTGGGATATCGTGGTCGTTCGGTCATGGTCCATCGCGATGAACTGGTATTGTTCGACAATGATCGCTGACAAGAAACAGTCCGATTCGCTTGCAGGAATCATGGACGCAATGGGTGAGCGTGCTCGTCGCGCTGCAGTCGGGCTCGCGCTGACCAGTGATGATGAGCGCAACGTTGCATTACGCGCGGCGGCGCATGATATCCGGAAACGCCGCGGCGAAATACTCGCTGCAAATGCGATCGATATGACCGAAGCGGAAGAGCGTGGCTTGAGCGGCTCAATGCTCGATCGCCTGATGCTCGACACGGACCGCGTTGAGAGTATGGCCGCCGGAATCGAGGCTGTGGCGGAACTTCCTGACCCTTTAGGGCGAGTACTTGCCGAGTGGGAGCGGCCCAATGGCCTGTCGATACAACGCGTTGCTGTGCCGCTCGGTGTCATCGGCATCATCTATGAGAGCCGGCCGAACGTGACCGCTGATGCGGCCGCGCTGTGTCTGAAATCCGGCAATTCGACGATCCTGCGCGGCGGATCGGAGAGCTTCCACTCCGGCCAGGCAATTTATCAATGCCTTCGCGAAGGGTTGACCGACGCCGGCATTGTCGCTGATGCGGTTCAGATGGTGTCAACCACGGACCGCGCCGCCGTAGGCTATCTGCTGTCATCGATGGGCGAGTGGCTCGATGTTGTCGTTCCGCGGGGCGGCAAGAGCCTTATCAAGCGGGTTCAGGATGAGGCACGCGTGCCGGTCATAGGACACCTTGAAGGAATCTGCCACGTGTATCTGCACGAGTCAGCGGATACTGACATGGCGCGCGACATCGTCCTGAATGCAAAGATGCGGCGCACAGGAATATGCGGGGCGGCCGAAACCGTACTCGTCGATCGAGCCGCGGCGGATCGGCTATTGCCTGCGGTGGCCGGAGCGTTGGGTGAAGCAGGCTGTGAAATCAGAGGTGATGATGCGGTTTGTGCGATTGTCCTAACCGCGGTTGAGGCATCCGATCAGGATTGGTCGACTGAATATCTCGACGCGATAATTTCGATTCGCGTGGTTGACGGCATCAATCAGGCAATTGAACACGTTGGCCACTACGGGTCCGGCCACACCGAATGCATCGTCACGGACGATGAGTCTGCAGCGGCGCAGTTCTTTCGCGATGTAGATAGCGCGATCGTGCTGCATAACGCGTCAACCCAGTTCGCGGACGGCGGCGAGTTTGGAATGGGTGCAGAGATTGGTATTGCCACGGGCCGTGTGCACGCCCGTGGCCCCGTCGGGGCTGACCAGCTCACAAGCTACAAGTACGTCGTCCGCGGCAGCGGGCAAACCCGTCCCTGATGTCCGATGAGCTCGCGCCATTTGATGTCGCCGTAATCGGGGCCGGCATCAATGGCGCAGGCATAGCGCGTGATGCCGCACTCAGGGGCTTGCGCGTCATTGTGTTGGACAAGAACGATCTGTGCAGCGGTACGTCTGCCATATCCAGTCGCTTGATTCATGGTGGACTGCGCTACCTCGAATACGGTGAAATTCCGCTCGTTTATGAATCGCTGCGCGAACGCATAACCCTGCGCAATATCGCGGCGCACCTGGTCAGTCCGATTCGAATCTGCATCCCGATTTATGCAACGGCAAGACGCGGTCCGTTGCTGATCCGTCTCGGCATGATTGCCTACGACCTGTTATCGGTTGGGAAGACCGTGCCGCACCACGACATGCTGAGTCGTGGCGAAGCCATCGACAATGAACCCGGACTTGAGACCAGGGGACTTCGAGCTGCGGCGCGGTACTACGATGCGCAAGTAACTTACGCAGAGAGGCTGGTGCTGGAGAATCTGTTGGCTGCGCGTTCCGCCGGCGCCGAAATCAAGACATACAGCGAAGTCACGCGTATCGAGATCGAGCGCGGCTCGGTAACGGCGCTCGAATATACAGATCGACTGTCGGGTCAGCGACACAGAACAGCGACGCACGTGGTAATCAATGCCGCCGGACCGTGGGTAGATCAGGTCCTGACAACCACTCAAAGAGATTCGAAACGCTTCATTGGCGGTACAAAAGGCAGCCATATCGTGGTTAGCGCATTCAAAGGCGCACCGCAGGATGCCTACTACGTCGAAGCTGCAGCAGACGGCCGGCCGTTCTTTATTATTCCCTGGAATCATCTGTATCTGATCGGCACTACTGACATTCGTTTCGACGGTGACCTGGATGAGATCAGGGCGAGCGCAGCAGAAGTTGACTACCTGCTCACCGAAACCAACCGCGTATTTCCAGCGGCACGAATCGGCAAGGACGACATTCACTACGCGTACGCAGGCGTGCGCCCACTCCCGCGCCGCGACCGCGGTCCGGAGTCATCGATTACCCGCCGCCATATCATCAAGAAAAATCGCAACATCGCACGCGGGTTGATTTCGATCATCGGCGGCAAATTGACGACGTATCGCAACCTTGCAGAGCAGACCGTCAATCGACTGGGCAAGATACTCGGGCGCAAGCTGCCTGAATGCCGAACCCAGGAGACCAGGTTGCCAGGCGCATACCGCCTGAACGAGGCTCGCGAGTTACTTGAGTCAACACAAAGCCTGTCAGCAGTTGCTGTCGATCGTATTCTCGGAATCTATGGAGGACGTGCTATCGAGCTGCTTGAGTTTGCGACCTCACAGCCGCTGCTGGAGAAAACGATTGATGCGGCACAGGCAGTGCTCGCTGCCGAAGTCGTGTTCGCAATTCGTGAGGAAATGGCTCGCACGCTGATCGACATAGTCCACCGCAGACTGATGCTCGGCCTCGCTGCAGACCAGGGCCGGCCGCTCTATGAAATAGTCGCTGCAATTGCGGCCGATGAATTTGGCTGGAACGACAAGGTGCGACATTCTCAAATCAAGGCTTTGCACGCCTACAGCGATTCGCTTCTCGTCTAACTGTAGGAGCCTGCTCCCGTCAAGCGGGATCGAGACATGCGGGCGACCGCCTGTTGGAACGGTTTCAGCCGCGAAAATCGTCATAGGGCCAGCGAACGCGATGATTGTCTCGCTCATGGCTCGCTTTGCTGCGCTTTACTTCGCTCGACAAAACATCCCGCCCGCAGGCCCTCCGGACTCCACAGAGGCCCGCTATCGGTGTGTGTGCTCGAGCGTCGTGCGTAGCGCTGCGACGCAGGACGCCAAAGCAAGCGGAGAACGAGCTGAGCGAGCCAGGGACGGCGAGCGAGGTTAAGCGAGAGCACATACCCGGTAGCGTGCCTGTGTACCGTTCGCTGGCCGTACAACAATTCTCGCGGCTGAAGCCGCTCCCACATTCGCTTGCTGGGGCGGGCTGTTACGGTGTGTAACGAATTTCGGCGAATAACTCGCGGCCGCGGCCCGGAAAGTAGCGATAGTCTCCGAATGCGTAGTCCGCCCGATCGGCGATATGCCGATCTGTCACATTGTTCAGACGCAGGGCGAGATAGAGTACAGACGACAGCCGAACGCCGGCACGCAAGTTTGCGACTGCATGCCCCGGATAGCGAAACTGATTTTCGGCATCGAGGTAATACCGGCCAATAGCCGTCCATTGCAGGCCAATATCGACTGTGTCATTCGGCAGGTACTTCAGTTCAGCACTGCCGAGCCAGCGCGGAGCCGTATCCATGTCCCGGCCGGTGGTGAAGGTTTCGCCACGTGACGCGACAGCATTGAAATCGTAAGTATGGCGAGCATAGCTTGCATCGATCGCGAGGAACCAGTCAGCGTGCAGTTGCCAGTCGGCAGCGACTTCGATGCCTCGATGTCTACTACGTGCGCCAGTGACGTTGAAACCTTCGGCATCGCGAAAAATGCTGTCACGCTTTTGCATGGCAAACAAAGCAATGTCGACAGCCAGATTTCGTCGTTTGGTACGGACTCCGACTTCAAAGGCATCGATGCTTTCAGAATTCAGGTCCGCGACCTGTTGTCCGCTCTGCAGGCGATACAGCTCGGTTGCCTGCGGTGCCCGAAAGCCGCGTGACAGGGTCACGAAGGCCGTACGCGACTCGCTGAATCGGTAAGTTAGCGAAAACTTGGGCGCGACATTAGTAAAATCATCTTTTCGATTGGCTGGCCTGGAGTACAGGCAGCCGCCGAATTCGCATACGGTGCCATCGTCGCGCGTGTTACCGGTGAGCATGCCGTTATCGTAGTCGTAATGCAGATAATCGATACGCAGACCGGCACCAATTGTGAGCCGCTCATTTACCTCGTAGTTGGTCTGAACGTAGGGGGCGATTCCGAAACTCGTGACGTCGAAATCATAGTGGGCGCCTTGAGGGCGTGTTTCGACCAGAAAGGGAGAACCTTCGGTTGGCTCATCCTGCGATTGCTGCAAGAACATGTCGGACCATTCGAAATCTACACCCACAATCGTACGGTGGTTTGTCTTGCCAAATGAAGCGTTGGCGATCAGGCCTGCGCTGACATGGCCGTTCTCTTCGAGAGGCTGCCCTGGCAGGAAGTGCTGCAAGAAGCGCATGTCCGAGTGACGCGCATACGGCCGCAGATCGAGATCGATATGCCCCAGTTTGCGTGTCCAGATGCCGTAAAGACGTTGGCTTGACGCTTCCCGGAATGCCTCAGGGTTCGGGTTGCCGCGATTTACGGCCGAATCCCGATAGGCGTTCTCACCGAGAACAAATCCCGCAGTTTCCTGGTCGAGATCCGTGGCCGTAAAGCCAAGCGTCAACCTGCCGTCGCTTAACTCCCAGCCGCGTTTTACGTGCATCTTGCCCTGCCGGTGCCCGGCATCATCGCGAAACCCGCCATCGTCGGCATAGACAATCGAAGCCAGCCAGGGTGACTCCGCTTCGAAAGGCAGATCCACTCGGGCGCGGTAGAAATCGTTCGAGCCAATCTCCAGCGAGGCGAGCGGCGTCCTGCCGGGTTCCGGCATGGGCATCAGGACATTGATGATCCCATGCAGTGCATTTGAGCCGTAAAGAGCGTTGCCGGGTCCGCGAATAACCTCAACCGAGTCGGCCTGCTCGGTATTGATCTCAAACAGTGAGTTGACGTTACAGAACCCTGCCGGGCGAATCGGAATACCGTCTTCCAGGAACAGGAAGGCGCCGCAGGAGCCACCGCCGGTCAGTACAGGGGAGCGAATCGCCGTCAGGTGCTCCTGACCGCTGCCACGGCTGAGCCACACGCCTGACACTCGAGTCAGGAGTTCGTGAATATGATGATGCTGGACATCAGATATCGTCGTCGCATCCAAACGATCGATATTCCCCGCATGCATCAGCCTGGGCTGCTCGCGTCGTTGACTGGTGACGACAAGCTCAGTGATTGTCTCATCTGTTGAGGGCTGCGCGACCGCGACCGGCGTTGCCGTTACGAGCAGCATGGCCAGGCACAGAATCCCGCGGTTTCTTGAGAAGTTTGATTGCATGCAGTCTCCAGGCAAGCGCGCCATTATAATCACGTGAAATCAGAGCGTCCCGGACGAAAAGAGTTGCCGATGAAAATCCGAAGAATACTGCGCCGTATGCAATGCGCAACGCTTGCGGTCTTATTGCTTGTCACCGCGATGTCCCATGCTGAGCGGCCACGAATTGGGCTTGTGCTCGGTGGAGGTGGAGCGCGTGGCGCGGCACATATCGGCGTGCTACGCGAGCTCGAGCGGCGTCGTGTGCCTATCGATGCGATTGCCGGCACGAGCATGGGCGCCGTCGTCGGCGGTCTTTATGCGTCGGGAATGAGCCCTGATGAACTCGAAGACGTCGTTGTAACGCTGGACTGGGTTGACGCGCTATCCGATAAGGCGCCGCGAAAGGACCTGAGTTTCAGGCGCAAACAGGATGATGCGCAATACCCGATTAACTTCGAGCTGGGCTTGCGTGATCGTGAGTTATTGCTGCCTATGGGTGTGATTCAGGGTCAGAAACTGGACCTGATCCTGCGCGAACTGACCGCCGATGTCGCGCATGTTTCCGATTTCGACGATTTGCCAATTCCATTCCGGGCGATCGCGACGGATATTGAGCGCGGCGAAACTTATGTGATGGGGCAGGGTGATCTCGCCCAGGCCATGCGCGCGAGTATGTCTGTGCCAGGCATTTTTGCGCCACTACGCGTTGACGACCGCATGCTGGTCGATGGCGGCATCGTTGGCAACCTGCCGATTGATGTTATTCGTGAAATGGACGTCGATATCATTATCGCTGTCGATGTCGAGTTTCCGCTTTACACAGCGGCCGAGCTCGATTCAGCGTTGACGATTTCGGAGCAAATGCTGACGATCCTGATTCGTAAGGAGACGCTGCGGCAAATCGATACGCTCGGCGACCAGGATATTCTGATCAGACCGGAATTAGGGATCTTCGCATCATCGGACTTCGGGCAAATCTCGCAGACGATCGAGCCGGGTGCGCGGGCCACCGCCGCGAGGTCGGACAAGTTGCAGCAACTGACGGTCGATGTACAGCAATTCTCGGCATACCTGCAGCGGCGGGGCAGAATTCCGGCGACCGATGGAAGGCTGGCGTTTGTTCGTGTGGCGCACGATAGTCGCCTGTCCTCCGAGACTCTCGAGTCGCGTCTCGAAGTTGAGAAGGGTGATGCAATAGACACAAAACGCCTTGCTGACGATGCGGAGCGGCTCTATGGCCTCAATTTATACGAGCAAGTCAGCTACAAGCTCATTGAAGAAGATGGCGAGACCGGCGTCGAGTTCCAGGCGCGATCCAAGAGCTGGGGTCCTGACGTGCTGCAGTTCGCCGTGTCTCTGGAGAACGACTTCGAAGGATCGACCGCATTCAATGTTGGCGCGCGGCTCACGAAAGCCGGACTCAACCATCGGGGCGCTGAATGGAGAACCGATCTGCGGCTTGGCACCGAACCGGTGCTCTTGTCCGAATTTTATCAACCATTCGGTGGTGATTCGCGTCTGTTCATTGCGCCGAGGATCGACTTGCACCAGTCGAACTTCAATACCTTCGTTGCGGATGACGCCGTTGCAAGATATCGGGTATCTGAAGCAGAACTCGGGTTCGACATCGGATCAGAGATCGGGTCCGTCGGTGAACTTCGCATTGGCGCTTATCACGGTACTGGCAAAACCCGCGTGAAGGTCGGTGATCCCATGATTTCGAGCTTCGAATTTGACACCGGTGGCGTTTTATCCCGATTGCGATTCGATACGCGTGACGACGCGAAGTTTCCCCGCAGTGGTATTCGGGCGGGCCTGACCTGGAACCAATCAATTACAGGATTAGGTGCCGATGAGGGATTTGATACCGTGGCATCAGAGTTTGAAGGAACCTGGAGCCGGGGCAAGAACAGTTGGCAATTCGGGCTTAGCTACGCGACGACGGTTGATTCGCGAGACTCAATTCAGGACTACTTCCGGCTGGGGGGATTCCTGCGCCTGTCCGGCCTGCAACGCGGCGAAATCAGCGGCCCGCACGCGGCGCTGGCCAGGTTCGTTTATTATCGACGCGTCGGCGAATCAGCTGGTGGTCTGTTTGACGTGCCAATTTACCTCGGTGTCTCCGCGGAGGCCGGCAATGTCTGGCAGTCTCGTTCGGATATCAGTCTCGATTCCGCGCGGGTCAATGGCAGCTTGTTTGCAGGATTGGACACGATCATCGGGCCGGTGTATCTGGGTGCCGGATTCGCAGAAGGTGGCAGCGCGAGCTTCTATCTGTTTCTTGGCTCGCCACAGCAGTAGCCGGCGCCAGCAAGCGATTGCAGTTTATCGAACTATTTTTTCCAGGACTTGCGTCGGATTGTCAGTGTCACGGTAGTAGCCGTGGCGAGCAGCCATCCATTTGAATGCGTCGTCGCGTTCCGCCTCACTCCGGTACCAGTGCAACTTTTCCCATTCGCCGCCAAGAATTTTTCGCATTGCATCGCCGGGTGACAGCGTAATACGAATTCCATAACGCCGCTCTGCCCCGGCAAGCGATGCGTCGACAAGGTTGTGTTGGTGGCAGTAGTCCATGGCGCGGAAGTATACAGAAACCTCAGCTCTCGTCGCCACGCTCCTCAGCGCCATCCCTTTCGGCCCATCCAAGCACACGCCGGGTGACAAACAAATAAACGGGTTTGGCGGTCGACATGAATGTGCGCGACAGCAGCGACGGATTGTCGAGAATCGAAAGCTCCCGTCGCGTCAGGTACTGCGGGCAATAGCTGCGCTTGTGTTTGAGCAGGTGGCGCAAATCTTCGTACGCCAGGATGCGGAACAGTCTGCCCCTCTGAGGTGCAAACCACGCTATCTGAAAGTCAATGAATGCTGGCGAACCATCGTCACGCACGAGCAGGTTCGGCTCTTTCGCAAGGTCGTTGTGCACCAATCCGAGCTGGTGCAGTTTCCGCAGCAGTTTTGCCGCGGCAATGAAATAGTCGGGGTCGCTCGGTCTAGCGCGGTGCATTGGCTCGCCGGGAAGGTAACTGCGCGTTAGACGATCGCTTTCGATTTCGAGCAGATGAGGGACGCCGTCGGTGTCACCCAAAGCGGCAAGAACGCGTGCCTCCCGCCGCAGCAATTGGCGCGCGAGCCAGCGTATCCATTTGTTGGCAGCGCTCGAGTCACGAACGATGCGAGGCTCGTCACCTGCGGTGAATTGCCGGATTTCGCCGAACAGGTCCTTTTTGAGCAGCTGTGAATCGGCCATTGTGGGAGAATACAACAGCGCAGCTCTCCGGGATCAACGATGAGCGAAAGTTCTGACAGACAGGAGCCTGGCAGCGAT
>Ga0255052_10000293_pt1 | contig 39564 bp, 37 predicted proteins | sample JV7_2_21_MG_FD_188632 | JGI IMG/M metagenome (GOLD analysis project Ga0255052, IMG submission 188632) | Seawater microbial communities from Jervis Inlet, British Columbia, Canada - JV7_2_21 | ecosystem: Environmental > Aquatic > Marine > Inlet | place: Canada: British Columbia | collected...
ATTGGAGAGGGAACCATTGTAATGCACCATGCATTGATTAACGCCGGGGCTCGCATTGGCAGCAACTGCATTATAAACAACAAAGCCCTGATCGAACATGATGCCGTAATAAGCGATCATTGCCATATCGCAACCGGAGCCGTCATTAACGGGGGAGTGAAAGTTGACCGAGGGACTTTTTTTGGCAGCAACGCCGTCAGCAAAGAATATATCGAGATAGGGGAGAATTCTGTGATTGGCTGTGGAGCAAAAGTTATCAAGAATCTCCCCCCCAGCTCTTCGAACTTCGAGCTTTAGGCTTCAACTCTTGAGTTTTGAACAACCAATACAAACATTGGCACCGGCGCCAATAGCGCCAACATCACAAATGAGAACTTTCATTATCGCCGAGGCGGGTGTCAATCATAATGGCAGCCTGGAACTTGCCAAAAATCTCGTGGACGCTGCAATTGAGACTGGGGCGGATGCCGTAAAATTCCAAACCTTCAAGGCTGAAAGAATTGTCTCCAAGAATGCCGAGAAAGCCGCCTATCAGATACAGACCACGAATGCGGCGGAATCACAACTGGACATGATCAGACGGCTGGAGCTAAGTACTACCGCCCATGAAGAACTCTCCCAATATTGCCGACAAAAGACGATACAGTTTTTGTCCAGTCCCTTTGATCTTGAGAGCATAGAGTTCTTGGCCTCGTTAGGTTTGACTATATTCAAAATACCGTCCGGTGAAATTACAAACCTACCCTATCTGAGAAAGATAGGGGCCCTCAAAAAAACAGTTATTCTTTCCACCGGCATGGCAGGCTTGGGGGAAATAGAGGATGCGCTGGACGTACTTGTGGAAGCAGGGACACCGCGGGAAGACATTACGATCCTCCACTGCAATACCGAATACCCTACGCCCTTTGAAGACGTAAATCTTCGCGCGATACTTACAATCAAAGCCGCTTTTCCTGGCGTACAAGTCGGCTATTCGGATCATACCCCCGGCATCGAGGTTCCCATTGCGGCCATGGCCATGGGAGCAACGGTCATTGAAAAGCATTTTACTCTCGACAAGAATATGGAAGGCCCGGATCACAGGGCGTCACTTAAACCGGAAGAACTCGAGGCCATGATTTGTGGCATCCGCAATATCGAAAAAGCCCTTGGCAGTGGTATCAAGAAACCGTCACCTTCGGAGTTTAAGAACAAACCTATTGTCCGCAAAAGTATCGTGGCTGCCTGTCACATCCCCAAATGGGAATTGTTTACCGAAAAGAATATCACGGTCAAGCGACCGGGAAATGGGATTTCCCCCATGCGCTGGGATGAACTGATGGGGTCCAAGGCAACCAGAGACTATCAGGAAGATGACCTCCTTGAAGCGTAAGATTTGTATCTATACCTCCAGCCGAGCGGAGTACGGTCTGCTGCGCGGCGTGATGCAGGAGATTCAGGCGACTGAAACCCTTCAGTTGCAGATAATAGCCAGCGGTATGCATCTGTCACCCGAATTTGGCATGACTATCCAGGAAATACGAGCTGACGGATTTGAGCCGGATGAAACCATTGAAATACTTCTGTCCGGCGACACCCCCACAGCCATCTGCAAGTCAATGGGCCTGGCATTGATCGGTTACGGTGAAGCGCTTCAGAGACTGAAACCGGATATACTGGTTGCTCTCGGGGATCGGTTTGAAACTTTTTGTATGGCTGCAGCGGCTCAAGTTTGCCGCGTGCCGCTGGCCCACATTCACGGCGGTGAAACGACGGAAGGTGCCATTGATGAAGCTTTTAGACACTCCATCACTAAAATGGCTCATTTGCATTTCGCAAGTTGCGAGGCATATCGTCAACGTATCATCCAACTGGGCGAAGCCCCGGACCGGGTCTTCAATGTCGGGGCGCTGGGGGTAGAAAATATTCGACGCACGCCACTCATGGAGCGTGGCGAACTGGCGGAGTCCATAGGATTAGAGCTTGAGAAGCCATATTTTCTAGTAACATTTCATCCGGCGACTCTGGAACAGTCCTCATCCGAAGGTCAATTCATAGCATTGCTGGAGGCATTGGACACCTTCCAGGAATTCAACGTGATCTTTACAAAAACCAATTCCGACACGGACGGTCGGATCATCAACTGCCTGATTGACGACTTTGCAGAAAAGCATCCTAAACGCTGTCTGGCGGTGACGTCTTTAGGAATGCAGCGATACCTCTCTGCTATGAAGTTTTGTGCCGCAGTTGTCGGCAATAGCTCTAGTGGTATCGTGGAGACCCCGACTTTCAAAGTTCCTACCGTCAATATCGGCGATCGACAGAAAGGGCGTATACAGGCAGCTAGCATATTGAATTGTTCACCCGATGCCAATGCAATCCGGCAGGCAATTGGCAATGCGTTGTCCTCCGCCTTTCAGGAAAACCTCACGGTCAGGACTAATCCCTATGACAAGCCGGACACATGTTCAACTATTGTCGAACTGCTTGAAAAGAAAGACATTTTTGGCATTACCAAGAAGACCTTTTTTGACGTAGAGTTTTCCTGGCGGTAGAAACCGCTTTCTGTGAGTAGATTGATATTCAGGACCATGAATCGGTGTCACCCCTAATGATATTGGCAAGAGAAAACACAATGTTCGGGCATCCAAAGGCCTGACCGACATCCTTTAAAGGAAAGAAATGCTATGGCGATGGGCATACCGACTTCAATAGTTTCCCGAAATCGACCATTAAAGTCTACAGACAGCATAGATGTTTGCCAACACCGCGAAGTGGCACCTGATTTGCATGAAGACGTGCAAAGGTATTGTATCACCCCTACCGCCAGCCTGATTGAATGTATGCGAGTATTGACTATTGCCGGTGCCGGTGTAGCACTTGCGGTTGATAGTGAATTCAGACTGATCGGGACAATATCTGACGGCGATGTCCGGAAGGCCTTAGTGAAAGGCTGCCCTCTGGATAGTTCGATAGACACCCATATCAATCGAGACTGTGTTCATGTGTTGCCAAGCGTCCCCAGGGCCGAAGTATTGGATATCATGCAAGCCAGAAGGTTCGAGCAGGTGCCGATCGTTGATGAACGTAGTAAAGTAGTTGGACTGCATCTTCTCCACGACATACTGGGAAATATTTCACGGCCGAATTGGGCTGTCGTGATGGCAGGCGGGAAGGGGACTCGACTGCAACCATTGACTGAGAGTATTCCCAAGCCAATGATCCGAGTGGCAGGTCGACCGATACTGGAGCGAACCGTCCTGCACCTTGTCAGCCATGGAATTGAGCGAATCTTTATTGCTGTCAATCACCTGGCACAGATTATTGAGGACTATTTTGGAGATGGCTCAAAGTATGGCGTAAAGATTGAGTTCCTTCGCGAGACTGAACCGCTCGGGACAGGGGGAGCCATTTCACTTCTGCCGGAAAGCCCAGAGGACCCCTTGCTGATTATGAACGGGGATCTGATCGCCGATGTCCACTGTGGTGATATGATCGACTTTCACAGTCAAAACGATTTCCACGCCACCATGGGCGTATACTCCTATCTGCACCGGGTTCCTTACGGCTGTGTCGAAATTCGAAATAATCGATTGGTGGGTTTGGAGGAAAAACCGGTTCTTGAAAGGATGGTTAACGCTGGAGTCTATGTCTTGTCTCCCCAGGCCGTATGCGCAATTCCCAAGAATACATATGTCCCCATTACGGCGCTGTTCGAAGGAGCCCTGAAAAAGAATTTGGCCTGCGGAACATTCCAGTTACAAAAGGAATGGCTCGACGTTGGGTCGCCCCAACAACTCTGCCAGGCGCGAGGGGAATTGTGAGGTATGAGTCGCCTTGAGAGCTTTGGTGATAGGCTATGGGTCCATCGGCCAGCGCCATGCACGGCTACTGGTAGAGATGGGATGTGATGTGGCTGTGATGAGCCGCCGTTCCATTGCGTTTTCACCCTGTTATTCCGATCTGGCAGAGGCATTGGCTCACTGGCAGCCTGACTATGTGGTAGTGGCAAATCGAACCAGCGAGCACTACCAAACAATCGAGGATTTGGTCAAATATGGATTTCCAGGGCGCGTGCTGGTAGAAAAGCCATTGTTCGTCCAACTCTCTGAGCTATCAGCCCACAAGTTCTCTCAAGTAGCGGTGGCCTATAATCTGCGCTGCCACCCCCTTCTTTCAAGACTGAAATCTCTCTTGGGCGATTCTCTCAAGCCCGTTACCGCCAATGTTTATGTGGGTTCGTATCTGCCCAACTGGCGTCCCAAAGCGGACTACCGACAGAGTTACTCTGCAAAAAACAGCGAGGGTGGAGGGGTGTTGCGGGATCTTAGCCATGAGCTGGACTATGTGCTTTGGCTTTTCGGTTCATGGCGGAGACTGACGGCATTCGGTGGGCACTTGAGTTCGTTAGAGATTGACAGCGATGATGTCTACTCGCTGCTCATGGAGACGGAACGTTGCCCCTTGGTCTCTATCCAATTGAACTATCTGGATCGCGTTCCTCGTCGGGAAATTTCTGTGACTAACGATCATCATACCGTTCGAGTCGACCTGATCAAAAACATTCTAGAGATCAACGGTGTTCAGGAAGCATTCAATGTGGCACGGGACGACACCTATCGAGTGCAACATCAAGCCATGTTGAATGAGAATGCCAAAGGCCTTTGCACTTTGGGAGAAGCTATGGAAACATCGTTTACCATTGAAGCCGCAGAGCAGGCTGCGCGGTCGCATATTTGGATTGAACGATGAACCGTATCTGTACCATCTGCGCGCGCGGAGGCTCAAAAGGGGTCAAGAACAAGAACATCCGTGAACTCGCTGGAAAGCCACTGCTTGTCTATACACTTGAACAGGCAAAGGTTAGTGGATTATTCGATCTGATTTCGGTTAGCAGTGATTCAGCAGAGATTCTGGAAGTGGCTGGTGCATACAACGTGGATTTCCTGGTCGAACGGCCAGCGGAATTGGCCGTGGATACGGCTGCCAAAATACCCGTAATCCGCCATTGCGTCGAAGCAGCGGAACAGTTTAGTGGAAAACCGTTTGATGTTATCGTGGATTTGGACTGCACCTCGCCACTGCGATTGGTTTCGGATATAAAGGGTGCGGTTGATCTGCTGGAAAACAGTAATGCGCTGAATGTCATCACTGCAGCACCTGCGCGGCGCTCTCCCTATTTCAATCTGGTGGAGTTGGATGATGCCGGCGTGGTTAGACTTTCGAAGCCGCCGGAAAAACCCATTGTCTGTCGACAGCACTCGCCACTGTGCTTTGACATGAACGCGTCGATTTATGTTTGGAAACGATCTGCTTTGTTCGACTTCCCAACGGTATTTAATTCAGATACGCGGCTCTTCGTCATGCCGGAAGAGCGGTCTATTGATATCGATACTAACCTGGATTTTGAATTCGTTGAATTCTTGATGTCAAAACAATCGAAATGAATACTCTCCAAGAATTGATGTCGTTAGACAATCGTGTTGCAATTGTGACCGGTGGTGGCGGACATATAGGCTCTGTCTTTTGTGAAACATTAGCCGAAATGGGGGCCTCGGTAGCGGTTCTTGATCTGAGCCAGGACAAATGCGACCAAGTAGCTGAAAGGATAATGACTCAACCGGGGAATGTAGCATTTCCTCTTTCAGTAGATTTATTAAATGAACATCAGGTGCAGACAATACCTAAGAAAGTATTGGCCCAACTTGGCCGGATTGACATCCTTGTCAATTGCGCCGCATTTGTAGGCACCTCTGACTTGACGGGATGGGCAGTGCCATTCAGCGAGCAAAGCGCTGAAACCTGGAGGATGGCATTAGAGGTAAATCTTACCGCAGCGTTTGTTCTGATACAAAAGTGTGTTGAACCCATGAAGAAGACCGGCAATGGCGTGATCATTAATGTCGGATCAATATATGGTATGGTTGGTCCTGATCTTGATTTTTACAAGGGGACGAAAATGGGTAATCCCGCTGCTTATGCTGTGAGCAAGGGGGGGCTTTTGCAGTTTACAAAATGGCTCTCAACGGTACTCGCCCCAGAGATTAGGGTGAATGCCGTCACTCCTGGGGGGGTTTGGAGAAACCAGCCTAAGAGTTTTGTTGAGAAATACAGAAAGAAGACCCCAATGCAACGGATGGCAACTGAAGAAGATTTGAAAGGCGCTCTTGTTTACCTGGCGAGCGACCTTTCTGCTTATGTGACCGGACAGAATTTGATCGTCGATGGGGGGTTCACCAGTTAGTAAACCAGATAACCTAACAGATGTAGGCGCACGGAAAACGAATGAGCAAACTTGTAAGGGTGATTCCAAGGCTCGACATTAAGGGTCCCAACCTTGTTAAGGGCATTCATTTTGAGGGGCTCCGCGTACTTGGAACCCCGAGGGAGTTTGCCGAACACTACTATAGGAGTGGTGCAGATGAACTAATGTATGTTGATGTTGTGGCAAGCCTTTATGGGCGCAACAGTCTTAATGATATTATCACAGAAACAGCTAAGGAGATCTTTATCCCGCTTACGGTGTCAGGTGGAATTCGCACCATAGACGACATCAGGCAGGTGCTTCGGGCTGGTGCAGACAAGGTTTCATTAAACACTGCTGCACTCAAGAATCCCAGTATCATCAAAAAAGCTGCACACGTGTTTGGTTCGTCAACCATTGTCATCAGTATTGAAGCGATAAAGCAGCGAGATGGACAATACCTTGCATATACTGATAACGGTAGGGAGTACACAGGCGTAGAAGTCGTTGAATGGGCTAAGCAAGTAGAAGCCTTAGACGCTGGAGAGATAGTGATTAGCTCTGTTGATCAGGAGGGAAGTGGCTTAGGTTACGATTTGGAATTAACTGAGATGGTTTCCACCAGTGTCAATATCCCTGTCATTGCTCATGGGGGGGCAGGAAAACTTGGAGATATAGATAATGTAATAGTAGATGGCAAAGCTGATGCAGTAGCGGTTGCGTCAGTGTTGCACTATGATTTTGTGGCAACGACCCAAATTGAGAAAGCCAATGAGTCTGAAGGTAATGTAGAATTCCTTCAGAGTGGGAAAACGTACTCAAGGATTCGGCCTTTGACAATCGGCAGGATCAAAAAACATATTGCTCAGAGTGGGATTGGTTGCAGAGTTTAGGTTTATTAATTTGACATGACTGAAACAAGTAAGATTGAAGTGGCAATTATTGACTATGGATTGGGCAATCTTTTTAGTGTCCGAAATGCATGCCATCGAGTCGGACTCAATGCTGAAATTACCAGCGATAGAGGCGTAATCGACAAAGCCGACGCTGCTATTTTACCAGGCGTTGGGGCTTTTGATGTGGCAATGAGAAATCTGGAAGAACTTGATTTGACAAGATCTATAAAGGGATTTGTGGATAGTGGACGTCCATTTATGGGAATCTGCCTCGGCTTACAGCTTCTTTTTTCTGAAAGTGAAGAATTTGGAGTTTCACGCGGACTTAATCTAATTGAAGGCCGTGTCACGAAGTTTCCTACGAGGAATAATGAGGAAAAGAAAGTAAAAGTGCCGCAAATAGGTTGGAACCGGATATTCAAATCGACAGGCTCGCATAAGGCTTACGACAATTCTCCATTGAAAGAAATTGAGGATGGGGAATTCATGTATTTTGTCCATTCATTTTATGTAGAGCCTTTGTCTGGGGAAAGAACATTAACCAAAACCAAGTATGAAGGGATTGAATATTGTTCAAGCATCTTTTTTAGAAATGTTTTTGCAACGCAGTTTCATCCTGAAAAGAGTGGTGAAAAAGGCATAGCCATATATTCGAAGTGGGCTGAATCAGTCAAGAAAGTGGGAAGTGATCAATGCTAAAAACGAGTGAAGAACTGGAAGTAAAGTATGGACTGCCTAAGGAAGTGCATTTCTGTAAACGTTGTGTCATGTCTAATCAGAGGCCTGCTTCTGCTATCGAGTTCCGACACAATATAAATAGCAAGAAGGTTACTTTGAATATTGACAATGAAGGTATTTGTGATGCCTGCAGGGTTGCAGAGCATAAGGAAAACAAAATTGATTGGCGAGACAGGGAGGAGCAGCTCCTTAGGCTCCTGGACAAATACCGCCGAAATGATGGTCGCTACGACTGCTTGGTCCCTGGCAGTGGTGGCAAGGACAGTGCTTTCCAGGCACATGTGCTGAAGTACAAATATGGGATGCATCCACTTACTGTAACATGGCCACCTATCCTTTATACTGATTACGGATATGAGAATTTCCGGAACTGGTTAGATGTCGGAGGATTCGACAACATAAGCTTTAATAGGAACGGTAGCGTCATGAGGCTGTTGACCAGGCTATCCATAGAAAACATTTTTCATCCTTTTCAGACTTTCATTCTCGGCCAGAAGAATTTAGCGCCAAAAATTGCCCTAAATTATGGTATTCCCTTGATTTTTTACGGTGAAAACGAGGCGGAATATGGAAATCCAATTGCGGAGAATTCTGCCTCTCTCAGGGATAAATCCTATTTCACAATGAAAAATATGGATGACATTTACTTGGGGGGTATAACAATAAAAGAACTCAGGCAAAAACATGATCTAGAATTAAATGATCTTATGGTTTTTTTGCCGCCAAGGTATGACGAACTGGAAAACGCTGATATTCAGGTTCATTATCTAGGATACTACCTGAAATGGACCCCACAGGAAGCATATTATTATGCGGTTGAAAATACGGGGTTCAAGGCCAGGCCGTTCCGAACTCAGGGGACTTATAGCAAATACAATAGTATTGATGACAAAATCGATGATTTGCATTATTACACGACCTACATCAAATTTGGACTTGGCCGGGCTTCCTATGATGCGTCACAGGAGATCAGAAACAAGCACATTACTAGAGAAGAGGGGGTTGCTCTGGTTAAGCGTTTTGACGGAGAGTTTCCCGACATGTATTTTAGCGAGATCATGCAATATCTCGATATCGATCCCGATTATTTCCTGGCACTTTGCGATAAATTCAGGTCTCCGCATCTCTGGGAAAGGGAAAATGATGAATGGAAATTGAGGAACGAAATTAAATGATTTCGTTAGTGGGTTGGATGAGAATGTTCAGGTTTTCAATACTTGATGATTCTCTGAATTTTACGGGCCATACGTACAGGGAATTTTGGACGATCGTGGAAAGATTCTGGGACAAGGGGTCTTTCTGCAAGAGAGGTGATGGCTATCGGAATTGAAAAACCCAATGTGGAAAAATAGCAAGAAGGAAGGTACTGAACCCAAATGAGAATAATAGGTATTATACCAGCAAGGATGGCCTCCTCAAGATTTCCCGGAAAACCGCTTGCCTCGATTCTTGGTGTTCCGATGATCGGCCATGTGTATTTCAGAAGCAAGATGTCAAAGATGCTTGACGCTGTTTACGTTGCCACCTGTGATGACGAAATAGCCCAATATATCAGAGGTATTGGTGGAAAATCCATTGCGACTAAAGACACCCATGAAAGGGCCAGCGATCGCACGGCAGAAGCAATGCTGAAAATAGAAGATGAAATCGGGAAAAAAATGGATATTGTGGTTATGATTCAGGGGGATGAGCCTATGTTATATCCCGATATGATCGATCTCGCTGTGTCTCCCTTATTATCAGATCCTGCCGTGGTTGTCTCAAATTTGATGGCTAACATTGATACCATTGAGCAAGAAGGAGATCCAAATGAAGTGAAGGTGGTTGTGGATGTTTTGGGTAATGCCCTTTACTTTTCAAGAGAGCCAATTCCGTCCAGAAGAAAGGGAGGAAACGGATTTACATGCCTTAAACAAGTTTGTATAATTCCGTTTCGCAGGGATTTCTTGCTGGCTTTCAATTCGATGGAACAAACGCGACTCGAGATTATAGAATCTGTGGACATGCTAAGAGTTCTTGAAAATGGGTACAAAGTGAAGATGGTGAATTCCGAATATGAGACGTATAGCGTGGATACGAAAGAAGATTTGGAAGTTGTTCAAAAGCATATGGAATATGATAGTTATCTGGCTTCATATACATGATTGTCGAGAATATTTGAAACTCAGTAACATCTGACCAACATTGGCGAGGAACGGTAACACTTTGCGACAGTTCGTTGAAGACAATGAATGCAAGAAACAGTGAGAATTGTCCGAAGAGGCTTTTCAAATCCGGTTTGGGTGGAAGCACTAAGAATATTAATGGGATTTTTGTGTGATGACCAAACTGACAAGAAATCTTCATATCGCTGAGAAAATAGTTTTTGTAGACGGATTCTCAGGTACCGGAAAGTCAATACTTGGGCCTGTTCTCGGCAGCCTGAAGGACGTTGAGAAGCAAAGAATTGAGCATATCTTCGAATATCTTTGCATACTTGATAAGTTGGGCAAAATTGAACGTGATGCGGCTATTTCATTGATGCGGATATATGCTGATTTGGGTCTTTTTAATTCAATGATTTCTCGCGAAGTGAACATGCGGCTTTGGGATGATTCCGGCCTGTTGAATAACCCTGATAGCCTCAAATATGTTGCAAGGCTGTTGTTAAAGGATGGAGATGCGGTACTGAAAAGAACCAAAGACCAGTGCCCAATCTTGCAGATAATGTCTCATCAGATTTTTCCTGGCTTAGAATTAGCATTTAGCGCATACGATAATCGGTTGAGGGTCATAGAGATGGTAAGACATCCCTTGTTCCTTATCGACCACTGGTTCAGCTATATCGAGAGGTATGGTAAAGATTCAAGAGAGTTCAGCCTATGGATTGATTTTGGTGGCAAAACGCTCCCATGGTTTTCGTGCGGATGGGAGGAAGAGTTTGTGGAAATGAAAACCATGGACAAGGTTGTTCACTCTATTAGGTGGTTACAAGAGCGAACTGATGAGGTCTACCACGGCCTTAAAGAACCGCAGACCCATCAGATCATGTTCGTACCCTTTGAGAAGTTTGTGACTGACCCTTGGCCTTTAATCGAGCAACTGGAGACTTTTGTTGGATCCAAGAGGACACGCGCCACGGGGACGGCTTTGCGAAAGCAGAAGTGCCCACGTGAGCATTTGATGGCCGGTCGTGGGCACAAGCATTACGGATGGAGTAAAGCGGACAGCAAGAAGGATGATTTTGAATGGGTGAAAGAAAAGAGGAGGTTTGTAGAGAATAATGCTAGTACAGAAACAGTCAAGATATTTGATGAACTTTGCGAAGATTACGAAAGAACGTACAAAGTAACAATAACAGGGGCGATTGAACAAAAGTAATGATGAGCTACAGATTTCATGAAACCAAGAGAATTGTGCTTGTGCAAACGAGGGGCCAAGTAAGCCACTACTCACAGCATAAGCGCCAGGAAGACGATCTCATCATTCCGATTGGTCCAGAGGCTATGTACTATGCCGAAAAGAGTGGTTGGACAACATGTAACCTGGGATCGCTATGGTCGTCAGAAGATCATGAACAGGCCAAGGATGAATCAAACTCGAGGATTGACGACCTGATAGATGCGCTTGATGTGTACTCGAGAGACTTGTTTCCTGATTTAGATATAGAAATTGGTCATTACTATGCTCTTCAGCTATGGGCGATTATCGGGCAAATACATTATAACTACCTTATAGCACGTTCAATCGCGGAGCGGATTCAGCCAGACAGTGTGCTGATATATACAAAAAACAGTGATCAGCCATTTTTAGAACTGCGTCCTGACCCGGAACGTGTCTTTGTCGATGTGGTTGTACGTTCGGGCTGTTTTAGGGCGGAGAATATCGAAATTCATGAAATAGGCGAAAAGAGAAGAGGGAGTACTGTCAAAGAGAAGATTATCAATTCTCTTCCACAGATGCTGGCCTTACGGTTGCGCGAAGTCAGAAGCAGATGGCGGATCAGAAATTCCTGGAGATCAACATATCGACTTTTGATGATCGGCGGGCCATATAACTGGGCCAAGATTTCTCAATATGCAGCGTTTAGGGATGTGTTTAGCATCTGTGCTATGTCGAGGCTGATGGCAAGGGCAGACAGCAACCCGCCTATGGAACTTGTAGATATCCTGAACGGTTCCATCGAACAGGAAGGGAAGCCGGTGTACGATCTTAAGAGACTCGCCTCGGCTATCTACGCCGATGCGCTTCTATATGCAGAAAGAAATGAAGAACTGCAAAATCAATTGAAGCGATACGATGCTGTTGTGACAGGAGTTCTATCCTATCCCTGGGAAAGCTATCTGGCCCACATGGCAGCAAAGATGAACACTCCCATCATCGTCTGGCAACATGGTGAAAAAGGGCAATCCAAAGAAGCGGCCGCAATACAACTATGGACTGAGTTATATTATGCGACCGATTATCTGGCTTATGGCCCGTATGTATCCGATCAGTATCGATCATGGATTGGCAAGTCTCGGTTAATCAATGTGGAGACTGTCGGTAGTCTTGGAAAGAAAGTGGTTTGGCGCGGCGGCAAAGCAATCATCTACGCAACTGGAAAATGGTTCAAAACAGCGGCGCCTTTTCATACACAAGATCCCGATCGGCGCCTTTCTAATGCCCATAAAACAATTCTGGATTATCTCGACACCATTGGCGCTGAATATCCGGTTATATTCAAGGCGAATAATACACCAGGCTTCAATGAGATACCTTACAATTATTCGCATATTCGTGTTGATTACAGCATCCCCTTCACAGAGCTGTTGAAGAACGCGGCTGTAGTAATACTGGACACGCCTGCTACTACTCTGGTTGAGTCGTGTAGCACAAGAGTACCCATATTTGCTCTCGGGGGGAGATCTGAATACCTCCCGGAATTTCTCGAAAGAATCAAGCGGCGCGTTGTTTGGTGTGACAACCCTAAGGAGCTGGTGATGAAAGTAGACTCATACCTTCGCACAGGCCTTTATGAAGCGGCTGTGGACGATGATTCCTATTCCCGAGAGTACTGCACTGCCCTGGAACCAGATGAGGTCGTTCTGCGAGTTAAAGAAAGCCTGTTGCACGCAATAGGTCGATAGGTGAGGACTACCTGATAACATCGGCCACCGCCTCTTCTCAAGGGCTAAAAAGAGGAAACCATAATGACGTATCCTAAACCGTTGTTCCTAGCATTTGAAAACGATGACACTCCATCTTTTTGGTTGAATCGGCAAAGACGAGAATACGGTAAATATTTTATTGATCAAGTCAACGAGGGACAAATCAAACCAGAAGTAGTCACCTTATACCCCCTGTGAAAGCAACAAAGTTGCTAATATTTCGAACAAGGATCGCTTTGGTCTCCCTTTTCGAAATGTCATATGTCAAACTTGTGGTTTGTTAATTGAGAATGTCAAGAAGTATCTCATGTCAGGGAAGTATGACGCCGATGTTCTTGATCGTGAATTTGTAAGAGCTTATTTTACGGATTTTGATGACGGCAAACCTGTAGATCGTGTCTTAGATTCTCTCTGTTCAATCATAGAAAATTAGATGTGCAGTCTGTTACTGATATACTGATATAGCTGCAATGGCCGCTGATTCTCTTAGAAAACGCTATTTTGCCAAGCTTATTGCCAATAGTTTTGGGTTGGCTATTGCTCTTGTTACTGAGGCCATCATCCCGCGTGGCTTGGGTCCAAAAGCATATGGCGATTTCTTTTTTCTATCCGATTTCTTTAACCGGATTGTTGGTTTCCTGGATATGGGTACGTCCACTGGCTTTTATACCAAGCTTTCACAACGGCAAGAGGATTTTGGACTTGTTGCCTTCTATGTCTCGTTTGTAGGACTTGTTTCTTTTCTTGTGTTCATAATTGTGGTGTGCATGCACGTGACTGGTATTTATGCCACGTTGTTGCCTGGGCAGTATCCGTTCTACATTTATCTGGCGGCAGTCTGGGGAATCCTCACGTGGCTTGTTCAGGTTTTGAATAAGATAGCTGACGCTTATGGCGTAACGGTATCCGCAGAAACCGCCAGAATTCTTCAAAAAGGACTCGGGCTGGTTCTTATCTTAGCCCTTTTCTTGACAAGCTACATGAATCTAGCCAGTTTATTCTATTATTACTTCTGTATTTTGGTTTTCTTAGCCCTGGCATTTATTTGGGTAATGGAACACAACGGACATTCACTGCGGCGGAGCTGGAGACTTTCCTGGAGTAGAATCAAGGCATACACAAAGGAACTCTATGATTATAGCCATCCTCTCTTCATCTTATCATTAGTCGGACTAATTGTTGGCTTTCTGGAAAGATGGATGCTGCAAATGTATGGTGGAAGTGTAGAACAGGGTTTTTACGGACTTTCCTATAAAATCGGAGTGGTGTGTTTTTTGTTTACGGGCGCCATGACACCACTTATCACACGGGAATTCGCCATTGCCTTTAAAGATAATAACATTCATGAAATGGCGAGGTTGTTCCGCCGGTACATTCCCATGCTCTATTCAATATCCGCATATTTCGGATGTTTTATTTCAGTCCAGGCGAGCAAGGTCACTTATATTATGGGGGGGGATAAATTTCACCAGGCTACTTTGGCCGTCATGATTATGGCTTTTTACCCCATCCATCAAACCTATGGCCAACTCAGCGGATCGGTTTTTATGGCTACCGGCCAAACCGGAATGTATCGTAATATAGCTATCGCCTTTTCATTAATTGGACTTCCACTAACATATTTCTTAATAGCTCCTGGCGATAAGATGGGATTAGATTTAGGGGCTTCGGGACTGGCAATCAAAATGGTTGCCCTTCAACTCGTCGCAGTGAATGTCCAGCTCTATCTCAATGCTCGCTTACTGGGTCTGAAGTTTTGGCGTTACGTCGGCCATCAGGTCGCAAGCATGAGTGCTTTCTTAACTCTCGCATTACTTGCCGGTCTGGCAGTTGACAGTGTTCTAAGAATTTCTGATATTGTCATTGTCAATTTTGTAAGCAGCGGAATAGTATATTCGATTTTGGTTGCAGGATTATTGATGGTGTTTCCAACTATTTTTGGCTTAAATGGAGATGACATGAGAAGTCTTAAACGGGTAGTTTTCCACTAGGTACATTCTTTAATAGTTTTATCAAAATAATGATGAGTTGGATTGTATTGTAACCGATTATGTTTTTGAGCAAACAATCGATGAAGAATCAAAACGATATGGATTTTCATTTTAAAAGGTATACATTTGACGGTATCCCCGCTTTTAGATTGAATCCTTTGAGGCGCCGTTATCGAAGGAAGTTTCTAAATCTGATACAGAATGATCGAATAAGATTGAAAAGCGTATCTGAATGTGCGTGCAGCAATACCTCTTTTTATCCAATTGCTTTTAAAGACAGATTTGGTTTACCGTTTAATAATCAGATGTGTGATCGATGCGGACTGTTGATATTGAATCCACAGATGACCGACGATTCACTGGAAGTCTATTACAAGGAGATTTATCATCCGCTTGTGGTTGGCACCCCTAAGGGAGTATTGCTCGATGACCTTGTTTATGAAAGGCAAGGAGATGTCATATTCACTTTCACACATAAGTGTATCAATAGCGAGTTGATAAACGTGTGTGAAGTCGGGTGTGCCGGCGGGAATAATCTAATTGTCTTTAGGGATTCGGCAAATCAAAAAGGCATCAGGTGCAAGTTGTATGGATGCGAATTTGAAGACCATTATGTATCCCAGGCCAGGCAAAGAGGAATACAAATAACAAACAAAGGGACTGAATCGCTTGTGTCTTTCGGAGTGAAATTTGATTTAATCATTTTAAGTCATGTTTTCGAACATTTTACTGATTTGGAAAAAGAACTAAGCATTCTCAAGGGAGTACTATCGAACGAGGGGTTGTTGTATATTGAAGTGCCTGGCTTGATGAATCTTGAACGTTATAATAGTGACTTAATTGATTATCTTGTCCATGCACACAACTATAATTTCAATCTGGCATCATTAAGAAATGTACTTGTTTCAAATGGGTTTGCGTTAGTCAACGGTAACGAAAGAGTTCAGGGATTATTCCGGATCGAAAAGAATAATCGGCGGAAAAGGTCAGTGTCTAACAACCCTGAGTGTATATTGCAATTTCTAAGATCTACTGAAAGTGCGTTTAACAAAAACATTACATGCAAGACGCGATTAAAGAGATCAGTATGGAGGCTTCTTTACAGAATGGAATATTTACTTCTATTGAAAAAACGCATGACCATGACTAAGTTTGGATTTGCAAATCGCTAAAAAGGATCGAAAGGCCTTGCATGTTGAAAAACAACATTGAAATAATGGATGCCGATCTTGTGCTGAAGCACCAAGATGTTCTGCTACTTATAGATTACTGGAAGAAGACGTTGGGTATTATGATGGGGTGGCATTATGATCTTGATTTTATCTGGATATTGAATAATCTGAGCGCTCTAAGTTTAAGAAAGGGCCAGGTAATAGTCGATGCTGGCGCAGGGAACGGTCTCCTTCAGTTTTTGCTTGCATCAAGAGGATATAATATATTGAGCCTTGATTATGCTGACAGGCATTGGCCACCCGGTTCATCAAGAATATTCAAAATGCGAAAACGGGAGCATTTTAATGAGCAAACATATCGATATCAGCGGTTTATGACTTATCCCAGAGACGAGATATTGACAAGAGATAAACTGATCAAGGGGATCAGAAACCCTGCGGCTGTCTTGCAAGTGGCGAATGAGAGGTACGGACACTACTTAAATCTTAGTTACTGGATGGAAGTTCTAAAGCGAAGAATAAACGAATATGGAAGTATCGATTATATTAAGATTGATTTTAACAATATGGCGCAAATCGAAGATAAGTCCGTTGATTGTATCGTGTCAGTTTCTGCGATTGAACACAATGGCCATGATGATATTAAAAAAGCTGTTAGAGAATTTGAGAGGATACTGAAAGATGGTGCATGCATGATAGTTACAACAAGTGCTGCGAAAGGACATGACTGGTATTTCAAGGCCTGTGAAGGATGGTGCTTTGCCTCAGAATCACTAAAAGAGTTATTTGATATGAAGGCATGTGATGATAATTATGACCGGTATGATGAGTTTCTCGATAAACTCAGAAACAGCGATGTGATTAAGAAGCGTATAGCAAGGGGATATTTCCGAAGCGGTGATAATGGGTTGCCATGGGGGATATGCGAGCCGAAGTATCAACCGGTGGGAATCGTGAAGAGAGCAGGATCATAAATGTCTAAAATCCAATTTGAGAGTTCTATATTGTGCTCTGCTCTCTTATGAACGGGAGGAATCTCCGATCTCCGTTACATTGTACACCCTAACTTTACCCAGGATTGAACCAAGCCAGAATTCTCTGTAAAGGGGTCAAGAGTGGGGGCTTTCTACGGGAGCTATTTAAGTACATGAGTGTAAGAATATGAAATGAGAAAGCCTATGGATAAAAACAAAGTGATCCTTATTAACCCTTCATTAAGTTATTATGATGAAGCTAACACGTCAGTAACGTATCCTTTATCAGCATTAATGATCTATGGGACTATGTTAAATAAGGCTGGATATGAATTTGTTTTTATCGACGGTAATAGATATACAACTCAGGAAACTATCATTCGTACACTGAGAAATATAGATGAATCTGTCATTTATGTTGGGTTTTCAGTAATGACCTGTCAAGTTCCTTGGACGTATGAAGTAGTAAAAGCGATAAAATCTTATAATAAGAATATAAAAATTGTTTTAGGCGGATTTCATCCCAGTCTCTACCCACAACAAACAATAGGATGTGAATATATTGATGTAATAGCAATAAACGAATTTACACAAATGTTCATGTTGTTAACAGAAGTTTTAGAAAACGGAGATGATTTACAAAAAGTCCCAAGTATAATATTTAGAAGAGGAAATAGAATAATTAAGACCCAGCTTGGAGAAAAAGATGACATAAGAAAGATCCCTTTTATTGATTTTGATCTTTTTGATATAAATTATTATAAGGCGAATAACCTTTTGTCCTCTATGGTTGGTCTGGCACAACAAAATGTATCTACAGGGTTTATTCTTACGGGTATTGGCTGCGCATATAAGTGTAATTTCTGCTATAACGCCATCTTAAAAAGGCGTTATCGTTTTAGAAAGGCAGAGGAAATAGTTGATAGAATTGAATGTTTACAAAAGAAATATGGCCTTAAGTATTTCCAAATGATGGATGAAGATTTCTTTATTAATAAAAAGCGTGTCCTCGAATTCATAGAACTTATTAAAGAAAGGAATATTACAATATATTTCAGACTTTGGGGCAGAGCAGATCATTTCAACGAAAACTACCTTGATGTTGCCCTTGTCAAGAAACTAAGAGAAGTAGGTATGAAAAATGTAGTTATGGGGGCTGAAAGCGGTGTAGATAGAACTCTGAAATCGTTGAATAAAGGAACTACTGTGGCTGATAATGAAAATGCCATAAAGATACTTTCGAATGCAGGGGTTATACCGAGAGCATCCTTTATGGTTGGTCTCCCTGAAGAAGAAGAAGAGGACATTTTAGAAACCTTCAGATTTGCTTTAAGGCTGAAAAAGAAGTACAAAACATTTGATCCTGAAATATTAGCTTTTGTTCCTTATCCAGGATCCCCCCTTTTTGATAAAGCAGTAAAAGAGTATGGACTAAGGACCCCGCAGAGTTTCGAGGAATGGGCATCAGTTGATTATCCTAACAAGAAACACACTGGCGCCATGTTTTTTAATGCCCAGGACAAGCCTTGGATAAAGGATATAGTTTCATTTGATAGAAGGTTGAGTTATTTTTACTTATTTAAGCAGATTGAGAGTAGAATAGAAAGTCAGGATAGAGCAAGATTTATTTATCGTTTATTCAAAGGCATCATAAGCATCAGATTTGATTTAGGCTTTTTCTATTTTCCATTTGAATTAGCAGTCAAAAACATAGTGCGCAGCATAATGCTACGTAGATGCGCCTGACACGAGTCAAGGACAGTAAGTCTCGTAACATTCTTCGCCAGCAGGTTATGCTGTTCAGAGTTTGCCATAGGAGATGAACATGATTCACAGCAGAAAGGTCGCCGCTTTAGTGCCAGTCAAAGAACACAGCGACCGAGTGAAAGGGAAGAATTTCCGGGCTTTCTGTGGAAAGCCACTATATCATCATATCATTCACACGTTGGATCGAGTTTATGCCGTTGACGAAATTGTAATAAATACGGATAGCCCGAGAGTTATTGCAGAGGCCTCGCGACTCTCCCACAAAGTGCAAACAATCGAAAGACCTGAGGAGCTTTGTGGGGACCACGTCAGTACGAACCGGATATTTGAGTATGATCTTTCGCAAACGGAAGCGGACGTATATGTTCAAACTCATGCTACCACCCCTACTCTTAAAGCAGAGACAATAGCTAGAGCGATTGCTACATTCATCTCTATAGAGGATGAATATGATTCTCTTTTCGGAGTGAGCGAATATGAAAGCCGTTTCTATGCGCATGACGGTGCTGCTGTCAATCACGATCCGGAGAACTTGATACGTACGCAGGATCTTCAACCGATATACGAAGAGAACTCTTCCTTGTATGTATTCACGAAACAGTCGTTCAAACAGAAAGGGCGGCGCATTGGCGTCAAACCTTTCATGTTTGTAACACCACCGGTTGAATCAGTAGATATTGATGATGAGTTTGCGTTCCGCCTTGCAGAGTTGCTGGCACTCTATGGAGGCAAAGAAATCGGTGAGCCATAAACCATTGTCAGGAGTTGGCACGAGATGGCAAACAAGAGGATACTATTGGCGACTTGGCCTTTTGGAGTAACGGGAAGAAGACCATTGGAATTGCTCGAACAGACTGGGTGGGAACTTGTGTTTAATCCACATCAAAGACGGTTAAGGGCGAGTGATGTTTCGAACCTGCTTGTGGATATTGATGGTGTTATTGCTGGTACCGAGCCGTATAGTTGCGAGACTCTGCGCAATGCCGGTCGATTGCGGGTAATCAGTCGTGTCGGGATTGGACTTGATAGTGTGGATTTGCAGTATTGTTATGATAACAACATACAGGTAACTTTCACTCCAGATGCCCCCTCTCAGGCTGTTGCAGAACTTGCACTAACAAACATACTTAACCTTTTACGGCATGTTCACCAGTCAGACAGGTCGGTACGTGAAGGGACCTGGAACCGTCTTATAGGGCGGTTAGTTCAAGAGGTTACTATTGGCGTCATAGGTGTGGGCCGTATTGGCAGCCGTGTAATCAACCTTCTTGAGCCGTTTCGTCCAACTATTCTGGCAAATGACACAGATCCGGAGGTTTATGGAACTCCGATGCCGAATACGAAATGGTGTTCTTTGGAGGATATCATGCGTACGGCTGATATAATTACTCTTCACATCCCAGTGGGTGCCAAGAACCATCACTTCGTAAGCAGGCATCTGATTGCGCAAATGAAGACAGGAGCTTTCCTCGTTAATACCTCACGAGGGGCGATAGTAGATACAGAAGCACTTGTTGACGCCTTGATCCAGAAACATCTTGGCGGAGTTGCTCTTGATGTTTTTGAGAATGAGCCGTACGAAGGTCCCCTAACAAATTTGGATAATACTGTTCTTACTGCTCATATAGGAGCTTCTGCCAGACAGTCGCGATATCTTATGGAGTTGGGTGCAACCGAAGACTGTATCAGAGTGTTAAGCGGAGAAACGCCAAATAAGGATGCATTAAGAGATATGTCTGAGTGTTTGCATATGATCTGACCATCACTTGCTGCAATTTGTTACATAAATCCGGAGTTTCAAAGATGCTGAAAAGTCTGAAGAAATGCCTTGGCGAGAGAGAATTGACAATAGGATCATGGCTTCAAATAGGCAGCCCAATAGTGGCAGAAATTATGGTTCAGGCCGGGTTTGATTGGCTGGTTGTCGATATGGAGCATAGCGCGATAAGCATTGACAATGCCCAGTCGCTTATCCAGGTCATAGACTTGGCCGGATGTGTGCCTTTGGTACGTTTAAGTAGCAATGACCCTGTATTGATCAAACGTGTAATGGATGCCGGTTCCCACGGCGTTATCGTCCCGAACGTGAATTGTGTAGATGATGCGGTTGCAGCCGTCGAGGCGGTTCGCTATCCACCAAATGGCACGCGTGGAGTCGGGCTATGGAGAGCTCAGCGATACGGGTTTGATTTCGACAAGTACAGGGAATGGCAAGCTGCCGAAAGTGTTGTAATCGTCCAAATAGAGCATATTGAAGGAGTCAACAACTTAAAGGCGATACTTGGCGCCGAAGGTGTGGATGGCTTTATCATCGGCCCTTATGACTTGTCTGCTTCATTGGGTATTCCGGGTAAATTTGAACACTCCGATTTTAAGAATGCGATTGACAAGGTAAATCTTGTGGCCAAGGAAATGAATGCTCTTATGGGAATCCACGTGGTAATGCCGGATGTCTCTGCGGTAAAAGAAAAAAGTGAGGAGGGTTATCGGTTCATTGCATATAGCATTGATACATTATTCTTGGGGCAATCTTGCAGAAACGGTTTGCAGGCAATTAAGAGTGAATATCCGACATGAAACACATACCATCAGATCAAATTAAATATCGCAAACCCGATATAGATGATTTTCTGGTCACCTATAATGAATTGCTTGCGAAGATTCTCGTGGAGAACTTCGGTTCTTTCAAATATCAAGCATCCGCGACAATTAATAGATTAGAAGCTCAGACCCATTGTTATGAATATGTGGAAAAGTATGTCCAGATCGTAGAATTGTTGGACACCGATCCTGCATTATGTGTCATGATATCGAAAGCTGATAACGTTTTATACGGTCCACTTAAAGAAAGATATGGAGCTCGCATTTCAGGAGATTATTGTTATGTGGATGGCTTAAAAAGAAACTTCATTTTGAAGGTTACTTTTCATTTTTTTGTAGAGTTTCTTCTGCTGATCGTATCAAGAATACTATTTAAATCAAAGAATAGGTATGACTACATTATTCGAACCTATTTTGATTTTAGGTGTGTCGATCAGGAATCAGGGGCTATAAGAGATGACTATTTTGATAGATTCCTTGAGGATCTTAAATCAAGGGCAAGTGTACTGGTAGTATTTAAAATATTTAACTTGCGAAATTGGCGGAATTTTGGAAGATTTATTAGAGCAAAAAAGGATGTTGGCTTCGATGTCTGCTTATTGGAGTACTTTTTGTCACCATCTGAACTATGTAAAGCCTTCTTTTCATTCATTAAAAGTCGAATTCGGCTCAAATCTCCTTTGATTTACAAAGGGTATGATGTTTCCCCATTGATTAATTTGTCTATGAAAGGGGACTATTATAAACTCAAAGGATTAGCGGTCTATCTTGAATACTATATTGCCAAAAGGATTTTGAAGCTAAGTCCCGATAGATTGTTTTATCCTTTTGAAAACCAAACCTGGGAGAAAATGTATGCTCTTGCAAAAAAGAGAGATAATTTCCATTCTGTCTTAGTTGGTTTTCAGCACACAGGTTTTTCTTTTAAATTACTAAATCATTTTCCTACCAGGATCGAGAACCATCTGCCGATATTTCCTGACATAATTCTGACGACCGGTAAAATATTTAAAACACTTTTCACAGAAAATGCTCATTTTCCTTCAGATATAAGAGTTGGTGCAGCATTACGCCATGATAAGTTTGTGACTAATGGGGAATTCAGATTTAAAGATCCTGTCATAGAAATATTTGGAAGAATTGCGTATGCCTTTTCCTCCGACATTGAAAAGCATTTTCGTATTGTAAATTTGTTAATTGATGTTTTCGAAGATGCAGATATAATTGTGTATCTTAAATTTCACCCCTTATTTGATGAGAAATTGATACTAAAGAGATTGAGTAGACATTTGCCCTCCAATTTCCTTGCAGCTTCAAATATTCCTTGGAAGGATATTTATGATTCTGTTGATGCAATTTTGTACGATGACAATTCCATTTCGATTGAAGGGATATTAAATGGTGTAAGAACATATATGCTTGATGAAGAGGAGCCTATCTATAATATTGAAAGAATGTTTGGCTTTAATGAATGGGATAGAAAGCTAAATAAGAACAGATTGAATGCGATAAAACAAGATATACTGAATAAAGAATTTGTCAAAACATACAATGTGGTAAATGTGACAAATTATATAAGAGATTATTTTTCTGAGTATTCTACAGAAACAGCATTTTATAGATTCGTATCTTGAATGCACGAAAGAGAAGGGAGTGTTACCGATGTCTAAAAAAAGAATCTATATAAGTGGATGCGCTGGAATGCTCGGCGAAGCATTTTATAGACAATTTAGTGGTGATTGCAAACTGAAATGCACTGATATTGATGTGAATGAAGACTGGCTTTCGTATCTGGATTTTCGGAATATTAACGCATATAGAGAAGATGTATCGAGGTTCAAACCGGATTTCCTTTTTCACCTTGGCGCTCATACTGACTTGGAGTACTGTGAGTTGCACCAGGATGACACGTACATTACCAATACACTGTCGGTTGAAAATGCAGTTTATATAGCAAATCAGATGAACATACCTCTTTTGTATATAAGTACGGCTGGAATATTTGACGGAGACAAGGATGCTTATGATGATTGGGACATACCCTCCCCTTTGGGCTGTTACGCCAGATCTAAATATGCGGGAGAGTTATTTGTCAAAGAAAATGCAAAAAAACACCTAATCTGTAGGGCTGGATGGATGATGGGAGGTGGCCCGGGTAAGGATAAAAAATTTGTACAAAAGATATTAAAGCAAATAAAAGAAGGTAATAAGGAACTGTATATAGTTGACGATAAGTTTGGAACTCCAACGTATACACATGATTTTGCCAAAAACGTTAAACTATTGATCGAGAAAGAGTATTGGGGACTATATAACATGGCATGCGAGGGTGAAACGAGTCGTCTTGACGTTGCCAGAGAATTGCTTAACCTTTTGAGTCTTGATAGTGACATCAAGATTAATGAGGTTTCTTCTGATTATTTCGAAAAGGAATATTTTGCGGATAGGCCACTATCAGAAAGACTATTAAACCGGAAACTCAATTTACGGGGTCTGAATATTATGCGAAATTGGAAATCTGCCTTAAAAGAATATATGAAAGATTATTACTCATGCTATCTCTCTCTGCAAACTGTCTAAAAAGACCTAAAGTCGGTGATCACATACATGACAGTGTTTTTCTGAGCGTCATGGTATGCTGTTACAACTCAGAAAAATATATACGAGAAACATTAGAGAGTATTGCCAATCAAACGTATAGAAACTGGGAAGTAGTGGCCATCAATGATGGATCAACTGATAACACAGAGCATATACTTTTAGAATACAAAAGAAATGGTATGCCAATTACTTACTTTCGTCAAAAGAACCAAGGTTTTGCTGCGGCAAGGAACAAAGCGATGGAATTGGCTAAGGGACAATGGATTGCGATAATCGATCATGATGATGTGTGTCTACCAAAAAGATTTGAGATTCAAGCTGCCCACATTCGTGAAAATCCGACGGCAAAACTGTTTTTTGCCAATACGATTCATTTTCATGATGACCGTATTGAGATAAGGCAACAGTTCGATCGATTGAATCCATGTAAGTTGAACTTAACAGCAGGCAAGGCCATGAACAACCTTCTTGCTTTTAATTGTTTCATTGATACTGAATCTGTTGTCTTTAACAAACAAGCAGCAATGTCTGTTGGTGGATTTGATGTTTCCTATAAGTACGTGGTTGATTATGATTTCTTTTTGAGGATGGGGTTAGTAGTTAACTTTTTTTGCAGTGAAGAATTAGTCTCCAAATGGCGTGTACATAACGACCAACTTACACAAACAATAGAACCCATAATATTTAAGGAAATGAAACAGATATTCTACAAATATTTCTGTCTTAATGGTGTAACCAATAAAACCAGATTTAAAATGATTTTAAAGGCACTGCATTATATATTATATAAAATTTATAATCTCTTGTTTCGAGGAGCTTGTTGTCATTTTCAGGACACTTTATGACAATACTTTATAACATAGCCGAGGCTTGGGCAAGGAGTCAATGGCCTTGAAACAACTGTGCCGATATTCGTTTAATTTCCAGGGGGCAGGGTATAAACCTTCGCCTTTAGGCGGAATTGTCTTTAGCCGATCTTTTCCTTCGTCTTGTTTTTGGCTACAGTTTTCTTATCCATTAACAAACAAAGGAGATTTATATGGGTGATAAAGAACAGTATCAACGAGGTGCACATGCAGTAACCAGCTCCACGTATTACTTTGTGTATAGGCCGCAATCTCTTGGACAGCAATTAAGCCTTATGGCTTATTTACCATTAAGAATATTGTATCGCTGGGCGATGCTATTTTTATTAGGTTTTTTGAGGCATAAGCATGCTCTGAATAGGTGTTAAAAAGCATAGGCAGGTGGGCAATATTGTACTGCCCCCCATTGCCTATTCGTCACATTTATCAGACTATCCCTTGATCAGTTGCTCCTCAGCAGAGCTGATATCCGTTTCATCTGATACCTAACAGCTTGCACAGTCGATGTTCGTTGTCAAGCAACACCGGCTTTAGCCGGTAAATCATTGAATGAACAACCATACGTTTTTACAGCAGTATTTACAGCATATTCTTGCATATAGCTGTAATGCGAGGATACCAAGATCATGACCGCGAAAATCGGTGATTACACATTAAGGACATTACCGTGGATGTTAAAGTTATGTTTTATAACAAGCCTAGCTTCCATTTTATTAGGCTCTACAGTTGTTCATTTTACAGGGCGTTTCATACCTGTATACTATCTTTTTTACGCCTTTGTTATGATAATCTCTATTGAAGGCTTGTTCAAGTTTACAAAGGCCAATTTGTTATATTTCCCCCCGGCTGTAATGTGGTTATTTGTGTACCTTGTTGTAATAACCGGGTCTACCACCTATCTGTATTCAAATATAACCAACATATTTGTCTATTGTAAAGACAATATGACTCCCTTTTTGTTATTGCTATATTGCTTCTCACGAATAGATTGCAATTATAGAATATGTTGTTTCCTCAAAATGATTATATATGGAGGAATCTTTGCAGGGGGCTATATTGTTTTTGAAGCTAGTAGTAAGATGCTCAATCTTTTCCCTGCCTTTAATCAAGCTATCTACAACTATGCCTCAATGGGCGGGCGATCAAATGTAATATCTTATCTCGACCCTGATAAGATATCCCAATTTATGACGGCAACGGGCGTAATTAGACCACGGGGGCTTGACATTAGTTTTACTGCGTCCGCGTTCTTTTTAGCTAGTTCACTCATTATCCACTTAGTATGTGGACGACGGTTAATAAAAGGCCACTTCATTAATATCCTAATTGTTGTCTTGTTATATGCAAGCGTGTTAGTATCTACATCACGCCAAGTCATATTATCTTTGCATTTCATTCTGTTAATATTATTTATGTTGGCATTGAAGAATAAGTCCCTCAAAGGATCTCTCGGTCATAGCCTTAGACGCAAGTTAATTGCTGTGGGTTTTGCTTGTTTAATATTAGCTATGGTTGCAGGCTTCCTATACACGATACCATATCAAACGCTCTCCTTCCTTTTGGGTAGGACAGGAGGTGCTAGTTCAGTCATCGCACGAGATCTATTAGCGCTTCCGTCAAAACTATCCATATGTTTCTGTGACTTTCCACTAACTGCCTTTTGCGGAATTGGCGCCTATACCGCGGCTTATCCAGGTATATATCACGACTTGCCGGAAATCGGTGAGCTACATCTTTTAGTCGGCACCTTTTATAATCTTGGCCTTATAGGTTCTATTATCTATTGGAGCATTTTTTTTCAGGCAGCGTTTAAATGTTGGCGAGCTTTCACTCGGACATCTCTTCGAGACAGCTATCAAACGACATGTTTGCAGGATGTTTATTTAACAGGTTTTTTGCTATGCTTATTGTACATCGGTAATTTAGCACATTATTCTCCTACAGGCCTAAGTACAAATTTTATCATAGGATTGATTCTGCTGATATCGATTCTTGCTGATAGAAACATTAAAGAGAATTCGTCGGCGGGCACTGGCAAAGTACTTTCTTAATTCTGATCATATCCAATTCCGCTGTTCGCATTCTTGGAGCAACTCGTGACTTGAACAGATAACCGTTCAGCTGGCATAGCAGTTACGCTCGGGTCATAATACTCTGAGAGTATGTCTTTCGATATTAGTGCAACATAAAATGGAAAGGATTGTTGTGAATTCGCTGTATGAAAAGGAAGCAATATGAAGGTTCTGTTCATATATTCGCTTGATGATGTTCAATCTACATTAAAACCACTCCGGAACTGGACAAGCATGCAGTTCGGGATTTCTTATATTTCTTCTGTACTGAAAAAGAAAGGGCATAGAACAAGGCTTTTGGTTTTAGGCAGCAACAGATTTCAGAAGAGTAAGAAATTATGTAACTCCTTTATCGAGGAATTCGATCCAAACCTTGTTTGTTTCACTGCTGCATACTCGCAATACTTTTTTACCGAAACAATAGCAAGAAGTATCAAAAATCAGTGGCCTGATAAATTCTTGTTAATTGGGGGTGTACACGCCACTTTAAATCCTGAAGAGGTTATTAAAGGTCCATTTGACGCTCTGTGCATAGGAGAAGGTGAATATCCTACTCTGGAATTATGCAGTCAAATAGCAAAGAAAGAGTCGCCCCGCGGAATTGCGAATCTGTGGATTATTTCTCATAACGGGAGGGTCGAGAAGAATGATCCTCGTGATTTCATCGGAGATATCGACACATTGCCGCTTCCAGATCGAGATATTTGGAAACCCTGGATCAGAGAGGAACTTGGTTCTGAACAGAGTGTTTTGCTTGGCCGAGGCTGTCCGTATAAATGCAGTTATTGCTGTAACCATGCTATTAGTCAAGCCACCAATGGAAGATATGTTAGATTGCGGTCCCCTCAGAGCATTCTGAACGAAATTGCCTTTCTTCATAGTGATTGCCCTAATCTTAAGATCTTTTTTGAAGTGGAAACAATGGCGTTGAGAAAGGCCTGGGCGCTAGAAATTTGCAGTCAACTAGAAAAGTATAATTCATCAATAGGAAATAGCATTTCTTATGGGTGCAATTTTCGCATTTCTCCTAATTCAATGGACGAAGAGCTATTTATTGCTTTCAAGAAGGCTAATTTTGACAAGCTCAATATCGGTCTTGAATCAGGTAGCGAAAGAATTCGCCGCGAGGTTCTCAAAAGGAATTACTCCAACAAAGACTTCCTCAAAACGGTTTCACTAGCCTGTAAACACGGATTAAAGGTCTATGTTTTTAACATGATTGGTCTTCCTGGAGAGACATTTGCCGAACACATGGAAACGGTTTTATTAAATCGGCGCATTCAGCCAGACGGACATTTTACAGGCATATTTTACCCTTATCCTGGAACGGAAATACATGATCTCTGCATCAAACAAGGCCTTCTTAAGAGTAAAGTCGATTCGCAAATGGAACGGAAGGAAGCTATAATTGAGCTTCCCGGTTTCACTAAAGCTCAGATTCAAAACGCATACACTTGGTTCAATTACCGGGTCTACAAAGGACATAAGCCGCTCTGGTTTCTTTTTATTGTGGTTGTTGCTGACAAAATAAGGTCTAATGCAACGGCTTATTTTATCTTCCGTAACGTTGTTCAATGGCCGATACTGCGACAGCTTCGCACTTACTTTATAAGCCACTAAAGGAGATGAAAATCAACAAACAAAGACAACTAACATGCAAGATAGAATTAACATATAGCAGAGTATAATCTATAAGGATTCGGATTTGTTTTATTCTTACACCGTGGCTCAGTGAATCTAACAGTATAGAATGATGTATATTCCACGTTACCCACCTTTTCGACTTCCGATACGTCATAGAAGGCATGTCGTAGTAAATCAATCATCGCCATACAAATTCGCATATGCACGTACTGCCTTGAAATTTGGCTTACAGACTTTGGGTGCCTTACCTAATCGTGAGATTTTGGTGCCTGAATTTATATGTAACGTAATTTTACCCGTTTTCAAACAGCTTGACCTTATTCCTGTTTATTATCCGATTAACTACAACCTTGAACCTGATTGGGAATCTATTCATTCGAAAATATCTGAAAAGACCCAAGGTATAGTTTCCGTACATTATTTTGGTCAGCCACAAAGAATCACAGAATACCTAAGTTTTGCAAAACACTACAATATTTGGTTAATTGAAGATAACGCTCATGGATTTGGTGGTTTAATTGATGGCAATGAAATCGGCACTTTTGGTGACATTGGCATTTCTTCTCCTCGTAAGTGTTTCCCAATATTGAACGGAGCTTATTTACATATTAAAAAGGAAATGATAAATCCTGAGATATTAGCACCAGAGCGCATACTATCTTCAGGCATAGTTCTTAAGCAAATCATAAGAATGCTAATTATGCGGAGCTATTTACATCGTGTTATTAACATAAGAAAGAAATATTCATCAATAAATTATCAAGAGATTAATTTGCCTGACTGGGGTATGGACGAATCCTCTGACAGATATCTGAAAAAGGTAAACCTTCGTGAAGTTGTTCAAAAACGGCAAGCTATTTACCATGTTTGGGAAAGATGGGCAGTTAGACAAGGCTTGGTACCTGTATTTAGCCAATTGGCACCTGGAGCTTCTCCGATGGTATTTGCTGCATATACTTCCTCTTATGAAGAGACCAACAAATGGTTTATCTGGGGATATAATCAAGGAATAGATATTCATCCCTGGCCTGATCTGCCTAAAGAAATTGTGCAAAAGAATGGTGCCGCTATTGATATGTGGAAAAGACTTATCTGCTTTCCGATACATATGTCAATAAATGCGGAGAAATTAATCTATTCCTTAGAAGGGACGGGATTCAAAAAGGTAATTTGAACATGCAGATAAAAGTATTTAAATCCTTCGAAGATGCTAGATCTACGTGGATAGACTTCCAAAAAGAAGCAGACTTTTATGCATTTCAAAGCATTGAATGGGCAACTAAGTGGTATACGACGATCGGAATTACATTAAAACTACAGCTTTGTTTTGTTCATTTGATGGATGAAAATGGAAAATCGTTGATGTTCCTTCCTTGGGCGATAAAAAGAAAAAATGCTATTTCTTATCTTATTTGGATAGGGGAACATTTTGCTGACTATCAAGCGCCCGTCCTCTGTAAAAACTTTTACAATGAAACAAAACAAATTGACTTTGTTGAAATCTGGGCTTCAATAATAAGCAAACTACCCCACTTTGACGCAATGCATTTCAAAGCAATTCCGGAAATAATTGGAAGCCAAAGAAACCCCTTATTATCATTGAACTTAAAACATCATTTAGAAAATAGCTATAGCACTCTGATTGATCGGAGTTGGAACGAGTTTTATTCTCAAAAAGTAAAAAAAAGAATACGGTCAGATTCAAGAAGGCAGTTAAAACGTCTATCAAAATTGGGTCATATTAAATTCATTATTTCAAGCAATTCGTCAGAGGCAACAACAATAGTTGATGCATTGATATCGCAAAGGCGATCATTATGTAGGGAGACTGGAAGAAGAGATATGTTTAGATGTAAATCAGTCCGTGACTTTTACTGTCAAAGTGCTATTGCGCGAAATGATAAAGGCTTTGTTCAAGTTGCCGCCTTACAATTAGATGATCAGTTATTGGCTACGCATTGGGGCATTGTTCTGGGAAAGCGTTTCTATTATCTCATGCCATCGTATGAAGGGGGATCATGGAAGACATATTCTACTGGCCGGTTACTCTTAGAGTATTTACTTGAATGGGCCTTTAATAATCAACTTGAATGTTTTGACTTTACTGTAGGCGGAGAGCAGTATAAAAATGACTGGTGCAATCAGGAGATGAAGCTTTATGAATTAATTTGCGCCATGAATTGTAAAGGTAAACTTTATCTTACAATACAAGGCATTTTCTCAGTTTTGAAGCGCTTTAACGTTTACACAAAAAGCCAATCTACGCTAAGCAAACCAGTAAGAAAGATAAAGAAGATATTGAGGGGATATTACTAAGGTGTCCTATAACGGATTGGAATGAATCATGAGTCGTCTTCTCGTAAGATATGGCATGTTATTTCGTTTTCTTTTGCTGCACAAACTTATACGAATTATCCAACCAGTAGGGAACATACGTATCACATTCACCCATGGTGTAAACGAGTCGGATATTGATAACTTTACTCAGCTTGTCCAGTTCTTGAGTAAAATCAGAAACATAATTTCACCCGAGACTTTCATTTCTAACTTCTGCAATGGCAAAATCTTCGATGAAAAATGTTTACTAATGACGTTTGATGATGGTTTAGTCTCAAGCTATCGTGCTGCAAAGAATGTCCTTGAACCATTGGGTATTAAGGCTATTTTCTTTATACCAACAGCTGTTATTAAGTTGAATACCGATGAAGAAATGCGTCGTTTTGCAAGCGAGAATATCCATTACAACTCTAAATCAATCGATGACCTTATTCCTGAAGAGTACCAGTTTATGAATATAGATCATATAGCGGATCTAATCTCATCTGGACACATGATTTGCCCTCATACACATAATCATGTTTTTCTAAGCGACATAACTAATAAGGACGCAGTCTTTAGGGAATTAGTACAGCCCAAAAATTATCTTGAAGACTTATTCAATACTAAAATTAGAGCTTTCGCCTTTCCAGTCGGTACTGAAAAACAAGTTAGCAGATTTGCCTATGGATATGTAAAACAATACTACGAATGTTGTTTTACGGCTATCAACGGCATTAACTATCATAAAACAAATCCACATTTTCTGTATCGTGATCACCTCTCACCGGAGGCTTCTATTTCATATATCCGAATGGTTATGGATGGAACATATGATCTATACTATGCCATGCGAATGAAAAAAATGAAAACTATAGCGTAAAGCATTTCGGCTTCTTCTTTCAGGATGTTATTGTATTTCATGGGGAAGATGTTACCAAGATGGCAACCTCAATTTACGCGAAGCGGTTCTGTGCAACCGGGGCACATCCTAAAGTAAAATATGAAATACCTCCACCTTTTTTGTTTCCAAGAGTTAGGGATTCCGTCTAACTATAATATCCTTTTCACAGTCTTCAGGAGAGATTTAGTGTGAAACATAATGTAGTAATAATTGGTTTGATTCCGCCCCCGTATTCTGGCCCAGAAATTGACACGACAAATATATTGAATTCCATGATTCTCAAAAACACATTTAATTTATTTCATTTGAACACCCGAAAGCATGCGTCTTTTGATCAAAGAGGATCCCTTTCTTTTAAAAGTGTTTTACGTGAATTGCACAATATGTTTAAGTTATCCTTGTTAATTATTAAAGTTCATCCTAAAATTGTCTATATCCCTTTTTGTCAGACTGACATAGGCGTAATTCGTGACTCCTTGTTCATTTTGACAAGCAAAGTGTTTCGCAGAAAAGTCGTTCTCTCCTTGCCCAATGGCTCATATGATATCTTCTATAAAAGATCAAAGTTTCCGGCCTACATATCCTTTTTACTTAAATTGGCAGATGTTATTATTGTTTTAACTCCATCAGTCAAATCCCAAATTGAAACAATTATTTCTCAAAGAAACTCGAAAAAGGTAAGAATCCTTCCTCTCGATATTGATTTACCCGTGCCGTCTTCAAAATATGAAGAAGCAGAAAATGGTTATTTTAGAGTTCTCCATTTAGGCCACATTTCGGTAGCAAAAGGCGCGGTTGATTTGGTAAGGGCAATACCTGATATTGTATCTAAAGTCCCTAAAACAAAATTTGTCTTCGCAGGCCAGTTCATTAACAATGAAGTTAATATTGCATTCTTGCCTGATGCCCATAATGCCGCAAAGACAATTGAAACCTTTATTAAAGAAAATGGGATACAAGATTATGTTGAATTCATTGGTGTGGTTGATGGAAGCGACAAATCTTCATTGTTAGAAAATTCAGATGTTCAAGTATTAGCATCATACTCCGAAGGATTGCCAAGGGCAATTCTTGAAGGCATGTTGATGGGAACAGCGGTAGTTGTTACTAAGCTTGATGGCCTTAAGCAAGTTGTAGTTGATGGGGAGGGAGGGCTTTTAGTTGACTTTGGGTGTCCTAAACAAATCGCGCATTGCATTTGCAGGCTTCTAAGTGATACACAGCTACGGGATACAATGGGAAAACGAAACAGAACATTTGTGGAAAAACACTTTGACCCATCAATTAGATTCAAGATGCTAAGTGACATGTTTGAAAGTATCATCGAATAGGAGGTAATTTGTGATAAAGGGTGCTATCATCGGCTTCGGCCGGATGGGGTTGACTCATTTCTCGATCTTGAACAACCATCCAGAAGTAGAGTTCGTGGCTGTCACAGACTTGTCATCATTTATGCTAAGAAACGTTGGTAGGTATATAGATGTCAAGAAATTCAAAAATTATCGAAAAATGATTGACCGGTCGGACCTGGACTTCGTGATTGCTGCAACCCCTACTGGGTCGCATGCAGAGATTGTCAAATATGCAATTAACAAAGGGCTACATGTTTTTGTTGAAAAGCCTTTTTCACTAAATTCAACTCAAGGGCGAGAACTCGTTGCAATGCTCGATGGAACTGATTTAGTCGGTCAGGTCGGCTATGCCATTCGCTTTAGTGACGTCTTTATGCAAGTCAAAAGGCTGCTCGATTCCAAGGCCATTGGTGACCTCACAACATTCAAGATGGAAATGCATGGACCAACGATTTTAAAGGGCGTCAAAAGTGGCTGGCGTTCAAGGAAAAAGGAAGGCGGCGGTTGCTTACATGATTTTGCCTCCCACGGCATAGATTTGATAAACTATCTCATCGGCGTGCCGGATGAAGTCTGCGGTAGCGTATTCCAAAGCATCTACTCTGTTAATTTAGAGGATGCCATCAGCTCTACTTTTGTGTATAGGGGTAATTTGCGTGGAAACTTGCTGGTGAACTGGTCTGAGCCCTCTTACAGAAAACCTGCTTACAAGATGGAAATATTTGGCCGTAAAGGTAAGATTGTGGCTGACTTGCATAGCTATAAAGTATTCTTCCGTGACGAACCAGGAATAGATAGTTTTTCTCAGGGCTGGAACCAACGGTATGTCACTGATTTTGTAGAACCTGTTAGATTCTATGTTCGCGGATTTGAATTCACACGCCAGTTGGACTATTTCATTGACTGCATAGTCAATGAAAATCAAAATGAAGTTTGTTCTTTCGAAGATGGCTTGAAGACAGATATTATCATTGAACGTATTGCCGAGGATGCCGGCAAAAGGAAAGCCTTACATGGATAGAATAATATTCGGTGACAATCAGTTTTTCGGTATTAATCATATGTCTGAGGATAAAGCTCAGACCCTATCGGAACATTTCAAATGCATAGAATCAATAATCGAGGTTATTGATATTGCGTATGAGTGCGGCATTCATGCATTTATGTTCAACACCCATGATAGAGTGATTCAGCTATGTGATCATTTCAGGACTAATCCCCAAAAGTACGAAGACCTTCGCTTATATCCCGCCATGCCTTATGCACACAAGTATGCCAATGCTGTAACCGAAAAGGGTATGATTGGTGCTTTGAATGAATTTGTATTTGCAGGTCGTTCCGCCGGTGAAGCAATGCAGACGTTGGTCCGTGGCAGTATGGGTGTCATCAACAGGGATATGTTGGAAGTTATGAAGTTACTTATTGATGCTGAGATGAGAATGTTTCGAGGGCTGAATGTACAGGCAATATTTTTACAGAATATCGTTACCGACCTTCTTTTGGGAATGAATGCAAGGGATGTCTTTATCGCATTTGCTGAGCACATAAGGACCACTTACGGTGTTGAACCAGGCTTCAACACCATGAATATGCCTCAATTAGTGGATTTTCTATTGGAGTGCGGTATTCAAAATCCCATTGTATGCTCATCAATCAATAAAGCGGGTTACATGATGCAACCGGGAATAGACGAGTATGAGCACGCATTAGAGACCAAACAGTTCCGCCCAATGGCAATGTCAATTCTTGCATCAGGAGCAATCGCTCCCAAAGAAGCTGTTGAGTATGTGGCTAGTAATAAGAACATCAATTCTATTGTTTTTGGCGCTTCTTCTAAAAATCATATTCAGGAAACAAAAGATTTGATAGACCAATTTGACGAAGGTTGCATAAAGTTGACTGACTGTTGCCCGGTGCTACGACAAAGATGACAAATCAGAAGGTTTTTATCGGCAATGCTAATTTCAGCACGTTTGGTATTGATGAAACACTGGAATGGATGCGCTCGGCAATTGAAATAAAACGTAATAAGTTTTACGCGGCCATTACGAATATCCATGTAATGGTATTGATTGACCGAGATCCTCAATTGGCCAGAATAGTCGATAATGCCGAGGTGTGTTTCTGTGATAGTGTCTCAATTGTCAAACTGGGATTGCGAAATAGAAGGCAGGTACCTTTGTGTTATGGTCCGGATTACTTTTTGCGTTGCTGTGAATACGGAGTTGCATTGAGTTGGCGACACTATTTCGTTGGCGGTGGTGAAGGTGTTGCAAATCAGCTTGTCAATAATTTAAGAGATAGATACCCTGGGATTGATATTGCGGGCACATTCGTTCCTCCTTTTAGAGATATGACAAACAAAGAAGATGAAGACATGATTTATGAAATCAATGTGGCCAAACCAGACATTGTATGGGTTGGTTTGGGGGCAGGCAAACAGGATAAATGGATTGATACACATAAGAGCAAAATCAATGCAACTTGGTTTAGTGGGATAGGTGCCGCCTTTGATTTTATATCAGGTAATACAAAAAGAGCTCCTGTGTTTTGGCAAAAGCTGGGCTTGGGCTGGCTATACAGGTTTGCATTTGAACCCAAGCGTTTGTTGATCAGAAATATTGAAGGCTTGAATCTGCTTTTGAAGTTCCATTTCAATTATAGAAAAAATATGAAGTAAGAATGATATCATGATTTTTTCCAATCCAACGATGTTGGCCCGTTTCTGAGTTGTCAACACCAAAATGGGGAAAGGGCGAAGCAACATTTTCATGCGGCTCGAGCCAACTCAGGTTGACTTGCTTGTTCACGGTTTATCTTTAGCCGGTGTAAACGGGCCAATATTCCTTTCTAAATAGCAGCAATGAAAAGAGTTGCAAGCATTTGGCAGTAATATGAAGTCACTTTTGGCCAATGAATATGATCGCAATAGAATTATAGAACAAATGACAGAAGAAAGTTTTTCTTTACTCATTTCCGCCTAAGGCTGTTTTGGGTGAGATGAATTTGTAATGAATATGTTAATAACAGGTGCAAATGGCTTTATCGGCCAGGCTTTATGCAAGAGGATGCTAACTGACGGATACCAGGTGCGGGGAGCTGTCAGGAGCGCGGCTCAAATGGCGGCTCTGCCTTCAGGGGTTGAAGGTGCGCTGGTCGGTGATATTGGCCCGAAAACTGATTGGTCTGATGCTCTATCCGGTATTGAGGGCATTGTGCATCTTGCAGCTCGGGTGCATGTTATGCGTGAGAGCGCTGCCGATCCGCTTGCTGCGTTCAGGCTGGTGAATGTTGCTGGCACTGAACGTCTGGCGCTGCAGGCTGCTGAGGCCGGGGTGAAGCGGTTGGTTTACGTCAGTTCGATTAAGGTCAATGGTGAGTCAACCAATGGAAAGCCGTTTTCTGAAGAGGATGTTCCAAGGCCCGAAGATCCTTACGGTATATCCAAGTGGGAAGCGGAGCAATTGCTGCGAGAGATTGAGGCTACAACAGGTATGTGTGTCACAATACTTAGGCCGCCACTGTTGTATGGGCCGGGCGTGAAAGCGAATTTTCTAAAGCTCATCAGAGTAGTTGACAAGGGGATTCCGCTCCCATTGGGTTCCATTGACAATAAGCGAAGCCTTCTGGGTTTAGGGAATCTAGCTGATTTGATTGGCCGTTGCATCGAGGAACCCGCTGCCAAAGGAGAGACTTTTGTTGTGAGTGACGGGCAGGATCTTTCAACTGCGGACTTGGTGCGCAAGATAGCATCGGCATTGAACAAGAAGCCGCGTATTTTCTCTTTGAGTCCGTCCGTACTTCGTGCGACTGGGCGAATTACGGGTAAGCAGGATGCTGTAAGACGGTTAACTGAGTGCTTAAAGATCGATTCAACAAAGGTGCGAAAGATGCTGGCTTGGCTCCCTCCTTTTTCGGTAGAGCAAGAACTTGCCCGTACCGCTGAATGGTATTTAGGTCATAGAGTTGTATAGAACGGCGGCATCCGTGTGGGAAACTGTGTCATTCGAATACTGACATGACAGATATCCAAACCTCGATCTTTGAGTGAGATGCTATTCGATGCATATGTGTCAGGACATGCCGTAACTTCACTGCTTTGTACTCCATAACCATACTTTTTCAAGAACACATTTAGGATCTGTGCAATGAGTCATGTTTGCGATATATTACCTGTAATTGGCAGAAGCAGAGATTTATTTGTCGAAGATATCAAACGAGCTGAACCAAAACTATCGTCTCTGGTAGGAGCAAGTTCTTTTCTTGTTATTGGTGGCGCCGGCTCTATCGGGCAGGCAGTCACCAAAGAAATATTCAAACGCAATCCAAAACGTCTGCATGTAGTTGACATCAGTGAGAACAATCTTGTGGAGTTGGTTCGTGACATTCGAAGTTCTTTTGGCTACATCAAAGGTGATTTTCAGGTGCTACCTCTTGACTGTGGCGGTCAGGAATTTGACGCGTTCCTGCAATCTCAGGAAAATTAGGAAATGTTTTCCCAGGGCGCAGGCGGGTCTGGCTGGAGGAGTAGGGGTTTTGGGTATTGCTTAAGATCGTGGTTTTTGCTATAATTTTCTCGTATGGTTTGGAGTTTTAAGATCGAATTCAGACTTTTTTCTTTGTGGCCACTAGTCGCCATCTTAAAACATAGAACCTAAAACCTAAAAGTTAAAATTGACAGGGGGCGAAGATGACTACTGTGACAATCCAGTTTCCTGAGTCTGTGTTTTCCGCTTTACGATGGGCACCGGCGGAATTCATTAAGGAGATGCGTACCGAAGCAGCGACCCAATGGTATGCCCAACAACGCGTCTCTCAGGAGAAAGGGGCGGAAATTGCCGGAATCAGCCGGGCGGAGTTTATTAACGAATTGGCGCGTCGCCGCATTCCAGTCGTTCAGGTGAATTTTAAGGAACTGATGGAGGAAGTGAGGCGCGATGACTGATACGTGGATTATCAATGCCTCGCCTCTCATCCTGTATGCGCGTATCAACAGACTCGATCTGTTTGAGCAGCTTGCTCCAGGGGTGATTGTTCCCGAAATAGTCATTGAAGAAGTCCGCTCTGGTATGCATAAGGACAGTTCTACGAGCAAGGCAGTAGCCTGGGCGGTACAGTATCGGCACCCTGACATTTCCATACCGGCCAGCGTGGAGCATTGGGATCTCGGCCCAGGTGAATCCCAGGTCATGAGCTACTGCCTTCAGGGTGCGGGATGGGCGGTACTGGATGATCAAATGGCACGTCGTTGCGCCAGTGCCCATGGTTTACTGATGATAGGATCACTCGGGGTAATTTTACGCGCTAAAGTGCGTGGATTGGTTGATGCAGCCCGACCTTGGGTGTACAAACTAATGGACCAAGGCATGTACGTCACCGACGAACTTGTCGAGCAGTCAATGTCAGCCATTGGTGAAGGCAAGTAAGTGATCAACTTGCTATCTTAAAACTTGAACCATAAAACCAAGCGCAGCGCATGCCACCACTTCTTGTCATTCAGTGTTTTGGGGCGGTTTGTCATCCTGAGCGGAGTCGAAGGATCTCTGTGTGGAGATCGATTCAACAAAGGTGCGAAGGGTACTGGATTGGAAACCACCGTTTTCAATGGATGATGAACTTGCCCGTACCGCTGAATGGTATTATGACTCACACAAAGGCACGGAGCCACGGAGCTATTAAGGGATTATTTCACACGAAGACACCAAGCCACAGAGGTTAGAACTGATTTCAACCACGAATCTGACCGAATCTTCACGAATCTTGAAAACAGGTGGAATTGTTCGCGTGGCACTGTGGTGCCTGGGCTGTTTTCAGCAGCCTGTGTTCGCTGTGCTGCCCATGCCTCTTCAAACGCGTTTGATCGGCATGTTCGGCTTGCTCATGGGCGAACGACCTTGTTTTTACCTTTCGCTGATCGCGAATGGGGACGAGGAAGAGGCTGCGTTCGGCATAACAAGAGAGCCATCGCTTCCCTCTGGAAGTTTCTTGACGATGAAGTGTGAAAAGTTGGGAAGTGTTCCTCATTCCTGCCTTCAGCCTTCCCGGACGGAATGTCATCCTGAGCGGTGTTGAAAGATCTCTGTTTGGCTCTATATCTAACAGCGAAAAGGTGAGAGTCATTTTTTTCTGTTCGAAAACAGACAGAAGTTGTATAATACCACTTGCTATGAAACGGGCAGATAACATTACAATAGATCCTCAGGTCTGTTATGATTGAAGAAAGAGTTCAAAGAGATGTGTTCGAAGTCGTCTCCTTGTCCCAAGCTAGTGATTTTCACTATTGGCTTGCTTGTAGTCCACAAGAAAGGCTTGAAGCGA
>Ga0255052_10000294_pt1 | contig 39520 bp, 32 predicted proteins | sample JV7_2_21_MG_FD_188632 | JGI IMG/M metagenome (GOLD analysis project Ga0255052, IMG submission 188632) | Seawater microbial communities from Jervis Inlet, British Columbia, Canada - JV7_2_21 | ecosystem: Environmental > Aquatic > Marine > Inlet | place: Canada: British Columbia | collected...
GAGCTCCGCCTGACGGCGAAGCCAGTCCTCCGGCACATCGGCCAACAATGCCTTGAACGCATCTTCAACTCCGTCAAAGTGTGCGGCAAAAATCTTGTCGAAGCGGTCGAACAGCGTTTCGTCCTTTACCAGACAGGCGCGGGCGAGGTAATAGAAGTCATCCACACTTTGCCCGGCCACACCACGTTGCATCGACTCGAGAAGTATCAATAATTCGGTAATAGACGGCTTCAGGCCGCCATCACGAAGCATAAAGAAGAACTTGGTCAACATGTCGGTCGCGACTTACTGAGTGCGCGTCCTGCGGTCGAGAAAGACCAATTGCTCGAAGAGGTGAACATCCTGCTCGTTCTTCAGCAACGCGCCATAAAGGGGTGGAATAGCCTTGCGCGAATCTTCGGATCGCAGCGCTTCCGCAGGAATGTCTTCGGCAAGCAGTAACTTGATCCAGTCGAGCAACTCGGATGTCGAAGGCTTTTTCTTGAGGCCTGGAACTTCGCGAACCCTGTAAAAGGCTTCGAGCGCTTCACGCAACAGCATCTTTTTAAGCTTCGGAAAATGAACGTCGACAATACGGCCCATCGTATCCTTGTCCGGAAACTTGATGTAATGGAAGAAACATCGCCTTAAGAACGCGTCCGGCAATTCCTTTTCGTTATTGCTCGTGATGATGATTATCGGCCGGTGCGTAGCCTTGATGAGTTGCTTGGTCTCGTAGACAAAAAACTCCATGCGATCCAGCTCCTGGAGCAGATCGTTCGGAAACTCGATATCGGCCTTGTCGATCTCGTCAATCAACAAGACAGGCTGAATATCGGATTCGAACGCCTCCCAGATCTTGCCGCGAACGATGTAGTTGGCGATATTGTTAACCCGGTCATCGCCGAGTTGAGAGTCCCGGAGCCTCGCCACCGCATCGTAGTCATACAGGCCCTGCTGGGCCTTGGTGGTCGACTTGATATGCCATTCGTGCAGCGGGCGATCCAGCGCACTGGCAACTTCCATCGCGAGTTGAGTTTTTCCCGTACCGGGCTCGCCCTTGATCAGAATCGGACGCTCCAGAGTGACCGCGGCATTGACTGCCATCATCAGATCATCTGTCGCGATATAGGAATTGGTGCCTTTGAATTTCTTATTAGCCATCCCGCCAGTATCCCCGCTCCCACTATCCGGCACAAGCCGCTACTTGCCATAAGAAAACCGAACCCCGCCTAATGGTCCCTCGGAGCAAAGCCGGACCGAGCGCCCTAGCTCTTCCGGCCCTCTTCACCGACGCCAGCGGCCAACTCCCTCAAGGCTCTCGTCGATCTGTTGAACACTGTCAGCACAGCCAGCGCGGCGACCAGTATGAGTCCGGCATCCGCCCACCACCATTCAGGGCTCAGCCCAATTCCCAAAAGTAACGCCAGCAAAGCGAATACGAATGCCCGGTCACTCTTCCCCATCGGGCCGTCGTACCTTCGACTCGCGCCAATCTGAACAGCGACGACACCGGCCATCTCGGTGAGCATCGCCAGGACTACCACGGTTACCACGAGCACACGCGAAAATCCGGGAACGAGCGCAAACGGAAGGTAAAGCGCGACGTCCGAGATTACGTCACCAAGCTCATTGAGGAGACCGCCCAAATCGCTCCTCATGTCGTGCTCTCTTGCGAGCATGCCATCGATCGCGTTCAGTGCCATTCGGATGAATAGCGCAACAGGAATCAAGAGAGCTGCCCACTGAGTGGTGGGAAAAAGCGCAAACAACAGGCCGACAGCCACGGACATGACAGCGGCAGCGATCGTGACCTGATTCGCTGTAACGCCTGCCTTTGCGAGCGAGTTGCAAAGTGGCCGCAGCAGATTCTGGAATGCGGGCTTCAGGTCGTAGATCGTCATTCTTCAAGCATGCCCAACTTCTCCACACTCTGCTGGAGATCCTGACAAATTTCTCCAACAGATTCTTGGGTCTTCGCCCGTTGCGTATATGTCCGAGGCGATCCAATGCGCAGGCGGAGGCGGCGTGGGCTGGCGAAACCCTTGCCTTTGGGCCAGGCTTCCAGTGCTCCGTCAAGGTGGCAGGGAACGACCGCAATTTCGGTGCCGGCAACGAGACGACCGATACCCGATCGAAACCGACCCATCTCACCCGTCGCGCTGCGGGTGCCTTCGGGAAAGAGTATCAGGATGTTTCCCTCGTCGTGGAGCAGCTTTGAGCATGCCGATAGGCTTTGTGCACCGTTAGTTTTTCGCTCGAACGGCAGCGCGTTGAGCAGGATGGCGGAGGCTGCCGTCCGTGTCAGGTTCGAGAAGAAGTAGTCCGCAGCCGCGGCGGGAAATGTTTGATTGATTTTTCCGAAGGGAACAGACGACATCAGGCAAAGGGCATCGAGGTGGCTGGTATGGTTGCACACCAGGACGTAGGAACCGTGCTTGGGCAGGTTCTCGCGGCCCTCGATTCGAAGACGGTGATAGAGGCGAAGCCAGCTGCGGAGCAGGAGAGCGGCGATCGAGCGAATGCAGTAGATCAACATTTTCGGCTCTCTCGGAAAGCTGCGCAGAGCCTCGGACATGGTCGTACCGATGTCTCGGGGCGGGTGGTATTCCCAGTTGATGCTATCTGAATAACTCATGACATCCTCCGTCTGCGGGTATTGTTGGCTGTCAATGTGGAGGATGCCGGACAGCACTCAGATGCACCTGATTGTTGAGGGATTATGTTCTGACGAATACCTGAGGATCAAATGATGGCGATATTCGAGTCCGCGCGTCGGCCGTAAGTATTTGAAAATAAAAGATTAATAAGGGTCATGTGCCAGTCCGTCCCGGCATCGGTCAGCTCAGTCCATGGAACCATCGAATCATGTGAAAAAAGAGCGGCGCTACGAAGATCATGCTGTCCACGCGATCCAGGATTCCCCCGTGTCCCGAAATCACGGTCCCCATGTCCTTTATGCCGATATCGCGCTTGATGAGACTGATGACCAGGTCGCCGAGTTGACCTCCGATACCGACGATGAGTCCAGTCAGGATGAGATGCAGGGGCCCGAAGTGGTCGAAAGAGAAGAGAAGGATCCAGGGAACCATCAGCGATACGCCAATCGCGCCGAGCGAGCCTGCCACGGTCTTGTTCGGGCTGATTTCGTCACGCAGCTTTCGGCCACCGAAGAGCTTGCCGAAGATGAATGCGGAGACGTCGTTGATCTCGACTGCAAACAGCACGAACAGCAGGTAACCGTATGCGCGAGGTGTATTGGCCAGGAACCCTAAGTGGCTGAACATCCATCCGAAGTAGACGAATCCAAGGCTGGCGAGGGCGATTGACCGTAGCTGTCCCCTCGCGCGGTTTCGGATGATGGGAATGACAAGGATGATCGTAACGACATAGACCGGCAGGGTCATGAACATTCCATACCACCCGGGATCCCCGGTCCGTGGATCCGACACCATCGTCACCAGGCCCAATGCGAGGATCCCCATGTACACCGTGCCCGTCATCCACCAGTCGTCGTACAGGCCCGTTGCCCTGGCAAATTCCTTGAAGCCGAAGATGGCCAGGGCCGTCACGCCGATGATTATCGGGATTCTTCCGAGAAGGATCGTGCCCATGACGAGCGGAACCATGACGAGCCAGCCGTAATAGGTCCGGCGAACTGATGAGACGTCCCTGCCCAGTCCGCTCAGTATGGCGAGGAGCAGACCGGTGAGCAGCAGGATCCCGCCGACGACGGCGAGGTAGGTGAGAAAGATCTGGCTATTAAGCGCCGCAGAGATGGACATCAGTCTAATTCTGCACCGGCCGAACCGCGTAGCCTAATTCATCGAATACCTGCCGCCACCGACGGCTTACCTCATTCCTTTCCCAGTCTGACAACGACAGCACGTTCTTGCTGTAGTTTTGCTGACCCTCGATATAGCGGCTGAACAATGGTGCCGCGGCATCGTAATGTTCGAGTCCGATTTGACGGTAGATCGTGGCGAGCGCTCTCATTGGATCCTGTTGCAGGTCGTGAAAACTCACCTCGACCAGCTCGTCCTCTCCCAGCGCCCCACGTTGCTCGAAATATGCCGTCATCAGTTGAGGATAGGACTCCAGGATATGACGGACGACATGATCCCGGTCAACCGCATGAAGACCCCAGGCTTCCTGCGCCTTCAGATAAAGGTGAACAGTAGATGTGAAAACTCGATACGGATCACGATGAATGTGAATGAATTTCGCCTTCGGGAACAACTTTCTGAGCACCGATATTCTCGCGGTATTGGCGGGATTCTTCAGTAGCAGGCGCCGGTCCGGGTCCGCAAGCTGCACCTTCTTCAGGAAGTAGAGATAATGACGTTGCCATCGCTCTATTGTTTCCTCGTCGCCGCCATTCAATAACACCGCTTCACGGAATATTCCTTCGACCTCTCGGGGAAAAAACGACACGTGATAGAAAGAAAGTCGGCTCAAACTCACAAGTGCCATTTCTTCTTCCCAGGGTGCGTCGGCCGATACCGCGACATTGTCCATTAATCGGGTTTGCGGCAACATCTCTTGCATTCGGCCGAGCAATTTGTCTGGAAAAACCAGGAAGTCGTGGGGCATGCCGGCCTGTAGCAGAGTAACCCTGCCGAATTGAGGATCCTGGCACAGCAGGTTTTGCAGGTGCGTTGTACCACTGCGCCAATGTCCCACCACGAAGATTGGTGCCGGCTCGATCTTCTGCCGGCGAATTGCACGACCGTATCTCGCAGACTCCAGCCACGCTAACGGCCGCCGCAGGGCACATACCAGGCCTAGGTACAGCAGGCGCGGCACGAATCTCGGTTGGCAACCGTATGACGCTGTCAGTCTGACGAGATTCAGGAAAGAACTGGAAGTCAACGGATGCAGGACTTGATGTTGCACCGGATCCCCTATGCGTCAGCCGCCGCCACTTCGATTGCGGCCAGGTCGGTGGCGTGAAGAACCAGTTCCGGCCGTGCGTTCCGAACGAACTCGACCGCAGCATCCAGCGTCGGTGCCCGGTTGGACCGGAGAATCCAGGTAGCGAGCGCGGCTGCGCTGCGGCCGTACCCCAACGCGCAGCAGACCAGGACCGGCCCGTTTTTCCGCTGTCGTTCAATCTGCCCGGCTGCGTCGCGAAGATTCTCCGCCGACGGGGTGACGAGATCGAGCATCGGTACGCAATGCCAGGCACATGGCGGGGTGCGGACGGGCAACTCGGCGGTCAAGTCGATAACGCTCTTCGCACCGCAACTGTTTACGTTTTCCCCCGATGGGAAGCGGCCGATCCAGACCTCATCAACAACATGCGTGGGCTCGGGACTGTGGCGCGTCCACAGCCGTGAGTTAATCCAGGCGCCGAGAATGTAGGGTGCAAGAATCCATTGCACCGCAATGCTAATGCGGCCATCCGATCCCTTTTGAAAACCATTACAACCGACGGCGGCGTAAATGAGAGCGACCAGGACCAAAGATAAAGCCGGCCAAATCAGTAACAAGCCTGCGCCACCAACCCGGAATGCCAGCCAACCTGTCGCGACACCTCCCGCACAATAATATGTGGCAAGACGCCAGCGTCGCCTATCGCCTGACCAACTAAAGCCCGGGAACCGACTCACGGCCGCCGCCGTTCATCCGGCATTTTTTCGAGCCAGGGACACCGTGAAAATACCCCACTCGTCGATCCGTTGGTCGAGCTTCGTAAATCCTGCCGCGGCGACGAGTTGGTCCAGCTCGGCCTGTGTACGACGTCGCATGACCCAGCTCATACCTTCTCTATGGCTGGTCAGGGCCCGCCCGATGAATTCGAGTTGTGGATGCCATGGCTGACCCGTGTAGATCAAATAGCCTCCGTCAGAAATAGCAGCCGCAAGCCCGTCAAGAGAGCGACGGATCAGGTCATTGTCGGGAAAGAGTTCATATAACCCGGAAATTACGCCGAGAGTAGGCTCGGGACTAATTGCCGCAAGGCTGTCTCGATCGAATGCATCTCCTTTTTCGAACGAAACCGTATCCTCAAGCCCGCGCTTCTTGATGAGTTTTTTTCCGGCCGCGACGTTCATCTCGCTGTAATCGCGCAGGCATATCGAGTCAGGTCGGATGTCGATCTGTTCAAACGCATCCAAAATATAGCGACCATGCCCCGCTGCAATGTCTACAACTCGGACTGCAAACCCCTCTCGTTGGAGCCTCTCAGCGGCGTTACGCACCAGATCCTCGATATGAATCTTTCGTCTGCGGATCCCTCGCCAGCCGATCGAGTCGAGGTAGGCTCGGTCGATAAACCGGCCGAACGGAGTTATCCCTCGGGCTCTGCTCTCATAAACGTAATCGAGCGTGCTGCCTGAGTCGAAGCCCGTTGAATGGCCCAGCCGGACTCCCTCCGAAAGCCAGCCGCAAAATCTCAGTCCCATGCGCACCGTTTGCCAGTAAAACCATTTTAATGAGAAGCGTTTGAGGGGGCTGGCTATCGTATCCGCCTCGGTACGCGTGAAACTCAGCTTGTCGGCGGTCAACAGCGACACTTGCTTGTCGGGCTCTTCGAACCGCTCCAGAATAAAATTCCGCACTTTGTCGATGGCCAGCTTGCGGTCCTTTTCGCCTAATGTATCGTGATAGAAGCCTTCGAGGATATGCCGTTCTTTGCATGGCGTACCAAGTCGTTCGTAGAATCGGTGCTGAGGTTCATGATGCACGACCCAGTCGGCACCAGAAACAAGAAGCTGGGTCGGAATTGTTATCGCACTCGCGTCGGCGACGACGCGTTTCGCAATATCATTGAGCCCGAGCAGGATATTCACCGCAATCGGCCTAACAATCAGCTCGTCGTTATTATATGACGCGATCCGTTCCGGATCGTGAGTCAAAAATTTTGCTTTGACATAGCTATTGACGAAGAAATTTCCTCGTATTGCGTATGCGAGTTTCAGACCGGGCCATGCCAACGGCACATAAAGCTTCACGCTGAATGCAGGCGAGGCAAGCACCATGCAGCGAATCCTTGGCGCGTAATCATGCGCCCACGCCGTGACGACCACGGCGCCGATGCTCTGTCCTAAGACCGCTATATCCTCTTCGTCAATCGCGTAGGTCGAGGAGATGTGGCCGATGAAGTCTTGTACATCGCGAATCAGGGTTCCGGTTGTCGGTTCGGAATCCTGCTCGCCTCGAGAGAGCCCGAGCCCGCGCGAGTCCCAGGCGAAGAATGCGAAGTTCGGGAGGTCGAGTTCGTCGACCAAATGCATGATGCGACCCGAATGTTCGTGGCCACGGTGGAATAAGATCACAGCGCCAGACGGCGTGTCCGGTTCCGCAGGCCAATAACGATAGAAAAGCTCAAAATCATCAGACGTGCGGAATTTTTTCTCTTCGACTGCCCTCACAGCACGCATTATCCCGTCTGCTAGTAGCGCGTATTATAGCTTTCCGGCGCTAGGGCAAGCCAGGTCGGGATGTGGCGATCGAGGACTAAGGATTCGCAAATTGAGTGGCCGTAAGTGTCAGCACATGCTCGGTGGCGCCCGGCAAAAAGTTCCTTGGATTGCCCTGCACCCAGTCCTGATGCCCGGCGCCGTAGAAATCCGATAGTGGATGACCGCTTTGCCCGCCCGGCATTTGTAGGTAAGCATTGGACTCGTCACCCGGCGAAACGGCGAAGCGTTCGGACGCACCCCAGTCGCGGCCCTGCGCTTTCGGCATATTGGAATCGCCGCTCAATGGGTCACGCGGCATATCGAGCCAGCCCGACAGTATCGGCAGTGCGTCGCTTAGTGGGTGGTGAATCGCCGCTGTATTGCGCTCGCCCCAAGTCCGTTGCGTCAGCCCACCATCGAATTTGTCGGCAAAATACTCCAGGTTCCGGTCTACTGCCTGCAGCAACAGCTCTTGCCAGCTTTCGTACTCACGCGGCAGCAAATGCATTGGCCGCTCCGCTACGACCGACCAAAGCGGACCCTCGAACTGGTCGCCGATAAACAAATTGATTTCACTGTCATAGGCAGCCGTCACCGGACGCATTAGCGCGTCAAAAACCGTTGTCCGGACTTCCGAGCGAAAATTCCTGACGAGGCGATAGCCAACAGATTCCGCTGACGCTCTTGGTATCCAGTCTTCCACCAATTCCCGGTATTCACGGCGCCCTGCATTATTTCGAACAGCGCCATCATCGAGAACAGCGAGCAAGAGGTCTCGCCAGGAAGACAGGAAAACTGCCCGGTCATCCAATTGAATATCGAGCATGTCACGAGGTTCGAAAGATTTTATTGCAAACAAGTCATCGCGAATTTGTTGCGCTCTCGCACCGAAGTCATAGCCACGGGCGCCTATTTTCTTTAGCGCATCACCGCCGACGACACGCGCGTTGGCTGTCCAGATTCGGCCACTTTCAGGATTAATTACACGCGGATAGGCATCAGCGTCCAACCAGCCGATCCAGCCCTCAGTTTCACTCCAATCCGCTGGTATCGATGAATCGAATTCGGCACGCAAAGGAATATGCCCGGCAATCGTCCAGGCAATGTTCCCGTCTTTGTCGCCTGCCACAAAATTTTGTGGGGGCAGACCCAGGTCATTGGCAATGCGAACCGCGTCAAACACATTCACCACCGATTCGAGGTCCAGCTGCTTCAGGCTTATGGCATTGGAGTCATGGGCGAGCCATCGGACAGCGAGCGCGACATCCGGATGCTCATGATCTTCCAGAACCGGCCCCCATTTAGTCTCCCGGACAGGGAGTGTCTGCGATGCTTCTCCCTTGACGTCAATCCGCTCTTCATAAATGTCGAACGTCATTTCGCCGTCAGGGGTGATATAGGTGTCTCGCTGACGTCCGGGCCTTAGAATGACCGCATCCGACCAATCTCCATAACTATTCGTAAACCCCCATGCTACGTGGCCGTTACTGCCGGCCACGATGATGGGCGCACCCGGCAGCGTCAACCCGCTGACATCCCGTTTATCCGGACCGGTGCTAATTAGGCGCGCCCGATAGAAAACGTTGGGTACACCAAGGGACAGATGCATATCGTTAGCAACAATTGCACGACCATTCTTACTAAGTGCACCACTAACGGCCCAATTATTGCTGCCAAAAGACGGAGGCTCGACGTACTCATTTTCAGCTGAACCAATCGATGTCTGCAAAATGTCGCGCACGCTGAATTGTTCAGCAGACGGAATCGCAGATGACTGCCACGCGTCCCCTAATATCGGCGCGTCCCACTTGGTGCCCGGTGGATAAAGCCACTCATACACTTCAGCAGCAACGACGCGATGCACGAGGCCGCGCCGGATATCGCGGGACGCACGCTCGTCATTGAGCACCATGTACATAGCGTAGGCAGCGAGCACGGTATCTTCTGGAACCCATGGCTTCGGGGACACATTGAGAATGAAATATTCAAAAGGCTTGACGCCTAGGCTATCGAACCCTGAGTTTACGCCAGCAACGTAAGCATTCATGATCTCCACCTCGTCGGTCGTCATCTGCGCAATGACCCGACGAGCCCGACTGCGAAAACGGTGAATCCGGTTTCGCTTGTCCAATTCGATCGTCGCCGGACCAATGATTTCGGAAAGTTCGCCGGCAGCCTGACGCCGGGAAAGATCCATCTGGAAAAAACGATCCTGACCGTGCGCAAATCCGGTGCCGAATGCGAGATCGGCCCGATTTGCCGCAATCACGGTGGCAATTCCGGCAGCATCACGCTCAATTCCTACATCAGCTGATATCCCGGGCGCCGCGATTTCACCGTCGAGCTGAGGCAGGCTTGCGTAAAGAGTGATAAAGATCGCCAGCGAGCCGCCCAATACGGCAACGATCACAGAAAATATTATTCGTCTGATAATCCGTTTCATAACAAAGCGGAACAATCAGCCGGAATCGGTCACACTGAAGACTTTCATCGAATTCGTACTGCCCGAGACGCCACTGAGATCCCCTTGGGTGAAGATGACGAGGTCCCCTTCCACGACGAGCTTATTCGAAAGCAAAGTCTTGAATATGCTGTGGTACAAGGTTTGTGCATCTGTTGTTTCTATCTTGTACGAGACCGGATATACGCCGCGATAAATAGTGACCCGTCTCCCCGTCGCCCTATGCGGAGTGAACGCATATATCGGGATGTCCGAACGGATGCGTGACATCCAAAGTGTGGTCGAACCCGATTCGGTTAGCGCAATGATCGCTTTCACATCGAGATGGTTGGCCGTGTACATGACTGCCATCGCAATCGCCTCATCGACTCTGTCAAAGCGGTCGTCGAGTCGATGCGAAGTCCTGCCACGCGCAAGAACGTGTTTCTCGGCGCCGCGGCAGACCTCGCTCATCGCCGCAACAACGGATACCGGGTACTCGCCTACGGCCGTTTCCGCGGACAACATGACTGCGTCCGTGCCGTCCATGACAGCATTGGCAACATCGGATACCTCGGCCCTGGTCGGAGTCGGACTCTTGATCATCGACTCCATCATCTGTGTGGCTGTAATGACGACCTTGTTCTTCGTTCGCGTCAATCGGATGATGCGTTTTTGCATGCCCGTCAGCTCGGCATACCCCATCTCGACGCCGAGGTCACCGCGCGCGACCATGATGACATCGGCCGCTTCGATAATGGGCTCGATACAACCCACAGCCTCGGCTCGTTCGATTTTCGCAACGATTAGGCCGTGGCCGCCAGCGGCCCTGAATAGCTCACGTGCCTCGTTGACGTCATCTGCGTTCCGGACGAAGGAGATCGCCAGGAAATCCAAATCCGATTCTGCGGCGAACTTGATGTACTTGCGATCGGTATCGGTCAGCGCCGGTGCCGACAGGCCACCGCCCTGTCTGTTGATGCCCTTGTGGTCGGACAGGATGCCGCCAAGGATGACCGATGTGTGCACTCTGGTGCCGTCGATGCGTGCAACCTCGAGCGTTATCTGTCCATCGTTGAGTAACAGTACATCGCCCTCGGAAACGTCCTCGTGCAGGCTCGGATATGCGACACCAACGCCTTCTTCGTTACCGTCGTCCATGCCCAGTGCAGAGTCGAGAAAGAAGCTTGCTCCCTCTTTGAGCGTCGCCCTGCTGTTCCTGAAGCGCTTCACCCGGATTTTCGGGCCCTGCAGGTCACCCATCAGGCCTATTTCGCGCCCGCATTCTGCCGATGCCTTGCGAAGCGCCTCGATTCTTGCGCAATGCTCTTCCTCTTCGCCATGCGAAAAATTGATGCGCGCGACATCCATTCCGGCGTCGATGATTTCGTTGAGTACTTGCGTGTCGTCTGTCGCCGGGCCCAGGGTGGCGACTATCTTTGTTCTTCTCGTCATGGGCGCGATTATTGCACAGACTGTATTGATACAGCAGTGCCCTGATGTCACTGGGTAAATACTGATAGGCGCAGCCGACATTTTAGGTATTCTTTCATTTCAATATTCCGGAAACAGAAATTTATGATCGACAGGCGAAACTTCATTCAGACGCTGCTGGTCGCGGCCGCAACACCGGTGTCACATTCGTCGCTGGCACGAAGCAATGTGGGATTCGGAATGCTGCAATCCGATCCTGGACAGATTCTCGATTTGCCCACGGGATTTTCGTACCGGATCATTTGCCGTAAGGGTGATGAAATGGATGACGGGCTTCTCGTGCCGGGCGAGGCTGACGGCATGGCTGCTTTTCCGGGAGAGGACGGCCGCATCATTCTCGTATGCAACCATGAAAATGCCGCGCGCAAGTTGCATAACGGGCCGTTTGGAGCGGAACTCGAGCGCCTGGACCGAATCGACCGGGAAAAAATCTATGACTTCGGCGGTGGCCGCACGCCGGGCGCGGGCGGCACCACGACCATCGTCTACAACCCGGAGACCGGGGAAATCGAAAAACATTTCCTGAGTCTTGCGGGCACCGAATATAACTGTGCCGGCGGCCCAACCCCGTGGGGAAGCTGGCTGAGTTGCGAGGAAATTTTCAGGGATCCCGATTCCGTTATGGAATTTTTTCGATACGTGCAAAGAGAAAAAAGACACGGTTACGTTTTCGAAGTCCCGGCGAACGCCAGCGGCCCGGTTGACCCGGTGCCACTCAGGGACATGGGTCGATTCGAACATGAAGCTGCGGCGGTAAATCCAAAATCGGGCATTGTCTACCTGACCGAAGACCGCAGTGATAGCCTGTTTTACCGCTTCATCCCGAACGAGAAGGAGAAACTCCATCTCGGTGGCCGCTTGCAGGCGCTTTGCATTGACGGCGATCCGTCATTCGATACCAGAAACTGGGCGGACAAGGGCAACATGAAGACCGGCGTATTGCGTAATGCATACTGGATCGAACTCGAAGACGTCGATGGCGACAAGAATGATCTGCGACTACGCGGCGTAGATGCCGGCGCGGCGATATTCGCGCGCGGCGAAGGACTTTGCTTCACGGGCGAGGAATTCGTCATCACGGCCACCATCGGCGGACCGGATCGGCTCGGACAGGTATTCGCCTATCGGCCAAGCCCCAAAGAAGGCATGGCCGACGAACAGTCAGAGCCGGGTGCGCTCAGCTTGCTGGCGCAATCGACTGCACAAAGCCTGTTGCGTCACGCCGATAACGTCACGATGAGTCCCTGGGGCGATCTGATCATTTGCGAGGATACGGCGAATCACTGCGGCCTCGTCGGCATCCGGCCGGACGGGCAGCAATATCCGCTGGCGGACAATGCCTACACAAATTCTGAACTCGCCGGCATATGTTTCTCTCCCGACGGTACAGTCATGTTTGTCAATATTCAGGTCAGGGGACTGACGCTCGCCATCACGGGACCCTGGCCCAGCCTCACCGCGTAGCTGCCCGCTCCTCCAGGATAGCCACCGCCGGCAGCTTCTTGCCCTCGACGAACTCGAGAAAGGCACCGCCACCGGTCGATATGTAGGAGATCCTGTCGGCAACGCCGTACCTGTCGATCGCGGCCAGCGTATCGCCGCCGCCGGCGACTGAGAATGCCGGACTTTCGGCGATTGCTTCGGCCAGCGCTTTGGTACCCCCGCCGAATTGCTCGAATTCGAAAACGCCGACTGGTCCGTTCCAGATGATCGTACCGGCAGTTTTCAGGATCTCTGCGAATTGTGCTGCCGTTTCTGGTCCGATATCCAGAATCAGGTCGTCCTCGGCCACCTCATCGACCGATTTCGTCTCGGCAATGGCTTCTGCGGAAAATTCCTTTGCGGTTACGACGTCAACGGGAGTCGGCGCGTTCGCCGTCAATTTCTTCGCCTGATCGAGCATGTCGGCCTCGTACAGGGATTTGCCGACCTCGTGCCCTGCGGCAGCGATGAAAGTATTGGCAATGCCGCCACCGACGATGAGCTGATCGACTATTTGCGACAGCGAGTCGAGTACTGTCAGTTTGGTCGAGACCTTGGAGCCGCCGACGATCGCGACCATCGGCCTGGCGGGTTCATCCAGCGCCTTTGCCAGGGCATCGAGCTCTGCCGACAAGAGCGGTCCGGCACAGGCGACGTCGGCGTATTTTGCGACACCGTAGGTACTTGCCTGCGCCCGATGGGCAGTACCGAATGCGTCCATGACGAAAACATCGCAGAGTTTGGCCATGCGCTGTGACAGTTCATCGTCACAGGCTTTCTCGCCAGGCAGAAATCTCACGTTTTCCAGCAGTACAACCTGACCCGGCTCAACGTCGACGCCGTCGATCCAGTCCGTCTGGAGTCTCACGTCAATGCCCAATAGATTCGAAAGATGATTTGCGACGGGCTGTAGAGACAAACTGGCGTCGATCTCGCCTTCAGTCGGCCGCCCAAGATGAGACATCAACATGACAGCAGCGCCGGTATCCATCGCCGCCCGGATCGTCGGCAGCGCTGCCTGAATCCGAACATCACTCGTGATCCGGCCGTCCGCAAGCGGCACGTTCAAGTCCTCGCGAATCAGCACGCGTTTGTCGCGGAGCTCGACCTCGCTCATCCTGATGACGGACATCGGCGGCGTCCCGAACCTGTGCTTTTTATTTGGCGTTTACGAGCGCGACTGCCGTATCCAGCATCCGATTGGAGAAGCCCCACTCATTGTCGTACCAGGAACAGACTTTGACGAAGGTACCTTCCATGACCTTGGTCAGGCCCGCATCATATGTTGATGACGCCGGATCATGATTGAAATCGATCGACACCAGCGGCTCGTCGCAGTAGGCCAACACGCCTTTCAGTTCGCCTTCGGACGCCGCTTTCATGATGCTATTGATCTCTTCGACGCTTGTTTCCCTCTCGGCGACGAAGCTCAGATCTACCACCGATACGTTGATCGTTGGAACGCGCATCGCGTAACCGTCGAGGCGCCCCGCCAACTCGGGCAAGACCAGACCGACCGCCGATGCGGCACCGGTCTTGGTCGGTATCTGCGACATCGCGGCTGCGCGTGCGCGCCGAAGATCCTTGTGAAATACATCTGTCAGAACCTGGTCATTTGTGTAAGCGTGGATCGTCGTCATCAGGCCATGTTTGACGCCGATGTTCTCATGCAATGGCTTGACCAGCGGTGCAAGACAATTGGTCGTGCAGGAGGCATTCGAGATGACGGTATCGCTCGCTTTCAACGTGTCGTGGTTGACGCCGTAAACGATCGTTGCGTCGACTTCGGTGCCGGCCGGCGCGGATATGATTACTTTCTTTGCGCCACCTTCGATATGCGCCATCGATTTTTCCTTCGTCGCAAAAAAACCGGTCGACTCGAACACGACATCGACACCGAGCTCGCCCCAGGGCAGTTTTGCCGGATCTCTTTCCGCCAGAACCTTAATGCGATCGCCGTTGACGATCATGCTGTCGCCGTCGACCTCGACCGTGCCCGGGAAAGGTCCGTGTGCCGTATCGCGACGGGTCAGATGTGCGTTGGTGTTTGGATCTGCCAGATCGTTGACAGCAACGATGTCAAACTCCGAGCTTCTGCCTCCTTCAAATATTGCCCGCAGAATATTGCGGCCGATTCGACCATAACCGTTGATGCCGATCTTGATACTCATTTATATCTCCATTTTCTTATTTAATTTCTCGCGAGCACGTCTATTGCAACCTGAACGACGTTGTCGGTCGAAAAGCCGAAGTGCTCGAACAATTCCGGTGCCGGCGCCGACTCGCCGAAACGATTTATTCCGACGACCTGACCATGATCGCCTGCGTAGCGCCACCAGGTTTCTGTTACGCCCGCTTCGACGACCACTCTGGCCGTAATCTCCGGCGGTAATACCTGCTGCCTGTACTCATCGGGCTGCGCATCGAACACCTCCGTGCTCGGCATCGACACGACGCGTGCCGCAATACCGTCGGCGGCGAGCACATCCGCCGCCGACATTGCCAATGCAAGCTCGGAGCCGGTCGCGATCAGAATGATGTTCGCCTCGCCGTCCGCCTCTTTCAATATATAGCCGCCGCGTTCGATGAGGGCGATCTGTTCAGCTGAACGCGGCTGGTGCGGCAGCCCCTGCCTTGTCAGGACCAGGCTGGTCGGGCCATCATCTCTTTCGATGGCATCTCGCCAGGCTACCGCTGTCTCGACCGCGTCGCAGGGGCGCCAGACTCGCATGTTCGGCATGATCCTTAGGCTTGCGACATGCTCGATCGGCTGATGTGTCGGACCATCCTCGCCGAGCCCGATCGAGTCGTGCGTATAAACAAATATGTTCCGTAGTTTCATGAGCGCGGCCATGCGCAGTGCGTTTCGCGCGTAATCGGAGAACGTCAGGAATGTGCCCGAGTACGGAATGACGCCTCCATGAAGCCCCATGCCATTGCAGATCGCAGACATGCCGAATTCGCGCACGCCGAAGTAAATGTAGTTGCCGGAGGCATCGCTGCCTGTAATCGGTACCGAACTGGCGTGCTTGGTCAGATTCGAGCCGGTCAGATCGGCCGAGCCGCCCACCATTTCCGGCAGGGCCGGTGCAAACGCATTCAAAGCGACGAGAGATGCTTTGCGGGTCGCCATGTCCGCGCCTCCAGCATCGATTTCCCTGATGGCGTCCGCCGCAAATTCCGTCCAGTTCCCGGGCAGCTCACCGTTCGTGCGTCGCAGGAATTCTGCCGCAAGTTCCGAATGGGCCTTTTCATAACCGGAGAACAGCTCTGACCAACCGGCCTCCTGTTGCGCGCCGCGCTCGCTTGCATCCCAGGCTGCCCTGATCTCACCGGGTATTTCAAACGGCGGAGATTCCCAGCCAAGTTCTTTGCGGCTGGCTTCGATCTCATCCGGACCGAGCGGGGCGCCGTGTGTGTCCGCCGTTCCCTGTTTATTCGGCGCGCCGAATCCGATTATCGTCTTACAGCAAATCAGTGTCGGGCGATCCTCATCGGCAAGCGCCAGATCGAGCGCACTGGCGATCGCTTTGCTGTCGTGTCCGTCGACGTCGTCGATGACCTGCCAGCCATAGGCTTCGAAACGCCGGGCCGTATCGTCAGTGAACCAGGCATCGACCTCACCGTCGATCGAGATACCGTTATCGTCGTAGAAACAGATCAGCTTGCCGAGCTTGAGCGTCCCTGCCAGAGAACACGCTTCATGCGAGATACCTTCCATCAGGCAGCCGTCGCCCAGGAACACATAGGTCCTGTGATTGACGATGTCGAAATCGGGACGGTTGAAATTCGTCGCCAGCATTTTCTCGGCGATCGCCATGCCGACCGCATTGCTGACTCCCTGACCCAGCGGACCGGTCGTAGTCTCAATGGATATATCGGGATCGTATTCCGGGTGCCCGGCCGTCCGGTACCCCATCTGCCGGAAATTCCTGATCTCGTCCATCGGCAGGTCGTAGCCGGTGAGATGGAGCAGGCTATACAGGAGCATGGACCCGTGGCCATTCGACAAGACGAAACGGTCCCGGTTGAACCAGCGCGGGTTGCGCGGATTGTGGCTGAGGTAATCGTTCCAGAGCACTTCGGCAATATCGGCCATGCCCATCGGCATACCGGGATGACCTGAGTTCGCCGTCTGGACGGCGTCCATGCTCAGGGCTCTGATTGCATTGGCTAGGTCTCGCCGGGCAGGCTGGCCGGCAACAGTCGAACGGCTATTGGCTTGTGACATGAGGCTCTATCGTCGGCCTTGCTGACCGAATGTTATGGTTAATTGATGAGAAAAGGCGGAATCAAGCCCGCGCATTTTCCCTGTTTAACCGGGCAGCCGCAAGAGACATTGCAGACCTGCCCACCACTAGTCCCACTGTGGGCAGCGTTTGCCCATCGAATAGCGTCCCGATTTGTGCCAACAGGAAATTTGTTGGGCCTCTGATGCCTCGAATATACTTAGGGTACAATGCTGGGCCGTCAAAAAATCACAAGCGGAAATTCTCATGAGTCATAACTATTTATTTACCTCGGAGTCGGTCTCCGAGGGCCACCCTGACAAGATGTGCGATCAGATTTCTGACGCCATACTTGACGCAATACTCGAGCAGGACACCTCTGCCCGGGTTGCATGCGAGACGCTCATCAAGACGGGCATGGTCGTCGTCGCCGGCGAGATAACCACATCCGCACAAGTCGAGTTCGAAAAACTGATAAGAAAGACCGTGCTCGAGATCGGCTACAGCGATTCGTCGATGGGATTTGACGGAACGACCTGTGCCGTCTTGAACGCGCTCGGAAAACAGTCGCCGGACATCGCCCAGGGCGTTGACCGCGCATCCGAGGAAGAACAGGGAGCCGGCGACCAGGGACTGATGTTCGGCTATGCCTGCAATGAGACGGACGTACTCATGCCGGCACCGATTACATTCGCCCATCGCCTCGTTCGCCGGCAGGCCGAAGTCCGCAAGAATGGCACGCTGGACTTCCTGCTGCCCGATGCGAAGAGCCAGGTCACTTTTGTATATGAGGATGACAAGCCCGTTTCTATCGATGCTGTCGTCCTTTCGTCGCAGCACCGCGGCGACGTTGACATGGCCGACCTGCGTGAAGGCGTCATGGAAGAAATCATCAAGCCGATCATTCCCGATGAGTGGGTCAACAAGGACACGCAATATCACATCAATCCGACGGGCCGGTTCGAGATCGGCGGGCCGATGGGTGATTGTGGCCTGACGGGCCGGAAAATCATCGTCGATACCTACGGCGGCTCGGCCAGGCATGGCGGCGGCGCCTTCTCCGGCAAAGATCCCTCGAAGGTGGACCGATCAGCCGCCTATGCCTGCAGATACGTCGCCAAGAACATTGTCGCGGCCGGTCTCGCCGATCGATGCGAAATCCAGGTCTCTTATGCGATCGGCGTTGCCGATCCAACATCGATCAGCGTCCAGACCTTCGGCACCGGCAAAATCAGTGAACAACGTCTGACGGATCTTGTCCGAGAGAACTTCGATTTGCGGCCTTACGGCATTCTGAAGATGCTGAACCTGATCCAGCCGATTTACAGACAGACGGCGGCTTATGGTCATTTTGGACGCGAGGACATTGATTTGAGCTGGGAACGCACCGACAAAGCAGAAGCGCTCAGCGGTGCCGCCGCGGCTTGAACCCGAATACGTAACAGGAGAATTTTATGAGCAGCGAACCCGTTGCCATCCAACAGCCCGACTATAAGGTCGCGGACATATCACTGGCCGATTGGGGCCGCAAGGAAATTGCCATCGCCGAAACGGAAATGCCCGGATTGATGGCGTTGCGCGCCGAGTATGATGGTCAGCAGCCATTGGCCGGTGTCAAGCTGGCAGGCTGCCTGCACATGACCATTCAGACGGCAGTGCTGATCGAAACTCTGAAGGCCCTGGGCGCAGACATCCGCTGGTCTTCCTGCAACATTTTCTCGACCCAGGACCATGCGGCCGCGGCAATCGCAGCCTCGGGCGTACCGGTATTTGCCTGGAAAGGCGAATCTGAAGAAGAGTACTGGTGGTGCGTCGAGCAGACAATCAACGGGCCGGACGGCTGGAATCCGAACATGATTCTGGACGACGGTGGTGACCTGACGCTCGTCATGCACGACAAGTATTCCGAGCTTATGAAGAGTGTCCGAGGCCTTTCCGAAGAAACGACGACCGGCGTCAAGCGCCTGTATGACATGCAGAAAGACGGCAGCCTTCTCTGCCCGGCATTCAACGTCAACGATTCGGTGACCAAGTCGAAGTTCGACAATCTCTATGGCTGCCGCGAATCGCTCGTCGATGGCATCAAGCGTGCGACCGACGTGATGATCGCCGGAAAGACTGTAATTGTTTGCGGATACGGCGACGTCGGCAAAGGCTGCGCGCAGTCTCTGCGTGGCCTTGGTGCGACCGTTTGGATTACCGAGATCGATCCGATCTGCGCATTGCAGGCGGCGATGGAAGGCTATCGCGTCGTCAAATTCGACGAAGTCTGTGATCAGGCCGACATCGTCGTAACGGCGACGGGCAACTACCACGTTGTCAGCGGGCCGCAGATGGAACGAATGAAGGATCAGGCGATTGTTTGCAACATTGGACACTTCGACAACGAAATCGACGTGGCCTACCTGCAGCAGTACGAGTGGGAGAATATCAAGCCACAGGTCGATCACATTATCTTTCCCGACGGCAAGCGGATCATTCTGCTGGCCGAAGGTCGTCTCGTGAACCTCGGATGTGCGACGGGCCATCCCAGCTTCGTAATGTCCAATTCCTTCACGAATCAGGTACTCGCCCAGGTCGAACTCTGGCAGAACGCCGACGACTACAAGCGGGAAGTCTATGTGCTGCCGAAGCACCTCGATGAGAAGGTCGCTCGACTGCATCTGGATCGCATCGGCGCGAGAGTGACCGAGCTGTCGGACGAGCAGGCCGAGTATATCGGCGTAGCCAAGGACGGGCCCTACAAACCTGACTATTACCGGTACTGAGACCGGTTCGAATTATGGGGGAATTAAGGGGACAGTGACCTTATCTCTCTGAGATAAGGTCACTGTCCCCTTAATTCGAAATAGCCTGTCAGGGCTCAAACCGCTATCATTCTCGTCCAGGAGATTGCGGAAAGCCGCGCCAGCAGAGGATCATAGGGCTATTCAAACGTCGGCTGATCCCATTCGGGTCCTGCATGTTACAGACCCGCATCTATTCGCTGATTCGGAGTCGAGTCTGCGGGGCACCGTGACCCATTCCTCCCTGCAAAAAGTTCTCGCGCATATCCAGGCTTCGGACTGGGCGGCGGATCTCGTGGCGATGACCGGTGATCTGATCCAGGATGACAGCCGCGAGGCCTACGATCGCTTTTGTGAATCGATGCTGCAGCTCGGTCTGCCGGTGTACTGTGTGCCCGGCAATCACGATATTCGCGACATGATGAAAGACGCTCTCAGCGGGCCCGAATTCTTCTACTGTGACACGACCGTCATTGGCGACTGGCTTATAGCGGGTATCGACAGTTGCCTTGATGATGACGCGGCCGGCCGGGTCGACGACAGCGAGATGGAACGACTCGCCAAATTGCTCGAGGAAACAAGCGCTCCGCATGTGTTGATATGCCTGCATCACCCGCCATTGCCCGTCGGCAGCAAATGGCTGGACCAGGTCGGGCTTCGAAACGGCGAGGAGTTCCTACGGTTGATTGCGCGAACCGGCAAAGTGCGCGCGGCAATATTCGGGCACGTTCACCAGGCGTTCGAAGGCTCGCATGAATCCATCAAGATTATCGGCACGCCATCCACATGCCGGCAATTCAAGGTAGTCAGTGACGAATTTGCGCTGGACGACAATCCCCCAGCCTACCGCCGAATCAGCCTGCTCCCGGATGGCAGCGTGGACGCCGAGCTGATCTGGTTGACCGACTGAATGCGCGCCGGACTATCCCACCTCAGACTTCTCGCGACCACCGGTCTTTTGATCGCGTCGCAATGTGCGATGTCGCAGGACCCGGGCCACCCGATATCGATGTGGCAAATCAATGGTGGCAGCAACCGAATCTACATTCTCGGATCCGTGCACGTGCTCAGGGAGGAGGATCATCCGATTCCGACTGCGATAGAAGCTGCTTATGAGGACGCCGAGGTTCTGATCATGGAAGTCGATATGGACGACCTCGATCCGATCGAGATGGCGGGGCTCGTCAGCGAATTGGGTGTAATCAGCGACGGCGGTAACCTGGAAGAATACATGGGGCAGGACCTCTACACGGAGGCAGCCGACTATGCCGCGCAACTGAATATCCCGATCGGGATGCTTGGAGAAACCGAGCCCTGGCTCGCAGCGATCACTGTCGAGCAAATGGTGCTGCTCCGAATCGGATTCAATCCCGAGTACGGTATTGAGTTTCACCTGTCCGCAAAAGCAGGCGAAGACGAGAAAGAGATACTCGGATTCGAAACTGCGCGCGAGCAACTCGAATTTCTGGACGGTCTCTCCTTACCTGCGCAACGTTCTCTCCTGATCCAGACGCTTCGGGAGAGCCTCGACATTGAGCACGACCTGAATCTGCTGATCGAGGCATGGCGCCACGGCGATATCGATTATCTCGAGAAAACCATGCTCGCCGACATGCAACAGTACCCGGAGATATACAAAACGCTCGTTGTCGATCGAAACACCGCCTGGGTGGAAAAAATCAGGAGCCTTACCACAGAAGAAGACGACTACCTGATTATCGTCGGCGCGCTGCACCTGGTGGGCAAGGACGGCGTCCCTGCCCTGTTGTCAAAGATTGGCATCAGTACCGATCAGTTGCATGAGCCCGGGAGCTAGCGAGGCCAGATCCGGCTAGATTTCCACCATCTCGAAATCTTCCTTACCGGCACCGCAGTCGGGGCAACGCCATGACAGGGGCACATCATCCCATCTCGTGCCGGCCGGAATTCCCGACTCGACATCACCTTCGGCTTCGTCATAGACGTAACCACAAATGAGACACATGTAAGTTTTCATGATTCGGCACAAAGTTTACCAGCAGATAGCCCGGGGGTTTATGCACGAATGGCGCTTCTGTAGCATGCGCCCATTGATCGGAGGAAACGCGTGAGCCTGTTCGAAGAAGCGAAAAAATATATTGCAGGTGGGGTAAATTCGCCTGTCCGTGCATTTGCCGCAGTCGGCGGCGAGCCCGTGTTTTTCAAAAGCGCCAGTGGCGCCTGGCTCGAGGCCGAAGACGGCAGGCGGATGATCGATTATGTCGGTTCCTGGGGACCGATGATTCTCGGCCATGCGCACCCCGGCGTTGTCAGTGCAGTCACTGCGGCGGCGGAGTCCGGCCTGAGTTTTGGCGCACCGACCGTCGCCGAGACTCGGCTTGCGCAAAAGATTTGCGACTTCGTGCCATCGATTGAGCGCCTGCGCATGGTGAGTTCCGGCACTGAAGCGACGATGAGCGCCATTCGACTGGCACGGGGATTTACGGGGCGCGACAAGATCATCAAGTTCGAAGGCTGCTATCACGGCCACTCGGACTCCCTGCTGATCAAGGCCGGATCCGGCGCGCTGACACTTGGTGTGCCGAGTTCCCCCGGCGTACCGGCAGGACTTGCCGAACACACCATCACACTCGACTACAACAATGCAGCTGCAGTGGAAGAGGCATTTGCAGAGGTCGGCGGGCAGATTGCCTGCATCATCGTCGAGCCGATCGCCGGAAACATGAACATGGTGCCGCCGGAGCCCGGCTTTCTCGATACGCTCAGGTCCGCCTGTGACCAATACGGCGCCGTCCTGATATTCGATGAGGTAATGACCGGTTTCCGTGTGGCGAAGGGCGGCGCGCAGGAACTGTTTGGCGTGCGGCCGGATTTGACGACTCTGGGCAAAGTCGTCGGCGGTGGCATGCCGGCAGCGGCATTCGGTGGTCGCGCCGATATCATGGCCAGCATTGCGCCCGACGGCCCCGTCTACCAGGCGGGCACACTCTCAGGAAATCCACTTGCCATGGCCGCCGGGCTGGCGACATTGCAGGCACTTGAAACGCCCGATTTTTATTCCACTCTCGGTCGGCGAACGGAGCAACTAACAGGCGGCCTCGCCGAGCTGGCAAATGATGCCGGCCTTGCCCTCGCCGTCGAGGCCCAAGGCGGCATGTTCGGCTTCGTATTCAGCGATGACGGCCCGATCAGGCGATTCTCGCAGGTGGCTGCAGCCGACACAGACAGGTTCCGAAGATTCTTCCATGGCATGCTCGATGCCGGCGTCTATTTTGCGCCGTCGGCGTTCGAAGCCGGTTTCGTTTCCTCCGCACACGGCGACAGAGAGATTTCCGAGACGCTCAGCAAGGCAGAAGAGGTCTTTGCCGGATTGAAGGCCTAAACGGGCAATTATTCGGCCGCTTCCGGCCCCCGTACGGAATTCAGCACATCGCGAACGAGATGCAGGCGCTGCATCACGTCGTTCGCTTCCAGGCAAGACTGCTTTTGTTCGGGCGTAATCGGCAGGATCTCGGCGAAACGATAGCCGACCCACCCGGCATCGTCATATCGCTTGTCCAGCGATTCGTACAGCCGGCCAAGGTCATCCAGAACGCCCGCCAGAATTCCTGCGAGCGGCATGTATTCCTCCGGCAGCGAATGCTCGTCTTCGGCTTCCAACAGTTCGATTTCGCCGACGTTGAGCCCGTCCGCCTGTCGCTCTGAGGACTTCAGGCGAAAGCGCTGTTCACCGACGGCAGTAACCCCCAAAAGACCATCGCTGCCCTGATACCAGTCCGTGATTCTTGCCAGCGTGCCAACTTCGTAGGTCGTCGCCGGACCCGTTTCGCTGCCGCTCTTGATCAACAGAACGCCGAATTGCGAGTCTGACCTTATGCATTCGGCGATCATGTCGAGATATCGCGGCTCGAAGATGCGCAGCGGCAGTGGCCCACCCGGGTAAAGGACTGTACTCAATGGAAAAAGCGGAACTTTCACTGCATAAACCGTCGCTCTGACTCTTTAAGTATAGGACGGTACATTCACAAATCGACCCGGGCGCCTATTTGTTGTTTTGCAGTTTGCCGGTCAGATTCTGGCGCGCCGAACCAAAACCGCCATTGCTCATGAATACGACCTGGTCACCTGGCTGGACAGATGAGGCCAGATCGGCTACGAGATCGTCATAGTCGGAATGCAGATGCAGCCGGTCACCCAGTGGCGATAGGCAGGCATCGAGGTCCGCAGAAGATTCATCGGGCCTGTACATGCACACGAGATTCGCGCCCTCGAGCGACGCCGCAAGCGTCTCGTTATGGACACCTAGTTTCATCGTGTTGGACCGCGGCTCCAACGCGACGACGATGCGTTGTCCCGGAAACCTGTTCTTCAGGCCGGCAATAGTCCTTCGGATGGCTGTCGGGTGATGAGCAAAATCGTCATATATGGCGATATCCGATACGGTCGCCGTTCGTTCCAGGCGTCTCTTCACGCCCTTGAATCGCGACAATGCATCCACCGCTTCGGGCACTGACACACCGGCAGAGCCGGCTGCCGCCACTGCAGCCACCGCATTTTCGAGATTGTGGCTGCCACTCAGCATCCAGCCTCCTTCTGCCGACGCTCCACCCGGCCCGGTCACGCCGATTCGCCGTTCGGCCGAGTCAAGAAACCTGCCGGACCAGTCTGCAGCGGTCTCCCCGACCGAGAATGATTCCATCGATGACCAGCAGCCCATTTCGAGGAGCGATTGAAGATTCTGGTCTTCGGCGTTAAAGATCACGCGACCATTCCCGGGAACCGTCCGCATCAGTTGATGGAACTGCCAGAGTATGGCGTCAAGATCCTTGTAAATGTCAGCGTGATCGTATTCCAGATTTCCAAGCACCAGCGTCTGAGGCCGGTAATGCACAAACTTGGCTCGCTTGTCGAAAAACGCCGTGTCGTACTCGTCCGCTTCTACGACAAAATAAGTCGAGCCACCGTAGCGCGCCGTCTCATCAAAATTTGCCGGTACGCCACCGATAAGGAACCCCGGCTCATGGCCCGCATCTTCCAGAATCCAGGCGAGCATGCTGGACGTCGTCGTCTTGCCATGAGTGCCGGCCACGGCCAGCACATGCCTGCCCTGCAGCACATGCTCCGCCAGCCATTGTGGACCTGATGCGTATGGAAGGCCGAGTTCCAGAGCCGCTTCTACCGTGGCATTGCCGCGGCTCATCGCATTGCCGATGACCACGCAGTCAGGCGCAGGCTTCAACTGTTCGACGTCGTACCCCTCATGCACATCGATTCCGAGGCGCGACAGCTGTTTACTCATCGGCGGATAGACTGCCGCGTCCGAGCCCGATACCGTATGTCCTGCCGCTTTGGCCAGGGCGGCAACGCCACCCATGAACGTGCCGCAGATTCCGAGAATGTGAATATGCATCAGCCGACAGCACCCTCCGGCAACTCACCGAAGTAGTAAAAAGATCCAAGTTGCAGGATAAATATCACAACGGCAATAGCAATGCCTGTGACCCAGTGCAGTTGTATCGCCCTCGATATGATGTGGCCCTCGACCAGAATCAACCAGATGGTGATCAGCCATGCGAGCGCAGCGTCGAGCGACTTGTCCGTCAACGGCTGAGACAGGATCAATACCACGGTCATCAGCAAGCCCAGGATTGCATTACAGGCGATGATCGCCGTAAAGGTCTGGGTGGCCCGGTTCATTACCCCGAATAACAGCAGGACGATGAGGTAGGAAACGATCTTGACCAGCTCGATCGCGAACTCCAGAAACTGGTCTGTTTCGTAATCTGTCTCGACCGCCGTATAGAACAGCATATTCACCGCCACGGCGAGTCCGATGACCATTGCGAGCAGCAAGGACGATTTCGGAATATCCTCCGGGCCTTTTCGCAAAAGGAGAAGGTCGAGAAACGCCTTCAGTATTAGTTGCACTTATTATCCATCGCGAGCGCTTAATGTGCGTAATCATCGCATGTTAGTCTTCGCTGTCGAAATTCTTATCCTTCATCGCAATGCCCAATTTCCAGTTCGTCGATCTCGAATCGAATGATGCCGTAAGCGCCCTGCTCTCCGCGGACAGGCGTATCGGCCTTGATACTGAATTCATGCGTGAGAAAACATTTTACCCGCAACTCTGCCTGTTGCAGATTGCGACCGGGAACGACATTCATTGTGCTGATCCCCTGAGCACGAGTGATCTGTCTTTCTTTTGGCAGAGGCTGATGGACTGCCCGTGGGTTGTCCATTCTGCGCGGCAGGACATCGAGGTCATCTACCACACCGCGGATCGTATGCCTCACACATTATTCGATACACAGATCGCGGCCGCCCTTTTGGGATTTGCACCGCAACTCGGATACGCCGGACTCGTCAAGGAACTGTTTGGCGTCGAACTCGCAAAATCGCACACACGGGCTGACTGGACGCGTCGCCCATTGCCCGAAGCGGCGCTGGAGTATGCCGCCGAGGACGTCGAGTACCTGTTACCGGCATATGAGCTGCTCACCGAGCGGCTCAGCAAACTCGACCGGCTACACTGGGCAGAAGAAGATTCTGCCTTTCTTTTGCAGCCATCACTCTACAAAGGCGACTTCCGCCACGCTGTCAATCGACTCAAAGGGGCAAAGAACCTGCGTGACCGGGCAAGAGCAGCCGCCGCAAGGCTCGCGAGCTGGCGTGAGGAGGAAGCCGTCCGCTCCAACCGACCACGCCAGTGGATCATGAAAGACTCGGTGCTTCTCGAAATCGCCTCCACCGGGCCCGAAGACATCGAATCCTTGTCCTCGATCAACGGACTCGCACCCCGCACGTTAAAAAGAATCGGAAACAAGATACTGGGCGTCTTGAACAATGCCCGGAACGATAAGTTCGATTATAAGCCCCCGGCAAGACCGAACGAAAAACAAAAAGCAATTCTCAAAGACATGAATGCAGCAGTCTCCGCATGCGCCGAAGAACTGGAAATTGCCGCAGAGATCATCGCGCCAAAAAAAGAATTATCTGCCTCCATCAACGGTTATCCTGACTCACGCGTCTTTACCGGCTGGCGTCGGGACCTCATCGGAGAGTCTCTGCTGGACATGCTCGAGCAATGAGCAATAATGAACTAGGGAAACGAAGGAAGCACAGGTCCCTCAGATGACCGCACGAACCCTTGTTATCCTTTCCTGAAAATGCAAAATATTGGTCCGTCGGAGTTTGGAAACTTGCCCATGACAAAGATTCTAATACTTCTGCCTTTTCTTCTGCTTGTATCAACGCTGCCTGCCTGCTCGCCTGAAGTAGGGAGTGACGCATGGTGCAAGGATATGGTCGAGAAACCCAAGGGAGACTGGTCAACTAACGAAGCTACGGAGTTTGCCAAGAGCTGTATATTCAAATCCTACGAAGATGAGTAATCAATAGTTCTCGTCCCCTTACAAATCGCTGCAGCAGCCAGGAAATGATTAGAGTGTTACTAATTGGGTTCTGCGACATAACTGTTCAGCCAAGCCATTTTTGCCATGTTAAGAAAGGAAGTAGATCGACTGCTGATGGCACACCACAGTGAGCGGCTGGGTGAATTAGATCTGGATCGGTCCTGATTCGGAGCTGGTATGAGTCAGGAATTGAGTGCGGAAACGAAGCGTTCGTAAACTTCGTCAATACCACCTCCGGCATCAATGCTCTTCAACTTCCCCTTGCTTTGATAGAACTCGACCAGGGGTTCAGTTTGCGAGCGATAGACCTCGAGGCGATTGCCGATGGTCTCTTCGTTGTCATCTTCCCGCTGAAGCAACTCTCCACCGGCGTCGGTGCAGGCATCGAGTTCTTCCTGAGGTGAAAAATAGATATTCAGGAGCTTGCCGGTCAGCGAGCAAGTTCTTCGGCCCGTCAGGCGCTTCATCAGGATGTCGAAATCGACGTCCATCAGTACGACCGAATCCAGCGGTTGTCCGAGCCCGTCGAGGAGATCTTCCAGGTCCAGCGCCTGTTTTTCCGTTCTCGGAAAACCGTCAAGGATGAAACCGTCTTGCGTATCGGATTCGGCCAGCCTGTCACTGATGATGCCGAGCATGACTTCGTCAGGGACGAGCTCGCCCGCATCCATGATTTTCCTGGCCTGTTCGCCGTACTCCGTGCCGGCTGCTACTGCGGCACGCAATATGTCGCCGGTCGAGATCTGCGGTATGTTCCGCTCGGCCATCAATTTCTTGGCCTGTGTGCCTTTGCCCGATCCGGGCGCACCCAACAATACGATCCGCATGCGCATTCTCACTCGGTGACGGAATAACGGCCGCATACGCTACCGGCATTAGGGAATGGGGTCAAACGGCCCATCCGGTGATACCGGCATCAGTTTCCGCTATGCTTCGCCTCGATTCAGGACCTGCCCAAGGACAAGATTTGATGTCGAAGATGAACGCGTTCTATGCCCAGTCGGGCGGCGTTACTGCCGTCATCAACGCCACCGCCTGCGCCGTTATTCAGACTGCCCGAAAGAACAAGCACCGCATTGCCAACGTATATGCCGGCCATAACGGCATCATCGGTGCGTTAACCGAGAACATGATTGACACCAACAAGGAGAGTGCAGCAGCGATTGCCGCATTACGCCACACACCGGGCGGCGCGTTCGGCTCCGCAAGATACAAGCTCAAGGGCATCGAGGAAAATCGGGCGCAATACGAACGCCTGATCGAAGTCTTCAAAGCGCACAACATCGGCTATTTTTTCTACAACGGCGGCAATGATTCGATGGACACGGCACACAAAGTCTCCCTCGTCAGCAAGCGCATGGGCTTTCCCGTGATCTGTCTGGGGATACCCAAAACTGTCGATAACGATTTGCCGGTAACGGATAACTGCCCGGGATTCGGATCGGTTGCCAAGTACGTCGCCGTGTCCACGCAGGAAGCCGCTCTCGATGTGCTATCGATGGCCGAGACTTCTACCAAAGTGTTTGTTCTCGAGGTGATGGGGCGTCACGCCGGCTGGATTGCGGCCGCCGGGGGTCTCGCAGGCAGCAAACCGGAAGATCCTCCGCACATCATCCTTTTCCCCGAGATCCCGTTCAAGAAAGCGGCATTTCTCAAACGTGTCAAAGAATGCGTCAAAAAGTATGAGTACTGTGTGGTTGTCGTCAGCGAAGGCGCTCGATATGCGAACGGCAAATTCCTGGCGGAGGCTGGTACCCGGGACGCATTCGGTCACGCCCAGCTGGGTGGCGTCGCTCCGGTCGTCGCCAACATGATCCGGGAAAACCTGGGCTTCAAATATCACTATGCCGTCGCAGATTATCTTCAACGCTCCGCGCGGCATATCGCGAGCGCGGTCGATGTTAGACAGGCCTATGCGGTCGGAGAAGCCGCGGTCAGATTCGCATTGGCGGGAAAAACCGCCGTCATGCCGATCATCAAGCGAGTCTCGGACGAACCGTACCGCTGGCGAATCGATGAGGCACCGCTTTCGAGAATCGCCAATAAGGAAAAGATGGTGCCTCGCCGATACATCAGCAAAGACGGTTTCGCGATCACGGCCGCCTGCCGCAGATACCTTCAACCGCTGATCCGTGGCGAGGATTATCCCCCATATGTCAACGGCTTACCGAAGTATGCGCAGCTAAAGAAGGTCCGGGTCGCGAAAAAGTTGAAGACAAATTTTGTGGTATGATGCGCCGCCTGCCGCGGGCGGCTCAGCACTGAGCCTGGGAGTCGCGGCGGAGAAGTGATGAACAAACAACGATAAATAGTCTGTTCGAACTCACAAATGGTTTTGATTGCCCCGGGGCGCCATCGCACCGGGGTTGTTTATATGATCAGGAGACGATCTGATGACAAATGAACTTGCTCTGTGGCTTGCCATAGGTGCGGGCGTTCTTGCGGTCCTGTACGGACTCCTATCCGTGCAATGGATTCTCAAGCAGCCTGCGGGCAACGAGCGCATGCAGGAAATTGCGCGAGCCATTCAGGAAGGCGCAGGCGCCTATATGAACCGCCAGTACTTCACCATCGGCATGGTCGGCGTCGTGCTGTTCGTGGTTCTCGGTATCGCGCTCGGCTGGCATACCGCTATCGGCTTTGCGATCGGCGCAATATTTTCTGCTGCGGCCGGCTACATTGGCATGTTCGTCTCTGTGCGCGCTAACGTTCGCACTGCCCAAGCTGCAACCAAAGGCGTAAACCCGGCACTGAACATTGCATTCCGGGGTGGCGCTATTACGGGCTTGCTCGTTGTCGGGCTGGGCCTGATCGGCGTCGCCGGATACTACTACCTGCTGACCAGTATTGGCCTCGGTACTGACGAGTCAATTCATGCACTCGTTGGTCTGGCATTCGGTGGTTCCCTGATTTCTATTTTCGCCCGACTCGGTGGCGGCATCTTCACCAAGGGTGCGGACGTCGGTGCGGACCTCGTTGGCAAAGTCGAGGCAGGCATCCCGGAGGACGATCCCCGCAATCCGGGCGTCATCGCCGACAACGTCGGTGACAACGTCGGCGACTGCGCCGGCATGGCTGCTGACCTGTTCGAGACCTACGCAGTAACGATTATCGCAACGATGCTACTCGGCACTCTCCTTACGTCGTCATTCGGCTCTGCTGCCATAATTTACCCACTTGTTCTTGGTGCTGTTTCTATCGTCGCGTCGATAATCGGTACGTTCTTCGTCAAGACGTCAGATGGCGGCAACGTGATGGGTGCACTCTATAAAGGCCTCATCGTCGCAGGAGTCGTGGCCGCAATCGCCTTCTACTTTATTACAGATATGATGATGACGGGCAGTGGCAATGCCATGGGTATCTACGGCTCAGCCTTGATCGGCCTGGCTCTTACCGCTGCGATGGTTGTCATCACCGAGTACTACACCGGTACCGACTTCAAGCCGGTCAGGAGGATTGCCGAAGCGTCACTGACCGGTGATGCGACTAATATCATTGCGGGACTCGGCGTATCAATGAAGTCGACTGCATTACCGGTTCTGGCAGTCTGTGCCAGTATCTGGGGCGCGTTCGCGCTGGCCCCCGAGGGGGACTCGCTCGCCGGCCTATACAACATCGCGATTGCCGCGACGACAATGCTATCGATGACCGGCGTCATCGTGGCGCTCGACGCTTTCGGTCCGATTACGGACAATGCAGGGGGCATCGCCGAGATGGCCGAGCTTCCTCCGGACGTACGCAAGATCACGGATCAACTCGACGCGGTTGGCAATACGACCAAGGCCGTTACCAAAGGCTATGCGATCGGATCTGCCGGTCTGGCTGCGCTGGTCCTGTTTGCCGATTACACGAACGCCCTTGCAGGGCGAGGCCTCATGGTCAGCTTCGACCTGTCCGATCACCTCGTGATCATCGGCCTGTTCATTGGCGGCCTCGTGCCGTTTCTGTTCGGTTCGATGGCCATGGAGGCAGTTGGACGGGCAGCCGGATCGGTCGTCAATGAGGTTCGCCGTCAGTTCCGTGAGATCCCGGGCATTATGGAAGGCACCGGCAAGCCGGATTACAGCCGGGCTGTGGATCTGCTGACGAAGGCCGCGATCAAGGAAATGATTGTTCCGTCACTGTTGCCGATTGGTGTACCGCTCGTTGTCGGACTGACACTGGGTCCCAAAGCGCTTGGCGGATTGCTGCTCGGCACGATCGTGACCGGATTGTTCGTCGCAATATCGATGACCGCCGGCGGCGGCGCCTGGGATAATGCCAAGAAGTACATAGAAGACGGACACTGCGGTGGCAAGGGCTCAGACGCCCATAAAGCAGCGGTAACGGGCGACACTGTAGGCGACCCGTATAAAGATACGGCTGGACCGGCGATTAACCCGCTGATCAAGATCATCAACATCGTTGCACTTTTGATGGTGCCGCTGCTTTGATCAGCATTTGCTTGTTGCAGGATTCGGATAACGCGGGGCTTTTGCCCCGCGTTTTTTTTTACGCTTCCGGATTCAGAATGCGAAAGGCGCCTGTGGTTTGTCCAGAGCCCAATGCTGCGGGCGGCTCCACGAAATTGCCCTGGACGAAGTCCACGCCGACCTTGCGCAGCCAGTCGAAGTCTTCCTGCTGTTCCACCTGCTCTGCAACAACACGAAACTCCAGGGTCCTGGCGAGTTTTATCATTGCGGAAACCATTTCCTGATTGATCTGATCCGAGTTCAGGTTGCACGTGTAGGTACCGTCAATCTTGAGGTAATCCACGGGAAGGGTTTTCAGACTCGAGAATGAGCCCAGGCCGCTTCCGAAATCATCCAACGCGAACTCGCAGCCGATACCGTGCAGTACTTCGATGAATCGCTGCGCATGTTGGACATTATTGGAAACCGCATTCTCGGTTACTTCGAAACAAATGCTCGAGGGTGCGACACCGCTGTGGTCGAGTGCATCAACGACGAAGCCGAGAAAGCCCTCATCACCCAGCGTCTGTCCGGAGAGATTGATCGCGCAGCTGCGCCTGCTCGGTAGTTTGATCTCACCGGCAGTAATCGCACCGAGCGTTGCATTGACGACCCAGCGATCGATCTGCGGCATGAGCTGATAGCGCTCTGCCGGACGAAGGAACTCGGCCGTGTTGGCAAACATTCCACGCTCATCGGGCATGCGAATCAGAACTTCGACCGCAGGACCACTCTCCTCGCCGGGACCGGTAGCAATGATCGGCTGAACCGCCAGCTCGAACCCGTCTTCGTGCAGGGCAGTCTGCAGCTGGCGCAGCCACTGAATATCGCCGCGTTCGCGCGCGATGGCCTCATCCCGCGCCGAATAGACATGCACCTGCCCGCGACCGCGCTGCTTGGCAACATAGCAGGCCGAGTCCGCAGCGCTCAGGATGTCCTGCAGCGTGCCGCTCATGTGACTGATCTCGACAAGACCGACGGATATGCCAATGTTGAATATCTTGTCTTTCCAGACGAATCGGTAGTCGGCCACAGCGTTGCAGATATCCGCCGCAATCTGTCTTGCTTTGTCGATCGGGCAACCGATCAGAAGCGTACCGAACTCGTCACCACCCAATCGGCCGACATAGTCGGAATCGCGGACCTGGTCTTTAATAAGGGTCGCGACTTCACGCAGCATGTTGTCGCCGGCCAGATGGCCGCAACTGTCATTGACTGCCTTGAATCGATCCAGATCCATATAAAAGAGTATGTGAATGCCCTCTTCCGAGCGGGCAGAATCCGATGCTTCCTCGAGCCGCCGCTCGAACTCGCGCCGGTTGATGAGGCCGGTGAGAGGATCATGAGTCGCCTGATAACTCATTTGCTTTGTCAGACCCCGGATCTCGCTGACGTCATGGAATACGACGACGGTGCCGGAAATACTGTTGCCGGGTCCGCGGATCGGCGAAGCGGTGATCTCTATCGAGTGTTCGTGCTCGCCATCACGGCTGACGAGCAATGCGCGGCGTCCCATGTTGACCCGGCGGCGCATCGCGAGGCTGCGCTCGACGGGGTCGCCCAGCGGTCGTCTGTCCGCCTCATCGACCAGGGAGAAGATCTCGCCGATCTTGTGGCCCGAAGCATCGTCCCGATTTGCGCCGGTCATGGACTCGGCCGCGCGGTTCATGTAATCGACCCTGCCCTGGTTGTCGGTGGTGATGACGCCCTCGGAGATCGACTCCAGCGTGTATTGGGCCTGACGCTTGCTTCTGCTAAGCGACACCTCGAGGCTCTTCCGATAACTGACATCGCGAGCCACGGTCAGAACGGCCGGCTTGCCACGAAACTCGATCGAGGAACTCTGCGCCTCGACCCACAGCCCTTGCTCATTGCCGTTGATCAGCTGGATTTCCAGTTGCCGCGGTACGTTTTCACCCGCCAGCCGCTTGGCCATCGTTTTGCGAAACAGGGCCCTGTACGCGGGCTTCACGAGGTCGGCGACATCCCTGCCCTCGAGTTGGTCCGGGTCCAGACCGATCAGCCCTGCCGCGCTTTCGTTGGCGAGCAATATGCGCTCGTCATGCACGAGCACAATCTCGGGTAAAGTGCGGGCAAAATCCGTGAAAAGACGATCCTTGTCCTGAATCTTGTCGTCGCGCTCACCCAGTGCATCGAACAGGCGATTGATGGTGTGCGACAGTTGAACAATATCGCCGTTTCCCGAAACAGGCAGCCGCCTGCCAACAGATGCATCGGCGGATGCCTCAAGCAATTCATCGTTTAGCGCCGTCAATCGTCGGGCAAGCCGCCGCTTGTTGCGCCACGCCAGCAGCCCTCCAATCAGTGCCAGGAGCACGAAAACAATCAATGTCAGAATTATGATGTCAGTTGACATGTACCATCCGCTGGGGGACGTGCTCTACGTCTCGCAATGTCCTTCTTTGATCGGATTCCAGGTTATCGCGGCAGAAGTCTTGGATTCATTTTTCGGCATGCAGTCAAATGATGCCGTAAATCGATCATTTGTTATTATTAGACGCTCGCGACGTATCTCCGTCATTGGAGATTCGAGGTGAATTTGAGCATCGATGCTGTGCAAAGCTAAGGATATCCCAGCTGACTCAGCACCTTGCTCTGATTCACCATAATTCGATAACCCTGATCGGCCCGAGCAATCAACGGCCTCGCGATCATAATGGTTGCGAGGAAATAATATTAATAGAATCAACTACTTACAGTAATCAACATGATAAATACCGATTTCGCGCGGCGACAGATGGTGCAGCAGCAGATCCGAACATGGGATGTATCGGAGACATTGATAATCGAAGTACTCTCCAGGATTCATCGGGAGCAATTCGTACCATCCGGCTTCGAAGATCTGGCTTTTGCCGATACCGAGATTCCGCTGGCGCATGGTCAGGTCATGATGATGCCGCTGATCGAGGGACGCCTGCTTCAGGCACTGGAAATTGAACCTCAGCACAAGGTTCTCGAGATTGGTACCGGAACAGGATATCTGACAGCCTGCCTCGCAAAACTTGCGGCTGCAGTGACGAGTGTCGATATTTTTGAGGATCTTGTATCGACGGCCAAATCGAATCTTGCGGATGCGGACGTCGAAAACATAGAACTGCTTTGCATGGATGCAACAGCCGAGTTGCCCAAAGGGCAGTTCGATGCCGTAGCTGTGACGGGTTCATTGCCGACATTCGATACTCGGTATATCGACGCCTTGAAGTCCGGCGGCCGGTTGTTTGTCATCGTGGGTGACCCACCCGTGATGGATGCTCGCATCATAACTCGCGTTGGCGAGAACGACTGGACTACCGTCAGTCTGTTCGAAACGAATCTGCGACCGCTGATTAACGCGGCCAGACCGTCACCGTTCTCATTTTGATCCTGAATGGTCTGAAACCACCGGGCGATCTGCGGCATCTATAAGAGGAGCGCTTGTTTGTGATCGAGGACATCTCACCAAAAGAATTTGTTCGCCGGCAGGCGTCTGGCGAACTTTGGACCTTGCTGGACGTCCGAGAAACATGGGAATTGGAAACCGCGCGGATACAACAGACCATCAACATACCGATGACCGAAATCCCGTCGCGCATAACAGAACTCGACACGACGAGCCCTGTCGCCGTTCTTTGTCATTCGGGCGGTCGCAGCGCCAGGGTGGCGAACTACCTGGCACAGAACGGCTTTGAGCGCGTTGCGAATATTATCGGCGGAATCGATGCCTGGTCGGTGGATATCGACAATGCGATTCCACGTTATTGATTTAGGACCCTGACACAATGACTGATATGGTGATATAGTTAACCATAACACCTAAATTCAGGCCGATCCGGCCGAGCAAACTGGAACCTGAGAAAATGAATAAAGTAATAAGATTCAAATACTTATTGATGGCCCTCACTGGACTTTTCGCACCGGCGCTGGCAAATGGCGCCTCGCTGCTCGAGATCTACCAGCAGGCCTTGCAAAGCGATCCCCTGATTCACGAGGCAGAAGCCAGACGGCTTGCCGCACTCGAGGCCTTACCCCAGGCGCGAGGCTCGCTGTTTCCACAGATTGACGCGAGCGGGTCCTGGGAGCAAAGAAATTCCAGTGGTACGAGTATAGGCGAAGACGAAACCGGCCAGCCCGGCACGTTCACGTCGGAGTTCAGGACAGAAACGACTGGCTGGCAGGTCGGGCTTCGTCAGACGCTGTTCCGCTGGGATCAGATAGTCAATCTGAAGCAGGCGAACAAGATCGTCGCTCGGGCAGAAGCCGACCGGGAAGCGGCACAGCAGGACCTGATAGTTCGAGTGGCGACCCGCTACTTCCAGGTTCTCGGCGCAGAAGACCGGTTGACTTCGATCCACGCCGACCGCCTGGCGATTGCGAGACAACTCGAACAGGCGAAGCAACGCTTTGACGTCGGACTTATCGCAATCACTGACGTGCAGGAGTCGCAGGCGGCATATGACCAATCGGTCGCTTCTGAAATTCAAGCCAAACGGGAGCTTGCAACGGCGCGGAACTTTCTCAGAGAAATAACAGGAGAATACGTGTCATCGCTTTCTGCACCCGGCGAGAATTTCCCGTTACCGAACCCGAATCCGGCCGACGAGAATAGCTGGATCGATCTTGCGATGGGGCAAAACCTTGCACTGGTCTCGAGCCGGCTCGACGAACAGATCGCACGGGACGAAATTTCATTTCGGCGCACCGGACACTATCCGTCCGTAGATTTTGTTGCCGGTTATGGTGATTCGGAAACTACTAGATCGAACCAGGTAGTCAATGGCTTCCCTTTAACCGATTTGACGAGTGATGGCAGAGGCGATTCGATTGGCGTGCAAGTAACTTTTCCGTTGTTCGCGGGGGGCCGGACGTCATCGAGGGTACGCGAAGCGGTCTATTTGCACCGGGCATCGCGCGAGCAGTTGCAGCGCGTGACACGCGAGACGGAGCGGGCGACACGTGACGCCTATCTCGGCGTGCTTTCAGAGATCAGTCGCGTAAGAGCGCTGGCGCAGGCCGTGGAGTCGAGCGAGACTGCGCTCGAGGCTACGCAGGCCGGCTTCGATGTCGGCACGCGAACGATCGTCGACGTGCTCAACTCACAACGCGCACTGTATATCGCGATCACAAACTACTATCAGAGCCGTTACGTCTATATCGGCAATGTCCTGCTCCTGAAACAGGCGGCAGGAACGCTGCAGGTTCAGGATCTGGAGCAGATCGATCGCTGGCTGGAAGACAGGATTCCGCCCGAGAAAGCAATCGCGGATGAAGAAAACGCGAGTTAGACCAACGCTGTCTATCAGCCAGCGTTGACCTTGCTGATCAGCGGTTCCATCAGCGTCAGCAGACGCTGCAGCGCGCCTCGGTTATCTGCGAGTATCGTGCGGCCTTTGCTTGCCATCGCCTCCGCTTCATCACTGTCTTGAAACAGATGCTTCAACGCGGCAGCCAGTCCAGCCGCATCCTGAACCTGCAGCGATGCACCCTTCTCGCTGAACATGTTCGCAATATCCTGGGTATTGAACAGATGGGGTCCGGTTACTATCGGCAATCCGAGCGCCGCAGGCTCGAGGAGATTGTGTCCGCCGACGGGCACCAGCGTACCGCCGACGAATGCGATGTCGCTCGCAGCATAGAACATCGGCAACTCGCCCATCGTGTCTCCCAGGAAGACGTTGTGATCGCCCGTACATGGAGCTTCGTCAGTCCTCGACACGAATAAGAAATTGTTTTTCCTGAGGAGAGACTTGACTGTGCCGAACCGTTCCGGGTGTCTCGGCACGAGTATCAGCAATGCCTCCGGTATTTCCTCGAGCAATAGCCGATGCGCCGAGAGCACCTGTTCTTCTTCCTTGTCGTGGGTACTTGCGGCCACCCAAACCGGACGGCCGGGGAAATATTGATCCCGAAAGTCCTCGCCGTGTGATTTGAGGTTCTCCGGTGTCTCGAAATCGAATTTGATGTTGCCGGTAACCCAGGTCCGCTCCGTTGCCGCACCCAATGAGCGAAATCGATCGGCGTCAGCCTCACTTTGAGCCGCGATTACGATGCCGTGGGATAAAGTCTCGCGAAACAGCGGCAAAAATCGTCTGTAGCGCCTGACGGACTGCGGAGAGATTCTGGCACTTACGAGGATCAACGGAATCTCCCTTTTACCGAGGGCATCGTACAGATTCGGCCAAATCTCCGTTTCCATGATCAGGGCAAGCTCGGGCTTGATGGAATTGAAAAAGTTTTGAACGGCGAACGGAAGTTCGAATGGGATATAGCAATGATTCACCAGATCGCCGTATAGTCCGGACACGCGGGCGGCACCCGTCGGCGTCACGGTCGTAATGAGCAATTTCCGTTTGGGGAACCGGCCCTGAAGTGCGCGAACCAGAGGTGCCGTTGCCTGAACTTCGCCGACCGAAACGGCGTGAATCCAGATGCTGCCTTTCTTCAGCTCGGGGTATCCGAAGCCGAGCCGCTGGCCCAGCCGGTCCCAGTAAGATTGATTGACTATGCCGCGAAAGATCCAGTACAGCGCATACAGCGGAGACAAGAGATAGCTCAGTAGGACGTAAACGAATCGCATGGGTCAATCTATGGGGATGGCCGGTTGGGAGGGCCTCAGGCCCCGATAGATCAGGATGTTAGCGCGATTGCAGGGTCGCTTTACAGGCGCCCGTCTAGCCGCACTTGGAATCGCCGCAACTCAGGCAGGTCATGCAACCCTGCATCATCACGACGGCCGCCGTGCTGCACTTGGAGCAGAGCTGTGCGCCTTCCGGATATTCGCTCTTGGAAAAGGCATCCTGCTGCGCCGCCCTGGCTTCGAAGTCCGCCCTCTTCTCTTCGATCAGCTTCTTCTGGCCCTCATCGAGTTCCGGCTTGGCCATCAGTCCAATCAGGATCAGGTGCTTTTCGACGATATAGCCGAGCTCCGCAATGATCGATGGCATGAATTTGCCGCCGGGTTTCCAGTAGCCGCCCCGCGGATCGAAAACCGCCTTCAGTTCATCGACAAGAAATGTCACGTCCCCGCCCTTGCGGAATACTGCCGAGATAACGCGAGTCAGCGCAACGATCCACTGATAATGGTCGAGGTTCTTCGAATTGATGAAGATCTCGAACGGGCGCCGTTTTTCGTGCTCGGTCCCTTCGTTCAGGACGATGTCATTAATCGTGACATACAACGCGTGGTCCGACACCGGTGTCTTGACTTTGTAGGTGGAGCCGATGAGCATCTCCGGACGTTCGAGCTTTTCGTGCATGCGGATGATTTCCGCGCCGCCTGCGTCGGTCTGCTCCCGTTTGAACTCCCGTCGTTGTGCTTCCGCGGCATCAGTCGCAGATGGCTTCACTGCGTAGCCGATGATTTTTTTCTCGATCTTTTTCGTGCTCATCTCAAAACTTTCCGTAATAACCTTCTTTTAATGCATCAAACAAGTTGGCGGCGGTATGCACCTCACCGTCATATTCAATCTCTTCATCGCCCTTGAGCTCAATCTCGGATCCATCTTCGAGCGTGAACGCATAGATTGTATTCTTAAGGTCTTTCTCCTTGACCAGCACACCCTGGAACGCTTCGGGATTGAAGCGGAACGTGGTGCAGCCTTTCAGTCCCTGCTCATAGGCGTACAGGTATATATTTTTGAATTCCTCGTACGGGTAGTCCGTAGGTACGTTGGCTGTCTTGGAAATGGATGAGTCGACCCACTTCTGGGCTGCGGCCTGGATATCGACATGGGCGTTGGGCGTGATGTCGTCCGCCGTAATGAAATAATCCGGCAGTCGGTTCTCAGGCTTGTCCTCTGTCTCCGCACCCTTCGGCATCGCCTGCGGATTGACGAGACCCCTTAGTGCGAGCAATTCGAACG
>Ga0255052_10000295_pt1 | contig 39476 bp, 33 predicted proteins | sample JV7_2_21_MG_FD_188632 | JGI IMG/M metagenome (GOLD analysis project Ga0255052, IMG submission 188632) | Seawater microbial communities from Jervis Inlet, British Columbia, Canada - JV7_2_21 | ecosystem: Environmental > Aquatic > Marine > Inlet | place: Canada: British Columbia | collected...
AGTACGCAAGACTGTAGTGTTGGCAGGTATAGCAGTCGCAATCAGGATCTGGTGCCGACGTGTCGTCAGCGAACCGGGCATGGCGAAACTTGATCGTGCCGCGAGATGTGAACAACTGGCCGTTTCTCGCATGCCGCGTTGGAATCACACAGTCAAACATGTCGACACCGCGCAGCACGGACTCGGCAATATCCACAGGCGTGCCTACTCCCATCAAGTACCGGGGGTGAACTTCCGGCATCTTCGGCATCAACTCGCCGAGTACTGTGATTCGTTCTTCCTCAGTTTCACCGACGGCGAGACCACCGATCGCGTAGCCGTCGAATCCGATCTCGCTAAGTCCACGCAGAGACTCGTCACGCAAATTCGCGTAGATGCCTCCCTGCACTATTCCGAATAGCGCTTCCCCGCGATCGGGATCAGCGCTGCGCAGTTCGTCAAATCGCTGCCGGCTGCGTAGCGCCCATCTCAGGGACAACTCCATGGACTGCCGCGCCTTTGATTCGGTCGCAGGGTAAGGTGTGCACTCGTCGAGGATCATCGTTACATCGGCATTCAGATCATGCTGGACTTCGATCGACTTCTCCGGCGACAGGAATACTTCGTCACCGTTGACAGGTGATTGAAACCGCACGCCCTCCTCCGCGAGCTTGCGCATCGCCGCAAGTGAGAAGACCTGGAACCCACCTGAGTCTGTCAGGATGGGTCCTGGCCAATTCATGAACTCGTGCAGACCGCCGTGCTTTCTGATGATCTCCGTTCCCGGGCGGAGCATCAGATGAAATGTGTTTCCAAGAATGATGTCGGCGCCGTCGGCCGCGACTTCTTCGGGCGTGACGCTCTTGACCGTGCCATAAGTTCCGACCGGCATGAAAGCCGGCGTCTGCACGGCTCCGCGTCGAAATGTCAGCGTTCCGCAACGCGCAGCGCCGCACTCGGCGTGAATGTTGAATTTCATGAGGCAATCTCTGGCGTCAGCAGCATTGCGTCACCGTAGCTGAAGAAGCGGTAGCGCTCCTGAATCGCGTGCTCGTATGCGCTCAAGATGCGCTCCGTCCCTGCAAATGCAGCAACCAGCATCAGGAGCGACGACTGTGGCAGATGGAAGTTAGTAATCATGGCGTCAATCGTACGAAACCGGTAGCCCGGCAGAATAAAGAGATCGGTGTCACCGTCAAAGGGCTCAAGCTCGCCGTGTTGCGCGGCACACTCGAGCGCTCGCACGGTTGTAGTGCCTGCAGCGATGACACGCCCGCCTTGGGCACGAGTGTTGTCGATAACAGCGCAACATGCCGCATCGACTTGCACTCGCTCGCTGTGCAAGCGATTTTCAACAATATTTTCATGGCGCAGGGGCTGAAACGTCCCGGCCCCAACGTGCAGCGTCACGTAGGCATGCCGAACACCGGCAGCCAGTGTCTCGTCGAGCATCTCCTGATCGAAATGCAATCCGGCCGTCGGGGCAGCAACAGCACCCGGGTCCTTTGCGTAGACGGTTTGATAGCGCTCATCGTCCGCGGATTCGGCAGGCCGATCGAGGTATGGGGGCAGCGGAACCTCACCATTGCGCTCGAGAAACGGCATCACCGGTACCGGGAACATCAGCGAGAAGAGATCGCCGTCACGTCCCTCGACAACAGCTTCGACATTCTCTCCAAAAACCAGCTTCGAGCCCGGTTTCGGCGACTTGCTCGCGCGAACTTGCGCCAGCACTGCGCCATTTCCGAGAACCCGTTCGATGAGCACTTCCGCACGGCCACCCGTTTCCTTTTGGGCGTGGAGCCGTGCCCGGATAACCCGCGTGTCATTAAATACGAGGAGATCGCCCGCGCGAAGCAGATTGGGCAGGTCTGCGAACTGACGATCGATCAGGGAATCGCCGACTTCAAGCAGGCGGCTCGCCCGACGTTCGCGAGTGGGATATTGCGCGATCAGCTCGTCGGGCAGCGAATAGTCGAAGTCGGAAATAAGCATGGGCGCGCATGGTATCAAAGCCATGCGCGCCCGTTTATGGCGAATAGAGTCTGCTTAGGTTCTTTCGCGAGCAGTAGCCGGCTTGGGCACCATGGGTACCACCGCAGGCCGGGCTGGCATCGGTGCCGGGTGCACGTGGCTGCGTTGATCATCAGGCATCTCGACTTCAAGCGTGTGCTTTGTCTTTTCGCGCAGGATCTCGAGTTCCAGGGTCTCTCCGGGCTGATAGGAGCCAAGGATACGCATCGCATGGCGGACTGAGGTCGGTTCGCGGCCGTCGATCTTCTGAATGACATCGCCATCCTCGAGTTTCAGTGCATCTGATTCAGGTGCACTTACGACCAGCACTCCCGAGTCGGCGCCAAAATACTTGCCGAGGCCTTCGTTCAATTCGACAAGTTCCATGTCCGCCCACACATTGCCCGGCCACGAAAACGCATAGCTTTGGCGGAACTTCTCGACCACCTCGGGTGCAATATGTACGTCCGGCATTGACGGCATACTGAAGTCTTTCGGGAATCTGCCGAATGAGAAGTGTTGCATTTCGACAGCTCTTGGTTCGACTTCGACCGAACCGACTTTGCCATCCCGCAGGTACTCAACCTCGAGAATGTCGCCTTCTTCGACACCCTCCATGAAATCCATAATGCGGCGAATTGCCTCGCTCGCCTCGTCAGCACTCAATGACTCATCGTTGATCGCTGTAATAACGTCACCGGTCCTGAGGCCTGCGTCTTCAGCGGCGCTGCCCGGTGAAACACCGACAATGCTCACACCTTCGACTGGGCCGTCTGTACTCTCCTCACCGATATTGACGCCAAGGCGAGGACGCCCGTCGTTGATGATGTCGATGCGGCGCTCCATCTCGCGAAATTGAGGTAATCGCTCGGATGTCAGTTCGGCAATCTGGCGAGCCGCCTCGGCCATTTTGCGCTCGGCCTCCTGCAGCTTTTTGGCTACTTCGGCCTCTCGCGACTGGCTCTCGAGTTGTGCGGCAGCTTCTGCACGCTCGGCCTCCGCACGTGCTTCCGCCTCGCTTTGCGCAGCGGCCTGCCCGGCGAGCAACAGTAACGCCGCGACGGGAATGATCAATCTTAAGGTCTTCATGTCGTAAATCTCCTGGTTAGAATGCTGTCCGTTGCGCCTGCGCATAGCGCAACCCGACGAGCAATTTCATCAACCTGACGCGTTCGCGCCAGAATATCTCCTCTTCCTCGGCCGTCATCTGGATGGCCGCGTCATTTAACTGGTAATCGATAGCTGAAATTCGGTCTTCGATTTCGGAAATCGTCGCGACCGTACCTGCCTGCCGGACTTTCGGCTCTGCCGGCAGTGAACGAAGGTCACTTTCGAGTTGCCGTGATTCGACCATCAATGCCTGCAAGGCATTGACCTGAACCGTATTGCCTGGTCCGGTCACTGGCGGCACCGTGACGCTGCCGGGCTCCGGCGTATTCGTCATAACCGGTACGAGTAAGGCGGCAAGCGCCACGGCGGCGGCAAGTCCCAGACCGCCGTGCCAGGTCATAGGGCGACTCAGCGGCCGCTGTTTGATAAGGCCTTCAGCTTCAGCCTGCTCACGAATGCGGTGCCAGACGGCTCGCGGCGGCATCGCATCCGGAAGCGCAATGAGTTCCAGTTGCAGCAGGTCACGTTCGTCCGCTGTAAGTCCACAAATCATTTCTTTGTCCTTCCTGTCACTCGACATTGTCAGTAACCTCTTAATGCTGCGCCATCGCCACGAACACCCTCGCTTTGCGCGGCAAGCATGGGTCGCAGGCGTTGGTAGGCCCTTGATAACTGCGATTTTGAAAAGCTCTCGGTTCGGCCCATCAATGCAGCAATCTCCTTGTGCGTAAATCCTTCGACATCGTGCAGCCACACTATCGTGCGACTGACCGGCGGCAGGTTTGCCAGTGCCGCATCCAGATCGAGAGCCACATCCGGACGGCTCGAAACTCCGTGACTGGCGACATCACCTGGTGTTACCTCGTGCCAGTCGTCAGCCAGTGACTGACCGCGGGCGGTCCAGGCCGAGCGCAGATACATCAGCGCTTTGGACACTGCGATGCGGCGAATCCAACTGCCGAGCGCCGCCTCACCCCGGAATTTCGCGATCGACCGCATGATCTCGATAAAGGTCTCCTGAACGAGGTCCTCTGCCTGCGCCGGCACATGTGTAAATCGTAAGCAGATCGAATACACAGGCGCCGCGAACGCTCGATAGATGATCTCGTGGGCGCGCACGTCACCGCGTGCTGCCCGCTTAACGATCGCCGGATCAATCTGGATGTCAGCAAACTTGCTCATATCTCGAAATATTAGATGCCTATTGCCCGAAAAGGGTCGCATGCAGCGAATTTTTTTTGGGCTCTGGCGACTTCGTCAAACCGCGCATATACTGTGCGCCTTCCGGCCTGGGGCGGTCTTGTCTAAGCCCTGCCGGTAGGGGCAAGCCGGGGTGGCGGAACTGGTAGACGCGCCGGATTCAAAATCCGGTTTCTGAAAGGAAGTGAGAGTTCGAGTCTCTCTCCCGGCACCATAGCCTTTGTTGACACCAATCACGATGAAATATTGTTCCAGCTGCGGCCAACCAGTCTCCCGGCAAGTTCCGGATGGCGATACCCACGAACGCTGGGTCTGTGATTCATGCAAACGGATTCACTATCAGAATCCGTTGCTCGTGGTCGGCTGCGTGCCGGAAAGAGACGGCAAGATCCTGTTGTGCAAACGTGCCATCGAGCCACGCTATGGCTGCTGGACCGTGCCTGCAGGTTTCATGGAGCTTGGCGAATCAACCGCGCGGGGCGCTGCACGCGAGACCCTCGAAGAGGCTTGCGCCGAGGTTGAGGTCGGACACTTGTTCGCGTTGGTCGACGTCGTAGACGCAGGCCAGGTTCACCTTTTCTACACGGCGAAACTTCTTAGCGATTTCGATGCCGGCGACGAGAGCCTCGAGGTCGCACTATTTAGCGAAGATGAAGTGCCTTGGGACAATATCGCGTTCCACAGCGGTCGCTATGCATTAAAGAAGTACTTCGAGGATAAGGGTGAGAACAACGGCCTGCACATTCACGAATTGCGGCGGTCGCGTTCCTGATCGCGGCTAAAGCCGCTCCCACAGTACTAGTCAGAATTGTGGGAGCGGCTTTAGCCGCGATCACAGTACTAGTTAGAATTGTGGGAGCGGCTTTAGCCGCGATTCATTACTTGGCTGCGTTTTGCTCGAGCGCTGCTGCCAGCTGGTCTGGCGCCATGTAACCGCCGATCAGAGTGCCGTCATCTAAGACGATGGCCGGTGTGCCATTCAGGCCGACATCTCTGCCGATCACATAATGGTCCTGCACTGCCGAAGAATCGCACGCGGTTGCCGTAATTTTGCGATCGAGTTTCGCCATCGTCAGTGCGTTGGCGCGATCGGTTGAACACCACACCTCTTCAGACGTATTCCAGGAACGCGATGCCGGCCCATTACGTGGGTACAACATGTAACGAACTTCGATGCCGAGGGCCATATATTCATCGATCTGGGCGTGAAGGCGGCGACAGTAAGTGCACTCAACATCGGTGAAAACTGTCACCGAGTATTTGACGTCTTCAGGCGAGAACATAATGGTCTGATCATCTTCAACTGACGCTATTAGATCGCGGCGCGCCTCGTTACGGCTGACTTCGCTCAGATTTACCTGATGATCGAGGTCGATGATATCGCCCTGCAGCAGATAACGGCCATCCGCTGAAACGTACGCTACGATCGATCCCTTCTGAATCAAGTACCAGCCATCAACAGGGCTTACCTTGACATCCTCGGGATCAATCATGTCGAACATCTCGCCGACCTTCTGGCGCACTTGTTCCAGCTCTGCGCCGTCGTCGGCGGCCAGAGCAGCAGCACCGGCAAATGCAATGCCGGCCATTGCAACGAGTTGAATTAGGATTTTTGTCGCCATACGGCTCATAGCATGTCTCAGATAAACCAATACTGCCTTGCTTGAATGGACCGTTACAGCCCGCTCCGGTTCCCCGGGCGCGGAGAGTGTAACAAAGCTAGCCGCGAGGGTGGTGCTCGCCGTGCAGGTCCTTGAGCCGTTCACGGGCAACGTGGGTGTAGATCTGAGTTGTCGATAGATCGCTATGCCCGAGCAAAAGCTGAACGACGCGCAAATCAGCGCCCCGGTTCAGTAAGTGCGTGGCAAAGGCATGGCGCAGACTGTGAGGAGACAGTTTCTTGTGGACCCCGGCCTTCTCCGCGTAACGCTTGATGATGTGCCAGAAGGCCTGGCGCGTCATCCGATCACCGCGGCGGGTTGGGAACAGGTAATCAGTCTGCCGTTCAAGCAGGATCTCCATACGCGGTCCGTCAATGAACTCTCTGATCCAGCGCTGAGCCTCGTCACCCAGAGGTATCAGCCGCTCCCTATCACCCTTGCCGACGATGCGCAGAACGCCCTGATTGAAATTGATTTGCGATTGCGTGAGGTTGATGAGTTCCGAGACACGCAACCCCGTTGCATACAACAGCTCGAGCATTGCACGGTCGCGGTGGCCGAGCGGTTCGTCCGTATTAGGCGCATTAAGGAGTGAATCGACCTCGTCCTCGCTAAGTGTCTTCGGTAACGAGCGGCCGATGCGCGGCATCTCGATATCTGCAGTTGGATCGGTATCACGCAACCCCTCGCGCATGATGTAGCGGAAGAAGCGACGGAAACTCGATAACTGCCTTGCGGTCGAACGAGGCTTGGCTCCGCCTTCAACGCGACCGGCGATGAATTCGAGAAGATCAGCCTTATCGGCCATTTCGATGGTTTTCTCGTGTTCAGCGAGACCACGACCCAGGGTCATCAGGTCGGCGCGATACGCGCCGAGCGTATTCTGTGACAAACCGCGCTCCATCCAGATAGCATCAAGAAAGCGGTCCACAAGCTCCTCGGAGTGCGTGACGGTTCTCGATTGCGGTTTGTTCTGATCTTTACTTGCCATAACTTCCATCTGTTCAGTCGCGCAATCCTTTGCGGTAGCATACGCCCGATTTCAGGCTACAGCGTGGGCACGAACCCTGCTGTCATAATGACTCCACGCATCGCCAAGCAACGGATTTTTCAAGGTTTTGAGTATGATGAGGACGTCTTGCAACCGGCGTGACCGCTGTCACAGATTCCATAAGGCATTAACATAAAGTGACGTACGTCACATACCTCTACCGCACATTGTATGGCCTGTATGCATGGGTGGTCTTCGTTGTGTGCGTACTTTTCGCGTTCCTTGCGACATTATTCGTGCCCACCGCACCTCTGCGCCACAAACTGGCGGCCGCTGCCTCCCGGGCCATATTCATACTCGCAGGTATTCCGGCCGACATTCGCGGGCTCGAGAATATTCCCGACGGCAACGCCGTCGTCGTCGCCAATCACGCCAGCTACGTCGACGGTATTCTGCTCAAGGGCTACCTGCCCTACCGTTTTTCATTCGTGATCAAGGGTGAGATGAGGAACATACCAATCGTTCATTTTGTGCTGCGGCGCTCCGGATCGAATTTCGTCGAGCGTCACGAGACAACGGGTAGCACCAGAGATGCGCGGAAAATCGTTAAAGCGGCGCAAGGCGGTCAATCCCTGGCGTTTTTTCCTGAGGGCACATTCGCCAAAGAACCCGGCTTGGGTCGTTTTCGCGCCGGTGCGTTTGTCTCTGCGATCAAAGGGGATATGCCGATCGTGCCGATCGCGATTTCCGGAACCCGGGAGATGTTGCCGGCCGGGCGACTCTGGCCGTGGCCCGTTAGGCCGCGCTTCGAAGTGTTGCCGCCAATCCCGACCGATGACCCGACTTTCGAAAGTCACAGACAGCTGGCAGAAGAGGCCCGGCAACGAATTCTCACGGTGCTCCATGAGCCAGATCTTCACTCCAATTGACGGGGAAACACGTATTGCCCAGCCACCGGAATTATTGGAAAGTAAACGGGATTTTAATCGGAGTTAAAAAATGAGTTCGGATCCAATTGTGATCGTCGCCGCCCAGCGAACGCCAATTGGCGGGTTTCAGGGCGTTCTGTCCGGAGCCACAGCACCGAATCTCGGCGCAGCAGCAATTAGCGGCGCAATCGCCGCTGCCGGCATCGGCGCCGCCGATGTCGACCAGGTTTTGATGGGCTGTGTGTTGCCCGCCGGCCTTGGTCAGGCACCTGCGCGGCAAGCAGCGATAAATGCTGGGATTCCAGTCGGCGCTGCGTGCACGACTGTTAACAAAATGTGCGGCTCCGGAATGATGGCGATCATGCTGGGACACGACCTGCTCAAAGCTGAAAGTGCAGCAGTGGTTATTGCTGGTGGCCTCGAGTCGATGAGCAACGCGCCCTACCTGTTGCCCAAAGCCCGCAGTGGTTACCGCATGGGCCACCAGGAAGTTCTCGATCACATGTTTTACGACGGCCTGCAGGACCCCTGGGAAGGCAAGATGATGGGGCATTTCGCCGAGAACACGGCCGAGAAATACGGTTTCTCGCGCGAAGATCAGGATACCTTCGCGATTGAGTCAGTCACTCGAGCACAGGCGGCTGTTGCCGACGGCACCTTTGCCGATGAAATCTCTCCGGTCACGATCAAGACACGTAAAGGCGACGTCACAGTCCAGTCCGACGAAACACCCGACGCGGTAAGAATCGACAAGATTCCGACGTTGCGGGCTGCTTTCAAGAAAGATGGCACTGTCACAGCGGCGACATCATCGTCAATATCCGACGGCGCGGCCGCAACGTTGTTAATGACTGCATCTGAGGCAGAGCGCCGCGGACTTGAACCGCTGGCGCAGTTGGTCGGCCATTCGAGTTTCGCCCAAGAGCCGGCGTGGTTTACGACAGCACCCGTATCAGCGATCAGAAAGCTGCACGAAGAGCTCGGCTGGAGCCCCGATGACGTCGACCTGTACGAAATCAACGAGGCGTTTGCGGTAGTGACAATGGCAGCAATGCAGGAAGTTGGCCTTGATCACGGCAAGGTGAACGTCAACGGTGGCGCTTGTGCTTTGGGTCATCCGATCGGCGCAACCGGTGCTCGTATCACGACGACACTTTTGTATGCGCTGAAGGCGCGGAATTTGAAACGTGGCGTGGCATCGCTGTGTATCGGCGGCGGTGAAGCCGTCGCAATCGGCGTCGAACTCATTTAACATAATTTGGGGAACACACAATGGAACTGGCAACCGCCAAGGCCGTCATCTCGGGCGGCGCGTCGGGACTTGGATTCGCAACCGCACAACGTGTTATCGATGCAGGCGGACAGGTAGTTTTGCTCGACATCAATGACGAGCACGGCGCCGCGAGCGTTGACAGCCTTGGTGACCGGGCGACATTCATCAATACTGACGTATCAAGTGAAGATTCGGTAAGAGCGGCAGCTAGCCAGGCAAATGAAACCATGGGTGGCATAACTCTGGTCGTCAATTGTGCCGGCATCGCGACTGCCGGACGAACGCTCGGGCGCGACGGACCCTGGCCAAGCGAGATCTTTAACAAGGTGATCCAGGTGAACCTGGTTGGCAGCTACAACGTTACAAAAGAAGCAGCTGCGTTCATGCAACACAACGATCCGACAGACGATGGTGAAAGAGGCGTTGTGATTAGTACCGCGTCGATCGCTGCGTTTGAGGGTCAGATTGGCCAGGCAGCATACGCGGCGTCAAAAGGTGGCATTGTCGGCATGATGCTGCCACTCGCGAGAGAATTTGCTCAGTTCGGCATTCGTGTCAATACCATCGCCCCTGGCGTTTTCCTCACACCTATGGTCGCCGGTATGCCTGAGGAAGTGCAGGAGTCGCTCGGCAAACAGGTACCGTTCCCGCCACGCCTCGGCAGGCCAGAAGAGTACGCCGACACAGTTGAGTTCATATACGGAACTACGATGGTGAACGGCGAGACCATCCGCGTCGATGGCGCCATCCGAATGCAACCGAAGTAGCCATCCGCTACCTGCGCTTGTGGGAGCGGCTGAAGCCGCTCCCACAAGGCTGGCGAATTACATGCCGGAGTAGTTCGGGCCGCCGCCACCTTCGGGTACGGTCCAGACGATATTCTGTTTCGGATCCTTAATATCGCATGTCTTGCAGTGCACGCAGTTCGCTGGACTGATTTGGAAGACTTTCTCGCCGCCCTCCTCGATCACCTCATAAACGCCGGCCGGACAGTAGCGCTGTGCGGGTTCGTCGTAGGTCGGTAGAGTGAAGTCGATCGGTATCGAGTCGTCCTTCAAATGCAGGTGCGACGGCTGATCTTCCTCATGATTCGTGCTCGACAAGAACACTGACGATAAGCGATCGAAAGTGATAACGCCGTCCGGCTTCGAATACTCGATGACATCAGCGTCGCTCGCCCGCTGCAGAGAGCCGTGATCGGTCGCCGGATTCCGCAAGGTGAACGGCAGTTTGCCGAAGAAGATGTTCTGATCAATGAATGTGAACGCAGCGCCCCAGAACGTGCCGAACTTGACGAGCCCGGGCCCGAAGTTCCGACCCGCGTGCAATTCCTTGTATACCCAGGATGCTTTGACGCTTGCTTCGAAGTCGGCGAGCTCCGATTGACCTGAGTCACCCGAAAATAGCGCTTTATGAACGCTTTCCGCCGCGAGCATCCCGGTCTTGATCGCCGTGTGTACGCCTTTGATTTTCACTCCATTCAGGAAGCCGGCGTCGCAACCGACGAGCATGCCACCCGGGAACGCGAGTTTTGGAAGCGATTGCAGGCCACCCTTGTTCACGGCGCGCGCGCCGTAGCCAACGCGTTCACCGCCGTCGACGTACTGGCGAATTTTCGGATGCAGCTTCCAGCGTTGAAATTCGTCAAATGGTGACAGATGCGGGTTCGAGTAATCCAGCGCGATAATGAAACCGAGAAACACCTGGTTATTTGCGGCGTGATAAAGAAATCCGCCGCCTTCGGTGTGATTGTCAAGCGGCCAGCCCGCCGTGTGAACTACGAGACCTTCATCATGCTTATTCGGGTCGACTTCCCAGACCTCTTTAATGCCAATGCCGTAATGCTGCGGGTCTGCATTTTGGCGAAGATCGAATCTGTCTATGAGTTGCTCGCCAAGATTTCCGCGCACACCTTCAGCGAAAATAGTGTACTTGCCCAGCAACTCGTAACCGGCCTGGTAGGTGGCTTTTCGTTGCCCATCCTTGCCAATCCCGACATCGCTCGTCGCAATACCGCTTACGCGACCATCGTCGTCGTACAACACCTCTGAAGCCGCGAACCCCGGGAAGACATTGACGCCCAATGCTTCGGCTTGTTCGCCTAGCCATTGGCACAGACGTCCGAGGCTGATGATGTAATTGCCCTTATTGTGCATCGGTCTCGGCACGAACAGTCCCGGAGTCCGAATGCCCTTGTCGGCACTGGTCAGCAAGTAAACGTCCTCACCTTTGACCGCGGTCTTGACGGGTGCGCCCATGCCCTTCCAGTCCGGAAACAACTCATCGAGGGCTGCTGGTTCAAGCACGGCGCCGGACAGAATATGTGCGCCGATTTCCGAACCCTTCTCGACCACGACGACTGACAGATTCTCGTCGAGCTGCATGAGGCGGCAGGCAGCCGCGAGACCCGCGGGACCTCCACCGACGATAACAACGTCAAATTCCATTGATTCGCGTTCTGTTGCTTCTGTCATATTCACCAGACTCAGAGATAGAATTGCAGTTCTGCCCGGCGCCTGCTGCGCCGCGAAAAAGGATAACCGGTATTTTGACTATTCGCGAGGCCTACGAGGAAAGCCTCCAACATGAAGGCCATGAGCGGGATACGGCGCAGGAGAAAATTGTTGCCCTGCTCGAGGAACTGCAGCAGCGCCTGCACGCGCAACGACCGCGCGGCGGCCTGCGTCGCTTGTTCCGTCGCAAAAAAACGGCCGACGGAGCTAGCGATCCGGGTCTCTTTATCTGGGGCGGCGTCGGCCGTGGCAAAACGTTCTTGATGGACTTGTTTTTTGAGACGCTGGCGATCGAGAAAAAAAAGCGCATTCACTTTCATCGCATGATGCGCGAAGTGCACGAGAGCCTGAAGTCACTCGACGATGTCGAGGATCCGCTCGACATCGTTGCTGAACGTATCGCAACCGACACGCGTGTCTTGTGTTTTGATGAATTTTTCGTCAGCGACATCGCGGATGCGATGATTCTGGGCCGCTTACTCGATGGCCTGTTTCGTCGTGGAGTTACGCTCGTCACCACGTCCAATTCAGATCCGGACGATCTGTACAAGGATGGACTGCAGCGGCAGCGCTTTCTTCCGGCCATTGAAATGCTGAAGACCTGCACACAAGTCGTTCACATGGAGGGCGAAGTCGACTACCGCTTGCGACTTTTGCAACAGGCGGGTACTTACCTGTCACCTGACGACGACCAGGCACACCTGAAGTTGCAGCATTTTTTTGATGAGTCAGCATCGAGCCAGATCACCGCAGACAGCTTGCTGGATATCAATGGGCGCGAAATCAGAGCGCGGCGGTGCGCGAAAGGCATCGCCTGGTTCGATTTTGCCGATATCTGCGATGGTCCACGCAGCCAGAACGACTACATCGAAATCGCTCGCTGGTACCCTGCCATAATCGTCTCCGGCGTGCCTCAACTCGACAGCGAACTGGAAAACCAGGCGCGGCGCTTTATTGCGCTCGTCGACGAATTCTATGACCGCCGAGTAAAACTCATCCTATCTGCGGCGTCGGCCGTCGATACTTTGTATTCGGGAGACCGCCTGTCGTTCGAGTTTGATCGGACCGTTAGCCGATTGCTTGAAATGCAGTCAACCGACTACCTTGCTGCGCCTCACCTAGCGTAAACTGCGGCCCTGCCCGAAGAATATCGCAACAAGCGACAAGCACATGAAAAACGAACTGATTCTTGAGGACTTCCTGCCTTACCGGCTATCCATCACATCCCATACAGTCAGCACCAATATTGCCCGCGTGTATGAGAAGCGATTCGGCGTGTCGGTCCCCGAGTGGCGTGTGATAGCGATCCTCGGACGCTACCCGGGACTGTCCGCAGTCGAGGTGGCGGATCGCACGCTGATGGACAAAGTTGCGGTCAGCCGGGCCGTCACCAAGCTTATCAAGACCGGCCGCATTGACCGCGAGTTTGCCGACGCTGACAGGCGCCGGTCTATTCTCAACCTGTCAGAGGAAGGGCGCCAGGTACATAATGAGATCGCGCCGCTCGCGCTGCGATTCGAGCAAGAGTTATTGCAGAACATCAGCGAAAAAGACTACGAGACATTCAATACGATCCTCGAGCAACTGCTCGACAAGGCGCGCCAGCTAGGCGGCTAGGCAGCCCGGAGACAAAACGTGACCCGAAAAGAATTGCGCCGTGGCAGCGATCGCAAAGCCAGCATCGTTCAGGACATCCTTGCCGCTCGTGTGAGTTCCGAGCTTTTATCCAACCGGCGACAGATTCGCTCGTTTCTTGAACAATATGTCGCTGACGTGCCTGTCGAAGATCTTGAAGGCCGGTCAACGCGCATTATGGCTGAGATTGCTCTTAGTCATCTCGACCTCGGCATTTCGCGTCGCAAGGGCCGGCCGCTTATCCGAATCTACAATCCGACCGAAGAAGAACACGGCTACACATCGTCCTTCACATTTGTGGAAATGGTCAACGACGACATGCCGTTTCTGGTCAATTCCGTGTCCGCGGCGGTCAATCGACACGAGCTTTCAGTGCATATCACCGTGCATCCGATCATTCGCATTAAGCGAGACGGTGATGGAAACGTCGAGGCGGTTTGCAGACCGGGTGATAAAAGCGGCCATCCCGAATCTTTCATACGACTCGCCATCGATCGTGAGACCGATCCGAAAGAACTGAAGTCGCTCGAGCAGGATATTCGCAGCGTGTTGTCCGACATTCGGCTCGCAGTTCGCGATTGGAAAAAGATGAGCGCGAAGATGATCGAAACGCGCGAGCTGCTCAATTTGGGACCGAAACGTGCCGATGAAGAGTTGCGAATACAGAGTCAGGACTTTTTACGATGGCTGGCCGACGATCATTTTACGTTTCTGGGTTACCGCGAATACAAACTCACTAAGCGTGGCAAGAAGATCTTGCTCAAGCCCGTAAAGGGCAGCGCCCTCGGTCTTCTTTCGCGCAAGGAACGCGAAGGGCACACTATCGAATTAAGCGCACAGATGCGCCGTCTCACCCGTTCCCGGGATTGGCTCGTACTGACAAAAGCCAATTCCCGGTCAACTGTGCACCGCAATGCGTACCTCGATTACATTGGCGTAAAGGTCTATGACGAGACCGGCAAGGCTTGCGGCGAACGCCGCTTCATCGGCCTTTTCGCGTCAGCCGCATACAGCGAAGCGCCACGTAATATTCCGTTGCTGTCTTACAAAATTGACAGGATTTTCGAACGCTCTCGTGTCGAACCCAGCAGGCATCGCGGCAAAGCGCTGTTGCACATTATCAACACCTATCCGCGCGACGAACTTTTCCACGCATCGGTACAGGACCTTGCCCGAACGACAGTGGGCATCCTCAATTTGCAGGACAGGCAGCGCGTCAAGTTTTTCCTGCGGCGAGATACGTTTCGACGATTCTTCTCCTGCCTCGTTTATGTGCCACGAGAAAAATACACGACACTGGTTCGTCGGCGAATCGAGGCGGTCCTTATGGACGCATTTGCGGGAACCGGCGTCGATTCGAGCGTGCAGATTTCGGATTCGGCTCTGGCGCGCGTGCACCTTGTCGTGCATACGCAATCCGGAGATCGGCCGCGTATCAGCATCCAGTCGATCGAAGAAAGGATCGCAAGTGTCGTCGTTACGTGGTCCGACCGATTGCGTGACGAACTCGCCGCAGAGTGCGGGCTCGTTGACGGGCCCAGGTTACACCGCGCCTACCGCGACGTTTTTCCTCTTAGCTACCAGCAAGATGTCACTCCACGCGAGGCATGCAGCGACGTCAGCCGCATCGAAGAGATGCTTACCGATGGCGAATCCCGCACCGTCGAACTCTACGAGCCGGAAGGATGTGAGCCCGGTGACATGCACTTCATGGTTTACGGTTTCGATGAGCCTCTCGTCTTGTCCGAAGCTTTCCCGATTCTTGAAGACATGGGCGTTGACGTTTATACCGAGCATCCCTATGAGCTGACATTACGTACCGGCGGCTCGTTCTGGATCCAGGACTTTCACCTGCGGCGCGAAAATGACGCGCCGATCGATCTCGACTCAATCGCATCGCACTTTGAAAGTTGCTTCATGCAGGTGCTGGCAGGCCGCGTCGAGAGCGATGGTCTGAATCGCCTGATACTCACTGCAAAGCTTGACTGGCGGCAAATCTCGTTACTGCGCTGCTACGCGAAATACCTGCTACAGCTTGGCATACCGTTCAGCCAGGCGTACATGGAAGACGTCCTTGTTGCGCATTCCGGCTCGGTGCGCTTACTAATTGAGCAGTTCGAAACGCAGTTCGATCCGACTCTGTCAAAAGGCGTGCGTAAGTCCGAGCTGGAGACAAAACAGCAGGCGGTGCAGCGTGCCGTCGCTAAGGCCAGCAATGTCGATGAGGACCGCATACTGGCCGCGTTTGCCGGGGCGGTCAGTGCGACGCTAAGAACGAATTACTTCCAGACGGTCGACGGCATTGAGAAGCCGTACATCTCGATCAAACTCGATCCGTCAGCTTTACGCGAAGTACCATTGCCAAAACCAAAATATGAGATCTTCGTGTTCTCGCCTGATGTTGAGGGAGTGCACCTGAGGGGTGGGGACATCGCGCGCGGTGGTCTGCGCTGGTCTGATCGGCGTGAAGATTTTCGTACCGAAGTTCTCGGCCTGATGAAGGCCCAGGTTGTCAAGAACACGGTCATTGTTCCAACCGGCGCCAAGGGTGGTTTTTTTCCGAAGCGACTGCCCAAAGGCGACCGCGACGCGATTCTGCAGACAGCCATCGAGTGCTACAAAACCTTTGTCTGTGGGCTTCTGGACATCACGGACAACGTCATCGAGGGCAAAGTTGTTGCGCCTGAGGACGTCGTACGTCGTGATGGCGAGGACCCGTATCTCGTTGTCGCTGCTGACAAAGGCACCGCAACGTTTTCCGACATGGCGAACGAGATATCGGCCAGCTACGACTTCTGGCTCGACGACGCATTCGCCTCCGGTGGCTCGGCTGGTTATGACCACAAGAAGATGGGCATCACCGCAAAGGGTGCCTGGGAGGCGGTCAAGCGACATTTTCGCGAACTCGGCATCAACGTGCAAAAGGAGCCTTTCTCCGCCGTCGGCATTGGCGACATGAGTGGCGATGTTTTTGGCAACGGCATGTTGTTGTCGCGCAAGACACGACTCGTTGCAGCGTTCAACCACTTGCACATTTTTCTCGACCCGGACCCTGACATTCGTGCAAGCTTTCGTGAGCGCCAGCGACTGTTCAAAAAGGCCAGAACCGGCTGGAACGACTATGACGACAGTGTCATCTCGAAAGGCGGCGGCGTATTTTCGCGACAGGCAAAGACAATTCGCCTTAGCCCTGAAGCACGCAAAATGCTCGACACGACCGAAACATCCATGCAGCCGGATCAACTGATTCGCGCAATTCTCGGGATGGAGGTCGACCTGCTCTGGAACGGCGGTATTGGCACCTATGTTAAGGCCAGCAGCGAGAGTCACAGCGATGTGGGAGATCGCGCCAATGACAATGTCCGCCGCAATGCTGGCGAACTGCGGTGCAAGGTAGTCGGAGAAGGTGGCAATCTCGGGCTGACCCAATTAGCTAGAATCGAATTTAGCCAGGGTGGTGGACGCATTAATACCGACTTCATCGATAACTCGGGCGGTGTCGACAGCTCAGATCGCGAGGTCAACATCAAGATCTTGCTAAGTGAGGTCGTTAAGAAAAAGAATATGCCCCGCGACAAGCGCAATGAACTGCTCGCCTCGATGACCGATGATGTGGCCAGGCTCGTGCTGCGCAACAACTACTTGCAGACGCAGGCGATCAGCATGAGTGAAGTACGGTCGGTCGAGCGCATCGACGAAATGGCGAGGCTGATCGCAAGCCTGGAAAGGACCGGTGTACTCGACCGTGAACTCGAGTATCTGCCCGACGAGTCCGAAATCAAGGACCGGCGCCTGCGCAAGCAGGGTTTTACACGCCCGGAACTTGCGGTCGTATTGAGCTACGCCAAAATTGACCTGTACGACGGTCTGATGGCGTCCGGCGAAACGCTCGAAGATTTTCTGGTTGTCGACCCGCTGCGCTATTTCCCGGCCGTATTACGCCGCCGCTACCTGGACTTTATTCCCGGTCATCGGCTAAGTCGGGAGATCCTCGCGACGCTGATCGCAAACGACCTTGTTAATCGAATGGGGCCGTCGTTCGTCAAGCGCATACAGATCGACACTGACGCCGATATTGTAACGATCGCAAGGGCATACACGATCGCGCGGCAGATCTGTCAGGCCGGCCCGTTATTGAAGAAGATTGAGAGTCTCGACTACGAGCTGCCGGCAACGGCTCAGGTCACATTGATGTTCGAGATCAGCCGCTCGTTGCGCCACACCAGCTACTGGCTGATCGAACGCTTTGGAGAAAAGCTGGCAATCGAATCCACGGTCGAACGATTGAAGGCCGATATGCACACCATCTACACGCGGACCGGTGGGGTCCTGTCCACAGCAGCGCGAAAACGGCATCAGAACGCTGCGCGAAGCTATATCGAGATGGGCGTGTCAGAGAAACTCGCGCACCGGATGTCCTCCCTGCTGCTCACGAGACCCGCGCTCGATATGGCGGACCTGGCAGCAATCTACAAGCCCGATGCACTCGAATTCGCGAAACTGTATGCCGTAACCAATGAAAAGCTCGGCATATACTGGCTGCATGTCTGTGCTGAGGATTTGAAAGTGGAAGATCGCTGGCAGGCGATCGCCAGAAGCAAGCTGCGCGACGAGTTTTTCCGTATGCGACGCGAGCTTGCGGAGCAAATTATGCGCAAGCGCCGCAAACGCGATGTGCCTGCTGCTGTCGACAAGTGGCTTGCGGACCACAGCGTTCAGGTCGAACGATTTACGCACATGATTGAAGAAATGAAACTACGCAGCGAGATCGATTTTGCTACTCTCTCGGTCGCCGCGCGGGAGCTGCGCGATCTGATTTCTACCTGATTCATCATACAAATATTCGACAAACAAACAGGGAGATACGATGGCGGGCAAGCTCGTAATGTGTCGTCACGGCGAAAGTGACTGGAACCTCAAGAATCTCTTCACGGGTTGGAAGGACGTCGACCTGACTGAGAAAGGTATCCAGGAGGCCATCGATGCGGGCCAACTACTCAATGAACTGGGTTACGACTTCGACATGGCGTTTACGTCGGTCCTGAAACGTGCCATTCGGACGCTGTGGCTGATGCTCGACGAGATGGACCGAATGTGGATTCCGGTGATCCGCGACTGGCGCCTGAATGAGCGCCACTATGGTGCCCTGCAAGGGCTGAACAAGGGCGAGACTGCGGCGAAATACGGCGACGAACAGGTGCACATCTGGCGCCGTAGCTACGACATTCCGCCACCCGAACTCGAACTCGACGACGAACGGCACCCGTCGCACGATGCTCGCTACTTCGGCATCGATAATTTACCCGCAACCGAGTCTCTCGCAACGACTCTCGTTCGTGTCTTGCCGTGTTGGGAAGAAACCATCGCGCCAGAATTGCGCGCTGGAAAAAATGTTCTGATAGCGGCACACGGCAACAGCCTTCGTGCTCTCGTCAAGATGCTCGACAACGTGTCGGACGACGAGATCACCGGCTTCAACATTCCCACTGGCATCCCGCTCGCGTATGAACTTGACGACGATCTCAACCCGGTATCGAGTGAGTTTCTTGGCGACCCTGAGGCCATCGCGAAGGCTGCAGCGGCAGTTGCGGCGCAAGGCAAGGCACAGTGATCTATTCGAGTCAGACTTGCAAACGTGGGTCGGATCGTTCCGGTCTGGGTTCATCGACAACACGAACAAGTCCTTCCTGCGTGGTCGATGCGACAAGTTTGCCGTCCTCTGTAAATAGATGTCCCCGCGCCAGTCCGCGAGCACCTGATGCGTTCGGGCTGTCCATGGCGTACAGCAGCCAGTCGTCGATTTTGATTTCGCGATGGAACCACAACGCATGATCAAGGCTCGCCATGATGACTCTGCCGCGGCCGAAAGGCAGGCCGTGCGGCAAGGTGCTTGTGCCGAGAAGTTCGAAGTCAGATACATACGCAAGCAGGTTTTGATGCAACGCGTGGTCATTCGGCAATTCATCGACAGCCCTGATCCAGACGTGTTTGACCGGCTTTCGTGGCTGCATATCACCCATTGCGATCGGCTCGACCGGACGAAAATCGAATGGCCGATTGTCCGTCATGAAACGACGCACCTTTGCGGGAAGCTTGTCGAGATGCTCCGCGGCCTCGGCGAGATCCTTCAGGCCCCCGGGCCCAGGTACATCCGGCATGTCGGTCTGATGATCAAGTCCCGGCTCCGGATTTTGAAATGAGGCGGCGAGGTTGAAGATTGGCCTGCCATGCTGGATCGCGACAACACGCCGATTCGAGAAACTGCCACCATCACGCGCTCGATCAACTTCGTAAATGATCGGCGCATCCATGTCGCCGCGACGCAGGAAATAGGCGTGCAGCGAATGTGCGACTCTGCCCACTACCGTGTGCTGGGCAGCTGACAGTGCCTGCCCGAGAACCTGGCCGCCAAAAACCTGAGCGCTACCGATGTCGCGGCTATCGCCGCGAAATATGTTCTCTTCGATACGTTCGAGCTTGAGGAGAGTAATGAGGTCGTCAAGAACCGGGTGCATGGCAGCACTCCGTCAAGGTGATATTGATGGATTCAGCGAGTCGGGAAGCGGTTGCACACTAGGCGCGCCTCGCCGGGAATGGCTGGTCCTTGCCAAGAGGCGCAACAACGCGGGCGACCGCTTCCCGGCTCGCCCGAAGGGAGCAAGGCAAATGACCCAAGACAGCGTTGCAGCCCTTGAAAAGGGCTTGCCATTCTCTGCAGACTGCGCCTTGTCTTGGGTCATTTTCCTTACTCTGAACTCATTAATATCACCTTGACGGAGTACTACGCGTTTGTGCGGCCGCCATCGACAAGCACGCCCGTGCCACTGACAAATACTGCATCGTCACTCGCGAGGAACAATGCGACTTTGGCAACATCAACAGGCTCACCCAGACGACGCGCTGCGGAGTGGGAGATGCAGAAGTCTCGCAATGCCATGTCTTTCCGGAATACTTCACGGCTTGTCGGCGTCATGATCGCACCGGGTTGTATGTAATTGGCTGTAATTCCGAACTCACCCGTTTCTGCGCCGAGTGCGCGAGTCAATGCCGCGAGGTCCTGCTCGGATTTGGCGAAGGCTTCAGCCCCATCCGCGGCAAATATGCTACGCAGAAAGCCGATGTTGATAATTCGACCTGCCGGACTCTTCTTCAGGTGCGGCAGGCTTGAACGGCAGATGGACATGATCAAGTCTGCCCGCGACTCGAGCAGCCTGTCGAGTTGCGCGTCACCGTCAGCAAGCGGCGCTTCCGCCTGCAGTGGAAAATCGTTGATCAGAATATCGATCCCGCCCAGGCGTTCTACCGCGTCTTCGATCAGTGCCGGCATACGCGTGGCATCACTGAGATTGGCTGCATGGCCCTCGATACCCTTGACCGAAGCGAAATGCTGCTCAACACCACTGTTGCGTGTATCGACAGCCAGCACAGTCGTGCCGTGTTTTATCAGCGTGCGTGATATGGCCTCACCTATGCCGTTCCCGGCATTCGTAACCAGTGCCTTCAGGCCATAAAGACGAAGGGGGTCGCCCATGATTTCTCCAACGTTGTGATGCTACGACCGGTGGCCGCTATTCAGAAAGACGATAGTCAGCGAATTGCTTGCGCAATTCAATCTTCTTGATCTTGCCAGTTGCGGTATGTGGCAGCTCATCAATAAACTCGACATCGTTCGGTATCCACCAGTCAGCCACTTTACCTTTGAAGAATGCCAGCAATTCCTCTTTGCTGACGTCCTGGTCTTCTGCCTTGACGACGATCAGTAACGGACGCTCTGTCCATTTTGGATGTGCGACGCCGATGACGCCGGCCTCGGCCACGGCCGCGTGCCCCATCACAGTGTTTTCGAGCTCGATTGAACTGATCCACTCGCCGCCTGACTTGATGACGTCTTTCGTGCGATCGGTAATTGCCAGGTAGCCTTCGGGATCGATCGTCGCGACATCCCCGGAATCAAACCAACCGTCATCGGTATGCGCCTCGCCACTTCCCTCAAGCTTGAAGTAATCGCTGCATACCCATGGTCCGCGCACCTGCAGCGCGCCGTAGGCAACACCGTCCCACGGCAGCTCGCCACCCTGCTCATCGACAATGCGCATTTCGAAGCCGAAGACGCCGCGCCCGGCCTTGGTGGCCAGATCCAGCTGTTCATCGGGTGTCAACTCTCCAAGCCCGGCCTTCAGACTGTTTGCAACGCCGAGAGGGCTTGTCTCCGTCATACCCCAGCCCTGGCGCAACTCGACGCCATGCTTGTCGCGAAACGCCTCAATCATCGAGCGCGGCACTGCTGCGCCGCCGACCAATGTCCGTTGCAACTTATCGAGTCGCTTGCCCGCGCTTTCCGCGTACTGCAGCAGCGCAAGCCAGACGGTCGGAACACCGAGCGCGAGCGTGACGTCTTCAGCGTCGAGAAGCCCGCAAAGTGCTTCACCATCGCCCATTTTCGGACCTGGAAAGACCAGTTTGGCGCCAACCATGAATGTCGAATACGGGATCCCCCAGGCATTGACATGAAACAGCGGCACGACCGGCAGGACCGAGTCGTGGCTGGATATATTCATGGTGTCGGGGGCAACGGCTGCGTAGGCGTGCAGGACGGTTGACCGGTGATCGTACAGCACGCCCTTCGGATCGCCCGTCGTTCCTGATGTGTAACAAAGCGCCGACGCCGTACGCTCATCCAGGTCGGGCCAAGTGAAGTCGAACGACTCAGCTGCAATCAACGCCTCGTAACAAACAACATTTTCTAATGAAGTCTCGGGCATATGCGCTTCATCGGTCATGACGACGAAGCCCTCAACGCCGGATATCTTGTCGGCGATCGCTTCAATCAGCGGCACAAACATCGGATCCGTGAGAATCCACCGATCCTCCGCGTGATTGATAATGAAAATGAGCTGTTCGGGAAAAAGGCGGGGATTAATCGTGTGACACACATAACCGGCGCCGCTGATCCCGTAGTAAGCCTCAAGGTGCCGGTAATCATTCCAGGCGAGCGTGGCGACGCGATCGCCGACCTTCAGGCCGAGTTCGTCTAGCGCATTCGCCAGCTGTTTTGCGCGGCCGATACATTCCCGATAGGTGTAGCGATGCAGTGGATTATCGACCGTCACCGAGACGATTTCCTGACCGCCATGAAATTTCGCACCGTGCTCCGCTATCGATGAAATCAATAGCGGCGTGTTCATCATCAATCCAAGCATCGCTTTATACCCCGGCCATTTTGCAACCCAGCTAATCTACCAGAAAACCCTTTGAGATCGAGCATCTACGCACTTTCCGAACCTTGCCAGCCGGCAATTTTCCGCACAAATCATGATATCCTTGCCGGCACTATCCACGCCTGAGTTTGCTGGCGAAGGGGGAAAATAATGATAATGGGAATCCGATCAACTGAGCGTCGTTTGATTAGTGTTGGCGCACTGGTGCCACTGGCAGCCGTTGGGCTGATGTTCAATACAACTGCGAACTCGCAGGAGCTGGAAGGCATATTCGAAGAAATCGTCGTTACGGTGCAGAGACGTGAACAGAACATCATGGATGTTCCCGTTGCGGTGAGTACACTTTCCGGCACACAGATTACAGAGGCCGGCATCAAAGATGTCTGGGACCTGCAGCAGAACGTCCCTGGCCTCATCATCGGCCGGAGCCAGACAGCAACGACGTCGAACTTCAATATTCGCAGTATCGGTAGTACCTCGAATAACTTCGGTGTCGAATCCTCGGTCGGCCTGTACGTCGACGGCGTGTACCGCTCGCGGCAAAGCTCGATGATCAACGACCTTATCGATGTCGAGGCCGTCGAGGTACTGCGTGGACCGCAGGGCACGCTGTTCGGCAAGAACACGGCTGCCGGCGCCATCTCGGTGCGCACCGTACGGCCGAGCCAGGACAGGGACGCATTCGTCGATGTCACGACGGGCGACTTCAACCTGGTAAAGATCAGCGCGGCCGCAAATATGCCGATCACTGACAATGTCGCGTTTCGCGGCACGATCTTTTCGTCGAAGCGAGACGGCATCGTAGATGACGTCAATCTTGGCGACGACTTATACAACGATCGCGACCGGCTTGGCGTGCGCCTGCAGCTTGCCGTCAACGAGCCGTCCGATGATTTCAATATGCGGGTCATCGTCGACTATGCCGAGATTGACGAGATATGCTGCGCAGCAATGCCCAATGTCGACAGCCTCTACATGAAAGGTGCTGTCCCGCTTATCCTCAGTGGCTCGATAACGCCTCAGGAGGGTTTTGGATCAGATGCGCTCAACGCCAATCTGGGCGGTACCGTTTTCACGAACTTCGACTACCCGCAACCGCTGATTGACGGTTTCGCCGCCGTACCGGGCACGATCGTTACCGGCGGTGAGTATGAGGACTACAGGACGGCGATGAACTTCCCGCCGGAGTCCACGAACGAAGACACCGGCATCTCCCTCGAGGTCAATAAGGACCTGGGTGACGCGGTCACGTTTAAGTCGATCACGGCGTTCCGGAACTTCGAGACCTTTGACTATGCCGATATCGATTTCTCCGACGTTGACCTGATCGAGCGTGTTAATACGGCCGAGGCGTCGTCGGTCTCGCAGGAATTTCAGCTCACCGGTGAGTTCGGTACGGGCAGCACCTGGGTCGCCGGCGCTTACTATTTCGGCCAGGACCTCGACAGCACGACCCGCACAAGTGCCGGATCCTTGTTTAACACGTTTGCCAAGCTGGGGAATCCGTCGGTCCAGCCGCTCATCGACGGCGTGAATGCCCTTGACGCAGGCCTCGAATTGGCCGGCCTCGGTGCCCTCCTGAATCCCGCAACCGAGCCGTTCCCGGCAGGTGCGAACTCGTTTGACGTCGTCAAGCAAGATCACTCAGGCTACGCCGTATTTGGCCAGGTGGACTTCGCGTTCAATGACATGTTCACGCTGTCGTTCGGCGGACGCTATACCGACGAGACCAAGGACATCGACGCCGTCTACGAGCAAACCGCCACTATTAATCAATTCCCTGACATTCGGCCCTGTGCGCCCGATCCCGACGACCCCACCGGCACCAGCTTCCTGGGCGGTTCGATCTGCGTGGCACTGAGTGAGGCATCAGCATACCTCTTGACCGGTGGCGCGTTCGGTAGCCTCGCCGGGTTGCTCGCCGGGGACCTCGAACCAGTCACCGAACCCAACGATGCCTGGGGTATGTACCAGTTCGACCCGTTTTCGCCGCGGGAAAATGTCCGAGAAAGTTTGAGCGATGATCAGACCACGGGCACGGTCAAACTGTCCTTCTTCCCGGCGGACTCGACGATGATCTATGCCTCGTACGCAACGGGCTTCAAGGCGGGCGGCACCAACGCCGATCGTATCAACTTCGCCTTCGAGCAGGTCTTCCAGGCCGAGACCTCGGAATCGATCGAGGTCGGACTGAAAGGTCAGTATGGGCCTGTCCAGATAGTCGCAACGGTCTACCAGACCGACTTCGAGGACTTTCAGGCCAACTCCTTCTCCGGTGGCGGCTTCAATCTCCAAAACGCCGGCGATTTGACGATCGAGGGTGTTGAGCTAGAGTTGCTTTGGCGCCCGACGGACTCGACAGAGATTCAGGCGTGGTACGCGCATAACGAGGGCAAATTCAACTCGTTCGAGGAAGGCACCGCGTGGGACAGTTGGGTCAAGCAAATTGGCGTGTGGCAGGGTGAGGGCGACCCGGGTTGTGCGGATCAGCCCTTCGACCCGGACAACCTGCCTGCCGGCTGCCCTCGCTCCGGCGAGAAGCTCCCATACAATCCTGAGGACCGCGCGTTCGTTGCGTTGACGCAGGAGTTCGAATTGGGCTCCAGCACGACCGCCTTCGTGCGCCTCGAGTACACCTATGTGTCCGAGCAAACCACGGATGGTGACAACGATCCGCTCACGCTGGAGGACGGTTTCGAGATCATCAATGCCAGGCTCGGTTTCAATTTCGATAATATCAATTCGAGCCTGACGCTGTGGGGCCGCAACATTACCGATGAGCGCTACCATTATGGCTCGTTCGATATCCCGGTCTCCGAGGATAAGATGATGGCGTATCCTGGAGAACCTGCGACGTTTGGCGTGACGTTCCGCAAGGCCTTCGACTAGGACTATCGAAAAGAACTCGCTCACAATCGCGCTGGGCCAGATCGCACCGATCTGGCTCCAGCGCGACGCCACACTCGTCAAGATCGTTGACTGGATTGGCAAGGGTGCAAGAGAAAGTTGTGAGCTGATCGTCTTCGGTGAGGCGCTCGTGCCGGGCTATCCATTCTGGGTCGAGCGCACCGACGGTGCAAGATTCGAGTCCGACCTGCAAAAATCACTGTACGCGCACTACGTCGAGCAGGGCGTATCGATCGAGGACGGCGACCTCGATTCCGTCTGCAAGGCAGCATCCAGGCACAATATCGCCGTCTATCTCGGCATCATGGAGCGTGCTGCAAATCGTGGTGGTCACAGCCTGTATTGCTCAATGGTGTATGTCGACGCAAGCGGCGAGATCGGTTCTGTACATCGCAAACTCATGCCAACTCACGAAGAGCGCCTTGTGTGGGCAATCGGCGATGGCCATGGATTGCGCACGCACAAGCTCGGGCCATTCACACTCGGCGGGCTCAATTGCTGGGAAAACTGGTTACCGCTCGCCCGCTCGGCCTTATACGCACAGGGCGAAGACCTGCACGTAGCAATCTGGCCTGGCAACCGGCGCAATACGGTGGACATTACTCGTCACATAGCGCGTGAGAGCCGCTCTTTCGTCGCGTCGGTATCAGGGTTGATGCACCGCGGCGACATTAGCGACGATCTGCCGCACGCCGATCTGTTGCGACAGGTCGCAGATGACGTCATGGCCGACGGCGGCTCATGCATCGCATCGCCCACCGGTGAGTGGATACTCGAGCCTGAAATGAATGTCGAGTCGCTGCGTATCGCGGAACTCGATCATCATTTGGTGCTCGAAGAAAGACACAGTCTTGATGTGGCCGGGCATTATTCACGACCTGATGTCACACGCCTGATCGTCAATCGCAAACGTCAGACAACGGCTGAATTCGACGACTAGAGGTTCAACCATGCGCATGCTCCTGACGGCACCTGCCCTTCTGGCAGGGAGCGTAAGTGCGGAGCAGCCAAATCAGAACATGCAGCTCATGTGACTTCAGCCGGACCATGGTCAGGTACCGTGCGCTTGATGACTGACTGGACCTAATCTAAGGTATTGGTCAAAGCGTTCATAAGAAGAGTTACGGCTATGACCACCAGATTTGACAACATTCTTGAGACCATCGGTAACACGCCGATCGTCAAGCTCAACAAGATCGGCCCCGACGACGTCAATATCTTCGTCAAGATCGAATCCTTCAACCCGATGGGCTCGGTGAAAGACCGGCTCGCACTCGGCGTTATCGAAGACGCAGAAAAAAGCGGCGCTTTGCAGCCTGGCCAGACGGTTGTCGAGGCAACGAGCGGCAATACCGGCATCGGACTTGCGATGGTATGTGCACATAAAGGCTATCCACTCGTTGTCACCATGGCCGAAAACTTCAGCCTCGAACGCCGCAAAATGATGCGCTTTCTTGGCGCAAAGGTGGTCCTGACGCCGGCTGCGCTAAAGGGCAGCGGCATGTTGGCCAAAGCGGTCGAACTCGCCGATAAGCATGGCTGGTTTCTTGTGCGGCAATTCGAGAACGAAGCCAATGCCAATGCGCATTCACGCACAACTGCTCCAGAGATTCTCGAAGCATTTGCCGACGACGGACTCGATTATTGGGTGACCGGCTTCGGCACTGGCGGCACCTTGAAGGGCGTATCCCGCGTTCTCAAGGAGAAAAGTCCAAAGACAAAGGTCATCGTCTGCGAGCCCGACAACTCCGCGATATTGGGTAGCGGCATTGCGCAAGCCCGCGAAGACGATGGCTCGATCACCGAGAGCCACCCGTTGTTCCGGCCTCACCTGATGCAGGGATGGAGCCCGGACTTCATCCCCAAGCTCGCCGAGGATGTTGTCGACGCGAAACTTATCGATGAAATTCTGCCAATCGCTGGGGACGATGCATTGAGTTTGTCCAAATCTCTGGCCAGAGACGAAGGGATCTTCGTTGGTATCTCGGCCGGAGCGACTCTTGCCGGAGCGCTTGCAGTTGCCGAAAAGGCAGAGCCGGGGTCGAACATACTGTGCATGCTACCGGACACCGGAGAGCGCTACCTGAGCACGCCGTTGTTCGATGGTATCCCCGAGGATATGACCGAGGAAGAAACGGAAATCTCGCGATCGACACCAAACTTCCACTTTGCCTCAGCGCCACCACCGCCAGGTGACAAAGAAGAGGAGCCGCAAGCCGATACTGAGGCGCCGGCCGAGGCGCTCGAATTTTTCGATCAGGTTACGAACGACCCAGACAATCCGGTCGTATTATTCGCTCTGGAATGGTGTGAATTCTGCTCGTCGGTGCGCAAGATGTTTGCCGAGTACGAGATCCCGTATCGGGCAGTTGACCTCGACTCCGTCGCCTACCAGGAAGACAACAAGGGCGGCAAGATTCGCAAGGCGATAGAACAGCACACCGGACTGAAGACGATTCCGCAAGTGTACGTTGGCGGCAAGCACCTCGGTGGCGCGTCAGAGACATTTGACGCCGTCAAGGACGGCAGCATGCAGAAGATGCTCGAGGAGAATAATGTCAGCTGGAATCGATCCGTCGACACGGATCCTTACTCGTTCCTGCCAGGGTGGCTGCACAAGCGCTAGGCGATCACTCGTCGAAAAAATACATGCCGAGGATCTCGGCTACGCAGGCGGGTTTGCGCTCACCCTCCACTTCGATACGGACCTCGGACGTTAGCAACAACGCACCAGCTCGGCGACGTGTCTGCAACACGACCGCGCGAGCGCGCACCCGTACACCTGCTGGCACCGGTGTGTAAAAGCGAACTTTATTCGCACCAAAATTTATCGCTCTCGCGAGATTCTCGAACTCTATGAAGTTTGCGCTAAGCGCGGGTACCAGTGAAAGTGTCAGGTAACCGTGCGCAATCGTCTTGCCATCCGGCATCTCCCTGGCAGCTCGCTCAGTGTCGACGTGAATCCACTGATAGTCACCCGTCGCTTCTGCGAACTCGTCGATTCGATGCTGATCTATGACGACCCAATCGGACAAACCGATCTCCTCGCCTTCGAGCGCTTTGGCATCTTCAATGGATTTGATTACTCGCACGGTAATTCAGTAAATACACAGAAGCATCTGCTGTCGCAAGTATTCGCTGCCGATATTTTCTGCTAGCAACGTTAGAATGACTTGATGGTGACGAGCAGACAGACGTCCAGTGTATTCGCAGTCGTGCTGGCGGCAGGTTCCGCTTCCCGCTACGGCTCTGTGAAGCAGTTGGCTGAAATTGACGGGGTCCCGCTCGTGCATCGCGCGAACAGCGTCGCGGCCGGAGTATGCGGAAACCGCACAGTTCTCGTTACGGGCTATGAGTGGCAAGCGGTTAGTGCGGCCTGCGCGCCAATGTCCGGCTTCCTGATCGTCAACGAAAGTCATGCTGACGGCCTCGGAACTTCGATCGCTGCAGCCGTGCGGTCTGTGCGGCACATTGCTCAGGCCATTGTCGTGTTATTGGCAGATCAGCCGATGGTTACGGCTGAGCACGTTCAGGCGCTCTGTGATGCGTGGAGCGGCGCCGACGACGAGATCGTCGCAACTGCGTTCGCCGACACAGTTGGAGCGCCGGTATTGTTCCCAAGTGGCTGTTTTGACGAGCTGGCGATGCTCCGGGGCGATGCGGGCGGACGTCACCTGCTGTCAGACGACCGTTTCAATGTGACGAAGATAATGTTTGAACCGGCAGCCATCGACGTCGACACGCCGGACGATTTCAATAAGTTGAATTGACTTTCGCGGCTGAAGCCGCTCCCACAATTCTATTAGGTGCCCGACTTTCGCGGCTGAAGCCGCTCCCACAATTCTATTAGGTGCCCGACTTTCGCGGCTGAAGCCGCTCCCACAATTCTATTAGGTACCCGTGGGAGCGGCTTTAGCCGCGATTGAACCTGCGCAGCGCTCGCAATTGACCCAGTTTGAGTGGCCATCGGCGTAATGTTCTTTTTTCCAGATTGGCAGCCTGATCTTTAGTTGATCGATAATGTAGCGGCACGCTTGAAACGCCTCGTCGCGATGTGGGCCCGATACACCCACCCATACGGCGCACTCGCCAATTTCCAGCATGCCCGTGCGATGCGCGCAATGTGCATGCGAACATGAAAACAGCTCTCTCGCCTCGGCGAGTATTCTCTCACCCTCGGTCAACGCAAGCGGATCGTACGCTTCGTACTCGAGTCGCAGGACGGCCTGACCCTCGTTTTCATTTCGAATCCATCCTTCGAAACTGCAATACGCACCCGCCGCCGGATCAAAGAGCTGCTTGCGTAACTCATCGGGATCGATCGGGTCTGTCGTCATCCGGATCATGTCAGCCACCCGCAACGGGCGGAAATAGCAACACCGAGTCGCCATCGCTTATCGGCGAATCCCAATCAGCCATAACATCATTAATCGCGACTTTGCAGTGCCCGCTCGGCTCAGCAGAGCCGTGGCGTTCACGAGTGGCGCAGAATACGTCCGCTGCTGTAGTGGCCTCCAGCGTCAGCGTTTCTTCATCAATTCCTGCATGCTCACGAAACATTGCGAAATAACATACCGTGATCGTTTTCATGACGCCGTCCCGAGAACACTGTTTTCAAGGTCATCAGGCGTATTGATGTTATCAAGCGCGACAGGGTTCGGTTGCTCGATCAGATGAGTGTCCGATCGAATCAGGATCTTGCGTGGGCACACGGTAATATCGTCATTGACGAACTGCCTGATGATCGCATCACTGCCACTCACGTAAAGCGCGCACAGCGGCTCGGGCAAGCCGTCGTTGCTGCTCCTGAACGCCGTGAACGGTTGCTCGGTTGATCGATTGTCCAACAGATAACGAAGCGTGGCGACATCGATATTCGGGAGATCACAAGCGACAACCAGCCAGTCCACCTCTGGGTATTCATCCATCGCCGACAGAATACCCGCGATCGGACCAATATCACTGTAGCGATCTACAATTTGTGCGAAGCGACTTCGCTCTGCCTCGCCTTGTTGTTCGTTCCGCGTCGAAACGAAGACGCGATCTGCCACTTTTTCGAGCACGGCCGTAATGTGCGCCAGCTGACTCGTCCCATCACGAGGGAGTAATGCCTTGTCCCGGCCCATGCGCCGGCTTTCACCACCCGCAAGAACAAGTCCGTAAGTCGGTTTATCCGGCATGATCGAAATCCCGCTTGCCACCGGATTTCGACATCAGCCGTGTCTCACCGATAACGATGTCGTGCGACATCGCCTTGCACATGTCATACACAGTAAGAGCCGCAACGGTTGCACCGGTTAACGCCTCCATCTCGACACCAGTCTTGTGATGTACTTTGCAACGGCAATCAATGACCGCACGCTGCGCATCGACCTCGATTGAGATTCTGCAATTTTCGAGCCCGAGCGGGTGACAAAACGGAATCAACTCATGTGTTCTTTTTGCCGCCATGACGCCGGCGATAATAGCCGTCGCGAATACCGGACCTTTTTTGGTGGCAATCTCATCGCCTTCAAGAGCGGCAACCACCTCGGTCGGCAGTTCTACTATTGCGCGCGCGTGGGCTGCACGATCGGTCGCGGTTTTCTCGCTGACGTCGACCATCGTCGGCCGGTTGCTCTCATCAATATGACTTAGTTTTCCCATCTACCCGCCTATTCGATACATCTCGACCTTACTCAACGCATGGTGTTCCGCAACATCAGGTCGCCGAAGCTCGCTGTAGCGATCCGCTCGCTGTAACCAGATTCGTGACAGAATGTCACCAAGCTCGTCGTCATCCGCACCGTTGCGGATAGGCTCGCGCAAATCCGTGCCTTGCGTCGCGAACAAGCAAGTATAAAGCATGCCGTCAGCCGACAATCGCGCACGGCTGCAGCTGCCACAGAATGGTTCAGTTACTGAGGAGATGAAACCAATCTCGCCCTGACCATCAACGTATTCATAACGACACGCAACTTCTCCCGGGTAATTGCGGCCAACCGACCGCAATGGCCAGCGCTCCTGAACACTGTCGAGCAGTTCCTTCGATGGCACGACCTGAAGTATTCGCCAGCCGTTGCGATTGCCGACGTCCATGAATTCGATAAGACGCACAATATGACCGGTGCCGCGGAAGTATTCGAGCAACTCGAGGACAGTCCAATCGTTCACACCTCGTTCGACTACGACATTGATCTTTATTGGTGACAGCCCTGCCCGTTCCGCAGCTTCGATGCCGGATAGCACTTTACTCAGATCCCCGCGGCCGCCACTCATGGTGTTAAACACGTCTGCATCGAGACTGTCGAGACTGATAGTGACCCGATGCAATCCGGCATCAGCCAGCTCTTGCGCGACGGGTGCGAGCAACATCGCATTCGTCGTCAACGCCAGATCGCTAACGCCGGGCAATGCAGCAAGTCTTGCTACGAGTTCCGGGAGCTTCTTGTCGAGCAGTGGCTCACCCCCTGTCAGGCGGATTTTGGACACACCGAGGTTCGTCGCGACGCGGGCAACCTGAAGCATCTCGCCGTGTGTCAGCCGCTGTGAGCGCTTCAGAAACTCGTAATCAGCATGAAACTCGGTCTCGGGCATGCAGTAGGGACAACGAAAATTGCAGCGATCCAGGAGTGAGATTCGCAGGTCATGCATCGGGCGGTCGAGCGCATCACGGGTTTCTCGCGCTGCCGGCTCTGGGCGGTCATCAGGATTGCGGCGAATTGTCATTTCTGCATTCTGCCCGATCCTGCCTCATTGTTCTTTATTTTGACGCCTAAATCCTGCATGATTTTCTGTTGCAACCCGGTTCCGACAGGTACCTCGATGAACGTCACATTCACTGACGAAGAACTCGCCTTTCAGGAAGAGGTTCGCTCCTTTTTCCGCGACGAAATGCCGGAGGGAATTGTCGAGAAGCGACGGCAAGGTATCGAACTCGGGCGCGATGACCAGGTTCGCTTTCAGAAATGCCTCCACGAAAAAGGCTGGTCCGCGGTTAACTGGCCGATCGAATACGGCGGTACTGGCTGGACGGCGGTACAGAAGTACATTTTCGCGACCGAAATGGCCGCGGCAAATGCGCCCGACATCATTCCGTTCGGTCTCGACATGGTCGGTCCTGTTATCTATACCTTCGGCAGTAATGAGCAAAAGCAACGCTTCCTGCCCGATATCCTGGCCAGCAATGTCTGGTGGTGCCAGGGCTATTCGGAGCCCGGTGCCGGATCCGACCTCGCATCACTCCGAACCCGAGCCGATCTCGCCGGCGACCACTATGTCGTCAACGGAAGCAAGGCCTGGGCCACGTTGGCTCAAAACGCCGACTGGATTTTTTGCCTCGTGCGCACGAGCACGGACGTTGCCAGGCGCCAGGAAGGCATCAGCTTTCTGCTGATCGATATGCAGACGCCCGGTGTCACGGTCACGCCAACAATCACGATTGAAGGAGACCACGAGGTCAACGAGATTCATTTTGACGATGTGAAGGTGCCAATCGAGAATCTCGTCGGGGAAGAAGGCAAGGGCTGGACCTACGGTAAGGTATTGCTGCAACACGAACGAACCGGGAATGCTGGTGTTGCCCAAACCAGGTATCGCCTAGAAAAGCTGCGTGCGCAGACCGCAAGTTCAATACGTGGCGAAACACCGCTTATCAAAGACCATAATTTTATGCGCAAGCTTGCGGCCACCGAGGTCGAGCTAAAGGCCCTGGAGTTCACGAACTTGCGTACGCTGGCTGCCGTCGCGTCTGGCAAGGCACCGGGACCGGAGTCTTCAATTCTCAAGCTCAAGGGAACGGAATTGCAGCAAGCTGTCGATGAATTGTATCTGGAAGCAGCTGCTTACTATGCACTGCCCTACGTGCCCGATCAGTATGTGCTCGATTTTTCTGACGATGAGCGCGTCGGTGAAGGCGCCGAGACGAGAACTTCACTGCGTTACTTCAACTTCCGCAAAGCCTCGATCTACGCAGGTTCAAACGAAATCCAGAAGAACATAATCGCCAAGCACGTGCTTGGATTATAGGGCTGCACTGAATGGACTTTTCACTAAGCGAAGTGCAGATGATGCTGAACGACAGCGTCGAAAAGTTCATCGCCAACGACTACGACTTCGAGAGGCGCCAGTCCTATGCCGCCAGCGAGCTCGGCTACAGTCCTGAAGTCTGGCGGACATTCGCCGAACTTGGCTGGACCGCTGTACCGTTCAGTGAAGCTGATGGCGGATTCGACGGTGGACCGATCGAGATGATGGTCATGATGCAGCAGTTTGGCCGCGGGCTGATTGTCGAACCATATCTGGCCAATATCATACTTGCAGGCGGCGTACTGCGGCGCGTTGCCAGCGATTCGCAAAAAACGAAATGGCTGCAGCCATTGATCGGCGGGGAACTCCAGGCCGCGGTCGGGGTGACTGAACCGCAGAGTCGCTACGGGCTCAACAACGTCGTGACCACGGCAACGCAGGACGGTGACGGCTGGGTCATCAACGGCGACAAGGGCGTTGTCTTGAACGGTGGCAACGCGGGTCTGCTGATCATTCCGGCGCGAACTTCTGGCGACAACACGGACAGCGATGGTATTACGTTGTTTGCGGTGGGTGGCATGGCCGATGGCGTCGCCCGCCGATCCTACGCGACTGTAGACGGACAACAGGCGGCCGAGATCAGTCTGCGGGACGTCCACGTTGATGCGAACGCTGTGCTCGGTGAAGTCGGCAACGCTTATTCGACGCTCGAAGCGGTTGTCGATGAGGCGACGCTTGCCGTTTGCGCCGAGGCCGTCGGCATCATGCAGATAATGACGGAAAAAACTGTTGAGTACACAAAAAGTCGCGTGCAGTTCGGCGTGCCCATCAGCAGCTTTCAGGCCTTGCAACACCGTATGGTCGACATGTTGACTGCCTGCGAGCAGAGCTACTCATTACTAATATGGGCTTCGATGGCCAACGCAGATGGTACCGAAGAGGCAAGCAGATCTATCAGTTCCATCAAGTATCAAATCGGAACTGCCGGCAAGAGAGTCGGGCAGGAAGCTGTGCAGCTACACGGTGGCATGGGCGTAAGTTGGGAAGTCGATATCGCCCATTATTTCAAGCGTCTGACAGCCATCGGTCAGCTGTTCGGTAACGCCGACTGGCATCTGGACAAACTGGCCGACTGAACCCTGCTGACCATGGCCACAAAGAAATGATTCCGCAAAACGTTGCCGCATTTTTCGCCAGCAACCAGGAATTGTTGTGGCTGACGACGCTGATTCTCGATCTCGGCGGCACGATTGTCTTGTATCGCTTGTTTGGCAAAGCCGGACTACAAGTCGCCATCGCGACAGCAATCATTCTCGCGAACTTGCAGGCGACAAAGCTCACCGTCATTTTCGGTATGGAAACCAGCCTTGGTGTCATTTTTTATTCGAGTATTTTCTTTGCGACTGACGTCCTTAGTGAAAACTATGGCAGAGCCGAGGCGAACAGAGCCGTTAGAATGGGTTTTGCCGTCAGCATTATCGTCTTGCTGATGTTGAGCATGGCGCTGCTCTATTTGCCCAGCAACCGACCCGGATCGGCCGAATTCTCATCGAATATTCACAATGCATTCGCGACTATTGTCGGTTTCACACCGCAGGTCATTCTTGGTTCGCTCCTTGCGTACATCGTCAGTCAAAGTTTCGATGTCTGGGCGTTTCACAGGATAAAGACAATCACCGGAGACCGGTGGCTTTGGCTGCGCAACAATCTGTCGACGATGAGCTCGCAGATTATCGACACGGCCATATTTACACTGGTTGTCTGGGCGCCAATTGTCGGGATTAGAACGGCGTTGGGGTTGGGATTCGCCAAGTACATCTTCAAACTGGTCATCGCGATGATCGACACGGCTTTCATTTACTGGGCGAAGCGTTCTTTCACTCAGCATCACCCGGCAGAGGCGTAGGCGCATGCAACCATCAGGTGTCATAACGATCACAACCGATTTCGGCCACAAGGGGCCGTTCGCAGCCGTAATGAAGGGCGTGATTATCAGCAGATTCCCGGACGCCACCGTCATCGATCTGGCGCATGACATCCCTGCGCAGTGGCCGCCGGAGGCTGGATTCTGGGTCAGCCGGAGTTACCGGTATTTTCCGTGTGGCACAGTGCACCTCGCAATTGTTGACCCAGGCGTTGGCACAGAACGCGACATTCTAATTGTCGAATACGATGATCATTATTTCATGGCACCCGACAACGGCTTACTGGCAAACATGTTGGATTCGGCGGAGGATGCCGTGGTTTTCAAGCTCGCGCCGGATGCGCTCGAAAGACTCGAGCTACCTGCTCCAAGCATGACATTTCACGGTCGGGATATATTCGCGCCCATCGCTGCTGAACTCGCCGCAGGCAGAACCACACCGGCTGCAATCGGCAAGGCATGCGACGAGTGGACTCCGGCATGGCTCGACGAGCCTGACGTTACGGCAAACAAGATCTCAGGCGTAATCATCACGGTCGACGCATTCGGCAATCTGATCAGCAACATTGATGCGAAGCTAATCGGAGAATTCAGCAAACCTGTTGCACACATCGCGGGCCATGAGATTGAACTGCGGGCCACCTATGGTCGCGTGCAGCCAGGCGAATACCTGGTGCTGATCAATTCATTTGGCGTACTTGAAATCGCAAGGGCCGAAAGCAACGCGGCCGAAGGCCTTGGCAGCGATCGTGGCGCTCCGATTACCGTAACGGACGGCGCTTCGTCGTAGCAGCCCACCTGTGGGAGTGGCTTCAGCCACGAGAGTAGTCACACGGCCTGCGAACGCGATGATTGTCTCGCTCATGGCTCGCTTCGCTGCGCTTTACTTCGCTCGACAAAACATCCCGCTCGCAGGCCCTCCGATCTCTGCAGAGGCCCGCTATCGGTGTGTCCCCATCCGGGGATAATATGTGCTCGAGCGTCGTGCGTAGCGCTGCGACGCAGGACGCCAAAGCAAGCGGAGAACGATCTGAGCGAGCCAGGGACGGCGAGCGAAGTTGAGCGAGAGCGCATACCCGGTAGCGGGCCTGCGCGACGTCGGCTGTGTAGTCGAGTCGTGGCTGGTCGCTCGCGCGCATCCATGCGCTTCGCGACATAAGGACATCCAGTCCAAAAAGCCGCTCCCACAAGTGATTTTCTACGACGCCATCGCCTGGCGTTCGATTTTTGCCCAGCTGTCTCGAAGCGTAACGATGCGGTTGATTACCGAAGCATCGGGCGAATGTTCTGTGGAATCCGTGCAGAAATAGCCCAGCCGTTCGAACTGAACCGCCTGACCATCCGCCAACTCCTTTAGCGCCGGTTCGAGTAGCGCGTCGACTGTGTCCAGTGAGTCGGAGTTCAGAACCGACATAAAATCGTCGACCGAATTCGGATCAGGCACGGTGAACAGACGGTCATAGAGCCTGACTTTTGCCGGAATGGCGTGACTCGCGGACACCCAGTGAATCGTCCCCTTCACCTTTCTGTCGCTCGTACCGGTTCCGCTGCGCGTGTCCGGATCGTAAGTACAACGCAGTTCAACGACCTCGCCTGCATCGTTCTTGATGACTTCGTCGCAGGTAATGATGTAACCGAAACGAAGTCGAACGTCCCCGCCTGGTTTCAGGCGGAAGAATTTCCGAGGTGCCTCTTCAAGAAAATCCTCCTGTTCTATCCACAGCTCGCGCGAGAATGGCATGTCGCGAGTGCCAAGTTCCGGGTTGCCGGGATGATTCATCGCCTGCATCATCTCAACCTGATCTTCCGGGTAATTGGTCAGCACGACCTTCAGTGGGCGCAGGACGGCCATGCGGCGCTCGGCTGACTCGCCGTATTGCTCGCGAATACAGTTCTCGAGCACAGCCATTTCAATGAGCTTGTCTTTCTTCGTCACTCCACCACGCTTCACGAAATCGCGCATGGCTTGAGCCGGGTAGCCACGTCGACGCATGCCCGCAATCGTTGGCATACGCGGGTCATCCCAACCTGAAACGACATTTGCTTGGATCAGTGCGTTGAGATTGCGCTTGCTCGTTATCGTGTAGGCGAGATTCAGCCTTGAGAATTCGATCTGCCGCGGCCGGTTCTCGGGCTCGAGTTGATCGAGAAACCAGTCATAAAGCGGCCGATGGTCTTCGAACTCCAGCGTACAAAGCGAATGCGTGATGCCTTCAAATGCATCCGACAGCGTGTGCGCGAAATCGTACATTGGATAGATGCACCACTCGTCACCCGTGCGCTGATGGTCGATATGCCGAATTCGGTACAGAGCAGGATCGCGCAGATTCATATTTGGCGATGCCATGTTGATCTTCGCACGTAGCACATGTTCGCCATCTTCGAATTCGCCGGCACGCATGCGGCGAAACAGGTCACGATTGTCGTCTACGGAGCGATCACGATGCGGACTGTTTCTGCCAGCTTCGGTCAGAGTGCCGCGATGCTCACGAATTTCGTCAGCGCTGAGACTGTCGACATAGGCAGCGCCCATTTCGATGAGCTTCTCGGCCGCATCATAGATCTGATCGAAATAGTCGGACGCGTGTGTCAGTCGATCTTCCCAGTCAAAACCGAGCCAGTGAACATCCTGCTCAATCGCCCGCACGTACTCCTCGCGCTCTTTACCCGGATTAGTATCATCGAAGCGCAGGAACGTCCGGCCGTTGTTCTCCTCGCCAACACCGAAATTAAGACAGATCGACATTACATGACCAACGTGCAGGTAGCCGTTCGGCTCCGGCGGGAATCGAGTCACAATCTCATTGTGCTTCCCGGACTCGAGGTCCTCAAAGATGATCTGGCGGATAAAGTCCCGCGGTGCAGCGTCGCTCATAGGTGTTTTCTTAGTCAATCAGACGGGGCGCTATTCTACGCATATTTCCGGGCACATTTTGCATGAGCTAAGAGCTCCCACTACTGTACAATAGCGCGCCGTGCCTCCGGGCAGTCATTTCACAGCAACAGATTGAGCGATGCCAAACATATCTTTACCCGACGGCTCCGTCCGGCAGTTTGACGCTGCCACCTCCGGTGCCGAAATCGCCGCCAGTATCGGCAAGAGCCTGGCCCGCGATGCTGTTGCCATCCGTGTCGACGGCGAACTCTATGACCTGACCCGCTATATCGATGCTGACGCATCGGTCGAGATCGTCACACGGGATTCGGAAGCTGGCCTCGAACTGCTCCGCCACGATGCAGCCCATGTACTTGCCGAGGCCGTCAAAGAATTGTGGCCCGACACCCAGGTTACGATCGGTCCGGCGATCGAAAACGGCTTTTACTACGACTTCGCACGCGAGGAGGCATTCACCGAGGACGACCTCGAGGTGATCGAGGCACGCATGAAGGACATTGTTGACCGCGACGAAGGCATCGAACGCGAAGTCTGGGAGCGCGACAAGGCTGTCGAATTCTTCCGCAGCATCGGCGAGGACTACAAGGCCGAAATCATTGCAAGCATTCCATCTGGCGAATCGATCACGCTGTATCGGCAGGGTGGGTTTATCGATCTTTGCCGCGGGCCTCACCTGTCGTCAACCGGCAAGCTCGGCAAGGCGTTCAAGCTGACGCACGTATCGGGCGCATACTGGCGCGGTGATTCGAATAACGAGATGCTGCAACGCGTTTACGGCACCGCCTGGTCCAGCGAAAAGCAATTGCGCAAGTACCTGCACATGCTCGAGGAGGCCGAAAAACGTGATCACCGTCGCCTCGGCCGTGTGATGGACCTGTTCCACTTCCAGGAAGAGGCGCCGGGCGCCGTGTTCTGGCACCCGAAGGGCTGGAACCTGTTCCAGAGCCTGATCGATTTCATGCGGCAACAGCAGAATGCCGCGGGCTATCGTGAGATCAACACGCCCGAAATCATGGCCCGCTCGTTATGGGAATCGTCAGGGCATTGGGACTCGTTTGGTGACGACATGTACACGACCGAGACCGTGGACGGCAGGCACTTCGCGATCAAGCCGATGAACTGCCCGGGCCATGTGCAGGTATTCAAGCAGGGCATCACCAGTTACCGTGACCTGCCGGTGCGACTCGCCGAATTCGGCAAGTGTCACCGCTATAAACCTT
>Ga0255052_10000298_pt1 | contig 39440 bp, 37 predicted proteins | sample JV7_2_21_MG_FD_188632 | JGI IMG/M metagenome (GOLD analysis project Ga0255052, IMG submission 188632) | Seawater microbial communities from Jervis Inlet, British Columbia, Canada - JV7_2_21 | ecosystem: Environmental > Aquatic > Marine > Inlet | place: Canada: British Columbia | collected...
CATTGTTTCTCAGGAAGAAACGGTTGTGGAAAAATGAAAAGGAACTTTGGATGGTTAAACTGGAAATATCGTAATCAGGATCCAATGTCAATTAGATGGATAGACAAGATCTTGTGGTTTGTTTCTGGATGATGTTTTTGCGGTATCTTAAAGGTTTTTGTCAGAAAACCAAATATCACTCAGGTTGTGACAAATTTAGTGTTTTATCCATAGTCCCGCCAAAGACTTTACAAAAAATATGACTATTAGATTGCTAAAACAACCTTAATTTTTTCTCGACAAAAGATCACCTTCAACCGACAAGCAATTGCTTATACAAAAGACGGATTACTGGTACAGATCTCGATTACATTTTGTTACAAAGGATTCAATCTGGAAAAGCTCAAGTGGCGAATGCTTCGTCAAACACGCGTCCTGATGGCTCAAAATCAATATCTTTTACAAAGCCGGCAGCCTCTTTCGCTCCTTCTTCACGATCCATGGCCGCATCTTCCCATTCTACTGATAGTGGTCCGTCGTATTGGATTTCATTTAGAGCTCTAATGATTTCTTCAAAATTAACCTGTCCCCTGCCGAGAGAGCGGAAATCCCACCCGCGCCCCGGTTGGCCGAAATTTAGATAGCTGCTGAGGATTCCAGAGGTGCCGTCCAAGGTAACGATGGCGTCTTTCATATGAACATGGTAGATCCGATCCGGGAAGGCTTTGATAAATTTTACAGGATCAACCCCTTGCCATTCCAGATGACTTGGATCAAAATTGAAGCCAAAGGCTTCCCTTCGGCCGATTGCTTCCAGAGCGCGATCAGCAGTTATAATATCAAAGGCGATCTCGGTAGGGTGAACTTCAAGTGCAAATTTTATCCCATTTTCATCAAACACATCGAGAATGGGATTCCACATATCGCCAAAATATTTAAATCCCTCTTCGATCTGCTCCCCGCTGACCGGTGGAAACGAATAAATCAGATGCCAAATCGATGAACCTGTAAATCCATTTACAACTTTCAGCCCCATGTTTTTTGCTGCAATTGCGGTCTGTTTCATGGTTTCAACCGCCCATGCCCTTTTTTTCTCTGCATTGCCGGCGCAATCATTGGGGGCGAACGCATCGGATCGAACGTCATCGTTCAAGTCGCAAACCAATTGTCCGGCCAGGTGGTGAGAAATGGCATAAACACTCAATCCGTTTTCACTGAGAATCCGTTTTTGCTGTTCACAGTATGCCGGGTCTTCTGCGCCTTTGGCAGGATCAAAATGGTCTCCCCAACAGGCCAATTCCAGCCCGTCATATCCCCACTGGCTGGCTTTTTGGGCCAGTTCGGTTAGCGGAAGATCCGCATACTGCCCTGTAAATAAGGTTACTGGTCTTGCCATGGTATTTCCTCCTTAAATATTAGTTTAACCAATGAATTAATTAATTTCGATTTAGCTTGCATGAAAGCCATTTTTTTGTCAAGATGATTTTGCCCATTTTGGCTTTTAACTGCAACAATCTTAAGTTACTAATGAGGCTATAATTGTTTAGACATCAAATGCCCTTGAACCTCCTATTTTGTTCCGTTCCCGACAGAGGGTGTCTAAATAATAACGACCTCATTAGTATTAGATAATTATACTAAATTGACTATTTCGGATATTCAGCTAGAGTTGAAACCGTACCTTTAAAACAAGCATGAATTAATTTATTGATAAAATCAAAAATGGTACTTTTCCATGGAAGTTGCGAATCGCGAATTAACCAAAGCCATCAATCAGTTTAATATTCTGAACACCATTCGAAAGTCCGGTCTCATATCCCGCGTCGAAATTGCAGAAATTACGGGGCAGAGTCGTTCCTCTGTAACCAATATAACGGCGCGTCTCATCAAAGAAAAGATGATTTTTGAAAAGAAGACCGAAACATCTTCTTCAAGGGGCCGCCGAAGAGTGCTTCTTGCCCTGAACCCGGAGGCGGCATATGTGGTGGGCGTAAAGCTTTCTGTCTTTCAGATCAGTTTCGCCGTGACCAATTTGCAGGCCGATGTCATGAGCTCTCTTATTGTTCCTGTCCGTACCGGACAAAGACCAGTAGAATTTATTGCTGATCTTATTGAAGAAGGGATTCGACATTGCGTTGCGAAAGCCCGGTTGAATATGAAAAAAATTTCCGGGATCGGCATCGGCATTCCCGGTTTTATAGACAACCAAAGCGGTATAACCTACTGGTCCCCATTATATAAACGGGGGGATACCACCCTGAGGGATCTTATCCGGGATCGGTTTAGAACTATCACCTATATCGAGAACGATGCCAATACCGTGACCCTAGCCCAACAGTGGTTTGGAGAAGGCCGGGGCGTCAATAACTTTCTGATGGTCACCGTTGAACACGGGATCGGTATGGGTATCGTTGTAAACGGACAAATTTATCGGGGAGAAAGAGGGATCGGGGCCGAGTTCGGACACGTGGTCATCAAGCCCGGAGGAGCGCAATGCCGATGCGGTAAACGCGGATGCGTGGAAGCGTATGTGGCTGATTATAAAATTCTTGAAACTGCTGTAAAAGCCTGTAAAGCGGGTCGGTGGCAATATGGAGATATTTCCACGTTAACCATTGAAGAGGTTACGACCATTGCTAAAACAGGGGAACCCATCCTGCAGAAAATATTTAAAAAGGGCGGTGAAATTCTCGGATTGGGAATTTGCGGTCTGATTCAGGTTTTTAATCCTGAAAAGATCATCATTGCCGGGGAAGGAGTCAGGGCCGGCGAGCTCTTGTTTGGGCCCATGAAAAAAATGATTCAACGGCATACCACGGCAGAGATGTTTGAGCCGCTTAAAATAGTGGTCCAAAAATGGAAGGATACCGATTGGGCCCGTGGTGCTTCCAGTTTAGTCCTACAGGAGTTATACAAATCCCCGTTTAACCGGGTAAAACCGATTATCTGACTACACCTACGATACCCCTTCCAATATGGGTTTCATTAGGTTGGCCAATTGCAGATAGTGTTGATAAATATCAGCATATTGAGAAACACTGGACATATCCGGTTGAGTCCGAGTGGATTCATCCAATGAAACAAAATGATCCGTAATCGTCTGTAGAGAACCACCACCCTCCTTTTGTTCGAGGTAACACCACATGGCCTGCAGCGCTGCGCCCATGGCGCCGGCCTCTGAAGATACCGGGCAGACCACGGCACAATCAAAGATATCCGCAACCATTTGACGCCAGAGTGAACTCCGGGCACCGCCACCCACCAGGCGAATTTCAGTTGGAGTTATTCCCTGCTGTTTTAATATATCCATACCGTATCGCAGACTTAGAGTTGCACCCTCCATCGAGGCGCGGGAAAGATTCGCTGGTGTATAATTGGCGCTGGTCAATCCAAAAAAAGTGGCTGTTGCATTTGGCAACGGCGGCGTTCTCTCTCCGTTGAAATACGGTAGAAGAAGGATTCCTTCCGAGCCCAAAAGCGCACCCGATGCAATTTTATTGAAATCATTGAGACTCAGCCCGAAGAGATCACGGGTAAGCTCGGTTGAAACAGTTACATTCATTGTACAGACGAGTGGCAGCCAGCCCCCACTGCTGGAGCAAAATGCCGCGAGTTCCCCGTTGGGGTCGACCACCGGGTGATCCGCGTAGGAATAGATAGTACCTGAGGTTCCCAGACTTGCGGTGACAATCCCCGGGGTTACATTCCCCGTACCGATGGCCGCCATCATGTTGTCTCCACCACCGGATGAGACAAGCACATCCGGTGGCAGCTGAAACTGTTCCGCGATATCAGGTTTAATCGTCCCCACAGGGGCATTGGATGGTATCAGCTCAGGCAGACATGTGCTGAGTTTTCCCGAAGCGTCAATGGCCTGAAATATCGGTGTTGACCACGTCCTGTTTTTTATATCAAAGTAGGCTGTCCCCGATGCATCGCCAAATTCCGATTTCTTTTCACCCGTAAGCCAGAAATTGATGTAATCGTGAGGAAGAAGTACCATTGCCATTTGATCATAATTCTCCGGCTCGTGCTGTTTCATCCAAAGGATTTTGGAGGCTGTAAATCCTGCAGCGATGGTGTTGCCGATAAGGCGGATAACCTGGTCGATACCTCCAATTTTATTCGTTATTTCTTCACATTGAAAAGCGGTTTCTGTATCGCACCATAATTTTGCCGGACGGATTACCTCTCCCTTTCCATCCAGAGGCACCATGCCATGTTGTTGCCCTGAAATCCCGATGGCCCGCACATCCGTTCGGGAGATCCCGCTTTTTCGCAACATTTCCCTCATGACGGCAGTGCAGGCCTCAATCCACCACTGGGGCGCTTGCTCCCGGCGGCCTTGATTGTTTTCAATGATTCGATGTGCGGCATTAGCTGTGGTGAGGATTTCCCCTTCCTTTCGACTGAGAACTACCCCCTTTGTACCCTGAGTACCGCTGTCAATTCCTATGAACAATTGATCACCCGACATATCGGCTCCTAAACATACGAACTGACGATATTTTCCAGCATTTCCTGCCGCCCGCTTTTAAAAGCCGGCTCACCTTTTTTTAAAATCCATTGTTCCAGCGAATCGAACGATTCCCGGCCGGATATAATCTGCTTCCCGATTCCTTCCCCGTAGCTGGCATAGCGCTTTTCAATAAAGTGATCCAGAACACCGTCTTCAATGATTTGATGCGCGGCGGTCAATCCCCGCGCAAAGGTGTCCATTCCGCTGATATGGGCATAAAACAAGTCATTTTCATCAAAGGATCCCCGGCGCAGTTTGGCATCAAAATTAAAGCCGCCTTTTCCTATCCCGCCCTGTTTTAGTACGACAAGCATGGCCCTGGCGCACATAACCGGGTCGGTCGGGAATTGATCCGTGTCCCATCCAAGGAGCGGGTCACCCACGTTGGCATCGATGCTGCCCAACTTGCCGTTTAAGGAGGCGACGGTCAAGTCATGTTCAAACGAGTGGCCGGCAAGCGTCGCATGGTTAGCTTCAATGTTGAGTTTAAAATAATCCAATAAATCGTAAGCCCGTAGAAAATCCAAAACCGTTGCCGCATCGAAGTCGTACTGATGCTTTGTGGGTTCCTTGGGTTTGGGCTCGATCAGAAACTGGCCGTCAAACCCAATCTGCTTGGCATAGTCCACCGCCATATGAAAAAATCGAGCCATCTGTTCCTGCTCTCTCTTCATGTCCGTGTTGAGCAGCGTTTCGTACCCTTCTCTGCCACCCCAGAAGACATAATTTGAGCCGCCGAGTTCTTTGGTAGCCGCAATGGCATGTTTCACCTGTGCCGTTGCATAAGCAAACACATGAGCATCAGGGTTGGTGGCAGCACCATGCGCATAGCGCGGATGGCTAAAAAGATTGGCGGTTCCCCATAACAGTTTGGTTCCTGTCTCCTCCTGCAGCTTTTTTGCCTTCGCAACAATGGTCTCTAGATTTTGGCATGATTCTGAAAAGGTCTCTCCCTCGGGGGCCAGATCGCGGTCATGGAAGCAGTAAAAGGAAACGCCTAGTTTTTGCACAAATTCAAAGGCCGCTTGCAAGGTATGCTCAGCCTGCTCCATGGGCGTTTTGGCTTCTGCCCAAGGTCTGTTATAGGTTGGAGAGCCGAAAGGATCCATTCCAGAGGCTTTGAATGTGTGCCAGTAGGCAACGGAAAACCGCAGATGCTCTGCCATGGTTTTTTGGCCCACAATCTGAGAAGGGTTATAATATTTGAAAGCCAAGGGATTTTTCGATGCCGACCCTTCATAAATAATTTTATCTGAAATGTCTGGAAAATAGGTCTTCATGATTTGCTTCCTTGATTCTGTTTTTGACCTTGATGCGGTCTGAGGATTTATGCATGGCCGTACCGCGGGCGCTGGTGCCGGAATGTCAGAAATCGGGCAAGGGGATGATTTCTCCACCTTTTAGGGCTGATTCGTGGGCTAAAATGCCCACACATGTCCAGTTGGCTGATTCTGCGGCATTGGGAAAAGGATCGCGATCTTCAACAAGGCTCATGACAAATTCATGGGCCAGATGCGGGTGAGAACCGCCGTGCCCGGCACCCTGCGTGAATGAAAGATGCTGCTGCTCATCCAAATCGTAAACACCTTTGGTCGTAAACATCTGGATCGGTTCCGGAAGGAGATGGGCGTAATCCGGAACTTTGACACGCTTCGGAATTTCCGGTTCTGGCCTCTTTGCGGTGTGGAGGACTGGATCCTCACCCTCGATCAGCGGCCATTCGTATGCCTTTTTGGTGCCGTAAACATCAAAACTCTCCCGGTATTGGCGGGATGTATCGAACAGTGAACGGTAGACGCGGGCACAAAGATCGGAATCTTTCAGTTTGATATGGGTGGTCTCGACGGCAAACGGAGATTGATATTCGGAAATCAGTTCATCCCGAATCGTACCGGAACCGAAACAGGATACATATTCCGCCATGGCTCTGGTCAGGGCCAGGCAGGGGGCGACACAATGGGTGGCGTAATGCATGGGGGGCAAGCCCGGCCAATAATCCGGCCAACCATCCATGTCCTGCTGGTGACTGGCTTGCAGGAACTGTATCTTGCCCAGTTCACCTTTTTCATAGAGTTCTTTGACAAACAGAAACTCACGGCTGTAGACCACGGTTTCCATCATCATGTATTTCTTGCCGGTTTCCCGGGTGAGTTGAACAATTTCTCGGCACTCCTCAACCGAGGTTGCCATAGGTACCGTACAAGCCACATGTTTGCCGGCCCTCAATGCTTTGATGGCTTGTGGAGCATGATCGGGGATGGGTGTATTGATATGAACGGCATCTATTTCCGGATCTTGAAGCAGCTTTTCGAAATCGATAAAACGCTTTTCGACGTTAAAAGAATCTCCGATTTCATTGAGTTTGCTTTCGGTGCGCTGGCAGATTGCATGCAGGGTGGCATTGGGGTGTCGCTGGTACAGGGGGATGAATTCGGCGCCAAACCCAAGGCCGACGATGGCAATGTTAATACGGTCACTCATGAGCTTTCTCCTTCTTTACAGTTAAGGGTTCCTGCGGCAGTAGGGTGTAATTATATCGCGGGGACCCATCCCCGCCGAAGGAGAGGATCGATTACCAGCGTTTGGCAACCTCACCCTTTAAAAAGTTGAGTCCGTCCCGGGCGAGCTGATCCTCGGTTTCATACATGCGGCGCCATATTTTTGTGGCGGCAATTAAATCTTCGAGAGATTGGCCAAAGGCTTCGATGGTGAGCCATCCGTCATAATTGATTTCTCTTAAGGTATCAAAGGTGGTTTTCCAGTCGACACCACCCTTTCCAGGGGTGCTGCGGTCGTTTTCCGAGGTATGAACCAGAATGAGATGGTCGGCGCACGAGTGAATTGCTTCGGTGATGTTCTTCTCTTCGATGTGCGCATGAAATGTATCATACATCAGGCGGCAGCTGGGGTGATTGATCTCGCGAACAAATTTAACGGCATCTGCCGCACAGGTCAGGAAGTACGTTTCGAAACGGTTTAAATATTCGAGGCCTAAAAGAACACCGCAGGCAGCTGCCTGCTCGGATACTGTTTTTAGGTTTTCAACACCCCAGTCCCATTCTTGCCGGGTGGGGGCTTTCCCGCTGAATACGCCCAGACTCGAATGCAGGGGGCCCAGCAGAGCATAAGCACCCAGTGCCTGACAGCATTCCAGGGTTTGGTTGAGGGTCTCAACACCCTTTTTACGGATGGCAGGATCCTGGCTGATGGGGTTGGCCTCTTCACTGCAGACCGTAACGGCGGTTCTCTCCAACCCGATATCGTCGAGGTGTTTGGCCCACTTTTTCCATTTGTCGATATCGAGGTCAAAAACCGGCACTTCAACACCGTCAAAGCCCATCTCTTTTAGATTCTCGAGTAGCTGAAGCATATCCTCTTGCAAATCGTCGGCCCACAGCAGTAAATTCATCCCGAATTTCATATTTCCCCCTTCCTTTAGGATTTCTTCAAGAGGTTTTCCCCGGTTTCGGTATTAAAAAAATGGATTTTTTCCTGCTTCAGCTGAAAACGGAACGGAGCGTCTATCTGGGCGTCTTGCTTTGCATCAGCGCTAATCTTCAACAAATGGTCCCCAATTTTGAGGGTTATAATTTTGCCCATCCCCATATTTTCGATGCCGTATATCCGTCCTTCCAACCCGTGGGTTGGGGAAGCAGAAAGATCTTCGGGTCGAATACCCACGGTGATTTCACCGGCAAAACCATCGAGGTGCTGCAAGGTGGGTGGATCGAGCTCAAATTCGAACAGATCTTTTTGGATACACACGCGTTTTTTTTCGATGAATCCTTTGAACAGATTCATGGTCGGTGTCCCCACAAAGGTGGCCACATACGTATTAACGGGATTGTTGTAAATATCATAGGGGGTTCCGATCTGAACGAGTTGACCTTTTTTCAGCACTCCGATCCGTTCACCCATGGTCATGGCTTCCACCTGATCATGTGTTACATAGAGGAAAGTCGCGCCAAGGTTCATCTGGAGGCCTTTTAACTCTGCTCGTAATCCCTCTCTCAATTTCGCATCCAGGTTGGACAGCGGCTCATCCATCAGAAAAATTTTGGGATCCCTCACAATGGCCCGACCGATGGCAACCCGTTGCATTTCCCCCCCGCTTAGTTTATCGGTCTTGCGGTCCAGAAGGTGGTCGATTTGAAGGGTTCTGGCGGCCTCGGAAACCTTCTGTTTGATTTGAGCGGGTGTGGTTTTACGGATTTTAGATTTTAAGGGGAACTCAAGGTTTTGTCTGACCGTGTAGTGCGGGTATAATGAATAGTACTGAAACACCAGAGCCACATCCCTTTCCGCCGGTCCCCAGAGGGTGACGTTCTGTTGATCGATATGGATATTTCCCTGCTCGGGTTTTTCAAGGCCGGCAATACACCTGAGGGTAGTGGTCTTGCCGGCTCCCGTGGGGCCCAGGAGTGCGAAAAATTCCTGGTCTTGGATTTGAATGCTTAAATTCTTGACAGCTGTCGTGTTGCCGAATCGTTTTGTCACATTTTCTAATTCAATCTGGGCCACTGGTACCTCTGTTGGTCAAATATTCAAGGATTTTCCGCTGCTTTTATCAAAGAAATGGGTCCTGCGTTCGTCGAATTGGACCCAAACCGCTTCCCCTGGCTTTTCAACAAAACGAGCTGCTGATATAGATCGGATGATTTGATCCCCAGCCTTGATATCGACAATATCATAAGGGCCTAAAGGCTCAATCACATGAACCACCGCCTTTAAATAGCCTTCCTTGTTCTCTTTTTCGATTCGGACCGCTTCAGGTCGTATTCCCAAAGTCAACTTTTCGGTTGAGCCCACTTTTTCTTGGATGCTGGAAAAAAGGGATTTGGAAAAAGGTAATCCGAATTCTTCCCGGCCGATGAAAACCAGGGTATGGTTTTCATCCGTACCGATCTTGCAGTCCAAAATGTTCATAATCGGACTGCCGATGAACTGAGCCACAAACAAATTGACGGGATGATCGTATACCTCGGTCGGTGTGCCGACTTGCTGTAAGATCCCTGCTTCCATGATGGCAATTTTATCCGCCATGGACATGGCCTCCACCTGGTCGTGGGTTACATAAAGGGTGGTGGCATTGATTTCGATATGCAGCCGCTTTAGTTCGGTTCTCATTTCTTCCCGTAACTTGGCATCCAGCGATCCAATCGGTTCGTCCATTAAAATTGCCTTGGGTCTTCGTACCAATGCCCGCCCAACGGCAACCCGCTGCATGTCGCCACTGCTGAGTTCAGAGGGTTTCTTTTTTAGAATTGACTCAATTCTGAGAACGTTGGCGATCTCATTTATCCGTTTGTCGATGGTCTGTTTATCTTTTTTGGTGGCCTTGAGGGGAAATGCAATGTTGTCAAAAACATTTAAATGGGGGTAGAGCGCATAGAGTTGAAACACGAAGGCGATATTCCGGTCGCTGGCCCTGAGATGCTGAACCGGTTCCCCATCGATCAAGATATCACCCGAATCAATCTCCTCCAGCCCGGCAATGGCCCGCAAGGTGGTCGTCTTTCCACATCCAGATGGGCCAAGCAGAACCAGAAACTCTCGATCCTCGATTAGAAGATCTAATTTTCTAATGACGTAGTTCTTATCGAAATATTTTTCAACCTTGATTAAGTTGATATCCGGCATAGGGTTTCCTGTGAATTAATGCTATTCCTCTTCAGGTAACGGTTTGATGTGAGAAAAAAATATAAAGCCGACCAGACCGATCAGTATAATGAGGAATCCATAAACGTGCAAAAAAAGATTCCACGGCTGGCAGAGACTGACAATCCCCAAAATAATAACCCACATGGAGATCGGTTCAAAGTATTTCATACTCAATTTTCTAAACATTTCAGATGACCTACTTTCTGATCGCCCCGAATGTGACGCCTCTCAGGAGATGTTTTCGCAAAATAAATGTAAAAATAGCTACAGGAAAAAGAAAAATAAACGTCCCGGCGGCGATGGTGGTCCAGTCGACCATGCCCGAACCCAATTGGGAAGGGATGAATGGCGGTGCGGTCTGCGCTTTACGGTTGGTCATCATCAGGGCCAAGGCATATTCATTCCATGCGGTAATAAAGCTGAATACCGCAGTTGCGGCAATTCCTGTTGCGGATTGTGGCAGCACAATTTTCCAGAATGCTTCAAATCGTGTATAACCATCCACAAGGGCAGCTTCTTCATACTCCACCGGAATTTCGTCCATAAACCCCTTCATCAGCCAGACACAAAAAGATAGATTAAGCGCCGTGTAAAGAAGGATTAATCCAGCATGGGAGTCCACCAATCCAATCGTTCTAAACATTAAAAAAATAGGGATGGCCACCACCACCGGCGGCAGCATCCGGGTACTGAGAATAAAAAAAAGCCAGTCATTTTCACCGGCCAATTTAAATCTGGAAAAACCGTAAGCCGTGAAGGTGCCCAGGGTCAATGCCAAAATCGTACTGATTCCCGCAATGATAATGCTGTTCCAAAAGCGGTTCAGAAACGGTGAATTCGTGATGATTCTTTCCCCGGCGTCATAAACGAGTTTTTCATACCAGGCTGCAGCGTCGTATTTCTCCTGTGAAACTACCTTGCGCAGTTGAACCCTTTTGGTGAAGAGTTTGACAAACGGCGTTAACTCCGGTTTAAAAAATACCGTGGGCGGAACCGTTGTTGCCGCAGAACGTGGCTTGAAGGCGGTCGAACCGATCCAATAGAGTGGAATTAGATAGACAACCGTCAGCAGTAAGACGATAACCACTGCAATTTTATTAAAAAACCGTGCTTTGGTTGATACTACTTCCGGCATTCTATCTTTCCTTCGCCTTATTGAGATATTTTATATAGATGTTGCTGACCCCGATAATCACAATCAATACGATATAGGCCAGTGCTGCCGATTTTCCCGTCTGCCACTGAGGAAAGGCCATATTATATAATTTGATGGAGATCAGTTCAGTGGCAGTGCCCGGACCGCCGCCCGTCATGATATAAGCCAGATCAAACGTCTTAAAGGCTTCCATTGTTCTAAAAATAACGGCAATGAGCAGTAGAGGGCTGACAAGGGGCAGGGTGATCCTTCTGAAGGTAAACCACCGTGACGCCCGGTCAATTGCAGCCGCCTCATAAAGATGCTGTGGAATTGCCGATAGGCCGGCTAAGGATAACAGCATTACAAAAGGCGACCACATCCATATATCGGTAATTGCGATGGCCAGCAGGGCAACATCCACATTGGAGATCCAGACAAATTTTCCAATCCCCAACAGATAATTAATAATTCCCCAGGAAGGGCTGTACAGCAGTTTCCAGAATAGCCCGACGATGGCCATGGACATCATCATCGGAAGCAGCAGCAGGGTGGTGATCACCCCCTTGCCGGGGATTTTCCGGTTCAGCAAAAGTGCGATGACAAATCCTACGACCAGTTGTCCAAAAACCGAAATGATCGCGTACTTCAAAGTAATATAAAAGCTATTCCAAACATGGGGATCATTCAGAAGCTCTCTGTAGTTCCGGATTCCGATCCAAATTGGTGGTTTTCCGGAAATCGCGCTATAGTCGGCAAACGAGAGAATTAGCGAGTAAAAAAGGGGGAAAATATTGATCAAGATTAAAAACACAAGGGTGGGGATGATAAATAAATTTCGGATGCTAAGGTCGCTCAAACCACCCCGCGCCATTACGGCATTTGTTGTCATTATATTGCCTACAGGTGTATCGTTTTTGTGAGATCGAAGAAAAAATGACTAAAATAACTGACAAGGAAAGGGGACTCCCTTTCCTTGTCAGTTCGTTTGTATGGGTGAATTATTTGAGACGCCCGTGCTTTTTGAAAATGGCTTCCCAGTCTTTGGCAATGGTGTCCATGGCCTCCTTGGCCGTTCCCTTGCCCCCGACCACATACTGATGCCAATTTCTCTGAGCAACTTCTAGCAACTCCGCATATTCAGGAACCGCCCAGAAGTCTTTAACCATGAACATGGTTTCGTAGAACGCCTTATTATACGGGGTATCATTGAGGAAAGCATCCGATTTCAACACGTTGGCATTACAGGTGTATCCGCCCAACTCCCCCCATCGTTTCTGAACATCGTCTCTGATAAACCACTCTAGAAACTTGAAGGCAACATCCTGTTTTTTGGAGTATTTGATAATGGAAGCACCTTGACCACCCAGTGCAGCAAATCTGCCTGCAGGCCCTTTGGGCATGGAAAAGAAACCAGTGGATTTTGCATACTTGTTGACAGCCGGATTGATTAGGGCGGGGAAGAATGCGAAGTAGTTCATGCTCATGGCGACCAGACCCTCGGTCATGGCCTGATTGTCTTCCATGAAAAAGGCATTACCCCAGTCCGGAGGTGTGAATTTATAAAGCTCCTTGTAAAATTCCAACGCTTCAATCCCGCCTTTGCTATTCAGGATACCATCGACTTTGTAGGTTTTGTTATCACCTAAATCCGCGCCCCAGGCAAATAGGACGTTTTCAACACCCATGGTAAGGGCGTCGTAGTCCTTTTGGGTATAAATCGCTACGCCATACCGGCCCTGATCCGGTCGATGGAAAAATTCCGCAATATCTCTGAGTTGTGCCCATGTTTCGGGCACTCCCAACTCATAGCCATACTTCTTTTTGAAAGCCGCTTTTTCTTTGGGATCCTCAAACCAGTCTTTGCGGTAAGACCAGCCGCAGGCGTCACCTTCCACCGGTACCGCCCAATATTTTTTACTCCCTTTTGGATACTCAGCGTAACCCACAACGGTCGCAGGGGCCATGGACTTGTCGACCCCATTTTTAATAAACCAGTCTGTTAGATCAACATAATGGCCTTGCGTCGCACCGGCGCCCAGCCATTGGGAGTCACCGACAATCAGATCCCAGGAATCCCCCTTGGCGGCAAATTCCCGAAAGGTTTTGGTCTGGAAATCACCCCATGGTGTTGTTTCCACAGTCACCTTGATGCCGGTTTCCTTTTCAAAATCCAGAACCAGTTCCTGCAGATACGTTGCAGGATCCCATTCAGCCCAAAAAATGCTTAACGACTCTCCGGCAAAAGCCATGCCGCTGGTGGCAAGAAAAAAAACTGCAGCCAAACTAAACACCTTCATTTTCTTAAACATAATGCTCCCTCCTTTAAATTTTGGGTTTCATGCAATGGCAACCTCAAGATATGCCGTGATTTGGAACGACTGTATTAGTTCATTCAGTGAATTTTTTCAACAAACAAAGGCTTTGTCAAGTGATTTCTTGATGTCGGGTTAACCACGTTTCGAAAAATTAATATTTCTGAACTATCTGTTTATATTGTTATTTTAACCGGTTTCGAAATCATTTACAGACGTTAAGTGAAGGCTGGAAAACCCCTAAAATATGCTAGTGTGCTCTAGCCTTCTCGATTGCATTTCTCAGGGTTTTACCTGATTCGTCGACAAGCCAGCTGTAAAATTCATCTGAAAGGACACCACTGCCATGATCCTCAATGAATTTTAGCTGGTCTTCCGTCAGTTCGGCTTCGGCTGTACCCTGTGCATTTTTGTAAGGATTAGCCGGTGTCCGATCGATGGGCGCCACAAACTCAACCGTCAGTGCATCATTATAACCGGCTGCTTTCAGTGTGGTGATCAGGCGAACCCAGTCATAGTCGCCCATGCCGGGCGCCATCCGATTGTTATCCGCTACATGGAAAGCGACCAATTTTTCACCGGTGTTCAGGATTGCCTGAAACAAATCGGCCTCTTCGATATTAATGTGAAATGCATCCAACCCAACACCGCAGTTAGGGCCAACGGCTTCAGCCAACAATAATCCTTGATCATGGCGGTTGATAAAGTTGGTCTCAAAGCGATTTAGCGGTTCAATACCCAGTACGACACCCGCTTTTTCGGAATGATCGTAAACCTCTTTAAGCCCCTCGACCGCCCATGCCCACTCTTGCTCGGGGGTGTCCATAGCATGAACTTTTCCCACCTGAGAAGGTACAATGGTCATTTCACGCCCCTCCAATTCCTCGACCATTGTAACACAGTCTTTAAGATATTGAACAGTACTGGCCCTTATCGCTTCGTCGGCATGAATCAGATCGCGTCCTTCGAACATCAAACTGACTGAACCAAAACAAAAAATGCCATTTTCCTTGAGCAGTTTTCGAACCTCTTTGGTATTATATTTTTCGGGGTCACCCTCAATTTCAATGGCGTCAAATCCGCTTTTGGCCAACCGACGGATCGTGACTTCAATCTGTTCGGCCCGCATCCAATTGTGCATTGAAAGAAACATTTTATTTGTCTCCTTTCTCAATAAAAATAATATGGTTAAAAAATTTTGTGAGTTTTTAAATTACCTAGGTGAAAGGACCTCTACTTGTCAAATGAAAAGTGACCAATAAATGACCGTTTTTATAAAGGCAGTCTCCACCTGCTCAGCCTAACTAATTAAATATATTCCGGTTAAACATTTTTTGAAGGTATATTTTTAAATCACATATTCTTAAAATCAACGACAAGATCTCTGATGATCTGACCGCCGGAGACCGGTTCGATCCGAATCTCCGAATTCGGCTTAACAGGGGTCGAACAGCTTCTGACCGTCTTTCCGTCAAGTTTTACAATACAAGTCGTACACATGGTTTTAAAGCACTTGAAATCTCTAAAAGCCAAGGAGCCGTCATGATCGCGGTGGATGATGTTGAGCAGTTCATAAACGGTGATCTGTTCATCAACCGGTATCACGTATGATTGAAAATAGGGTTTTTCATCCCTATCCGGATCGAACCTCAATATCTTTGCTTTGATCGTCGAATGTTCCATAACACTGATCCCCCTTCCCAAGAAGTATGCTTTACAAGTTAGCACTTCATCCTGTTTTAGTCATCGGGCTTCAGATGTGTATATATCACATCCCGTTTGGAGTAGACCGGCTTCCCATCTTTTTGTTTTGCAATGGTGTGGCACTGCCAGTTGGCATTGTCGGTTTCTGAAAATTCGGTCCGGTTGTGGTGCCCTCTGGATTCCGTCCGAAAGAGACAGGAGCCGATGGTCGCTTCTGCAGCATCAAGGGCAAATGAGGTTTCCAGTGCTTCCCTCAGTTCCATATTGTAACGCTTTATTTTCGGAAGCGATATCCGGGTAAGGTCGTCTTTTAAAGAATTGATCCTGGAAAGGGCTTGATTCAATCCTTTTTCATCGCGAAAGGGTGCCACATAGGTATCCATCGCTTTTAAAATTTCTTCCTTTATGAAAACCGGCCTAGTACTATCCTTCTTATCTACCATAAAATTTTTCAGGGTGTCCATTTGTTGACTCACAACGGTTTTTTCAATCGGTATGAGGTCGCTTTTGCCGGCATCATCCGCCGCGCATCCACCTGTCCGGGCACCCATGGTTTGGGTATCGCACAGGGCACTTCCGGCAAGCCTGTTGGCGCCCTGGAAATTGCCTGCAACCTCACCGCATGCATAAAGGCCCTTGACATTGGTCTCTCCGCGCTCATTGATAAACACACCACCGCACTGATAGTGGGAAGCGGGTGCCACTTCGAGGCGTTGATTGGCCGCGTCGATACCGGCCGCATCAGCAATGAACTGGTAGTGTTTTGGGGTCATCATTTTGAAAACGTCTCGAATTTCTTCTTCAGACTTAGGAGACTTCGTGGTGTCAAAATATACCCCGCCGTGTTCCGTGCCCCGTCCCTCTTTGATGACGTTGTAAATGGTTTTGATGGCATCATCGCGTATGGGGAGCGGTTTTTCGATTATCGGGTTTCCATCTTTATCGGTAATTTCACCGTTTATGAAATCCTCAATCATCAGTTCATAAATGACGATGGTCCCCTTAACGCTCGGTGGCCATACCACATCTGTTCCGTAATACTGGTTGAACTCGAGGTCCACCAGTTCGGCACCCACCCTGTAAGCCATGGCAATACCGTCGCCGATGAGGGACGGTGGGTTGTCACTGAATCCCCAGAGTGAAGCATAACCGCCGGCTGCGAGAACCGTTGACTTTGCATTGATCACCGCTATATTTCCCGTGATCATATCCATGCCGATCAGGCCTACGACGGTTCCTTGGCTTTTGAGTAAACTGAATACAAAAAAATCTTTAAATTGCTTTATGTTGCTGTGTTTCGAAACCTCTTTGGCCAATACAGTCGACATATGCTGTCCGTTTTCAAACATAAAACAGGACCTCGGATAGGTCTGTCCCGGCATGGGGGTTTGATAGAAACGGCCGTCGTCGTGTTTTTTGAATTTAACGCCATAGCGTTCAAGATCCAGTATCCGGTCACAGGCCGTAAAGGCCACGACTTCCACAATGTTCTGATCTCCGATGAAACGGCCGGCGCGCACCATGTCTTCGAAAAACTGCTCGGGTGAATCGCGTTTATCTTCTCCCCGGGGGCCAAACGGGGCCTGTACGCTCCACAGAGCGCAAGGGGTGGCTCCGGAACGCCCGGGTCGCCCCTTATCGACCAGGATGACATTTTGTCCCCGCTCAGCTGCTTCAATTGCAGCTCTCAAGGCGGCTCCGCCGCCACCGATAACAGCGATATCCGTTGAAAAATTTTGAATCTCCATGAATACCCCTCCTGTCTAACAGTTCGGGTTTGTCGGAAAAGTGAGTCCTGCCGCCTCCGCAACCAACTCCACAAGATTGACGACCCGCATGTCATCTTGGCCCCGGGTCGCCATGGACTGTTTAAATTTATCATCGCAGCGCGGGCATCCCGAAACCAAAACAGAGGCACCGGTATCAGCGGCTTCGTCGATTCGAAGTCCGGCCACTTGATCTGACACGTCGGGACGGTGCAGGGGCAGCATCCCTCCTGCACCGCAGCAATTGGCGAGTTTCTTGCTGGAGGCCATCTCTTTTAACGGGTTTTTCAGGATTTTCGACAGTATCAGCCGCGGTGAATCAACGTCTTCAAAGAAGCGCGCCAGAACACAGGGATCATGGTAGGTGACGGTATCTGATATCCTGCCGGCCACCGGTATTTGATTGTTCTTGAACCAGTCGGCCATCAACGCGTTGATATGATGCACTTTGATCCCCTTTATGTCACCGCCGAAACGGGTGGTTCTTCCCATCAGCATGCGATAGCTGTCGGCATCCAGAGCAACCACCTTCGAAACACAACAATCTCTGATTTTTTTTGCAACCCTTTTGGATAACTGCTTTGCACCTTCAAAATCTCCGAGCTGGTATAGTGCCCAGCCGCTGGATGGTTCGTCTGAAAGCACTTTAAATGGCACGCCGGCCTGGTTGAACAGTTTGCCGGTACAGATCAAGGTTGACTGTTGAGAATTGAGTGCCGCACTGCCGCAAAACAGCAGCGTATCGGAATCGGAATCCATTGTCACACCGGCACCGGACAATATATTTTCCGGATTTTCTCCCTTGATCGAGTTCTTTTTGATGCGGTTTGCAAATGCCACCACTTCTTCCGGTGCCAGGCCCTTTTTGAATAGCCGGGCCCGCATATCAATCACGAGTTCTTCGTGATCGTAATTTCCCACACACCAGTGCTGTAGCAGGCGGTCGTTGAGAGTGGTGTACATGATATCGACCACACCCTCGTCATATTCGAGCAATCCATTTTCCAATGCAAACATGATGGCTCCCCGGCCCCGTGGTGTATAGGATTCCCTGCGCACGACCTGGGCCACCCGGTCGGCGCAATTGCACATCATACAAAACCGACAGGCCCAAATCGTTTCATCCCGTTCCTTTTTACTCAGAAACATTACTGTTGCCTTTCATTCCAGATAATCAATTGTTTTGCTTATTTCCGTCTTATGAACCCCAGCTTACCGGGATTCATCATTCCCGATGGATCCAGCGCATCCTTAATGTCCTGCATCATCGGCCAAGCCGTCCCGTACAGTTCATTCATCAACCACCCGAGTTTGAAACCGATGCCGTGATGATCGTTCAGTACGCCACCGTGTTTCAGAGAAGCGCGCGCCGCTTTGCCCCAAATCTCCGTATGCAGCTGCAAGGCCTCATCCGGGTCCTGGGGGGGCTTGGTAATCAAGAACCGGTCATAAATCATCACGCCCCAGGGAAACCAGTGTGAGAAGTGGGCCATGTAATCCGCTCCCCATTCCTTGAAATCTTGGGTGATGACTTTCTGCTTGGCTTTAAATATATTGTAGATCTTATCGTAAGTGGCCGTGGTCTCAATCGTTCCGAACATTTCCGGTAGCATCAGGCTATGGGGTGGAAAATAGAAATCATATCGATGCTTCCACCAGTGCTCGCCGGGTTCGGAACCCAACTCTTTACCGTTCAATTCCGTACAGATTTCGTGGATGATCTGCATTTCAAGATCCACAAACCGCTGATCGCCATCCGACCCCACCACCATGAAGGCACCCTTTACATCCAGGTCAAGCACCCGCTTAACAACCCGTTCGCTGGAGCTTGAATCATAGAGTCGAATCACGCAGGGATGCAGCCGCTGGGTCATGATCCGGCGCCCGGCTTCTAATCCCTGCCGGACATCTTCAAAAAGAAAGGAGTTAAATCTTCGAACCGCAGGCATGGGGTCCAGCCGTATGGTAATTTCAGTGATCGTTCCCAGGGTCCCTTCAGAACCGATGAATAGCTGCAAAAATCCCGGCCCGCAGGCATGATTGGGTACGGGCAAACTCCGGATGATTTCACCGGATGCCAGAACCACCTCCATGCTCAATACCATATCCTCGGCCTTGCCGTACTTGGTAGACAGTGTGCCGGATCCACGCGCAGCAACATATCCACCCAGCGTCGCTCCGTACTCAGAGGCAGGATAATGGGCAAGGGTGAGGCCCTTTTTGTTCAAAGCCCATTCCAGATGCTGACCATTTATCCCCGGCTGGGCGGTGACCGTTAGTGACTTCTCATCGATTTTAATAATACGATCCATCTTTTTCAAATCAATGATGATACCACCATAGAGAGGTACAACCCCTCCCTGGCTGCCGGTTCCGCCGCCGTAGGGAATCACCGGTATTCCGTGCCGCTTGGCCAGTTTGTGGATGCGTGACACTTCTTCTGAAGACTCCGGAAATACGATAAAATCCGGCTTTTGCAGTGTCTGATGCCGATCCATCCAGATCTGCGGCACCAGATAAAAATCCAGGCTATACACCAGTCGCTCAGCTTCACGCACACTGACATCTTCATACCCAACAATATCATGCAGTTCATTTTTTATGATACTAAATAAAAGATTTTCGGTCATTCTTAAACCCTGTCTTTCCATTCTCGGTTCGTGACATTAATGGTTACTTTTTCTAACTCTGCCAGTGCACGCGCCAAATGCGCCGAGAAGCGTTTTAAAGCTTCTTCGCCCTTTTCTTTGGTTCCCCGCAGCGGGTTGCCGATGAGGCCGGTATCGGAAAACTCACGGTGTTCCATTGGAAATACAAAATAATTCCAGCCTTCAAATTCAACATTTGGCGTACCGTCTTTTTTTAAAAACGATTTAGGCAGATAGGGGGGTGTTTTGGTCCTTTCACTTTTCACCGCCCGTTCCATGCGGGCCAATTTTTCATCATGCGCCAGCACCTGGGCGGTCTCCAGTTCCCCGGCATGCCAGCCCGGGGTTTCCTCAGGCGGCCCTTCCAAAATATCGGCAATCATACCGAAATAATTTTCGGCATAAGGCTTATAGGCACAAACCATGGCGCCGGTGTCATATTTTATCTGTCTCAGCAAGGGATCGATGATTTTCATATTCGAAGCATGTCCGTTTACGAATATGATCTTGTTGAAACCGTGGTGGATCAGGGAGCGGACAACATCATAGTACAGGTTTCTGAAAGTTTCGGCTCTGACCGTAATGGTACCCAGCCCCAGTCCCGGAGGCCCCATATGATGAGGGCTGTAGCCGATCCAGGATTCAGGGGTATAGAGAACCTCGGCTTCCTGTGCCGCCCGATATGTGACTTCCCGGGCCGTGATCATGTCGGTGAACAGCGGACAATGGTAGGAGTGCTGCTCCAGGCTGGCGATAGGCACCATGATAATGTCTTTTTTTTTCAAATACTCCTGGATGTCTATATAGGTTAGATTGCCGATGTTATATTTGTAGTCGGTTTGCATCTGGATCTCCTTTGTTGGAATGTTGTCTTAGGATCGATGCTGAGGCCTCTTTGGACATCAGCGCGACAAACGCGTTTACAACCAGATCGGCGAAAGGCGCCTCATTGATGTGCCGCTCGGCGTCAATGACGTGGATGTCTTTTCGAAGACCCTTTCTCAGCGTATCAAAAAGAATACGGTCGGCTTCAGGGTCATGCGTGCTGCCGCCTTCCAGGCCTGAAATGCTCATGCCGTTTAAAGGCAAAATAACGGTGACCGGACCTTTTGCCTGATTCAGTCTGTGTGCGGCGGTTTCACCGACCACCTGCATTTCAGATTCGGAAGTCCGGATCAGTGTAAATTTAGGATTGTGGTAGTACATTTTGCGTTCGCGCCACTTCTCAGGGATTGTTTCGAGAGCGCCCTGCACAAAAAAGTCGACGCAACCGGTGGAGACAACCTGAGGGATTCGCATTTTACCGGCTGCTTTCAGACGATGAGGTCCGGCATCATGATAAGCACCCACAAGATGATCGGTTAATTCATTGATGCATAGGTCGACCACACCACAAAAAAATCCCTTTTCGATCATATCCTCCATCACCTGCCCGCCAACTCCGCTGGAGTGAAAGACAACCGGAATGTATCCGCTTTTTTCAAGTCCGGGAAGGATAAATTTTAATGCGCGATCAGTGGTTCCCAGGGTGGTAATCGCAACCAGATTATCACTTGTCACTTCCATTGGACGGTAACTGCGTACCATTCCGGAGATTGCCGCCGCCGCATTATTGAACACGGTACGGCTGATTTCATTGATACCGGCAATATCGACAAGGGAGTGCATGACCATAATGTCCCGAATCCCTATAAAAGGACCGAACGGACGTACTCCGCTGGCAAGCGGCGTAATGATGATTTTGGGAAAGCCAGGGGGCAAGACCTGCATGGCAGCGGCTGCCATCACACCACCCTCGGCGCCGCCCATGGAAATGATGCCGTGAATCCGGCCTTCTTTAAAGAGCTTGTCGGTGACAGAAATAGCGCCCTTTAACATCTCTTCTATGGCCAAACCGCGGACACCTTTTTGGCGCAGTTCGTCAAGAGTGATGCCACCCGCAATGGCGGTTTCAGAAGCAGCAATATCCGGTACAATCCCGCTCGGTTCTCCAAGAATGCCGGTATCGACGACGAGCGTATCCAGTCCATATTCAGAGATGCGGCGATTTAAATAGATGACCTCCTCGCTTTTGGTATCCAGTGTGGCAATGATTAAAACGGCCCGTTGGGATGCTGAGGTGCCCATGGAAAAGCCTTCCTGAAATAGATAATCACCTTGGGGTGGTCAAAAATTCAATGTTAGCTTTAAAGAAAGTCTGGTTAGAAAGTCAATAAAAATATCCATGAGGATGCCAAGTATTTTAACGTACCCATATCGATTTTGCAACGTGATCTGGAGGATCTTGAAAATTAAAAGGTCATGGGTGTCCGAAACAGCTATTGCAGTTTACTGGAAAACGAATCCGTTATGCATTGATGGTTTTGGATCAGAAAATTCTTAACCACAAATCCTGGTAATGCCCTATTCGGATAGGATCCGATAGGAACCGGAAAAATTGCAATTTTGGTTTTTCCGTGTTATTCATTTTCGAAAGGAATACCATTAGAATTGTGCATTAAAATGTGATCTTGCTGAGCGAGCACTTGGGCAAGCAATGTGCACTTTTTTAGCTTGGACATTTTGTTGGTTTGCACCTCCATTCAAATGTAAAATTGGCCGTCTATCTCCCGGATTGGTCTGACGGTAAATGCTTAACAACTAAAAGTTTCCAAAAAGTGGGACATGAATTATCTTTGCCCATGCATGGGCATTTTATCTTTCTTTGCATGTGGAGGGCGGTTCAATGGCCTTAAAGCAGGTTTATGAGGAATTAGAACAAAGAATCAAGGAGCTTGAGAAGGAATCTGCCACGCATAAGCGGGCGGAGGAGAAACTGCGATTCACCCAATTCGCTGTCGATCACACTGCAGATGCCGAGTTTTGGATGACTAATGATGCCCGGTTCTTCTATGTAAACGAAGCGGCCTGCCGGGCCTTATGTTATTCGCGGGATGAACTGCTGAAGCTGTTTCAAGCGGTGAGGAGGCTGTTAAGTATCTGAAAGAACAATCTGTGGATTTGGTCATCTTGGATATGATTATGCCAAAAAGAATAAACGGTCGTGAAACCTACGACCGAATAATAGAAATTTATTCGGGCCAGAAAGCGATTATCGCCAGCGGATTGTCTGAAACAGCGGATGTGAAGAAAGCTCAGAAATTAGGAGCAGGAAAATTCATAAAAAAACCTTATACCCTGGAGAAAATTGATCTGGCCATTAAAGAAGAATTGAAAAAATGACAGATTCGGAGAACAAATATAAAACAGCTACAATATAATACCAAGGGCCGGAATGTGTATATGGAAATGCAGTATTCCTGATTTTCAATCCCGAGGAATGTATTCCTCGCGTTTGGTCATTTAGAAATATAGTAGAAAATAGCCGTATTCCTTCGAGAACTGAAAATGAGCAACCACAATAATTGGGGTTAGTTAAGATACTTCAGGACTTGGATAAAACCTATAAGGACGGAATTATTACTGAGAAAGAATATAAGAAGGCGAAAGAGAAACTGATAAAGAAATAGACGCAATAAAATTAGGTCCGGCGGCTCACCGACATGGCCATCCCCATTCTATTCGACTTGACAAGTTCAGGCGACCATCTGTATTAAAGATTATTCGAAAGCTTCCTGTTTTAGCAAAACAATTCGAGGTTAAAGGAGATTACCATGAAAAAAGACGATCTTACTCAGGTGAAAAACATCGGTCCTTCGCGCATGAAATTGCTCAATGACTCTGGGATCACCACCATCAAGCAACTTGATGATACGCCGCTGGAAAAACTGATCCGGATAGAATCCATCGGTGGACATTATGCAAAACTAATCAAGGATGCTGTGTCTGAATATTATGGGGAAAAGCCTGAAAAATTAGCTGTAACGACCGCATCCGGCAAAGAAAAGAAAGTCGTAGACATCAACCGGAATTTACGCAAACGAATTAAAGTTCTTAATAAGCGTTTAAAGCAGGCGAGGGAAGATTTAAAACCCTTGGGGAAAAAGAAATATCTGGAAGCATATATAGATTTTAAAAAAAGATCCAATACACTCAAGTCCCGTCTTAAGGATATAGATCAAATAGAGGACGACCTTTCCCAAAAGGTTAAGAAAAAAATCATCAAAAATGTCGATGCTCTGAATTTAACGTTGAAAAATGCAGGAAAAAACCCGAAAAAGAAAAATTATAGAAAATTAGCCCGGGAAATTAAGTCGTTTTCTAAAATGCTCCGGGACACATCTTCTTAAATACAGGCAATGTTTCGGGTGTTGGGTTGCAGGTGTCGGGGGTGAGAAGGCGGTGACAACGAAGAATTATAATGAAGAAGATACTATTGCTGAGTGATATTCACGCAAATTATCCGGCCTTTAAAGCTATTGTGAAAAATATCCGCCCGGATCGGTTCGATTTGATCGTCAACACAGGCGATTTTACTGTTTACAGTACATTTCCCAATGAGACGATCCAATGGTTTCGTAAGAAAAAAAACGCCATTTGCATCTTAGGCAATACGGATCGGCGTATCTTACGAATCTTAAAGGGTAAGAAATTAAAAAAACCAAAAAAAGAAGAAAAACGGGTCATGTACTTTTGGACTTCTGAAAATTTATTACCTGAGAATATCACCTATCTGAAAAGTTTACCCAAACAAACGGATTTCAGCGTAGGCGCTACCCGCATCGGCGTATTTCATGGAAGCCGGGATGATGCGGATGAAGAGTTATTTCCTGATGCTCCCGAAGGCCGTCTTAATGAACTGGCAAAGGACTCACCCTATCGAATTCATATCATGGGCCATTCTCATGTACCGTATTATAAAATCGTCGACGGGGTTCATTTCATCAATCCGGGCAGTGTGGGACGGATGTTTGACGGAGATCCACGGGCTTCTTTTGCAATCCTTAAGGTATCTTCAGAGAGAATAAGCGTTGAACATTTTCGCATCCCCTATCCGGTGAAAGAGGTAGTCAAAGGCCTAAAAAAAAACCACCTGCCGGATATTTATTCAAAAATGTTTCGAACGGGAAAAAAATTAAATTAATTGGAGTTGCCATGAAACCCATGGAGCAAAAAAAAAAGAAGAAAAAGGATTCAGAAAAGAGAGTGGCAGGTTCGACGGCGCAGATCAGAGATGTGGTGCAGAAAGTCGAATCGAAAATTAAATCTAGCACTCCTGATAAACGGATTCGAAAAATACTGAAGGTTTTAAAAAAGACTGGTAAAGAAGAAATCGTCCAGGCGGTATTAGAGAAATATTACGATTCAGAAGAGTTGAAACCCTACCAGGCGGAACTTATAAAGATGCAGCGTCATCTGGAGAAAACCAAAAAAAAAATGGTTATTCTTTTCGATGGCCGGGATGCCTCCGGCAAAGGCGGAACAATCCGGCGGATTACCCGGTATATGAATGAAAAAAGGTATCGTGTGGTTGCCCTGGGCAAACCGAGTGAACAACAGAAAACAGAGCTCCATATCAAACGATATATCGAACACTTCCCCCATGCCGGCGAGATCGTTTTGTTTGACAGAAGCTGGTACAACCGGGCCATGGTTGAACCGGTGATGGGGTTTTGTACTTCAGGTCAATATAGACGATTCATGAAAAAAGTCGTAATGTATGAAAATAATTTCATCGAAGATGCTGGCCGGACCATCCTGCTCAAGCTCTATTTTTCAGTGACTAAAGAAGAACAGGCCAGACGCTTTAAGAGAAGGAAAAATGATCCCTTAAGACAGTGGAAGCTTTCCGAAGTGGATTTGCAGGCCCAAGAATTATGGGACGATTTTACCGAAAAAAAATATATACTATTGAAAAAGGCGCATACAAAAAAAGCGCCCTGGTATATCATCCGATCCGACGATAAACATCTGGCCCGGCGTGAAACCATGAAGGTGATCCTCAATTTGGCGCGCTACAAAGGCAGAAGCCGTAAACTGAATTTTGCCACGGATCCAGATATTGTTATTCCGGGGGATAAGGAATTAAAATTAATGAAAAAGCAGCAAAAAAAATATGGCAAATCCTTAGCATGACCCCCTGGGCAACTCCGGACCGATGGTTCTATCTGATAGCGCGTGCTAAACCCGAACCCGGATGAGCCGGAAAAAACACATAAGAAATCGCAAATAACAAATAATATCCAATTACCAAAATGGGGGGAAAAGATGGCAAAAGAAAATAAAAAGAAATCCAAAGGGTTAAAACCGAAAGAAGCGAAGCCAATTTCGGTTAAGAAAAAGGATTCATCCAAGGCAAAAAAGGAAATAAGTGAAAAAGTCAAAAAGAAACCCAAAAAGCTAAAGGCGAAATTATCCGAACACATCGGCTTTAAGAATAAAGGTAAGAAAAAAAAGAAAAATCGTAAGGCCGTTTGGGTAAAACAATTTACCCTCGAATATGAACAGGAGTTGCACAAGCTGCAGATCGAACTTTTAAAAATGCAAAAACATGTCAGGGCTGAAGGGTTACGCATATTGGCGTTATTCGAAGGGCGTGATGCCGCGGGCAAGGGTGGTACTATTAAAAGGATTATTGAGCATTTGAATCCACGGGGCACCACGGTGGTGGCGCTTGTAGCACCAGACGAAACGGAACAGTCCCAATGGTATTTTCAAAGATATATTCAACACCTCCCATCAGCCGGAGAAATTGTACTTTTCGACCGCAGCTGGTATAATCGCGCCATGGTTGAACCTGTAATGAATTTTTGCACCGATGAGCAAAACAAACGGTTTTTAAAAGATGTGCCCATGCTGGAAGAGATGCTTGTTAAGGACGGAATTATTCTATTCAAATTTTTCTTCTCTGTTTCCAAAAATGAACAGTTACAGCGATTTGACTCGAGAGAGACGGATCAGCTAAAACAGTATAAAATTTCTCCGGTTGACAGAATGGCTCAGGAAATGTGGGATGATTACACGGTGAGAAAATTTCAGATGCTCAACGAAACAAACCGGACGATTGCCCCCTGGACGATCATTCGATCGGATAATAAAAAATCGGCAAGACTTAACTGCTTAAAGCATATTTTATCAAGGATCAAGTATGAAGGTAGAATTCCTAAAAAGGAACTGCGGACCGACCCTGACATTTTGATATCAGGCATTGACGAAATTAGATATATGGAAGAGCACCTGTTGGATCCTTATGCATTACCCGGATAACAACGTCTCGGAATTTCTTCGACTCAGGGGAATGATTTGAATCAAAGGAGAACGAGGAGGATAAAATGGCTGTCAAGTTATCATCAAACGCAAATTCAAGGTCGATAATCCCGAAGGTTACCTGGTTTTTAGCAAAGAGAGACGACTGAGGACTGGAAGAACTGGTTGCACAATTGCCGTTTACCTTAACGGTGAAACGGTGACAAATTTTTTGTTGTAAGGTGGGCATAGCCCAGCGATGAATGCTGACGATTTAAGATTGTTTCTCGTCGTCGTTCTCGTAATCGAGATATGGAGTTTGTGAAGCGCGATGCGAAACGGATCGAGGACGAGGACAAGTACGAGTACGACATCCCAGCGGACTCTGTCCCTCCAACACAGTATTGACATGGCTAAATATGAAGTTCACTATTGGTGAATTTCAGATCCAACATTAAAATTTTGATTGCGCCCGTATCTGTGCGGTTACACCAACAGATTCGACAACACTTTTGCAACAAAAGGGTTTATCTTCTGCCTGTCGAGCATAGCCTTCAACAGGCCGGTATAGGTCACTGTCCTTTTCACCGGCAGTATTCCTGCCTGATTTCCCGCCCGCCGATGGTGATGGAGCCCAGGGCCGTGACCTCGATTCAGGGCCGGATGGTCATTCTATTTCTTTGCCTTGCTTTTTTTTTCTTTCTTTTTCTCTTTTTTCTTGGCCTTTTCTTTCTTTTTCTCTTTTTTCTTGGCCTTTTCTTTCTTTTTCTCTTTTTTCTTGGCCTTTTCTTTCTTTTTCTCTTTTTTCTTGGCCTTTTCTTTTTCTTTCTCTGTTTTCTCGACTTTTTCTTTCTTTTCTTTTTCTTCTGCCATGGTGTTCTCCTCCTTTTTTAGATTATTTAGCCAGGGCTTACCCTGGAAATCAAGAAGCATGCTTCTTGGGAAACTCAAAAAATTTTAATTTACCGCAGTGTTTAAAAATTTTTGCCCATGATGAAATGTCTAAATCCACGCAAAATACGCCGCAGGTCGGGATATTACTGATCGGCTTGCTACTGAAATAATTGGCTAAGTCGGTTAATGCCGGATTATGGCCGACGACCATCACCTTATCTACAGCATCGTCGATTTGCTCAATAAAATGTATTAAAACATTTGAACTGAATTCATAAATGGCTTCACTGTATCGAATTTTATCGAGAGGATATTTGATCTTATCGGCGAGGATCCTTGCTGTCATGGCGGCTCTGTTTGCCGGGCTGGATATTACGAGGTCGGGTGTCACCTTTAATTTTTCAAGTATTTTTCCCATAAGCGGAGCACTCTTGCAGCCGCGCTTGTTCAGGGGTCTTTCAAAATCATCCAAGTCAGGATATTTCCAACTTGATTTGGCATGTCTGACCAGATAAAGGGTTTTCATGTGTATCCATTTCACTTTTTCATTATATCGTACCGATGGCAGATGAGGGAAAACAGTTAAGTTTTACAGAATGATACTATTGTTAAAATGTACTACTTTAATTCAGCGGGTTTATGCAACCACTTTTTTTTATCCGCCACCCGGCCGCACTTTTTGCATACGAATGTTGGATTTTTTACGATATCTATAAATTTATCAAATTTTTTAGTTATATCCTCTTCCTTCCATTTGCAAAGCCGGTTCGCCTTTTTCGCCATTTTGTCCTCCCTTACATAAAAATCCAACTATCAGGATTTAAACTGTTGAGGATAAGGTTGAAAATACATTACAGTCTGGATTGTGCATACACGAGCCGACGACTTTGATCAAGACCAATTTGTATAAGGATTTTTTATCAGGTTGGAATTGAAATAACGGGAGTCTCCGGTTACCTCTTCCCCTACCCAATCGGGCTTGGGAAACTCTTGATCTTCGCTCTCCAGTTCTACTTCAGCAACGATTAACCCCTGGTTTTCCCTAAAGAATTCATCAACTTCCCAAACAAAGCCTCCTTCCTGTACCTTATAACGGGTTTTTTCAACCAGCGGTTTCTCACAGATTTCCAGCAGTTCATTGGCGTCCCGGGGAGGAATCTCATATTCGAATTCCATGCGCGACGCTCCAATTGCAATTCCCTTGATCGTAAGGTAGGCTTTGTCTTCCATGGTGCGCACCCGCACATTTCTTTCTTTCGCGCTGTTTAAATAACCCTGGCGGTACCTGGTTCCTTTTACATTACGCCAGGTACCTTCTTTGACCATAAATTTTCTTTCGATTTCTTTGCCCATCGCATCCTCACAATATGATTTTTTTTGTTTTTTTTTAATCTTCCTTATTTCCGTTTCTCAGGAGAAAGTATGGTTTCTTGAACTTTGTCCCATAGGTTTTGATATGATTTTGAAGCCGCTGACGATGGTGCGAAGGCCGCAACCGGTTCTCGGTGAATTCCCATTCTTTCGATCTGCGCCAAATAAGGAATAGAGCTTTGTAAAACACCATCAAACTCCTTTGACACGGACACCATGAGATCATGGTGCATTTTTTTGTGCCGATCGACCATCGAAAAAAAGGTGTAAATCTTACCTGTCTCATAATTATTCTTTTCGCAAAAAGACAGTAATTGTCTATGAGTTCGCACGGACAGTGTTGTTGGAATCAGTGGAACCAGGGTGTAGTCTACAGCGTTGAGTATATTCTCGGCCAGGATGCTGATGGTGACAGGACAGTCAAGAATGATTAAGTCATATTGATCTTTAAAAGGTTTTAGAATTTTTTTTAACCGCTTTTTTGAACGCCTCAGTTTAGCGAAAGTGGCATCTAAATTACGTAACGAGAAATCTGCCGGCAGCAGATCCAGGTTTTCATAATCAGTGCCTTTAATGCTTTTATAAATGTGCTTTCCTCCTTTAATGAACCCCTTGGTCCCAGACTTAAGCTTAGGCTTTACCCGAAAATAGTAGGTTGCGGAACTTTGAGGATCCAGATCACAGATTAGGGTTTTAGCGCCTGCCTGCGCGGCCAGATAGGACAAGTTTACTGCTGCCGCGGTCTTACCCACCCCGCCTTTATTGCTGTAAAGTGCCAGCGTTGCCATGAAAATATCTCTTATGATTTCGAGGCGAAAAGTTCTCGAAATAGTTTCCTATTTGCAGGCGATGCAAAGTCTGTGAAGGTTTTGGCAAATGCATCTTTAACTGTCTGTCTTTCTCTATCCAACGTTCCAATCAGGCTGCCAATTGCCACCAGTGTTTTTTTTAACTGTGGAAGGGTTGCGGGCAATTTATTGGCAATGTTCAAAAGATATTCTTCCTGAACACAAAGATCGTTAAAGTCCCCTAAGTTGTCTTGTAGTTTCTTCAATTGCTCAATCAAGGCATTAATTTTATTGCGAGGAAACAGACTTGAGAAAAACTCCATCAAGTATCGCAAGTTCTTACATTGAATTCTCAGTACATGCAGCATCTCGTCTTCGGTGTTCTCTATGATCAGGTTGCCGGCTTTTACAACACCCCGGTATTTCATACCGATTCTTTTCCGAGCCAAATAAATTACCGGCATCTTCGCATTAGTTGCCGTTGCAGAATCCTCTCTTGGTTCATTTAAAAAGGCCTCCCAATCATGAAAAATCTTCGCATATTTCTTAGATTTCAAACCGTTAAGGACGTTCTGTAATGCCTTTGATCGTTTTTGCCTTAAATATTCAAACAAAGGACCAATATCATTCCGCAAGACAAGGGGGAGCATTGCTTTGTAAGTATCCTCCTTGAGGAGATAGACATCTAAATCCCGCAATTGGTTGGAAAGTTTACCCACAAAAGCAAAATCTTTCTTAAATCGGTTGGTCGTCCTCATCGGAAACACATTATTAATATGCCCCAAAGCCGAGCGGGTGCGGCGAATTGCAACTCGGTAATCATGCAGGAATTCCGTATCCAGGTCTTTTTTAATGTTGACTTCGTTAATCCTCATTATTTGTAACAAAAAGTGCAAAATCACTTTCGTAGCATCATCAGAGCGTATATCAGGGCCAAGCTGAATATTTAATTTTGCAGAATAGCTGCCCGGTTTTTTATCAACGACCTCCAGCGCTTTAAAATAGAGGTCTTCCTTTTTACTGATTGCAAATCCTGCTTCTTCGAATCGTTTGGCCAGATTTCGTGAATATTGGTGGTATCCCTTAACTGGTTTCAACCATAAATGAGCAGCCAAGGTAGGCGCATCTTTTTCACGAGACTGTAAAATTTCTTCATAGGCCAATCGCGTCACTGTTTTTTCGTCCTGGTTCAAAATACGATAAGTCGTTGATCGGCAATGCACTTCAACAAGTTTTAAAAGTGCTCGCATTTTTATAATCGACACCAGATGTTTCTTCAATTTACCATCGGGAAAATCCCATATAAAAACGGGTAAAGAAGTGATTTCAATGGCATATATAATTTCGCTTTTTGCCAGATTGCGCAAAAACAGCTTGTTACCGGACCCATACAAAACAAGTGATTTATTAAATAGACGCCAGTCAAACGTATCATAAATGGCAAAACTCTCAGAAATAGCCGGCTCTTTTTTGATCGCATATTGATCGGCCAATTCGCTGATCAATTGCTGTTCCTTATATCTATCCGACAAATTGAATTTCAAATTATTGCGCATGATTTGATTCTCTATCTTTTTGGTTTCAGGTTTCAGGTGTTAGGAGCGAGAAACTGTAGAGCTGAAACCCCTGGCCCAGACTTGTCTTACAGTGATTACCAGGTTGATCTGGAGGTGCAGCACCATAATAGAATAATAAGGCTAATTCAAGCACGTCACGCCAGGGCAGGCTGAACCGTGCTGAACACTGAAACATGTAGCCATTTAGTTCCGCTGCTTCACCCGATATACCCGAACCGGCTCCGCGATGTTTTTAACGCTCTGCTACCCTGATACTCATACGTTACGGGAAGTTTGTTTTTCACATGGTCGTAGGCGGTCCCTGAGATAGTGATGCCTCATCCGTCTGCCAAACTCTCTATACGGGCAGCAACATTTACCTCATCCCCGTATATATGGTCTCCTTCTTCAATTACATCCCCAAGATTAATACCAATACGAAATTCCATTCTACGCTTTTTGGGCAACTCAGCATTTTTGGCTTTCAGTACCTGTTGGATTTCAACAGCGCATTGCACTGCATCCACCACGCTGGCAAACTCAGCCAATACGTTATCCCTAGGGGAGTCTACCACTCGGCCTCTTTGCTGGCTGATAAGAATAAGAGAGGAAATTGTCTTTCGATATTCGGTAATGGTCTCAACGGTAGCCTCATCATCATCATCCGTGAGACGGCTGCATCCTTCGACATCAGCACTTAAAATTGCGGTAAGCGTGCGTTTCAAAACCTTCTTCAGCCAATGGTTCCTCCTTTGGTTCCAGAAATAGGCTAAGAGTGTTTAAATCGTGGTTAATTTTTGGTGGAAATTAGGGGCGGCCCAAATTCAGATCGAGCCAGAATAATAATCTGTAATCACCTGCAAAAATTGTGGATACCAAAAAGGTTGAGGAAGGTCAACTTTTATTAATGGTTACAATGTATAACCTGAAATATTGGAACGGGATGCTAAAAAATGCAAAGAAACGGGCTTTGACGGTTTCTTAGGCAAACCGATTCGCCGTGAAAAATTCAAATGCTAGAGTGTATACTGGAATCAAAGGAAGGTGAGCAAGAAGAGCCAGACGTCATTAAGCCCCAAATTCTCACTCAGTATTCGGTGCGCGAGGAAAGCAAGCATTCTGTGAGGATTCTTCTGGCCGAAAATAATCCTGTTAATCAGAAGCTGACCACATTAATGCTAACCAAAGTCGGGTATCTGGTTGAAGTGGCCGAAAACGGCAATGAGGCCGTTGAGAAGTATATTGCAAATCCATCAGATTTCGACCCGATATTCATGGATGTCCAGATGCCTGAGATGGACGGGTTGGAAGCAACCAGGGTAATCCGAGATAAGGGCTTTGACACCATACCTATTGTTGCAATGACTGCCTATGCCATGAAAGGCGATCAGCAAAAATGTTTTAAGGTCGGGATGGATGATTATATCTCCAAACCGATCAAGCGGGAAATCGTCTTTGAGATCCTTGAAAAATGGGTTTTTAAATAGGAGCTTCCTAGTTGGGAATAACCTGTCCGAAAGTGCACCTTATGTCTATCATTCCTTTCGTGCGATAGCCCTACTTGAGTGCACAATGCCAAAAACTTTATGCAGTACCGGGTTTAAAATCAAATGAATTGATTTCCTCATTTGCCCGGGTGGATACTCATCGCAGCACTTTGCCTATTTTCGGCGATACTCCTGATTGGATTGGGGCTTATTGAAGCACGATTTCTATGATCCTGTTTTTATCTGGAAAAAATGTGAATGTAAAAGCGAAAATGTGTTGATTTGAATAGACGATATCCGGAAACAACTCTATGGAGACACCCGAATCGATGTGGGATAGATATCGGTTTAATCGAAGTTCATCCAGCGTTTGCAGTCGTCTATCAATTTCTATACCCACCTTTTTATGATCGTTATCAAACCGGAAATCATTAATTTCTCTTCCGTTGAAATGCCATACCACAGTGCAGATTTTCATCCACTTGATTCGATTGTCGATGCTGAGGCTTTTCATTGTGTCAAATCCGTTTGAAAATTGTGCGTCGGCAAGAAATCGATTAAACACTTCACTGTCAGGTTCTGCAAAGGATGTGACGTCTTTAAAATGTCTTTCAGTATGTCCGTCAATCGTAATGATCTCCTCATAAGCACTTTTTCGCTTTTCATGGGTGAGGTCTGATTGCGCCCGGATGATGAGATCGCGTATGGTTCGGCGTTTGATCATGTAAAACATCCGATTGGCGTATTCCATGGATTGCCCGCAACCTGATAGATCTTTTTGATCTGGATATAATGCGTGCAACAAAAAATGACAAAAATCATCAAGGTAAATCCATGCAGCCATAATTTCATCCGATGTTAAATCATCGGTCTCGGTATCGTTTTGACCGATGAACTCTCCAAAATCATTTACGCTAACTTCGGGATTGCGATCCGGCCAACTTAATTGATTTTTCTCTCGAGCGATTAATCTCACCGACTGATCTTCCCATATTTGAGTACCGGGGTAGGGAATTGCTATCGAAACAGAGGCATGCCGGGTAAAACGATTATAGGGCGGATGTTTCATGAAAAACAGTGCGGAACGAAATATGCTCTGCCAGCCTTGTCCGGGAAGGCCTACCAGCAAATAAAAAACGGTATTGATTTGAAGGTCGATGCACCATCTCCTGACTTCTATGACGCGATCGAGGTCCACATTTTTCCCCAAATGCTCTAACAACTCAGAATCGCCGGTCTCGACACCGATTTGAACAAATCGCAACCCGGCTGAGCGCATGCGCTTCAATTCCCGGTATTTAAGCTGATCGGCCCTGGCTTCCGCCGTCCATTCAATATCCATTCCGGAAGCTTCAATCATTTTGCGGAAGGTTTCGATTCTTTTTTTACGGTTGAAGAAAGTTTCCTGAACAAACGCAAATTTGCGGAAGCCTTTTTTGGACAATCCCGTTATTTCTTGAAAAATGTTTTCGGCACTCCGTTCTCTGATACGGGTGTCGTGAATCGCGCGCTGGGAACAGAAGATGCAATTATGGGGGCAGCCATAGCCGGCTAAAATATAAAGGATATGGTTTTGATGTTTTTCCTGGAGCGATGCTTGTCCCCAAAATAACGCCAGGCTGTCGGAAGGAAAGGGATACGCATCAAGATCGAGCAACGGTATCCGCCTCGGATTTGTTTGGATCCGACCCGTGCTGTCTTTGAAAGAGATACCAAGAACACTTGAAAAATCGTGATGGTTGCAGCTGGAGATCAGCAGGGTCAATTCCGATAACGTTTCAACGCCTTCCCCGATACAGGCCACTTGAAATTCCGAACACTCTAAATATTCGTTTGCAACCACCGAGGCATGGGGTCCGCCGATGATTCTTAGCGCGCCGGGTGCGATCTGTTCAGCAGCACAGGCAACCTCCTCGGCTTCATCGAGCTGCGCGGAAGTGGCCGTCATACAGACCATGATCGGGGAAATGCCGACCTGTATCAAAAAAGCTGACAAATAATCGTGAACCGTCTGGCGGTCCGGTTTTAAAGAGAGATGGATAACCCGGATATCAAAGTCAGGATAAGCAGATTCATCATCAAAAATAAATGCTTCTTTTCCCAAACATCTGCAAAAGCGTTTCAGGAATCCCCTATTGATCAATGCACTGGCTAGGGTACCCAGACTGAGATAAGTTCGCAGGATATCTTCTTTTTTATAGCGTGTGGTTCCCAAAGAAGGATTAACAAACAAGATGAAGGGATTGCGATCTATCGCTTCATGCATATTGATACTCGTTTATGGTAAAGGGTAGCCGGAGTTCAAGGGTTTACGGGACTTTCCGATAATTTTAAAGATTTAAAGGCTTTTACTTGTTCTTTGATGGCACGCTCGGTGGGGAGACGCTCTACACTGGATGCGCCATAGAAACCCACGATTCCCGGCATTTTAGACAAAGCCCGGCCGACATTTGCCGGTTCATCAAAAGGACCGCCATGGCATATGACCATCAGATCAGGATTTATTTTCCAACCGGCTTCAGCCATGCACATTACCTTTTCAATGGCCTCGTCCAGTGTCAGCGAAACGGCGGCTCCGATGCTTCCGGCAGTGGTCAAGCCGACATGGGGAACCAGTAAATCCGCTCCGGCCTCGGTCATCGCCTTTGCTTCGTCCTCGTTAAAGACGTACGGAGAGGTGAATAGATCCATATCATGGGCGATACGGATCATTTCAACTTCTTTATCATATCCCAGACCGGTGGCTTCCATATTGTTCCGCATGATACCGTCGAATAAACCCACGGTGGGAAAATTCTGCACGCCGGAGAAACCTAAATCCTGTAGATATTTCAGAAACACGGACATCAAGCGAAATGGATCGGTACCGTTGACACCCGCGAGTACGGGTGTATGTTGGACCACGGTAAGCACCTCGCCTGCCATTTCCACAACGATACCATTGGCATCACCATAAGCAAAAAGGCCTGCCAGCGAGCTGCGGCCGGCCATTCGATAGCGGCCGGAATTGTATATGATGATTAAATCAGCCCCTGCCGCTTCTTCCCACTTGGCGGAAATACCGGTGCCGGCGCCGCAACCGATAACAGGATCTCCCTTGAGGTTTTTCTCCTTCAAATTTTTTACGATGTCACTTCTGGGAATCCGTTTGTCCATGGTGATGCTCCTTTCCGTTTTTTTTCCTCCTCAGAAACGTCAACATTTTATGTGCGACGGCGTCTGCAAATGCGTGATCATTAATATTATTATCCAACTCGTACACCTCGATATGCGGATCGAGATTTTCTTTTACGGCATTAAAAAGCGCTTGATTGGCCTCGGGCCACCAAAATGTCTTTCCCGGTGCATCCAGCATGGAAACCCCCTTTAAGGGCAGAAAAAACGCAACCGGGCCATTGGAGTGATTTGCCTTTTCAGCCAGAATTTTTCCGATTTTCTTATTTTCATCCGGAGAGGTTCGCATGAGAATAATTGTTGGAGCCCATTGGTAAAAAAGCCTTTTCGAATATTTTTTCGGAACGGTTGACATATCCGAAAAATTAACCATGTCGAGGCAACCTGGAACAACAATTTGAGGGATTCCCTTCTCTGCCGCTACATGATAGCGATTTGTCCCACCTCGCAAAACACCGCCGACAACTTCATCCGCCCATTCCGTGGTGGTGATGTCCAGCAGGCCTTCGATGTAGCCACCTTCTACAAGGCTTTCAAGGGATTCCGGTGTTCCCACAGCGTGGAATGATAAAACTTCGTAACCCTGTTTTTCCAGCACCTCCCGGCATCGATTGACGATGGGTGTTGTATTGCCAAACATAGAAGCTGCCACCAGTGGTCTTGTCTCAATCGTTGGCGGCACTGTTTCTACCATACCGATAATTACTCCGACAGCGTTGGCATAGGTGCGGGCACTAATGCGATTTATTCATGCCACATCCACAACCGACGGACACATCACAACATCCGATGTGCCCACAAAGGGCTTGGTGTCTCCAGACGCCAGAGTACTGACCATCACTTTCGGAAAACCCAGCGGTAATACGCGCATGGCTGCTGTACCGATAGCGGTACCGGCCGAGCCACCCATGGAAAGGATGCCGTCAATTTTGCCTCGTTGATGGAGATCCATTATGATTCCGACGATACCCCTGGACATGATTTCAATGGCAAAACCCCGATCTTCTTTTTCCTGCAGTTCTTCTAAGCGGATGCCAGAGGCTTTTGCTACCGCTTGTGATGGGATATCCGGTCGAATCGTCGGTTCGGCAATAACGCCCACATCGATTAATAAGGTTTTGTGACCGCGCTTTTCAATTTCGCTTTTTACAAAATGAAAATCCGGTCCTTTCGTGTCTAGAGCCCCTACCAAGGCAATTGTTTTTCCCATTTGAAGTCTCCCTCTTTGGTTCTTCTCTAATTTATTTGGAGAAGAGGATCCAAGGATTCCAGGGCTTGTTTTCTAAAGACTTTATCAGCGCTTTTAACATTCTTTCGATTTCTGCCATGTCTTTTTTTGTTGTACCCAATTCATCTTTTTCTATATATCTCTAAACAGCGTTCGTATGATTTTTGCCGGACTTTCAAACCTTTGTAATTCTTTAGCATTGTGCGCTGATTGTTGCGCCTTACTTTTTCCCATTCAAAATTCGATGTTGAACGTTCGATGTTCATTTTTTTTCAATTAACCTTCCACAGTTCCCCGGCGTAACAATAACTTATCGCTTATGGGCTTCATCCTCCCATTAAATGATTTAAGATGATGAGGTCCAGTTCTTCATAATCACGCTGTCGGATAAGATCTCCCATTTTTTGTTCATCCAAGCTGCGGACAAGATGGACAAGCCGAAGAAATATCTGGCGACTGTTTACGAGATGCTTTGAGGATACACCGGGTTTTTGGGTCCGCATCGCCTTGACATCCAACCCGACATATTCACCGTTCTGCCCATAGTTGTAAGTTTCAAGGATGCGAACCTGGTTAAAGGCGCGGCGGATATCAACTGAACCGAATGTTTTATCTTCGTCGAATTTCAGGCTGTTCTGATCATTGAGGTGTACCGTCCAAAGCTTGTTGTGTGCCAACGCATATCCCATCTCGTCGGAGGGGTCCAGCCCCGCTAGAATGGCGTGGGCACTCTCGATGTTAACGCCCACACGGGATGGATCGTTGCAGAGGTATGCCAGTCCAATGGCGTGGCCGGTTGTGGGGATGAACGCCTGATCCATGGGCTCATTGGGTTTGGGCTCGATGGCAAAACGCATGTGTGGATCGTAATCCAGCATGGCATTGATGGCTTGAACCAGTAAATCGACGGCTTTTTTCGAATCCTTGCTTTCACGAATATAGGTTCCTTCACGCGCCAGCCAAAGGACAACCAAATCAGTTTCCAATGCATTGGCGATATCGATTGTGCGCCTGGATCGCTCTAGTGCATATTCCCGATGTTGCGGATCATTTGCCGTATAAGCACCATCAATCGTTCTCGGGTCTTCCCACAGTCTCGGAGCAACAAACTCGGCTTCCAAACCGTGATCTTCAAGTTGTCTTTTAACCGTTTTCGCTTTATTTACAACCTGTTGAGGGGTGAGTTCATTCAAGTCGGGTACGGCATCATCATCATGGAACTGCACACCCTCAAATCCCAGTTTGCAGTAGAACGTCAGTTTCTCATCAAAGCTCAACTCGTCTCTTACCGCAGGTCCAAATGGATCAGCGCCACAATGAATATTCCAAGGACCGAATGAAAATTTGTATTGATTTGCCATGAGACCTCCTAAAGTTAAGATAATGGTGTTATGAAATCAGGGTCCTGGGATTCTGCAAATGATATTTAATCTTGTTGATGAACTTCGCGGCAGTTGCGCCGTCTATGGCCCGATGATCGATCGACAGAGTCATCTTCATAACATCGCTAATCCGTAAATCACCATCCTCTGTGACTATCACTTTCTTTCCGGTTGTCCCGACAGCCAGAATGGCACTTTCAGGCGGATTGATGATAGCCACAAAATTTTCGACATTCAGCATTCCCATATTGCTGATGGTAAACGTGCCCGGCGCCAGTGTGGCTTGTTTACCCGATTTTGCCAAATCGATGAGGCGCTTTGTTTCCCGGGCTATCTCTTTTAAGTTCCGTTTGTCCGCTCGGGTCAGAACCGGGACGATCAGACCGCGATCCAGATTGACGGCGATACCGATATTGATGTCCTTTAGATAAACAATATTATCGTCTTCGATGATGCAGTTTACGGGGTAGAATTCCTCCAAAGCCAGAGCAGTTGCCCTGATCAGCATGTCATTGAGGGAGATGCCGTCTTTTCCTCCTTGGTTGAGCCTGTCTCGGGCTTTAAGCGCTTTTGTCATTTCAACGGATACGGTCACGTAGAAATGGGGTGCGTTTCGCTTACTCTGAAGCATCCGCCGTGCGATGACCCGCCTTACTTTCGACATCGGCACGATTTTTCCTCGATTATCTTCGACTTTAGTTTTTAAGG